>Ga0208877_1000002_pt1 | contig 185026 bp, 176 predicted proteins | sample CryBogCBH29Jun09_FD_184624 | JGI IMG/M metagenome (GOLD analysis project Ga0208877, IMG submission 184624) | Freshwater microbial communities from Crystal Bog, Wisconsin, USA - CBH29Jun09 (SPAdes) | ecosystem: Environmental > Aquatic > Freshwater > Lake | place: Crystal Bog, Wisconsin, USA...
GTGCCAAGGTCGGCGACACCGTGACCTTCACCGCTACGCCCGAAATGACCGGCGTGGAGATGGTGTGGACGGCAACGGTCAACGCCGTCAAGGAGCGGATGCTCCCCGACCTCACCGACGAGTGGGTCGAAGAGAACACCGAGCACGCAACCGTCGGCGACTGGCGCGACGCCATCCGAGCCCAGTTGTCCCCGATGAAGGTCGTCCAAGCGCAGTTCGCCGTTGGTGAGTCCATCCAGCGGGCGATCGCTGAGCTCATCAGCGACGAGCTGGTCCTCGAGCCGCTCCAGAACGCCGAGTTGTCCGATCGGATTCAGAACTTCAACCGTCAGCTCGAGCGTCAGAGCATCGGGGTGGAGATGTACACCCGGATGATGGGGATGACCACCGAGACCCTGCTCGAGCAGCTGCGTGCCGATGCTGCGACCGGCGTCAAGGTCGACCTCGCCCTGCGAGCGATCGCGGTGTTGAAGGACCTGACGCCGTCAGAGGACGACATCGACCACGAGCTCGAGACCTCGGCTGATCGCCTCGGTGTGACAACCATTGCGCTCCGTCAGAACATCGAGGCAGCCGGACGCTTCGCCGAGTTCGCCGCTGAAGTCGCCAAGTCGCGTGCGATGGAGTGGTTGATGGATAACCTGCCGATTGTGGATGGGCAAGGGATCCCCGTCGACCGGGAACTGCTGAAGCAGAACCAGGCCGACCACGACCACGACCACGACCACGACCACGACCACGACCACGACCACGACCACGGAGACGAAGCGTGACCCACTCAGAGAACTTCCGCGCCCAGAACTACCTCGTTCCAACCGTCGTTGAATCCTCCAGTCGAGGTGAGCGTGCCTACGACCTCTACTCTCGCCTGCTGAAGGAGCGCATCATCTTCCTCGGCACCCCGATCGACGACACGATTGCGAACTTGGTGAGTGCGCAGATGCTGTTCTTGGAGTCTGAGGACCCCGACAAGGACATCCACCTCTACATCAACTCACCCGGTGGCGACATCACCGCGTTGTTCGCCATCTACGACACGATGAAGTTCGTGAAGCCCGATGTGTCGACCTTCTGCTTCGGACAAGCTGCGTCGGCTGCTGCCGTGCTGCTCGCCGCTGGAACCAAGGGGAAGCGCTACGCCCTCGCGCACGCTCGGGTGCTCCTCCACCAGCCCTACGGCGGCATCCAAGGTCAGGCGACCGACATGGAGATCCAGGCTCGTGAGATCCTCCGGATGCGCGACCTGCTCAACGAGATGTTGGCCACCGACACCGGCCAGGAAGTCGCGAAGATCGCCGACGACACCGAGCGCGATTTCATCCTCACATCGGCTGAAGCGGTCACCTATGGTGTGATCGATGAAGTCATCACCAAGCGAGACGCTGGCCGGGCGTAGGCCCGCCACGCGTCAGAGGGGGATCTGTGGCGAAGTTCGGTGAAGGCGGCGAAGCCGTCAAGTGCAGCTTCTGCGGCAAGGGCCAAAAGTCCGTCAAGAAGCTCATCGCCGGACCAGGGAATGCGTACATCTGTGATGAGTGCATCGACCTCTGCAACGACATCATCGCTGAGGAATTGCCAGAGACCACCGAGGTGGCCTTCGACGAGTTGCCGAAGCCCAAGGAGATCTTCTCGTTCTTGAACGAGTACGTGGTCGGTCAAGACCAGGCGAAGAAGATCCTGTCCGTTGCCGTCTACAACCACTACAAGCGCCTGCAAGCCGGTTCTGGGACGGGTGACGCCAAGGTTGAGCTGTCGAAGTCGAACATCTTGCTGCTCGGTCCAACGGGCTGCGGCAAGACCTTGCTCGCGCAGACGCTCGCTCGAATTTTGAACGTCCCCTTCGCCATCGCGGATGCCACCGCGTTGACGGAGGCGGGCTACGTCGGCGAAGACGTCGAGAACATCTTGTTGAAGCTCATCCAGGCTGCCGACTACGACGTGAAGCGGGCTGAGACCGGCATCATCTACATCGACGAGATCGACAAGATCGCCCGCAAGGCGGAGAACCCGTCCATCACGAGAGACGTCTCCGGTGAGGGTGTCCAACAGGCGCTGCTCAAGATCTTCGAGGGTACGGTTGCCTCCGTACCACCCCAAGGTGGCCGCAAGCACCCCCACCAAGAGTTCATCCAGATCGACACGACCAACGTGCTGTTCATCTGCGGTGGCGCCTTCGCTGGCCTCGATGACATCATCTCCAGTCGAGTTGGCCGCAAGGGCATGGGCTTCGGCGCCACGATGACGACCGCTGAAGAATCCGTTGCCCTGCTCGGCAAGATCCTGCCCGAAGACCTCATGAAGTTCGGCTTGATCCCCGAGTTCATCGGTCGACTCCCCGTCGTTGGAGCGGTGGCCAACCTCGACAAGGCTGCCCTCATCAAGATCTTGATCGAGCCGAAGAACTCGCTCGTGCGTCAGTACCAGCGGATGTTCGAGCTCGATGGCGTGAGTTTGGAGTTCACTGAAGACGCGTTGCACGCCATCGCCGAGCTCGCCCTCCTCCGAGGGACCGGTGCTCGAGGACTGCGGGCCATCATGGAGGAGATCCTCCTCGACGTGATGTACGACATCCCGTCACGCTCCGACGTGGCTCGGTGCGTCATCGACCGGACCGTCGTGGCCGAGCGTGCGATGCCGACCTTGTTGCCCGTGGCTGAGCCGCGGATCAAGCAGGCGCGTCCACGTCGGGCAGCTTCCTAGATTGGCGAGCTCTCCCCGGTACGACGATGCGGTCGAGTGGCTCGACAGCCACATCGACTACGAACGGGTCGCGCCCACGCGTCGCTCGCTGCCCTCGCTGTCATCGATGCGGGAGATGGCAGCGCTGCTCGGCGACCCCCACACTGCGTACCCAACGATCCACCTGACCGGCACCAATGGGAAGGGTTCGACGAGCGCGCTCTGCTCGATGCTCCTGCTCGCCATGGGGTTATCGGTAGGGACCTACACCTCGCCGAACCTCGAGCGGGTCAACGAGCGGATCGCGGCCAATGGCCAGCCGTTGAACGACGTCGATTTCGTCGAGGCCATCGACCGCCTCCGCCTCCTCGACGGCGTCCTCGGTGAACGACCGACTCGATTCGAACTCCTCACCATGGCTGCGTTCTCCGCATTCGCCGACCTCGCAGTCGACGTTGGGGTGATCGAGGTTGGCATGGGAGGCACCTGGGACTCGACGAACATCATCGACGCCGCGGTCTCAGTCGTCACGAACATCGACCTCGACCACGTTGAGGTCCTCGGGGCCACCCGGGAGGAGATCGCCACCGACAAAGCGGGCATCTTCCGTGAAGGTGGCGTGGCGATCATCGGCGAGACCGATCCAGCCATTGCGGCGGTGCTCCGACGATGCGCTGCTGAGCGAGGGGTTGCTCGAGTGCTCGGCCTCGGTGAGGAGATCTCCGTCGACCGCAACGAGCTCGCAGTCGGTGGGCGAGTGGTGAGCCTCACGACGCCCTACGGCCGCCACGAAGATGTCTTCTTGGCGCTCAATGGCCCCCACCAAGCACGCAACGCCGCGCTCGCGGTTGCCGCCGTGGAATCCTTCTTCGATCGCCAACTGCCCGATGACGTCGTCTGCCAGGCCTTCGAAGTGGTGACCGTGCCCGCCCGACTCGAGGTCCTCGGACGGAGTCCACTCGTGATTTTGGACGGCGCCCACAACGTCGCTGGGGCAACGGCGCTCGCTCAGTCGCTCGCCGAAGGTTTCTCCGTTGGCGGTCGGACGATCCTCGTCACCGGCATGCTGCGAGGGCGTGACGCCTCAAACGTGCTCGCAGCGCTCCTGCCGAACGGCGTCGCAACGGTCATCGCCACGCAGCCCGACACGCCTCGAGCCCAAGAGGCCGGAGTGGTCGCCGATGCTGCCCGGGCGCTCGGTCACGAGGTCGTCGTCGAACCGGCGATCGAGCGATCGATTGAACGAGCGCTCGACATGGCGACACCCGACGACCTCGTCCTCGTTGCGGGTTCGCTCTACGTCGCTGGCGCTGCTCGCCCCGTACTCCGACGCCTGCTCACGGCGTAGGGTGCGAGGCCACCCTGCTAGCGTCTGCGCCGTGAACAGAACTCTCGTCCTTGTAAAGCCCGATGGTGTTGAGCGCGGATTGATCGGTGAGATCATTGGCCGCCTGGAGCGCAAAGGTCTGAAGATCGTCGCCGCAGAGCTGCGGACCGCAACTGCCGACATCGCCGGAGCCCACTACGAAGAGCACGCCTCGAAGCCGTTCTTCGGTGAGCTCGTGGCCTTCCTCACCCGGTCGCCCCTCATGGCGATGGTGGTTGAAGGCCCCGAAGACGTCTTCGCCATCGTGCGCTCGATGATGGGGGCAACGAACCCCGCCACGTCCGCTCCTGGCACGATTCGCGGCGATCTCGCCACGGAGATGTCCGAGAACCTCATCCACGGCTCGGACTCCAACGAGTCCGCAGCTCGTGAGATTGGTCTCTGGTTCCCCAACCTCTAGACCGGCGATTGCGCTGGTTGTCCGGCGCTCGCTGACGGCCTAGCCTGTAGAGGTAGCCCCATCGGGCCGCCACGTTGAGGACACTTCATGGCTGACAACAGATTCTCCTTCCTCGGCCGAGACATGGCCGTTGATTTGGGCACGGCGAACACCTTGGTCTACGTACGTGGACGCGGGATCATCTTGAACGAGCCATCGGTGGTCGCGGTCAACGTGAAGACCGGTGTTCCCTTGGCCGTCGGTGCTGAGGCGAAGCGGATGATCGGTCGCACGCCGAGCTACATCCAGGCCATTCGCCCGTTGAAGGACGGCGTCATCGCCGATTTCGACATCTGCGAGAAGATGCTCCGGTACTTCATCCATCGCGTGCACCAGCGTCGCTTCGCTAAGCCGCGCATGGTGATCTGCGTGCCCTCGGGTATCACCGGCGTCGAGCAGCGTGCCGTGATGGAGGCTGCGGAGTACGCAGGCGCACGAGAGGCCCACATCATCGAAGAGCCCATGGCTGCGGCGATCGGGGCCGGTCTCCCGGTGCACGAGCCGGCAGGCAACATGGTCGTCGACATCGGCGGCGGGACCACCGAGGTCGCGGTGATCTCCCTCGGTGGCATCGTGACCTCGCAGAGCGTGCGCATCGGTGGCGATGAACTCGACGAGGCCATCGTCGCGTACGTGAAGAAGGAGTTCTCGTTGGCGCTCGGCGAGCGGACCGCAGAGGAGATCAAGATCGCCCTCGGATCCGCCTACGCGCTGCAAGAGGAAATCCGGGCCGAGATCCGAGGTCGAGACCTCATCTCGGGACTGCCGAAGACGATCATCATCACGACCGAACAGGTTCGCGAGGCGATTGAGGAGCCGGTTGCGGCCATCGTCGACGCCGTGAAGGCCACCTTGGATCGCACGCCGCCGGAGCTCGCCGCCGACATCATGGAGCAGGGCATCGTCCTGACCGGCGGGGGAGCGCTCCTCCACGGCATCGACGTTCGCCTCGAGGTGGAGACCGGCATGCCCGTCATCATCGCTCCCGACCCCCTCAACTGCGTGGCGCTCGGCAGCGGACAGTTCCTCGAGGAGTTCGAAGCGTTGAAGCACCTCCTCACCGCGTCGTCTCGCTAGGCAGCAATGGCTCGTCAACGTCGCTCGTCGAAGGCCACCTTGACGGTCGTGGCCCTCATCCTGGCGTCGATTACCATCATCACGGTCAACGCTCGTGGAGGCACCGGCGCAATCGGTGGCGTCCGAGGTCTCGTGGGGGAGATCACGAGCCCGGTCTTCTCTGCGGTCGACGCTGTGGTGTCACCGGTTGGGAACCTCTTCGCAGGAATCATCAACTACGGACGGGTTGAACGTGAGAACGAACAGCTCCGAGCAGCCCTCGCTCACCTCGAGACCCAAGCCGCCCTCAACTCCACGGCAGCGCAGCAACTGGCGCAGCTGATGGCCCTCGAGCACCTGCCGTACCTCGGTTCGCTCCCGCTCGTCACCGCGCAGACCATCGATATCGACCGGTCGAACTTCGAAGCCACGATCACCCTCGACAAGGGTCGTTCCTCGGGCATCCTGGCGGGAATGCCGGTCGTGAGCGCCGCTGGCCTCGTCGGTGCGGTGGTGGCGGTGTCGAACGCCACGGCGACCGTTCGCCTCATCACCGATTCGGCGAGTGCGGTCTCGGTCGACGGCGCGTCGAACCCTGCCGATGCAGGGATCGCGCAGGGTCAAGGCCCGGGCAAGAACCTCGATGTCAGCTTCTTGCCCGCTGGCGCATCGGTCCAACGAGGGCAGTTGTTCTCGACTTCTGGTCTCCAAGGCGGGCTCTTCCCTGGTGGCATCCCCGTTGGCACCGTCACCTCACGGTCCTCTGTTGCTGGTTCGGGGAGCGTGGGGGTGACCCTCCAGCCGGTGGTTGACCTCAGTAACCTCGCGTACGTCGACGTCGTCCAATGGGAGGCCACTTCGTGAGGATTCGAGCACTCCGGCTGACGTTGGTGGTCGCCGCCGTGTTCACGCTCCAAGTGGTGGTGCTCGGTCGACTGCGCATCGTGGGGGTGCACCCGGATCTGCTGTGGTTGCTGCCGATGGCGACGGGAATCCTCGGTGGGTCGATGTACGGAGCGGTCACGGGCTTCGTGTTCGGACTGAGTTGGGATCTCTTCGTGACGACGCCGTTCGGGCTCTCTGCGCTCGTGGCGTGCCTCATCGGCGCCATCGTCGGCCGGGCGGCAGAGCGGGGACTGGATGCTCGGATGACCCCCGCGGTGATCGGTGTTGGCGCCCTCTGCGGCGCCGGTGCCTCGGTTGCGTTCCCGCTCCTCAGTCTGCTGCTCGGCACGTCGCAGTACGTGCGGGTACCGATCGTGGCCATCGTCGTGGTCGTCGCCGCGTTCGACGCCATCGCTGCCCCTGCCATCGTGGCGATGGTCCGGTGGGGGATCGGCCCGGAGGGCGTCGGTCTCTCGTCCAAGGCGTCGGCGACGTGGTGAGGGATTGGCTGAAGTCCCCCATTGGATCGGTCGATCGAACCCGTCGACGGTCGGTCACCGACGTCATCGCCACACCTCCCGAGGAGATCCCAGCACGGCCTGACCTCCGCCTGCGCATCATCGGCGGCGTAGCGATTGCCCTCCTCGCCGTCTTGACCCTTCGCCTCTGGTCGCTCCAGGTCGTGAACCAGAAGTCCTACACCAAGGCCGTGAACGCCAACGTGACGCGGACCGTTGCCGTGGCGGCCAATCGCGGCGTGATCGCCGATCGCAACAACACGATCCTCGTCGGCAACGTGGTGCACTACGACGTGACCCTGTCGCTCGTCGACGCGAAAGCCGATCCAACCCTCTGCGCCCGTCTCGGTGCGCTGCTCAACCTGTCGGCGTCGAAGGTGCTGGCGCTGGCCAAGAACCCGTCCTACCTGCCCTACCAGCCAGCACCGATCGCCACCGATGTATCGGCCGTGGTGGTGCAGTACCTGGCCGAACACCGCAGCGATTTCCCAGGGGTTGCGGTGTCGAGCTTCCTCAACCGCACCTACCCGAATGGAGGGACGCTCGGGGCTGGGGTCCTCGGCTGGGTGGGGCAGATCAACGGCCAAGAACTCGCAGAGAATCCTGGTGTTGGCTACCTCCCCACTTCGGAGGTGGGCAAGGCCGGTGTGGAGCAGGAGTACGAGGAATTCCTCCGGGGATCGAGCGGCAAGGACATCTTGCTGGTCGACTCCTCGGGTTCAGTGATCGGCACGACGCACGTCGTGGCGCCGAAGAGCGGTGACACGGTGGTGCTGAACATCGACGCCAACCTCCAGCACCGCGTGGAGCAACTCCTCCACGACCAGATCCTGGAGGACCGACTGAGCGTCGATCCGAGGAGTCACCAGCACCCCCAAGCGACCTCAGGGGCGGTCGTGGTGATGGATCCCCGCACCGGGGCGGTGTTGGCGCTGGCGAGCTATCCCACCTACAACTTGAACGAGTGGGTCGGTGGTATCTCGACGAAGAACTACAAGGATCTCCTGTCGAGCGGCGCCCTCAACAACTACGCCCTCTCCGGTCTCTACACCCCGGGGTCAACCTTCAAGTTGATCTCCGCAACCGCTGCGCTCGACGACAAGCTGGTGAACCCTGCTTCGTACTACGACGACAAGGGAACCTTCACCGTTCCGAACTGCAAGGGGAAGCAGGCTGGCTGCAAGTTCCACGACGACGAGACGGCGGGCACCGGCCTCGTGAACCTCCCGCTGGCGCTCACTCGATCCTCTGACGTGTACTTCTACAACATTGGGTACCTGTTCTGGAATGAGCAGGGTCGCTACGGCACCGAGCCCATCCAGAAGATCGGAGCCGACTACGGTCTCGATTCTCAGTCCGGCATCGACCTCCCGACCGAGTCCTACTCCCGGATCGACTCACCGTCGATCCGCCAGGCCGAGCACCAGGAGTACCCGAAGGATTTCCCCTTCGACTCGTGGTACACCGGCGACAACGTCGAGATGGCGTTCGGTCAAGGTGGCACGGTCGTGACCCCCATTGCCCTCGCCAACGCGTACGCCACCTTCGCCAACGGTGGCACGCGCTACGCCCCTGAGGTCGCCGCAGCAGTCGTCCGGCCCGATGGAACGGTGGCCGTTCGCTACGCCCCACGAGCGATTGGCAGCGTCCCGCTGCCACCGTCCACGCGCAACCCCATCCTCCAGGGGCTCATCGGCGTCGTGAACGACCCGACGGGAACGGCCTACGCCACCTTCAAGCAATTCGCCACGTTCCGTCCGAGCCAGCTGCTCGTTGCTGGAAAGACGGGAACGGCGTCGAACCAGAAGGGCCAGGAACCGAATTCGTGGTTCGCGAGTTTCGCTCCGGCCTACCACCCGAAGTACGTGGTGCTCGCGGTCATCGCGGAGGGTGGCTACGGCGCATCGGCAGCAGCGCCGTTGGTGGCGAAGATCTACAACTACCTCGACGCCCACCCCGTTTCGCCGCTCACCTTGCCCTCGGCGGGCCACCCGCCGATGGCGCCGAAGCCCACCCACTGATCGTCGAGTCGCCGTCAGCGGGTCTGAGGTGCCTCCACGCAGGCGGTAGGCTGGGCAGAGCGAGTAGAAGGTGAGCACGTGCTCAGGCGAATCGATGCAGCAGAGGAACCACGTCGGTCCCCGCTGGAGTCGACCTCGTCCCTCGATGCCCTCTACCGCCTCTTGCTCCTCCGGATCACGCTGTTCGGCGTCACCCGCCTGCACTTGATCCACACCGCAGTACCTCTCCGCACCGAGGACTCCAGCACTGCTGAGGAGTCCTCCGTGCACGCGTCGACGGTCCGGCCAACGGGTCGCGACCAGCAACTCGCCACGACTGCCGTGGCTCGCCAATCAACCCCAGGTGCAGACCTCCATCGCAGCGATCTCGGTCGCCGCGAGGTCCACCAACTCCGGGCCCATCGGCCCGGCGTCTCAATCGTGAGGAGTGCCCACCGTGGCCGACACCACCAACGAATCTGTCAACGACTCGAACGACAGCGGAGCAGCTGCCGCTAGTCGACCCAAGATCGGCGACACGCGCCCAGCGCCGATGTCGTCACCATCAGCTCCAACTCCAGAGGCGCCGAAGCCATCCACGCGCGGTGGTCGGGGTGGGCAGCGCCGAGCGAGCGATCAGAACGACCGTGCGCCGAAGCCAGCGGCCGAGCAGAAGGAACGGAACGGCGACGACGCCCAGCGCGATGAGGGTGGCGACGAGGCGTCGCAGACCAAGCGCAGTCGGAATCGACGTCGTGGTGGGCGTTCCAAGGCCGGCCGATCGACGGGTCGGTACCTCATGTGCGTGCACGTCCAACCCAACGCCACGCACATCGCGATGCTCGAAGGTCGGAGCTTGGTCGAGCACTTCGTGGCCCGACCTGCGGATTCGACCAACCAAATCGACGGCAACATCTACCGCGGACGCATTCAGAACGTGCTCCCCGGAATGGAAGCGGCCTTCGTCGACATCGGCATTCCGAAGAACGCCGTGCTCTACCGCGGCGACGTCCACCTCGATGACGAGAGCGACGCCGAGTCCGAAGGGCAAGCTGCAGCTCCCCGCATCGAAGAGATGCTGAAGGCCGGACAGATGATCCTCTGCCAGGTGACGAAGAACCCCATTGGGGCCAAGGGTGCTCGTCTGACCCAAGAGGTCTCCCTCCCGGGGCGTTTCGCGGTCCTCGTTCCGAACTCGTCGGCGACCGGGATCTCCAAGCGGTTGGGCGACAACGAGCGTCGACGCCTCCGCCGGATCATCGACTCGGTCAAGCCCGCCCAGCACGGCATCATCGTGCGGACCGCGGCTGAAGGCGTCTCTGAAGAGGAGCTACGTCGCGACGTGGAGTCCCTCGTTGAGAAGTGGACCGTCATTGAAGAGCAGGCGGCGAAGTCCAACCAGCCGGGGCTCGTCTACGCCGAGCCCGACATGGCCCTCAAGATGCTGCGGGAAGAGCTGAACGGCGACTACCGCGGCGTGCTCATCGACGACTACGACACCTTCGTCCAGGTGCGTGACTACGTCGCTGCGGTGAACCCTGAACTCGCCGATCGCGTCGAGTTCTACGACACCGAAGCCGAAGCGCTGCCGCTGTTCGAGCGCTACTTCGTCCACGAGCAGCTCCACAAGGCGCTCGACCGCAAGGTGTGGCTGCCCTCTGGCGGGTCCCTCATCATCGAGCGCACCGAAGCCTTGACGGTGATCGACGTGAACACGGGCAAGAACGTCGGAAAGACCAACCTCGAAGAGACCGTCTACCGCAACAACTTAGAAGCGGCGGAAGAGGTCGCCCGGCAGCTCCGCCTGCGGGACATCGGTGGCATCATCGTGATCGACTTCATCGACATGGAGTCCAAGGAGAACCGAGACAAGGTAGCCGCTGCGCTGCGGGCGGCGCTCGGAAGAGAGAAGACGCGTACCCAGGTCTTCGACATCAGCGAGCTCGGTCTCGTCGAGATGACCCGCAAGCGCGTGTCTGAAGGGCTCATCGAGTCCCTCACGACGACCTGCACCGTCTGCCAAGGGCGCGGGCACATTCTCGACGCAGACGCACTCTGAGGACCTCGTTACCGACTACACTGTGCATTCCGTGGCGTGCGAGGCGCGCCCGGTCGGATCTCAAGGAAGTGTCTATGTACGCCGTCATCGCATCAGGAGGCAAGCAGGAGCGCGTGGCCGAGGGCCAGCGCCTGCGCGTGGAGTTGCTCGGCGTCGACGCCGGGACTGAGGTGACCCTCCGTCCCGTGCTGGTCGTTGACGGCGACCGCGTCCTCTCCACTCCCGCCGATCTCGCCAAGGCGAGCGTCACCGCAACGGTGGTCGGCGAGGAGAAGGGCAAGAAGATCAACGCCATGACCTACAAGAACAAGACGAACCAGTCCCGGCGTTGGGGACACCGTCAGCACTACTCAACGATCGAGATCACCTCGATCGCGGCCGGCTAGGAGGGCTCCATGTCAAAGACCAAAGGTGGCGGTTCAACTCGGAACGGGCGCGATTCAAACGCCCAGCGTCTCGGTGTCAAGGTGTTCGACGGCACGGTGATCGGCACGGGCTCGATCATCGTCCGCCAGCGCGGCACGAAGTTCCACCCAGGACTCAACGTCGGCATCGGCAAGGATGACACCTTGTTCGCCCTCGCCCCTGGATCGGTGAAGTTCGGTCAGCGCAACGGGCGACGTCTCGTCGACGTGCTCCCTGTCGAGAGCAACTAGCTCGAACCTCCGCAGTGCCAGAAGTCGATACAGATGCCCTCGCCAGTGGCGGGGGCATCTGCCTTTCCGGTCTGCTGCTGGTCACTTCAGGCTGCTGAACGCACAATGCCCCTCGCCGGAGCGAGGGGCATTGTGGAACTCCTGATGCGCCAGATGGCGCAGCGACTACTTCTTGGTGCCCTTGACGGCAGCCTTGAACTTGGCGCCAACGCTGATCTTGACGGCCTTGGAGGCAGCGACCTTGATGGTCTCGCCGGTCTGGGGGTTGCGCGCCGTGCGGGCCTTGCGGTCCACGCGGTCGAAGGTCACGAAGCCAGTGAGGGCAACCTTCTCGCCCTTGCTGACGTTCTTGGTCACGACTTCCTCGAAGGCATCGATGACAGCGCCAACGTCCTTCTGGGTCATCTCAGTGTGGCTGGCAATTGCGCTGATCAGCTCGCTCTTGTTCACGAGGTGAACTCTCCTTGTTCTGTGGGGACCCGGACGGCCCACCGCTGTGCGGGCATATTGTTGCCCATTTCCGGCCCCAACGCGCGGATTTCCCGGAAATTTCCCATCGCGCCCGTGGTGGGGTCGCCGGAGCGGCCTCGGTAGGATCAACGGAGAGCCCCGAGGAGACCCTGTGCCAACCGTCGATCGACAGCGACTCGCCGACCTCATCGCTGCAGAATCCGCCCGCTACGTCGCCACGCACCCTGCGTCGGCCGCCGTCTCGGCCAGCGCTGACCACCTGCTCGGACGAGTGCCGATGACGTGGATGAACAAGTGGGCCGGTGGCTTCCCGCTGGCCTTCTCCCATGCCCAAGGGGCAACGATCACCGACCTCGATGGCCATACCTACGTGGACTTCGCCCTCGGCGACACCGGGGCAATGGCCGGCCACTCTCCTGCGCCCACCGTGGCTGCGGTCCGGCGGCGCCTCGAGGAGTTCGGCGGCATCACCACCATGCTCACCACCGAGGACGCCGAGTGGGTCGGCGCAGAACTCGCTCGACGGTTCACGGTGGATGCCTGGAGCTTCACCTTGTCGGCAACCGATGCCAACCGGTTCGCCTGTCGACTCGCCCGGATGGTCACTGGTCGACCCAAGGTCTTGGTCTTCAACTACAGCTACCACGGCTCGGTGGATGAGACCTTCGTCACGCTCGATGCCGACGGCCGCCCGCGGAGTCGTCCAGGCAACGTCGGTCCGGCGGTCGATCCCACGACGACCACCGTGGTCGTGGAGTTCAACGACGTCGAGGCCGTCCACGAAGCGCTTCGAAGTGGAGAGGTCGCCCTCGTGCTGTGCGAGCCGGCCCTCACCAACATCGGCATCGTGCTCCCAGACCCCGGGTTCTTAGACGCCGTTCGCGCTGCCTGCGACGCCACGGAAACCCTGCTGCTCATCGACGAGACCCACACGTTCTCCCTCGGTGAAGGCGGGGCCACGATGGCGTGGGGTCTGCGTCCCGACATCGTCACCATTGGCAAGGCCATCGGCGGTGGGATCCCCTGTGGCGCCTACGGCGTCACGAGCGCGTTGGCGCAGCGAATCGCCGATGCCGCGGCAACCGGCGCCGACATCGTCGACGTCGGGGGAGTGGGCGGGACCCTGTCGGGTAACGCCCTCAGCCTCGCCGCCATGCGCGCCACCCTCGGAGAGGTGCTGGTTCCAGCGGCCTTCGAGCGGATGGAGGCGCTCGCCACTCGATTCGTCGCCGGGGTGAACGACGCCTTCGCCGCTACCGGGGCGCCGTTCTCGGTGGTGCAGCTCGGTTGCCGAGCGGAGTACCGCTTCATGGCTCCAGCCCCGAGGAGCGGGGGAGCAGCAGCACGGGCTGAAGACGACGACCTCAACACCTACTTCCACCTCTTCTTGGCCAACCGAGGGGTGCTCATCACCCCGTTCCACAACATGGCCCTCATGTGTCCCGACACGACGAGCGCCGATGTGGATCGCCACACTGCGGTGTTCACCGAAGCCCTCACGACGCTCTTCGGGGCTGACCAGTGAGCGAGGAGGGCTACCACACCCCAGTTGAGGAGTACTTGGAGGCCATCTTCTCCTTGACGGAGGAGGGCACCACGGTGATCGCCGCTCGGGTCGCCGAGCGACTCGGGAGGACTGCGGCGTCGGTCTCAGAGATGCTCGATCGCCTCCAAGAGGATGGCTTCATCGTGAGGAGTGGGCGCACCATCTCCCTCACGGCTGCAGGATCCCACCTCGCCACCTCGGTGGTGCGTCGCCATCGCTTGGCCGAGCGCCTCCTCGTCGACGTGATCGGGCTCGAGTGGCACAAGGCGCACGCTGAAGCAGGTCGGTGGGAGCACGTGATCTCTGCGGACGTCGAGGCGCGCCTCGTCGAGCTCCTCGACGACCCGGCAACCTGCCCCCACGGGAACCCAATCCCTGGTTCGAGGAACGTCGCACCGCGCGATGGCGTCACCGTGAACTCCGTGGCCCACTCCGGTGCGTACGCGTTCGTCCGCATCGCGGAATCGTTGGAGACCAACGACCACGCGATGGCTGACCTCGAGCGTGCAGGTGCCCTGCCGGGAGGTGTCGTCACCATCGCCGTGGGGAGCGATCGCACGTGGCAGGTGACGGGGGAGCGTGGCGTGCTCACGGTGGATGACGCGGTGGGTGAGCAGCTCTTCGTGGCCGAGGTCCCCGGGCCGTAGGCTGGGGGCATGTCCACCTTCGTCGATCGCGCGCAGCTCCATGCCAAGGCGGGTGACGGCGGTGCAGGTTGCGTGTCGTTCCGCAGAGAGAGCCACGTGCCCGAAGGTGGCCCCGACGGCGGCGATGGTGGTCGTGGCGGCGACGTCTGGTTAATCGCTGATCGCAACGTGGCCTCGCTGCTCAGCTTTCGCGACCACCCCCACCGGGCTGCCACCTCTGGGGTGCACGGCATGGGGAAGAAGCGCCACGGAGCCTCTGGTAACGACTGCCTCGTGAAGGTCCCTGTCGGTACCGTCGTGACCACCCTCGAGGGCGAGGAGATCGTGGACCTCGCCAACCACGGCGAGCGCTACCGCATCGCTGAAGGCGGCAAGGGCGGACACGGCAACGCCAAATTCCTCTCCAACTCCCGCCGGGCCCCCGGGTTCGCCGAACAGGGCGAACACGGCGAAGAGCTGTGGTGCAACCTCGAGCTGAAGCTCATGGCTGACGTGGCACTCGTTGGATTCCCGAACGTCGGCAAGTCCACGCTCATCGCTGCCGTCTCCGCCGCCCGCCCGAAGGTGGCCAACTACCCGTTCACGACCCTCGAACCCCACCTCGGCGTCGTCCGTTACCCGAGGAACGCCCCCGACGCGTTCGAGTTCGTGATGGCCGACATCCCTGGGCTCATCGAAGGTGCTGCCTCGGGGAAGGGTCTCGGCCTCGAGTTCCTCCGTCACGTCGAGCGAGCTCGAGTCCTGCTCTACCTCCTCGACCTCGGTGAAGAAGCTCCAGAGAGCCCTGAACGCCAACTCGAGGTCCTCCGGCACGAACTCGGGGAGTACCTACCCGAACTGCTCGATCGACCGACGCTCGTCGTGGGTTCCAAGGCGGACCTCGTCGACGAGGCGTCGCTCGCTGGCCTCCCCATCGCGCTCGGGATCTCGGGAGCGACCCACACCAACATCGACCGCCTACTCGGCCTCCTCGCCACCATGGTGGCCGACGTGCGGGTCGTCGAAGAGGAGACCTCGGCACTCGGCGACGTGGTCATCCACCGACCCGTTGCCGAGCAGGCCTCAGCGGTCAACGAAGGCGACGGGCAGTGGCGCCTCGTTGGACGTGCAGCGGAGCGAGCCGTTGGACTCTCTGACCTGTCGAATCCGGCTGCAATGGATGAGGTGGTCCGGCGCTTGGAGAAGCTGGGCATCGATCGCCTCCTCAGTCGTGCCGGTGCTCGAGACGGCGATGAGGTCACGATTGGTGACTTCAGCTTCACCTGGTACCGGGCCGGATCTGATGCTGCGCTCGATGCAGCGTTGCACCCAGAGCGTGACTCTCGCCGCAAGACGAGGAGAGAGCGCTCGACATGACCACCGTGGTGATCAAGGTGGGCTCGTCCTCGGTGACCACGCCGCAGGGCACGGCGAATGCCGCCGTGTTGGCCGCCGTCGCATCCGACGTCGCCGAGCTGCGAGCAGCGGGCCTCGACGTGGTGATCGTGACCTCAGGGGCAGTCGCACTCGGTTGGTCGGCCATCGCCGGTGGGGCACCACGTCCAAGGGAGATCGTCGCCCTCCAGGCAGCATCTGCCGTTGGGCAGCACCGGGTGATGGACGCCTGGCAGGGGAGCCTCGGTGCGCACCGCCTCGTCGGCGGTCAGGTCTTGCTCGGCTCGCTCGACTTCGGCCACCGCCAGCAGTATCTGCACGCCCGGCGAACCCTGCGCCAGCTCCTCGACTTCGGCGTGGTGCCCATCGTGAACGAGAACGACGCCACGAGCGACGAGGAGATCCGCTTCGGTGACAACGATCGCCTCGCGGCGCTGGTGGCGCAGTTGGTCGATGCCGAGCACTTGATCTTGCTGACCGACACCGCTGGGCTCTTCACGGCGGATCCTCGAGTTGCCGCCGACGCCTCGCTCATCGCCGTCGTCGAGGAGATCGACGAGGCGGTGCTCCTCGTCGCTGGAGGGACCCGCTCCGAGGTTGGATCCGGAGGGATGGCGTCGAAGGTGGCAGCAGCCAGAATCGGTACCGCCTCTGGGGTCACGGTGACCATCGCTGAAGCCGAGCGACCTCACGTGGTGCGTGACGTCGTGGCGGGGGAGTCCGTGGGGACGAAGTTCCTGGCCAAGGAGAAGACGCTCTCAGCCCGCAAACTCTGGATCGCCTTCGCACTCTCGCCCGTTGGAGCGGTCACCGTCGACGAGGGGGCAGCCCGAGCGGTGATGAGCGACGGCCGCTCCCTGCTGGCTGCCGGGGTGACGGCGGTTGCTGGAACCTTCGACGCCGGAGATCCGATCTCGGTGCTCGGCCCCGACGGCCTCTTCGCCCGTGGGCTGGCCTCGGTGTCGTCATCGGTGGCCGAGTCCCTCATGGGGCGACGCAGTGCCGATCACGACGCTCGCCAGCGCTCCGAGATCATCCACCGAGATGACCTCGTCGTCCTCGTTGAGGCGCCGAGTGGCAACACTAAGATGGCCTGATGGCCGACCTCCTGACGCAGGCTGCTGCGGTGAAGGCGGCAGCTCGTCCACTCGCCTCGGCGAGTTCGGTGACTCGGAACGCCTTCCTCATCGAGGCAGCCCACGCGCTCGAACGAGAAGGTGCGACCATCCTCGAGGCCAATGCGCACGATCTCGCCGAGCACGGTGCAACGCTCACCAGTGCTGCTCGAGATCGCCTCACGCTGACGGCAGATCGGATCAGTCAGATGGCGGTGGGATTGCGCCAAGTGGCGGCGTTGCCCGACCCGCTCGGCGAGGTTGTCGACGGTTGGCGTAGGCCCAATGGCCTCGACGTCCGCCGGGTGCGCGTGCCGCTCGGTGTGGTCGGCATCATCTACGAGAACCGACCGAACGTGACCTCGGATGCTGCGGGGCTCTGCATCAAGTCCGGCAACTGCGCCTACCTGCGGGGTTCGTCGACGGCGCAGCGGACGAACCAGGTCATCGTCGATCTCCTCCGAGAGAGCGCAGTCACGGTTGGACTCCCTGCGGACGTCGTCGCCCTCGTGGCCGACACCTCCCACGACGCAGCAGCCCGGTTCATGGGACTGAGTGGCTACCTCGACTGCCTGATCCCTCGAGGTGGTCCGGCGCTCATCGCGTCGATGAAGCAGCACGCCACCGTCCCCACCATCCTCGACGGCGACGGCAACTGCCACCTCTACGTGTGCGAGATGGCCAACTTGGCAATGGCGCTCCGGCTCATCGACAACGGGAAGCGGCAACGCCCAGGGGTGTGCAACGCGACGGAGACCCTCCTCGTTCACGCTGCCCGAGCAGCAGATTTCCTCCCCGTTGTCGCTGAGGTCCTCCACGATGTTGAGTTGCGGGGGTGCCCACGGACCTGCGCCATCGTCCCTCGGGCGATCCCGGCGACCGAGGAGGACTACGCCACCGAGTTCGGATCGCTCACCTTGTCCGTGAAGGTGGTCGACGATATCGACGAGGCCATCGCCCACATCGCCACCTACTCGACGGGACACTCCGAGGCCATCTGCACCGACAGCCAGTACTTCGCGGACACCTTCGTCCGCTCCGTCGATGCCGCTGCCGTGCTCGTGAACGCCTCGACCCGTTTCGTCGACGGCGAGCAACTCGGCCTCGGCGCCGAGATTGGCATTTCGACCCAGAAGTTACATGCGCGTGGTCCAATGGGACTCCGCGAACTCACCAGCGCAAAATGGATCATCACAGGACAAGGACAGGTACGGACGTGACCAGCGTCGACTACAACTCCCTCGGATTCGACGAGGACGCAGCACCGAGATTCGACAGCCCCGCTTCAGTGCGAGACCGGCTCGGGGAGGTGCAGTACCTCTCCAACGACGCCATCTCCTCCGTGGTGTACTTAGCCGACCGACTGCGCAAGCCGATTCTCGTCGAAGGTCCCGCCGGTACGGGCAAGACGCAGCTGGCCAAGTCCGTTGCGGAGATCACCGGCGCCCGCCTCATCCGCCTTCAGTGCTACGAAGGCCTCGACGAGGGCAAGGCGCTCTACGAGTGGAACTACCGCAAGCAACTGCTCCGCATTCAAGCCGGTCAATCGGGTGATGCAGCTCCGGTGACCGCAGAGTCGTGGCACAACTTGGAAGAGGACATCTTCTCCGAAGAGTTCCTCCTCACCCGCCCCCTCCTCGAGGCCATTCGGGCCGAGGACCCCGTGGTGCTCCTCATCGACGAGATCGACCGGGTGGAGCTCGAGACCGAGGCGCTCCTGCTCGAGATCCTCTCGGAGTTCCAGGTCTCGATCCCTGAACTCGGAACGGTGAAGGCCACGCAGTTCCCGCTCGTGTTCTTGACGTCGAACAACACCCGAGAGCTGTCTGAGGCGCTCAAGCGTCGCTGCCTGTTCCTCCACATCGGCTACCCCGAACTCGACCGGGAGCAGGCGATCATCCAGGCCCGCGTGCCAGGCATCACGACCGAACTCGCCGAGCAGGTGGCTCGACTCGTCGGTGCGCTGCGAACGCTCGAGCTGAAGAAGGCTCCATCGGTCTCTGAGACCATCGACTGGGCTCGAACCCTGGTGCTCCTCGGCAAGGACTCCATCGACGCTGAGGCGGCCAAGGAGACCCTCCACATCCTCCTCAAGTACCAAACCGACATCGAGCGTGCGAACAGAGACCTCCTCTCGGTGGTGAAGTAGCTCCATGCTCGACCTGCTGTCGGGATTCGTCGTCGAACTGCGCAACGCCGGACTTCCCGTTTCGCTCACCGAGCACCTCGACGCGGCAGCAGCCATGTCGCACATCTCGCTCGAGGAGCGCACGACGCTCAAGGCAGCGTTAGCAGCGACGCTCGTGAAGGAAGAGGAGCACTACGCGGCCTTCGACCTCGCCTTCGAGGTCTTCTTCGCCATGCGCGATCCCGCCCCAGAGGATCTCGGCGACGCTGACCTCGGTCTCGAGAACGGCGAGACCGCGCAGCAAACCCCGTTGACGGGCTCTGGGCAGCAGCGTGGGAGCGGCGGGGGAGGCGGCAGCGACCTCACGCCGGAGGAGTTGGCGAAACTCCTCATGTCCGCCCTCGTCTCCGGGGATGCCTCGCTGCTCAAGATGGTGGCCCAAGGGGCCGTCAGTCGTTTCGCTGGCATGGAACCGGGACGACCGGTCGGTGGCACCTACTACCTCTACCGGACGCTTCGGAACTTGGACGTCGACGGTGCCTCGGCCCGCTTGCTCGAGCAGCTGCGCGACGACCGGGGCGTGCTCGAAGGCAGCCTCGATGACCGCCTCCTCCAGGCCGAGGTGGCGACCAAGATCGAACGCCTGAAGAAGGCGGTGGAGGCGGAGATCCGCAAGCGCCTCGTCGAAGATCGTGGCAAGGAAGCCCTCGCCAAGTCGGTCCGCAAGCCCCTGCCTGAGGACATCGACGTCATGCACGCCACGAAAGATGAGCTGGTGCAGCTTCGGCGCATCCTCCAGCCCTTGTCGAGGAAGCTCGCCGTCCGGTTGGCTCGCAAGCGCCGCCACGGCAAGCGCGGTGGCCTCGACGTCCGCCAGACGGTTCGCAAGAGCCTGTCGACCGGTGGGGTTCCCATTGACCCCAGGTTCAAGAAGCCTCGGCCGTCCAAGCCCGAGATCGTGGTGATCGCCGATATCTCGGGATCGGTGGCCTCCTTCGCCCGGTTCACCCTGCACCTCGTGCACGCCATCAGTTCCCAGTTCTCGAAGGTCCGCAGTTTCGTCTTCATCGATGGCATCGACGAGGTCACCCGCTTCTTCGACGCCACCGATGACCCAACTGAGGCCGTCTACCGCATCAACACCGAGGCCGACGTCGTCTACTTAGACGGCCACTCCGACTACGGCCACGCCCTCCGCACCTTCGACGAACGCTGGGGCAAGGAGATCAACCAGAAGACCACGGTGCTGATTTTGGGCGACGCCCGGAACAACTACCACGCCTCGGAGGCGTGGGTGGTGAAGGCCATGGCCGAGCGAGCTCGCCACGTCTACTGGTTGAACCCTGAACCCCGGGACTACTGGGGATCGGGCGACTCCATCGTCTTCGACTACGCCGCTTACTGCGACGGGGTCATCGAGTGTCGAACCCTCCGCCAGCTCGAGGATTTCGTTGGAGAACTGGCGTGAGCCACGGCCCTCGGCCTCCGAAGGGCATCCGCACCATTGGTGACCTCCCCGAAGGTGCGACCCGGGTGCTCCTCGTCCGCCACGGCCAAGCCGCCGCCAACGTCGAGGGGAAGTTCGGCGGACTGACGGGCTGTGATGGCCTCTCGGACCTCGGGCGTGATCAAGTCACCATGCTGGCCCGGCGCTGGTCACGTAGTGGCGAAGTCGACGAGGCAGCAGTGCTCGTGAGCTCGGACCTGCGACGAGCGATCGAAACTGCAGATCTCCTCAGCCCAGCGCTTCCCCGTGCGGTTCGGATCACACCTCGGTCCGGTGTGGCGGAACTCCATCCCGGTGACGCCGATGGGTTGACCTGGGCGCAGTACACCGAACGGTTCTCCGGTGTCGACTGGGACGTGGACCCCACGGTCCCCATCGCTCCAGCGGGGGAGAGTTGGGCAGCCTTCACGCAGCGTGCCGTTGGCGCCATCGACGCACTGGCAGAGGAGTTCTCCGGGCAGGCCATCGTGGTCGCAACCCACGCAGGGGTCATCGAGTCCTCGATGCTCCACCACTGCTTCGGTGGACCAGCAGGCCGGCGCCTCGGCCTCCGCACCGATCACGCCAGCGTGACCGAGTGGCTGATCACCGCCGAGCAGTGGTTCCTCGTGCGCTACAACCAGACGGCGGTTGCGCCCGAGGGGTGAGGCTCGCTAGCCCCGCAGCAGTTCGGCGATGGAGAAGGACAGGTCGATGGCCTGGCTGGCGTTGAGGCGTGGATCGCAGATGGAGCGGTACCGAGTCGAGAGGTCGTCCTCGCTGACGGTGTCGCCGCCACCCAAGCACTCGGTGACGTTCTCGCCGGTGAGCTCCAGGTGCACCCCTCCAGGCCACACGCCGTGGTCGCGGCAGATGCGGAAGAACGAGCTGAGCTCCGCAACGATGTCTTCGAAGCGTCGGGTCTTCACCCCAGCAGCGGTGAAGGTGTTGCCGTGCATGGGGTCGCTGGCCCACACCACCGGGTGCTCGGCAGCGGTCACCGCCTCGAGGAGGGGTGGCAACTTCTCGCCGATGAGCGGCGCGCCGAATCGGGTAATGAGGGTGAGGCGGCCGGGGACGCGGTTGGGGTTGAGCCGCTCACACAGGGCGACGAGTTCTTCGGGAGCGATGCTCGGGCCCACCTTCATGCCAATTGGGTTGAGCACCCCGCGGAGGAACTCCACGTGCGCGCCGTCGAGTTGGCGGGTCCGATCGCCGATCCAGAGGTGGTGCGCCGAGGTGTCGACGTAGTCGCCGGTCAGTGAATCCTGTCGAGTCAGCGCCTCTTCGTAGGGGAGGATGAGCGCTTCGTGCGAGGTGTAGAAGTCGACCTCGTCGAGGTTGCCTTCGGTGGCGAGGTCGATGCCACAGGCGGTCATGAACCGCAGCGCTCGCTCGATCTCCCCAGCGACCTGCTCGTACCGGGCACCTTGAGGGGAGTCCTTCACGAAGGTCATGTTCCAGGCGTGGACTTGGCCGAGGGCGGCGAAGCCACCCTTGGTGAAGGCTCGCAGGAGGTTCAAGGTGGCCACCGACTGGTGGTAGGCGGTGAGCAGTCGCTGTGGGTCTGGGGTGCGGGCATCGGCATCGAAGGCCTCGCTGTTGACGAGGTGGCCTCTGAATGCCGGCAGGGTGACCCTATCTCTGGTCTCGGTGTCGGAGGAGCGTGGCTTGGCGAATTGCCCGGCGATGCGGCCCACCTTGACGACGGGGACACCCGATGCGTAGGTGAGGGCCACCGCCATCTGCAAGATGACCTTCAACTTGTCTCGAATGGAGTCGGCGTGGAAGTCGAGGAAGGACTCGGCGCAGTCTCCGGCTTGGAGGAGGAATGCCTTGCCTGAAGCCACCTCGCCGAGGGCTCGAGTGAGGTTGCGGGCTTCCCCGGCGAAGACCAGTGGTGGATAGGAGGCGAGCGTCGTACTCGCAGCGTGGAGCGCTGCTTCGTCGGGCCACTGCGGCTGCTGCGCCGCAGGGAAGTCTCGCCAACTCGTTGGGGTCCACTGACCGTTCGTCATCGCTCCAGCCTACGAGGTTGCGTGACCCCTCTACCGCCTACCTCCTAGGATTCGGCCATGGCAGCCTTCCGCTTCACCGTCCAACTCTCCGGCGCTCCAACGGGTGCAGCGTGGCGTGACCTCGCTCGCAAGGTCGAAGACCTCGGCTACTCCACGCTCTACGTGCCCGATCACCTCGATGGGCAGTGGGGGCCGCTCGTCGCGCTGACCGTCGCCGTCGAGGCCACGACCACGCTCACCGTTGGTTCACTGGTCTTCGACAACGACTTCCGTCACCCCTGCGTGCTGGCCAAGGAGCTCGCGAGTTTGGACCTCGCGTCCTCGGGTCGATTCGAGTTCGGGCTCGGTGCTGGGTGGATGCACACCGACTACGAGACCTCCGGCATTCCCTTCGACGCTGCATCGGTCCGGATCAGTCGGATGGAGGAGGCGCTGCAGATCTACCAGCAGCTCTTCACCGGCACCCCGACGACCTTCTACGGCGAGCACTACCAGGTCACCAACGCCACCTTGACGCCTGCGCCGCACACCGCAGGAGGGCCACCACTGGTCATCGGTGGCGGTTCTCGCCGGGTGCTGACCCTCGCCGGCAAGTACGCCTCGATCGTCTCCATGGTGCCGAGCCTGGCAGCAGGGGCCATTGGTCCCGAGGTCGCTGCAGGAGGCGTGGCCGATGCCTACCTCGAGCGGCTGTCGTGGGTTCGAGACGGCGCAGGTGACCGCTTCGATGACCTCGAACTGCAGATCTGGACCGCGTTCGCCCAGATCACCGATGATGCGAACGCCGTGTTCGAGGCGATGGGCCCAATGTTCGGCCTCACCGCTGATCAGGTGCGATCGGCGCCTGTTGCGCTCTGTGGTTCGGTTCCAGAGGTCATCGATCAGTTGGAAGAGCGGCGAGCAACGTTCGGATTCTCCAACATCGTGCTGCACGAAGCGGAGTTCGAAGCCTTCGCCCCTGTGGTTGCCGCCCTCGCCGGTCGGTGACCGTGGGGCGAGTTGGCCTGCTCGGTGGGACCTTCGACCCACCACATCGTGGACACCTGGCGCTCGCCCATGCCGCCCTCCAGAGCGGTCACGTGGACGAGGTGGTCTTCATGGTGGCTGGGGATCCCTACCAGAAGCGGGGGAGCGTCGAGGCCAGCGCTGTCGATCGCTTGGCCATGACCCGAGCGCTGGTTGGGGCGCACGCTGCCATGAGCGTCAGTGACCTCGAGGTGCTCCACGACGGCCCGAGCTACACCGTGGACACCGTCGCGTCGGTGCTCGAATGGGGGGCGACCTCGGTCTCGCTCATCCTCGGGGCAGACCTGTGCGCAGGGATCGACGGCTGGCATCGAGCGAGTGACCTCGCAGATTCGGTCGACCTCCTCGTCGCCAGCCGCCCAGGAAGTGCCATTTCGCTCAGTCCCATGTGGCGCTTCACCGTCCTCGCCATGGACGACGACCCCTGCGCATCGCGAGATCTCCGCAGTGAACTGCACCGTGGGGTGGTCCCGGCGGACTGCCTCCCAGATGCCGTCATTCTCGAAATCGGCGCCCGTTCTCTGTACGATGGGGGCAATGGCACTGCATGACGTTCTCCGAGATGAGCTGCACGACGAGGAGTCGCTCCGTCCGCACCTCCGTCTCGTCGGGTCCTCCGAGGGTGAACCCAGTCGTCGTGCCTGCCAAGAGCTCGCCCGAATTGAGCGTCGGGCCAAGGTCATGCTGGCCACGTGGGCTGGCTGCGGTCTCGCAGCGGTCTTCGCCCTTGCGGTGACGATGGTGGAACTTGCCAACTGACCTCAGCGTGGACGCCACCCGGGAGGCAATGGTCTTGGCCGAGGTGGCCGCCAACGCCGCAGCGTCGAAGCTCGGGAGCAACACGATGATCTTGGATCTGCACGACCTGCTCTCGGTCATCGACGCCTTCGTGGTGACGAGTGGATCCAATGCTCGCCAGGTCGACGCCATGGTGGACGCCATCGAGGCGGCGACCAAGGAGACCTGCGGCCGAGGTCCGATCCGGATCGAGGGTCGAGATGACGGAACCTGGGTCCTCATGGACTACGGCGACGTCCTCGTCCACGTCTTCATGGAGGAGACGCGAGCCTTCTACGACCTCGAGCACCTGTGGTCGGGTGCACCACGACGGAGCGTCGACGGCTCGTGAGCGAGGCGGTCGAGGGCTTCGATCTCGATCGGTACCGTGCGTCACTGTCGGGCAAGGCGCCGACCACCATCCGGGCCTACACGAGCGACCTCGAGGACTTCTTCCTCTGGGCTGACGCCAATGGATGCGGGTCGCCCTCGCTCGTCACGAGGGTGCTGCTCCGGCGGTACCTCGCTGATTGTTCGAACGCTGGTGCTGCTCGGGCAACCGTTGCCCGTCGGGCCGCCACGCTGCGGTCCTACTTCGACTACCTCCGACGACGTGGCATCATCGCGGTCGATCCTGCGAGCCGGTTGTCTGCGCCTCGAGGTGGAGGTCGACTGCCCCAGGTGGTCTCCGCCAGCGACCTCAACGATCTCTTGGAGAACGTCCCGGTCGGAGGCGATGATCGGACCCGGGCGCTCGCCTGTCGAGATCTCGCCGTGCTGGAGTTGCTCTACGGTGCCGGGCTTCGGGTGAGTGAGCTCTGCGGGGTGCGCCGAGGCGACCTCAACCTGAAGGACCGATCGGTGGTGGTGCTCGGAAAGGGCTCCAAGGAGCGACGGCTTCCCCTGCACGACCAGGTCATTCGAGCGCTCGAACAGTGGCTCTCGGTCGGGCTCCCGTTGCTCTCGACCGAGACCACCAGTCCCGATGCGGTGTTCGTGAACCAACGGGGCAATGCGCTCCAACCTCGAGATGTCCGCCGGATCCTCGACGCTCGATCTGCGGTGCCGATCCATCCTCACGCCCTCCGGCACAGCTTCGCCACCCATCTCCTCGATGGGGGTGCAGATCTGCGGGTGGTCCAAGAACTGCTCGGGCACGCCAGCCTCGAGACCACCCAGATCTACACCCACGTGTCCAAGGAACGCCTCTCGAGCGTCTACCGAGCCACCCACCCCCGGGCCTAACACCGCCTCGTCGCTTCTCGGCTAGCATTGCCTCCGCCCACAGAGCGTGGGTCTACGTGAGATGTAGTTCGGCCAACGCGATCCACAGTCACCGTTCGGTGTGCGATTGGCCGTACAACTGGAGGAATGTCATGGCTGTAGTCACCCTGCGCCAGCTGCTCGATGCTGGTGTCCACTACGGACACCAAACCCGCCGCTGGAACCCCAAGATGCGTCGCTTCATTCTCGGTGAGCGCAACGGGATCTACCTGATCGACCTGAAGAAGACCCTGAAGGGCATCGAGGAGTCCTACACCTACGTGCGCGACCTCGTCGCCGATGGTGGCTCCATCATGTTCGTGGGCACCAAGAAGCAGATTCAAGGCCCCATCGCCGAGTACGCGGATGCCTGTGGCATGCCCTACGTCAACCAGCGCTGGCTCGGTGGCATGCTCACCAACTTCCAAACCGTGGCGACCCGTGTGCAGCGCATGAAGGAACTGCGCCTCATGCGTGATGCTGGCGACTTCGAGGGCATGCCCAAGCGCGAAGCCTTGGCCCACACCCGCGAGCTCGAGAAGCTCGAGCGAAACCTCGGTGGTATCGCTCGCGTCAACAAGCTTCCCGACGCCATCTTCGTGATCGACACGAAGAAGGAGCACATCGCCGTGACCGAGGCCATCAAGCTCGGCCTCCCGGTCGTCGCCGTGGTCGACACCAACTGCGACCCCGACGTCATCACCCACGTCATCCCCGGCAACGACGACGCCATCCGCTCAGGTGCGCTCCTCAGCCGTGTGATCGCCGACGCCGTCGTCGAGGGCAAGTTCATCTTCCACAACCGTGACGCCGCTCGCGCCAAGGCCCAGGCGGCCAAGGCAGAAGCAGCGAAGATCGCCGAGCCCGTCGTGGCTGCGGCACCAGAGACCCCCGCAGCCCCAGCGGCTGCTGCAGAAGGACAGGAGTAGCCCCATGGCGAATTTCACCGCAAAAGATGTGCAGTCCCTCCGGCAGTCGACCGGTGTCGGCATGCTCGACGCCAAGAAGGCCCTCGAGGCCTGTGACGGCGACACCGAGGCAGCGACTCGTTGGCTCCGCGAGAAGGGCTTGGCCTCAGCGGCCAAGCGCACCGACCGTGACGCATCCCAAGGTGCCGTTGCCGTCGTTCGTGAGGGCAACGCCATCGCCGCTGTGGAGCTGCGCAGCGAGACCGACTTCGTGGCGAAGTCCGTCGAGTTCGTGACCATGGTCAACGACATGGCCGCAGCCGTCGCCAAGGATGGCGAAGCCGCCATCGAGGCCTTCACGCCTGCGGTCGAGCAGATGCTCATCTCCTTGAAGGAGAACATCTCGGTGGGCAAGGTCGTCCGCTTCGAAGTCGGCGCCGACCAGAGCGCCGACGCGTACCTCCACAGCCAGGACGGCCGTGGCGTGAACGCGGTGCTCGTGGTGCTGAACGGCGGCAGCGCCGACCTCGCCCACGAAATCGCCGTCCACGCAGCGTTCACCAAGCCGCAGTACCTCTCCCGTGATGAGGTGCCCCAGGCGGACGTCGATGCCGAGCGTGAGACGGTGGAGAGCATCAGCCGCAACGAAGGCAAGCCTGAAGCGTCGCTCCCGAAGATCATCGAGGGTCGCTTGAACGGCTGGTTCAAGGAGCGTTGCCTCCTCGAGCAGTCCTACGTTCGTGACGAGAAGCAGACCATCACGCAGCTCCTCGGTGGCGCATCGATCGCCAACTTCGCCCAGATCATCATCGGGGCCTAGTCCGTCATGTCCGAGGCCAAGAGGGCGACGCCCAAGCGCATCGTGCTCAAGATGTCGGGCGAAGCCTTGGCATCTGCGGCCTCGGACGAGACGATCGACTTCCACACCGTGCACCGCCTCGCTGCGGAGATCGTCGAGGTGCGAGAGACCCTCGGCGTGGAGATCGCCATCGTCGTCGGTGGTGGCAATATCTGGCGCGGGATGACCGGAGCGTCCGACGGCATGGACCGGGCAACCTCGGACACCATGGGGATGCTCGGGACCGTCATCAACTCCTTGGCGCTCCAAGACGCGCTCGAACAGCTCGGACAACCAACCCGAGTCCAGTCGGCGATTCCAATGCCGGCTGTCGCTGAGCCCTACATCCGGCGTCGAGCGATTCGACACTTGGAGAAGGGCCGCGTCGTGATCTTCGCCGCCGGCATGGGCGCACCGTTCTTCACGACCGACACCCCTGCGGTGCTCCGGGCCGCAGAGATTGAGGCACAGATGGTGCTGAAGGGGACCCACGGTGGCGTCGATGGCGTGTACACCGCAGACCCCAGGGTGGATGCATCGGCAACCCGCTACGAGGAGATCACGTTCATGGAGGTGGTCTCGAAGGACCTCCGCGTCATGGACTTGACGGCGATTACGTTCTGCCAAGACAACGCCCTGCCGATCCTGGTGTTCGACATCATGACCCCAGGCAACCTCCACCGGGCGCTCGCCGGAGAGAAGATTGGTACGCTGGTCTCGTGAGCGAAGAACTCACCGAATTGGTGATCGAAGAGGCGGACGAGAAGATGGCCAAGGCCATCGAGCGAGTCCAGCATGAGTTCGCTGGCGTGCGGACCGGTCGCGCCAATTCGGGTCTCGTGGAGCACCTGCTCGTTGACTACTACGGTACGCCGACGCCGCTGCGCCAGATCGCCGCATTCAGCGTGCCTGAAGCACGACTCCTCGTGATTTCGCCCTTCGACAAGGCGTCGATGGGCGCCATCGAGAAGGCCATTCAGAGCACCGATCTCGGATTGTCTCCGTCCAACGACGGCGTCGTCATGCGGTTGGCATTCCCCGCCCTCACCGAAGAGCGCCGCCGGGATTTCGTGAAAATCGTTCGGAATAAAGCAGAAGAAGGAAAGGTTGCACTCCGGAACATTCGGCGGAGCGCACGCCACGACCTCGACGTGCTAGTGAAGGACGAGGGTCTCTCGACCGATGTGACCGAGCGGGCAGAAGCGGTCATCCAGAAGATGACCGATGCGGCCATCGAGCGGGTTGACGCACTGTTGGCACAGAAGGAGGCTGAGCTCCTTGAAGTCTGACGATGCTGACGACCACGGTGCCGCTGAAGTTGCCGAGCCACCTACCAGAGGCGTTCGGATCACCGGTGCTGTGCCGGTTGATGACGTGGCGCCACTCCCGATCGACGATGGGGCGCCGCTCCCGGTGAGCGATCTGCCGCACTGGAGCGACCCTCCGACCGGGCAATTGCCCGCCGTGATGGCGAGCGACGATGTCCCAGCAGCGGTACCTGGCCCAACGTGGCGTGAAGACAAGGCTGATTGGGACTTCGAAGACCAAACCTTCGAACCAGCGATGCTCGCCGACGACGCAACGGCGGTCTCGGCTTCTGAGGACCGTGAGGCGCGTCAACCCTGGGAGTTCGACGCCCCGAGCGCGGCGGCACCGGCAACTGAGGGATTCTCCGCTGACGCGTACGAAGCGATTCCCACCGAAGAGGAGCTCTTCGCAGGACTCGGAGCGCTCTCTGCCGCAGCGATGACCAGTGGCGATGACGAGGCGCCGAAGACCATTCGTCGTCGACGCAAGCGTGGTGACCGAAACGATGAGCCATCGATGCTCGACGACGTCAGCCTCTCGAGCGACACTGCAGATGCCAGCGACGCCGATGGTGATGTTGACCACGAACCCGTCGATCCTCCGAAACGAGCGATTCCTCGTGTCGAGCGTCGACGGCTCGACGGCGCCACAGCGCCATCTGAGGATGGTCCGATGCGACCGCGTCCTCGGCAGCGAGACCTGCCTCCAGCGCGTCCAGGTACCGAGCGTCCAGCAGAACGGAACCTCACCGTCGCGGTCGCAACGGGCTTCGCCCTCGGGGTGGCGCTCCTCGTCGCCCTCGACCTCGGCACGGTCATCACTGGTCTGGCCGTTGGAGCTGTTGCCCTCACCGCGGTCGCCGAGGGGTACACCATGTTCCAGAGGGTGGGGTACTTCCCCGCCAAGTTCCCCGGCCTGTTGGTCTCGGCGATGGCCCTGTGGGGTGGGTACAACTACGGCCAGAGTGCGGTGGCCGCATCGTTCGTCCTCGTGATGGCCGGGACGTTCGCTTGGTACATCCTGGGGCCAGATCGGGGCAACCCGATTTCGGGAATGGGCGTCACCCTGATCGTGTTCGCATGGATTACGACGTGTGGGACCTACGGCGAGATGCTGCTCAATCCGCAGATGTTCCCCGATCGCCACGGCGTCGCCTTGCTGCTGGGCCTCGTGCTCGTGACCATGGCCAACGACACCGGTGCGCTCTTCGTGGGGCAGCGGCTCGGTCGTCGTCCGATCGCGCCGAACCTCAGTCCGAACAAGACCCTCGAGGGTTTGCTCGGCGGCACGGTGTGCACCCTGTTGATGTCGCTCCTCGTGGCCAACATCCATCCGTGGAGCTACGGTTCGGCGTTCAAGTTGGCGCTCATCTGCTCTGTGGTTGCCCCACTCGGTGACCTGGCCCAATCTTCGATCAAGCGCACGCTCGGCCTGAAGGATTCCGGCACGACCCTCCCCGGTCACGGCGGCATGTTGGACCGCATCGATGGCCTGCTGTTCATGCTGCCCGCCACGTTCTTCTTGGCGCAGTCGCTCCACATCGGCTAGTCCGAGTCGTGACCACGCGCGTCGCAGTCCTCGGGTCCACCGGGTCCATTGGCACGCAGACCCTCGACGTCATCGCCGCCGCTCCTGAGCGCTTCTCGGTCGTCGCCCTCTCGGTGGCGACCTCCATCGACGCGGTGGTCGCTCAAGCCAGAGCGGTGCAGCCGGAGATGGTGGTCGTCGCGAATGAGCGTGACGTTGCGACGGTGGCTGAGCAACTCCCTGCCTCGGTCGCCGTGCTCTCGGGCGAAGAGGGCCTCCTCGCTGCCGTCGCCGCCGCAGAGGTCGTCGTGAACGCCATCGTGGGATTCGCTGGTCTCCCCGTGACCTTGGCCACCTTGGCTGGGGGGAAGCGTCTGGCGTTGGCGAACAAGGAGTCGCTCATCACCGGCCACCCGCTCGTGGAGCGGATTCGCTCCACGCCGGGGGCAGAACTCCTACCGGTGGATTCTGAACACTGCGCCATCTTCCAATGCCTCCAAGCATCCCATGGGGTGGACCGCCTCGGAAGGCTCGTGCTCACCGCGTCTGGCGGCCCGTTCCGGGGGAGAGATGCCGCCTCGTTGGCGTCGGTGACGGTGGAAGAAGCGCTCCAGCACCCAACCTGGCAAATGGGGCCGAAGATCACCATCGATAGCTCCACGCTCATGAACAAGGGGCTCGAGGTCATCGAGGCCCATGCGCTGTTCGGCGTCGACTACGACCACATCGACGTCGTAGTCCATCCCCAGTCCATCGTGCACTCGATGGTGGAGTTCACCGACGGCACGACCATCGCGCAGCTCTCGATGCCCGACATGCGCCTCCCGATCGGGTACGCCCTCAGCTTCCCTGATCGGTTGACCGTTCCCTACGGTGCCCTCGACTTGACGGCTGCGTCGACCTTGACCTTCGAGCCCCCCGATCGGTCGACGTTCACCTGCTTGGAGTTGGCCTACGCCGCTGGTCGCCGTGGTGGAGCTGCGCCGGCGTGGCTGTCTGCGGCCAACGAGGTGGCGGTTGAGGCGTTCTTGGGTGGGGCGATCACCTGGGGTGGCATCGCATCGATTGTCGAAGCGACGCTGGAACACTACGTCGACGACCCGCTCGCCGATCTCGCTGCGCTCCTCGAGGCCGATGCCACCGCACGACGTGTGGCGCGTAGTCTCATTGGGTAATGGCAACGCTGCTCGCACCTCCACCCACCGACGACGTCGAACCACCCACTGAGGGCAGGGGCAGGCGCGGGTCGCTGCTCGGTTTGCTCGCCATGGTGGCGCTGCTCGTGGTCGGCGTCGTGTGTGGCTACGGCTGGACCGTCCTCGCCATCGTCTCGCTGCTCACCGTGGTCCTCCTCCACGAAGCGGGGCACTTCATCACGGCGAAGCTGACGGGGATGAAGGCGACCGAGTTCTTCGTGGGATTCGGCCCACGGGTCTGGTCGTTCCGGCGAGGTGAGACCGAGTACGGCATCAAGGCCCTCCCGCTCGGCGGGTACGTCCGCATCATCGGTTTCACGGCCACCGAAGAGGTCGATCCAGCCGATGAGCCGCGTTCCTACATGAACCAAGCGTTCTGGAAGCGGATCGTGGTGTCCGCGGCGGGGAGTGCGGTGCACTTCACCTTGGCCATCGTGCTGGCGTTCGGCCTCGTGTGGTCGCTCGGGCAGACGACGGTCGATGGACTCACCATTGGCAGCGTCGCCACCTTCGCCGGGGGTTCACCTGCCGTACAAGCCGGACTCGCCGGTGGCGACACGATCACTGCGATCAACGGCACCCCGGTGCACTCCGTCGATGTCGCAATTGCCACCCTCCACCACTCGGTGGGGACGCCTCTGTCGATCACCTATCGGACGAGTGCCGGTGTGGTCCACCACGCGGTCGTGACCCCGGTCGATGGCACGACGGCGATCGTGGACGGCCACCCCTACCTCACCAAGGCCCAGGCCGCAGCAGCCGGGGGTGCTGGCGTGATCGGCGTCGGCGGGGTCATCGCGGCAACGGCGCACCACTCGGTCTCTCCGTGGTTCGCTGCGAAGCGCTCGCTGTCGACGGTATGGGAGCTGACGACTCGGACGACGAGTGGTCTCCTCCAACGATTCAGTCCCTCTGGCCTGGCGCAGTTGGCCCATCTCGACCTCCACCCATCCACGGCGTCCACCCCAACGGCGCTGGCGAGTCGTCCGACCTCCATCGTCGGGATGGTCCACATCGCGAGCGACGCCGTCGCCGAAGGGATCACGCCGTTCCTCGAGCTGCTGATCGTGATCAACGTGGCCATTGGCCTCCTCAACTTGCTCCCCATGCTGCCCCTCGATGGTGGCCACATCGCCATTGCCGTCTACGAGCGCATCCGCACGCGTCGGGGCCAAGCGCACTACCGAGCCGATATCTCGAAGCTGATGCCGGTGGTCTACACGTTCTTGGTACTGCTCGGGTTCTTGGTGCTGTCGTCGGTGTACTTGGACATCACGCACCCCATTCCGAATCCCTTCACGCAATGAGCGACACGCTCGAGCGCTGAGCAGGCAAACTGAAGGCATGGAGATCTCCTCGAATTTGCTCACCCCTCGCCGGGAGACCCGGCAGATCTCGGTTGGTGGCGTGCTCGTCGGTGGGGGAGCACCCATCACGGTGCAGTCGATGACCACGACGAAGACCGCCGATGTTGAGGGGACGATCCAGCAGATCTACGCCCTCGCTGCCGCCGGAGCCGACATCGTGCGCTGCACCTGCAACAACGTCGACGCTGCGGAGGGTCTGGCCCAGATCGTGCCCCGGTCTCCGGTGCCGATCGTGGCGGACATCCACTTCCACGTGGAGATGGCGCTCGCAGCCCTCGAGGCTGGCGTCGATGGCCTTCGGCTCAATCCTGGAAACCTCCGCAAGGCATCGGAGATCAAGTTGGTGGCGAGCGAAGCCAAGGATCGCGGCGTGCCGATCCGGATTGGCGTGAACGCCGGTTCGCTCCACCCTGACCTCTACGAGCGATTCGGTGGGGCAACGCCTGAAGCCCTCGTGGAGTCAGCCCGCATGGAGCTCGCCTACTTCCAAGAGGTCGGATTCGACGACGTGAAGATCTCGGTCAAGGCCTCGTCGGTGGCGCTCATGATCGCCGCCTACCGTCTGGCGAGTGAGACCTTCGACTACCCGCTCCACCTCGGGGTGACCGAAGCCGGACCGCTGCCCGGTGGACTCCTCAAGGCAACGGCCGGGATGGCGACCCTGCTCGCCGAAGGCATCGGCGACACCATTCGCTACAGCTTGACCGCCGACCCCGTCGAAGAAGCGAGGGCAGGACGGATGCTGCTCGAATCGATGGGTCTGCGCGAGCGCAAAGGCCTCGACCTCATCGCCTGCCCGTCGTGCGGACGAGCCGAGGTGGACGTCATCTCGGTGGCCAACGCCGCCCAAGCAGCGCTCGCCGACCGCAACCTCCCGATCCAGATCGCCGTCATGGGGTGCGTGGTGAACGGACCTGGCGAGGCCAGAGACGCCGATCTCGGCATCGCAGCTGGCAAGAAGCGGGGCCACCTCTTCATCAAGGGTCAGGTCGTGCGCGTGGTACGCGAGGACGAAATGGTCGATGCCCTCGTCGAAGAAGCAGAGCGACTCGTCGCCGAGGGTGTCGAGGCGCGGCTCGCTGCCGCAGATCCGACGGCAACCGCTGCTGCTGAGGCCGATCGACTGGCGCTGCTCGACGATCGCGGGGCAGATGCCAACCAGGCCTCGGTCAAGATCGAGCAGATTCGCCGCATCAAGAGCGACGGCTAATCGGCGCTTCGAACCCGGGGTACGAACTAGCGTGGTCGCACCATGCGCATGTCCTCCCTCTTGCTCCGCACCCTCCGAGACGACCCAGCCGACACCGATTCAGCCGGGTACGCCCTCCTCGTTCGAGGTGGCTACGTCCGGCGGCTCGCCTCGGGCGTCTACACGTTCTTGCCGCTCGGTCTCCGGGTGCTCCATCGCATTGAGGCCGTCGTTCGCCGAGAGCTCGATCGGGCCGGGATGCAGGAGCTCCTCATGCCCGCCCTCAGCCCCATCGAGCTGTGGGAGCAGTCAGGACGAGCGGCCCGATTCGGCACCGATGCGCTCCCGGCGCTCACCGTGGATGGTCGTGGGGGCACCTACGTCCTCGGTCCGACGCACGAAGAAGTGGTGACGGTCACCGTTGGGCAAGAAGTCGAGTCCTACCGGCAGCTCCCGGTCACGGTGTACCAAATCCAGTCGAAATTCCGTGACGAGGCTCGTCCCCGCTACGGCCTCGTGCGGACGAAGGAGCTCGTCATGTGCGACGCCTACTCCTTCGACGCCAACCCTGAGGGCATGGCGGCGACCTACGAGAACGCCGTCGCTGCCTACCTTCGAATCTTCGCCGCTGTAGAGCTGGACGTGACCCCGGTGGTCGCCCAATCGGGAGCTATCGGCGGCGACGTGAACCACGAGTTCATGGTGCCCTCTCCCATTGGTGAAGATCACTTCGCCAGTTGCGCATCGTGCGGCTACCACGCCAACACCGAAGCTGCGGAGCGCCGAGCCCCAGCTGAGCAGGCCGTTGGCGAAACTGCGCCAATGGAGGCCGTCGCCACGCCCGGTGTGAGCGCCATTGAAGAGGTCGTAGCGTTCTTCGGCGACGTGACCCCTGCCGAGACCGTGAAGTCCATGGCGGCCACGACCGCAGCTGGCGACGTGGTCGTCGTGTGCGTCCGAGGGGACCGAGAGGTCCGCCTGCCCCACGGGTGGGATCTGCTCGATGACGCAGCCCTCGCGCGCCACCCCCACCTCCACAAGGGGTCGATTGGGCCAGCAGGACTCTCCGGCCATGGGGTTTCAGTCGTCGCTGATGCTGAACTCGTGGCGTTCGGTGGACCCTTCGTCGCCGGTGGCAACGCTCCAGAGACCCACGTCCGCGGGCTGGTTTTCGGGAGAGACGTCACACCCGACCAGGTCGGTTCCTTCGTGGTCGTCGAAGCAGGGGACGGCTGTCCGAACTGCGGCAGCCCCCTCGAGCTCGTCCGATCGGTCGAAGCCGCGCACACCTTCCAGCTCGGCCTGCAGTACACCCAGAAGATGCCTGGTTCGACCTTCCTCGATGACTCGGGCGAGCAGGTCCCCATGTGGATGGGCTGCTACGGCATCGGCGTCTCTCGGTTGATGGGCGTGCTCGCAGAGGCGCACCACGACGACCAAGGCCTCACCTGGCCTGCGGCGATCGCACCCTACGACCTCCACCTCGTGGCCCTCGGTGCCAACAAGAACCCAGCCGTTGCCGATGCTGCAGATGCCCTGTGCACCCGGTTGGAGGACCACGGTTTCAGCGTCCTCTACGACGACCGGGACGTGTCGCCTGGGGTGAAGTTCGCCGACGCCGACCTCATCGGTGCACCGATCCGACTCGTGCTCGGGGCCAAGGGTCTCGACCGAGGTGTGGTCGAATGGCGCCGCCGTCGCAGTGGCGACGAGGGTGAATGCCCCCTCGACGGCCCATTCGATGCGTTGGCGTAGGGGAGCGTCGTTCCCTTCTCAGGAGGGGTCTGGTATCCTGAAGGGGCAGTTGAGGAGTTGAAGGACCCGTTGGAACGTGGGCTCCCGCCCACGTTTCTTGTTTTCTCGGGCACGAGTGAGAGAGGAGATCGACCATGGACAGCGCACTGGCACCGGTCATCACCCCTCTGTGCGCGGACGCAGGCGTGGAGCTCATCGACCTCGACCGCTCAGCGCAGATCGTCCGGGTGACCGTCGATCGCGAGGGTGGCGTCGACCTCGACACCATTGCCCGACTCACTCGAGCCATCTCAGACCGTTTCGACGAGCTCGACCTCGGAAGTGGCCGCTACACCCTCGAAGTCTCGAGTCCAGGCGTGGAGCGGCGGTTGCGGACCGCAGCGCACTTCGCCCGAGCCATCAGCGAGACGGTGACCATCAAGATGCTCCCTGACCGCGGTCCGCTGCGCCGTATTGACGGCGTGATCACCGCGGTAGACGGCGAGATCGTCACCATTGCGACCGACTCTGGACCGCTCGACGTCGACATCTCCGACATCGACCGGGCGCGCACGGTGTTCGAGTGGGGTGCAACCCCACAGCCATCACCATCGAAGGGCAAGAAGCCCGCATCCTCGAAGCAGGCACAACAGAAGGCAGGCACGAAATGAGCAAGACCAACTACGAGTTCCTCGACGCACTGGGCCAGATCGCCCGCGACAAGGGCATCAGCGTGGACACGTTGCTCGACGCATTGGCCAATGGCCTCGTCGCGGCCTACAAGCGTCGGCCCGATGCCGCTGAAGAGGCGGTCGTCACCATCGACCCCGACAACGGCGAGATTCGGGTCTACGGTCAAGAGCTCGACGCCGAAGGCAACGTCATTCGTGAGTGGGACGACACGCCAGAGGACTTCGGTCGGGTGGCTGCCCAGACCATGAAGCAGGTGTTCAACCAGCGCATTCGCGAGGTTGAGCGCGACATGAAGTACGACGAGTACGCCGGACGTGAGGGTGACATCGTCACCGGCATCGTCCAGCAGGCTGACAGCCGCTACACGTTGCTCGACCTCGGCAAGGTGGAGGCCCTCATGCCCCAAGCCGAGCAGGTGTCGTACGAGAAGTACGAGCAAGGCAGCCGTATGAAGGCCTACATCGTCGAGGTCCGCAAGACCTCCAAGGGTCCCCAGATCGTCGTGTCCCGCACGCACCCTGGCCTCGTCAAGCGGCTGCTGGAGCTCGAGGTTCCCGAGCTCTCCTCTGGCGTGGTCGAGATCAAGGCCATGGCCCGTGAGCCCGGTCACCGCACGAAGATCGCCGTGTGGAGCAACGACCCCAACATCGACCCCGTCGGCGCCTGCGTCGGTGCCCGGGGGAGTCGTGTCCGCATGATCACCAACGAGCTGAACGGTGAGCGAATCGACGTCGTCCCCTACTCCGACGACACGGTGACCCTCATTGAGAACGCGCTGCAGCCTGCCAAGATTCGCGAGGTCCGCCTCGATGAAGCCACCGGCACCGCAACGGTGATCGTCAACGACTTCCAACTCTCCTTGGCCATTGGCAAGGAAGGCCAGAACGCTCGCCTCGCCGCTCGGTTGACCGGTTGGAGGATCGACATCAAGTCCGAGTCGCAGCTCCAAGAAGAGGAAGAGGGCTGGGCAGAAGGCGAGTGGATCGAGAACGAGAACGGAGAGCAGGTCTGGGTGCCAGCCGAAGGCGGCGAGGCCATCTCCGCATCGGATTGGGATGATGCCTCGACCGAAACGGCTGCTCCCTCCGACGACGCTCCCGCTGCAGCCGCTGACGACGAAGGCATGGCCGACGAGGCCCCGACGGAAGGCAGCGAACAGTAGCGCCGACGAGAACCTGCATCGGGTGCCGGCAGCGGCACCCAGCAGGTGATCTCGTTCGTGTGGTTGCCGTTGCTGGCGGAGTGGTCCGTCGAGCGTCGTCATCTTCAGGACGAGGTGCGTGGTTGTGCCCCGAGGAGGGGTGCGTTGACCGCGCCGTGACGAAACGAGCGCTCGGACGAGCGTTGAAGAAAGAGTGCGCAGTGTCGGTGGAAGAGTTGCGCGAAATCGTCACCGGTGGTGACGATGGGAGCCAGCCCCTACGCAATGTGCGAAGATAGAACGCCCGGTTGAGCATCAGCCGGGTCGAAGGAGACCGAGGAACCGTTGGCGAAGAAGATCCGAGTCCACGAGCTCGCAAAAGAGCTCGGGATGACCAACAAAGAGACACTCGACCTCTCAATCGCATTGGGAATTGGCGTGAAGAGCCACTCCTCATCGATCGAGGATGCACAGGCCGACCGAGTGCGGCGCAAGGCCGACGCCGAAGGCTTGCGCCGAGACGTCCAACCTGAAGAGCCAGAGCCAGCACCGAAGAAGACCGCTGCCAAGAAGCAGGCTGACGCGCCCGTCGAGGCAGCTCCTGCGCCCGCCCCCGCCCCTGAGGCATCCTCCGAGGCGGCAGCGCCTCGTCGGGTGATCACCTCAACCCGACAGCCAGCGCCCACTCCACCTCGGCCAGTCCAGCGTCCGCAAGCCCCCGAGGCTTCCGCGACCGAGGCTGCCCCTGCACCGGCACCAGCGCCTCAAGCACCGACTCCGGCACCAGCGCCTCAAGCACCGACTCCTGCACCAGCACCGGCACCGGCGCCGGTTGTAACCGATGGTCCAGTGGCTCCGGCACCTGCCGCCGCAGCACCTGCTGCTCCAGCGCCGAGCGCACCTCCTGTGCCGCCGTCTGGTGCGCCCGTCCCACCTCGTCCGCTCAGCCAGTCCGGCAAGCCAATTCCGCCTCCGCCCGGACGTCCGCTCAGCCAGTCCGGCAAGCCAATTCCGCCTCCGCCCGGACGACGGACGCCAGTTCCTCCAACCGGTGGACCTCGCGGTGGCATGCGACCTGGCGGTCCGCCCCGCAGTGGCGGCTTCAGCTCGCCTCGACCCGGCGGCGGCGCCCCTGGCGCTGGCTTCGGTGGACCACGTCCTGGCGGCTTCGGCGGCGGCCCCGGTCGCCCCGGTGGCGGTCCTGGCGGCGCTGGTGGACCTGGCGGTGGACCCGGTGGTCCCCCTGGACGCGGTGGTGCCCCAGGTGCCGGACGTGGACGTCCCCCGCAGCGGCGTGCTCGTCGCAAGCGTCGCAACTTGGAGGAGCTCGGCCCGCAGGAGATGACGGCGTACAAGCCGTCCAACGAGCCCGTTCCCGAAGGCGAGATCATCGTCGAGCGGGGTTCAACTGCTCGCGACATCGGTCCGAAGTTCAACCGCTCCGCCGGTGACGTGGTTCGCTTCTTGTTCCTCCAAGGCGCAACCGTGACCGCCACGCAGTCCCTGACTGATGACATGATCGAGCTCTTCGCCGCCGAACTCGGCGCTGAGGTTCGACTCGTCGACCCGGGTGAAGAGCGCGAAGCCGAGTTGCTGGCCAAGTACTTCGACGACATCGACGACGCTGAGAACGACGAGGACTTGGAGGCGCGTCCTCCCGTCGTCACCGTCATGGGTCACGTCGACCACGGCAAGACCCTGCTGCTCGACCGCATCCGTTCGAGCGACGTCGTCTCCGGTGAAGCTGGTGGCATCACCCAGCACATCGGTGCCTACCAGGTCGTCACCCAGTCGGGTCACCCGATCACCTTCATCGACACCCCCGGTCACGAAGCCTTCACAGCGATGCGTGCCCGTGGTGCCGAGGTGACCGACATCGTGATCTTGGTGGTCGCGGCCGACGACGGCGTCATGCCGCAGACGGTCGAAGCGATCAACCACGCGAAGTCAGCAGAGGTGCCGATCATCGTCGCGGTGAACAAGATGGACCGCCCCGACGCCAACCCTGATCGCGTGCTCCAGCAACTGGCCGAGCGCGGTCTGGTGCCTGAGGCGTGGGGTGGCGACACCATCGTCTGCCAGATCTCTGCGCTGCGCAGCGAAGGCATCGACGACCTCCTCGAGCAGCTGGCCCTCGTGGCGGAACTCGAAGAGCTCGGCGCCAACCCCAAGGGTGTCGCTCGTGGGTTCGTCCTCGAGGCCAACCTCGAAGCTGGTCGTGGACCAGTGGCGACGGTCATCGTCGAGAACGGCACCATCAAGGTCGGCGACCCCGTGGTGGCTGGTGCAGCGTGGGGCAAGGTCAAGGCCCTGCTCGACGACCGTGGCAAGAACGTGAAGTCGGCAGGACCATCCATGCCGGTCCAGATCCTCGGATTCTCCGAACCTCCCCAGGCCGGCGACGAAGTCCGAGTGGCAGCCGATCTCAACCGTGCCCGCACCCTCGGTGAGGCTCGAGCGCAACGCTTCCGGCTCACGGGGCACCACCCCGTTGCCGCAGCGGCATCGGGAGCGAAGCTGGAGGACCTCTTCGAGCAGATCAAGCGGGGCGAGACGGCCAGTCTCAACATCGTGCTGAAGGCCGACGTTCAGGGCTCTCTCGAAGCTTGCACCGAATCGCTCAAGCGCCTCGAGCGCGACGAGGTCAAGCTCAACTTCATCCACCGTGGCGTGGGTGGGGTGACCGAGAACGACGTCCAGTTGGCGGCAGCGTCGAACGCAACGATCATCGGGTTCAACGTTCGCCCTGACAAGCGATCCCGAGAACTCGCCGAGAAGAGCGACGTCGACATTCGTACCTACGAGATCATCTACAAGCTCATCGAGGAGATCGAAGCCGCCATGGTTGGCATGCTCGCTCCTGAGTTCGAAGAGGTCATCACCGGTGAAGCGGAAGTTCGGGAGGTCTTCCGAGTGCCGAAGATCGGCGCCATCGCTGGTTGCTACGTCAGAGACGGCGTCATCACTCGTGGGTCGAAGGTTCGCTTCCTCCGCGAGGGCACCATCATCTGGAAGGGCTCGATCACGTCGTTGCGCCGGTTCAAGGACGACGCCCGAGAAGTCGCCGCAGGCTTCGAGTGCGGTATTGGCCTCTCGGACTACCAGGACCTGAAGGAAGGCGACATCATCGAAACCTTCGAGGAGCGCGAGATTCCGCGGGTCTAGGGGTGCCTCGTCAGGGACATCGCGGCAAACCCGCCGCTGGATACTCCCGGATGTTGCGGGTGAACCAGGTCATGCGTCAGGTGTTGGCGGAGGCGATTGAACGCCTCCGCGACGCCGATGACCGCCTGGCGATGGTGACCATCACCGAGGTCGACGTGGCTGGTGACCTGTCCATGGCAAGCGTCTACTGCTCCTCACTCAGCGCCGATCAGGCTGCGGCGCTCGATGAGCGTCGGGTGCAGTTGCAGCGAGCCGTTGCCGCTGAGGTCACCTTGAAGCGCACCCCGAAGTTGCAGTTCCTGGTGGATCCGTCCATTGAGAGCGGTGCGCGTATCGAGGAACTCCTCCGTCGAGCGCGCGCTGAGGAGACCGGCGAGTGAGCCCCGCCAGCCCCGCGCCGATCGATGGCCTCGTAGTCGTCGACAAGGAAGCGGGCTGGACGAGCCACGACGTCGTCGCTCGCTGCCGTCGGATCTACGGACAGCGTCGCATCGGCCACGCGGGCACCCTCGATCCAGATGCCACTGGTGTGCTCCTCGTTGGACTGGGGCGAGCCACTCGGCTGCTGCGGTACTTGACGGAGCGTGAGAAGACCTACACCTGCGAGGTGGTGTTCGGAGCGGCGACGTCGACCCTCGACGCCAGCGGTGAGGTCATGGCCACGTTCGACATGGCCGTTGAACCCGAAGCGCTCGAAATCGCTGCAGCGGGACTCCGTGGTCCTATCCTCCAGGTGCCACCCATGGTGTCGTCCATCAAGATCGGCGGCCAGCGGCTCCACGAGCTCGCACGCCAGGGTATTGAGGTCGACCGACCAGCCCGACCGGTGACCATCCACGACCTCCAGATGGCGCCCACTGGTGATCCGCTCGTGTGGCAGATGACGACCACGGTCTCCTCGGGGACCTACGTGCGGGTGCTCGCCGCTGACCTCGGTATCGCGCTCGGTGGGGGAGCCCACCTCCGGCAACTGCGCCGTGAGCGGTCGGGTTCCTTCACGACGAAGTCGGCACGAACCCTCGATCAGCTGGCGGCCGACGCTGAAACCGCTCGTTCACTCGGGGCGATTCCCCACTCGGTGCTGACCCCCGCTCAGGCCATGGCCGACCTCGATCAAGTCGTCGTCGGTCCCGACGTCGCCGTCCTCGTGAGTCGGGGATTGCCCCTCGACAAGGTGTCGATCGGTGCATCGGGCAAGGGTCCCTTCGCGGTGGTCGACGGTGGCGGCAACCTGCTGGCGGTCTACATCGCCACCGAGACCGATCGCATCGTCCCGCAAGTCGTCCTCGCTGCGTCCTGACGGCAGGCCCGAGGGCACCGTCTAACCTGAGCGTCGTGCAGGTCATCACTCCAGAGCTCGCCACGCCGCTCGCGCGAGGGAGTGCCCTCACCATCGGGGCCTACGACGGTGTCCACCTCGGCCACCAGCACGTGTTGGCGGCACTCCGCCATATCGCCGTTGAGCGAGACCTCGAGTTCGTCGTCGTGACCTTCGATCGGCACCCGCTCTCGCTGCTGCGGCCAGACGACGCCCCTCTGCAGTTGACCGACCTCTCGACCAAGCTCGAGCTCCTCGCGGCCTGTGGCGTGCAGACCACCTGCGTGGTGCCCTTCACCACTGAACGAGCCGACGAGTCTGCGGAGCAGTTCATCGACGAGCTCCTCATCGGCCAGCTCCGGGTGGCGACGATCATGGTGGGGGAGAACTTCCGATTCGGCCACGACCGCCGTGGTGACGTCGCCATGCTGACAGCCGCAGGACTCGACCACGGGTTCACCGTGACCGGGCTTCCGCTCCGAGATGACGACGACGGGGTGATCTCCTCGACGCGCATCCGTGGTCTCGTGGCTGACGGCGACGTCGAGGGCGCCGCCCGCCTCCTCGGTCGCCCGTTCTCGGTCGTGGGGACCGTCGCCCATGGCGATGGTCGGGGAGGGCCGGAACTCGGCTTCCCGACCGCCAACCTCCACCTCGAGCCTGGACTCGCCCAACCCGGTGATGGGATCTACGCCGCCTGGGCGCACCTCGAGGACGGGAGTCGCTCCATGGCAGCGGTGTCCATTGGACGCCGACCGACTTTCTACGACGATGCCGCACCGCTCATCGAGGCGCACCTGCTCGAGTTCTCCGGTGACCTCTACGGACAGACGCTGAAGCTCTCCTTCATCGCTCGGCTTCGTGGTGAGGAGCGCTACGACACGGTCGATGCCCTGATCGCGCAGATCGCGATCGACGTCGACAACACGAGAATTGCCCTCGCTGAGCGTTGAGGCACCGCTTCGCCGGAGTTCAGTGCTACCATTGAACCGTCGGAACCACCGATGAACGGCCGGCCCAAGAGGGCTGTTGCCGAATCGCTGCTACCAGAGGTCGCCTGTTTCATGTCTGCAACGTCCGAAGCCAAGCCCGCCATCATCGAGAAGCACCGCAAGCACGAGACCGACACCGGCTCGTCTGAGGTGCAGATCGCACTGTTGAGCGACCGCATCACGCGTCTCACCGAGCACCTTCGGGCTCACAAGCACGACCACCACACTCGCCGCGGACTCATGAAGATCATCGGTAAGCGCCGTCGCCTCCTCGACTACGTCAAGGACAACGACGTCGAGCGCTACCGCACGATCATCGCCGAGCTCGGCATTCGGCGCTAGGCCGAGATCACTCCGCCACCTGTGGCGGGGAACAACACGGCATCGACGAGGATCGGCTGCCAGTCGCCGATCACCTCGACCGCGAGGTGGCCGACTACTGGGAACCGACAGGTCGTTGCCTCCAACAGAGAGGAAACACCATGGCCAAGGCCATTTCTGTTTCGGCGCCTATCGCCGAAACGTCCCGCACCCTGAGCTTCGAGACGGGGAAACTCGCGCAGCTCGCCGATGGAGCGGTTGTCGGTCGCATTGGTGACACCATCATCTTGGTGACCGCCACTGCAGCCCGCAGTGTCCGTGAAGGTACGGACTTCTTCCCCCTGACCGTCGACATCGAAGAGCGTGCCTACGCCGCGGGCAAGATCCCCGGTTCGTTCTTCCGTCGTGAGGGGAAGGCATCGGACCAGGCCATCTTGACCTGCCGCCTGATCGACCGACCGCTGCGTCCGTCGTTCCCCGAGGGCTTCCGCAACGAGGTCCACATCGTCGGCACCGTGTTCGGCGCTGACCAGGAGAACCCGCACGACGTGCTGGCGATCAACACCGCTTCCGCGGCCCTCATGCTCTCCGGCATTCCCTTCGACGGCCCCATCGGCGCCGTCCGCATGGCCTACTCCACCGAAGGCACCTGGATCCCGCACCCCTCTTTCCAAGAGGGCGACGAGTCAACCTTCGAGCTCGTGGTGGCCGGACGTGCGCTGTCCGAGGCTCCTGATGCTGAGATCGCCATCATGATGGTCGAAGCCGGCGGAACCGAGTTCAGCTTCGAGTACTACGCCGACGGTGCTCCCAAGGTCACCGAAGAGGTGCTCGCCGAGGGTCTCGAGGCGTCGAAGCGTTGGATTCGTGACGCCATCATCCTCCAGCGTGAGCTCGTCGCTGCCTACACCGCCGAGAAGGGCGCCATTGCGCCGATCAGCTTCTCGACCTTCACCGACTACGGCGACGACATCGGGGCCCGTGTGGCTGAAGTGGCCACGGCGTCGATCACGGCAGCCAACGCCCACACGGCCAAGGCAGAGCGCAACGCAGCACTCGACGCGGCAACCGCAGCAGTGCTCGCCGAGCTCTCGCCCGAGTTCGACGGTCGTGACCGCGAGATCAAGGCAGCCGTCAAGTCGCTGACCAAGAAGATCGTCCGCAAGCGCATCGTCGAAGAAGGCGTTCGCATCGACGGTCGTGGCGTGGCGGACATCCGTCCGCTCAACGCTGAGGTCGATCTGTTCCCGACGGCGCACGGTTCCGCGCTGTTCGAGCGTGGTGAGACCCAGGTGGTCAACGTCACCACCCTCGGCATGCCGCGGATGAACCAGATGATCGACACGATCACGCCGGATGAGTACAAGCGCTACATGCACCACTACAACTTCCCGCCCTTCTCGACGGGTGAGACTGGCTTCATGCGTGGTCCGAAGCGTCGTGAGATCGGCCACGGACTCTTGGCCGAGCGTGCGCTCTTCCCGGTGATCCCCTCCATGGAGGAGTTCCCCTACACGCTTCGTCTCGTCTCTGATGTCATGGCCTCCAACGGCTCGACGTCGATGGCGTCGGTGTGCGGGTCGACCCTGTCGCTCATGGCCGCCGGTGTGCCGATCAAGGCTCCGGTCGCTGGTATCGCGATGGGTCTCGTCTACGACGAGGGCCGCTACGTCACCCTGACCGACATCCTCGGTGCCGAAGACGCCTTCGGCGACATGGACTTCAAGGTCGCCGGAACCGCTGAGGTCGTCACGGCCCTGCAGCTCGACACGAAGATCGATGGTCTCCCTGCCGACGTCCTGTCGAAGGCGCTGCTCCAGGCCAAGGACGCTCGTCTGGCCATCTTGGACGTCATCACCGCCTGCATCGCTGCTCCTCGTGACGAGGTCGCAGCATCGGCTCCGAAGATCATCTCCATCGAGATTCCGATGGACAAGATTGGTGAGGTCATCGGGCCGAAGGGCAAGGTCATCAACACGCTCCAGCAGGAGACCGGCGCAGACATCGCCGTCGACGACGACGGTGTGGTCGGAACGGTCACCATTGGTGCCGTCGACGGCACGGCCGTTGAAGAGGCTCGCCGCCGCATCATGCTCATCCTCGACCCGCCGACCGCAGACGTCGGGGCGGTCTACCCGGGCAAGGTCGTCAACATCACGGCCTTCGGTGCATTCGTCAACATCCTCCCCGGCCGTGACGGCCTGCTCCACATCTCGAAGATGAGCCACCTCGCTGACGGCAAGCGCGTCAACAAGGTCGAAGACGTCCTCGAGCTCGGACAGGACATCGAGGTGCAGGTGGACGAGATCGACCCCAAGGGCAAGATCTCGCTGTCGATTGCTGGCGCCCCTGCCGCTGAGCCCCGTGCCCCTCGTGAGGACCGTGGTCCCCGCGAAGAGCGAGCCCCTCGTGAGGACCGTAGTCCTCGTGAAGAGCGAGCCCCTCGCGCCACGAGTTCCGGTGACTCCTTCGAAGATGCCTTCGAGTCGGAGCTCGCCGCTGAACTCGGCGATCTGGGCCCCGGAGGCCCGGCTGCGACCGGTGGTGACGACGACCGTCGTCGCTCCCGCAACCGCAACCGCCGCCGCTAGACCGCCTTGGCGACGTCACCAGAAGTTCTGACGCTCGCCAACGGTTGCACCGTCGTCGCGCAGCCGCTGGCTGTCGCCTCGGTCGCCATTGGATTCTTCGTCAACGTTGGATCCCGTGATGAACCTGAGGCGATGGCCGGCGCTTCGCACTTCTTGGAGCACCTGCTCTTCAAGGGGACGGCGACACGATCGGCAGCCTCGATCGCCGAGGACTTCGACGCCGTTGGTGGCGACTGCAACGCCTTCACCACCAAGGAGTACACCGCTTTCTACGCCCGGCTCCTCGCCGATGACGCCCCAATGGCCCTCCAGATCCTGGGCGACATCCTGACCGAGCCTGCGCTTCGGCCTGATGACGTCGATGCGGAGCGCCTCGTCATCGCTGAGGAGTTGGCCATGCACGGCGACGAGCCCTCCGACGCCGCCGCGGAGCTCTCGTCGCAGTTGCTCTTCCCGAGATCTGGTCTCGGCCGGGACACCCTCGGGACGAAGGCGACGATTGGGTCGCTCAGTGCACCAGAGATCCGTCGATTCTTCGAGGACAACTACGGGACCGAGAACATGGTGGTGGCCATCGCCGGTGGGGGAGACCACGGTCCACTCCTCGAGCACCTGGGGGCCTTGCCGATCACTCGGCACGTCCCACGACCGCTCCGTCCCACGCCGCAGGCTCCAGACGAGCGTGTGGCGAGCCGGCGGATGCCGACCGAGCAGCTCCACCTGAGCCTCGGGTGGCGTTCCATTGGACGAGCGCACCCACTGCGCAGCGCCGCTGCGCTCTACGCCCACCTCCTCGGGGGAGGGCTCTCGTCGCGCCTGTTCCAGCGGGTCCGTGAGCGTGAAGGGTTGGCGTACTCGGTGTGGGCCGAGCGTGAGGTCTACGACGGCGCTGGAGCCCTGAGCATCAGCGCCGGGACGAGTCCGGAGAACGCCGATCGCTTGGTGGCGATCTGCCTCGAGGAGATCGACGCGTTGGCGCAGCACGGCCCAACGACTCGCGAGCTCGACGTCGCCAAGGGCAACCTTCGTGCGGAGCTGTTGTTGAGCGTCGAGGACTCTGGGTCGGTCATGAGTTTCTGTGCCACCGAACTGCTCCGCCACGGCACGGTGCGCTCCGTCGACGACATCGTCGATGAGGTGATGGCGGTGGGGTCCGACGACGTCACGACCTACGCCCGCCATATCGCCGCCACGGCACCGACCTTGGCTGCAGTTGGACCCCGACTGCCTACGGCGGTGGCCAAGCGGATCGACGCCCACATCGGCGGGCACGACCCAATTGAGCGAGAACAGTAGGATCGATCTGTGCGCACCGTGGCCGTCGTTGGAGCAGGAGGACGCCTCGGGCGTGAGCTCGCCGAAGCGATTGCAGGTTCGGCTGACTGCCAACTCGTCGGTGCGGTCGACACCACGGCCACCGGGTCCATTGGCGGTTGCGCGGTGGTCGCCAACCTGCACGACCTCGAGATCACCCCAGAGGTGGTCCTGATCACCACCACGCCTGATGCGGTGGTCGCCGTGGCTAGTGATGCCCTCGATCGGGGCAGTCACGTCGTCATCGGGACCTCCGGCGTGGGCGAGCCGGAGCGAGCGCTCCTCCACGCTCGAGCGATGGAGCGCGAGCGTTCCGTGCTCGTCGTGCCGAATTTCGCGCTGGGTGCGGTGCTGCTCCTCAGGTTCGCAGCGCTCGCCGCCAAGTTCTTCCCATCAGTTGAGGTGATCGAGCTCCACCACCCGAACAAGATCGATGCGCCGAGTGGCACCGCGACCCACACCGTGGAGGTCCTCGCTGCTGCACGATCTGCAGCCGGGCTCGATGTTCCGCCCGACGCGACGACCGTTGAGGCCCTGCCTGGCGCCCGTGGTGCGGTCGGACCAGGTGGCATCCACGTCCACGCCGTGCGGCTCACGGGTCTCGTGGCCCACGAAGAGGTCCTCTTCGGAGGACCCGGTGAGCAGTTGACGCTCCGTCACGACTCCATGGACCGCTCGTCCTTCGTCGCTGGCGCCCTCTTGGCCGTGGCGTCGGTTGGTCACCTGCCTGGCCTCAGCGTGGGCCTCGATCAGTTCCTCGATACGGCACGATGACCGACGATTCGAGCGTTGGTCCTCGGCGGTTCCTCACGGTGCCGAATGCGGTGACCGTGGTTCGGCTGTGCCTCCTCCCCGTCTTCTTGTGGCTGCTCTTCGGTGCGCACCACCAGGTCGCCGCCGCGTGGCTGCTGGCGTTCTTGGGCGTCACCGACTTCGTCGACGGCTACGTCGCTCGACACTTCAACCAGGTCTCGGAGTTCGGCAAGATCTTGGACCCAGTGGCGGATCGCATCTTGGTGGTCACCGCCGTGGTCGCCACCACCGTCGTCGGCGCGGTGCCGTTGTGGTTCGCAGCGCTCACCCTCATCCGCGAGGTCATCGTCTCGGCAGCGGTCGTCGGCCTGGCCGCAGTGGGGTCCGCTCGGATCGACGTGCTGTGGATCGGCAAAGCCGGAGCCTTCGCCCTCATGATCAGCTACCCGTTCTTCCTCGGAGGGTGGGGAGGCGCGTGGTGGCAGCGGTGGTTCTCGGTGTTCGCGTGGATTTTCGGCGTCATTGGGTTGAGCCTCAGTTGGGCTGCGCTCGTCAGCTACATCGCCCCAGCGCGGGAGGCGTTGCACCGTGGACGGGCCGGTCGGCGAGCGCGAACGGACTCTTGAGGAATCGAATCCTCCGCTAGCGTGGTCGGCATGGAAACTCCAGAGAACCTCCGATACTCCAGCGACCACGAGTGGGCGGCTCGCACGGGAACGACGGTGCGCATTGGCATCACCGACTACGCCCAAGACGCGCTCGGTGACGTGGTCTACGTCGAGGCTCCTGCGGTTGGAGCAACGGTCTCCGTCGGTGCTGCCATTGGTGAAGTGGAGTCCACGAAGTCCGTCTCAGAGATCTACGCCCCGGTTGCCGGCACCGTCGTGGCCGTCAACGAGGCGCTGGCCGAGCACCCCGAACTCGTGAACGCTGACCCATACGGTGAGGGTTGGTTGTGTGAAGTTGCCGTTGAGGGTGAGGGTGGATTCGATGCCCTGCTCGACGCAGCGGCGTATCGAGCCCTCACTGACTAAGGGCCTCGTGGCCGGAGAAGCGGAATCGATCCTCGGCTAGGTTGAGGTCCGTGTTCTGTCATCGCTGTGGCCATCGCAACCCCTCTGGGGTGAACTTCTGCTCGCTCTGTGGTGATGCCATGGCCGCAGATCCGACGAACGCCACGATCAAGGTTGACGGCGTCAACCCGCACCCGGCCCGAGAAGAGGATCGTCGCGCCGTCTCGCTCGACGAGGGCGTCGACGGAGACCTGCTCATCGTGAGCGAAGGACCCAATGCGGGGACTCGTTACGAGCTCGGCACTCGCCCAATGGCCATTGGGCGCAGCGTCGATGCCGACCTCTTCTTCGACGACGTGACGGTTTCTCGAGCACACGCAGAGTTGGCTCGCGACGAACGCCGCAAGGTCGTGCTCCGAGACCTCGGCTCGCTGAACGGTACCTACGTCAACCGGGTGCGCGTCGACCTCGTCACCCTCGAAGCGGGAGACGAGGTGCAAATTGGGAAGTTCAAGTTGCTCTTCGTTCCGGCGAGGCAACGGTGACGCCGCGGACCTACGTCTCGATTGGTGAGGTGCTGACGCAGCTGCGAGAAGAGTTCCCCGACGTGACGATCTCGAAGATCCGATTCCTCGAGTCCCAGGGGCTGGTCACGCCGCAGCGGTCTCCATCGGGGTACCGCAAGTTCAGCGCTCGAGACGTGGAGACCTTGCAGTTCATCCTCCGCCAGCAGCGAGAGCACTTCCTGCCCTTGAAGGTCATCAAGGAGCGGGTGAAGGAGCACTTCGGCGAGGTCGCCGCTCCCGCCGCTGCTCCAGCGAGCCCTGAGGATCGTGCAGCTCGCATCGAGCGGATGGCGTCGGTCGTCGCCGCGCTCCAAGAGGGTCCCCGCGAGGTCGGCTCGGTTGGTGCATCATTGCCCCAGGTGCAACTGAAGGAGCCTGCGGTGAGTGACGATCCCATCGATGACGTGGCGCCCACGCCGATGAACGCCGTTGGCCTCGACGACCTGCTGCAGCTGTCGGGGATGTCGGCAGCCGATGTCACCCAAGCAGAAGCCTGCGGCTTGCTGCGCTCCCACCGGGTCGCTGGGGAGACCGTCTACCGCGAGGATGCGGTCGCCACCGCCAAGGTCCTCGGCCAGTTCGCCAAGTTCGGAATCGAGCCCCGACACCTCCGCACCTACGCCAACGCCGTCGATCGGGAGATCGGCCTCGTGAGCCAGGTGATCACCGCGCAGCTGCGAGCACGGACGCCCGAGTCACGTCAGCGGGCTGCCGAGCAGGCCTCGGAGATGGCCAAGCTCGGCCAGTCGCTCCGGGCAGCCCTGCTGCGTCGGGCGCTCGCCGACCTCCTCGGGAACTGAGCTGGCCGCTCTGTTGGCGAACCACGCCGGTACAGTGAGGGCATGGTCCGGGTGCATCTGAAGACAGTGGGCGTCGACATGGCGTCGAACTCCCCGGTGCTGCTCCTCACCGAAGACGACGGTGAGCGCGCCATCAAGATCTACATCGGTGCCCCAGAAGCCACCTCCATTGCCTACGCCGTCCAGCACGTTCCGACGGCTCGCCCGATGACCCACGACCTCCTGATCGATCTCCTCGACGCCCTCGGAGCGAGTCTCACCCAAGTCGTCGTCACCGAGGTCATCGAGTCCACCTTCTTCGCCGAGCTCCACCTCGACCGCAACGGCGAGACCATCACCTTGAGCTCGCGGCCCTCTGATGCCATTGCCATCGCCCTCCGGGCCGACGCACCGATCTTCGTGGCAGCGGCCCTCATGGACGCTGTCGGGGTGATCATGGTCGACGCCACGAGCGATGAGGACGAGCCAGAAGATGACCTCGTCGACGCGTTCAGAGAGTTCCTCGACTCCATCGACCCCGACGACTTCCAGGCGAGCTGATCGTGCGACGGTTGGCGCTCCTCCTCGTCGTCGTGGTGGCAATTGGCGCCGCCTACGTCCTCGGGACGAAGCACACCTCGAACCCATCGACCTCGACCACCACGACGAGTTCGTCACCTGCGACCTCAACGTCAACCTCCACCACACCGTCAACGTCGACGACGACCACCGCGCCGGCGGCATCGTGCACCGGCGATGCGTTGACCGGTACGTCGCTGCCGGTTGGCGGGGCGACGGGGACGATCGAGATCGACCTCGTCCTCACCAACACCGGTGCTGCACCGTGCTCGCTCACCGGGTATCCGAGCCTGCTCCTTCGGGCGGCATCGGGAGCCGCCTTGCCGACCGCTCGAGTCTTCGGCGGGGTGACCTTCACCGACACTGGTGCCAATGGCGGCGTGCACCGGGTGACCTTGCCGGTTGGGGCCGCAGCACGGGTCGCCATCAAGTACTCCGACGTGACGACCGGCAGCGCCTGCCCGACAGCGTCGTCGATTGAGGTCACGGTGCCCGGGGCGACGAGCGCGGTGCCGATCGCGGCGACGCTCGCTCCCTGTGGGGGAGGTCGACTCTTCGTGTCGCCCTTCTACCTCAGCCCACGCTGAGGTCGACCACGGTCCTCCCGGTCGTCGATGACGACCGGAGTGCGTCGAGCGCAGCGGGAACGCCCTCGAGTCCCACGGTGGCAGTAGTCAGGCGCTCGGCGATCGCAGCCACCCGTGGTGTTGCCATGGCATCCCAGATCGCTTGGCGGCGAGGGAGGGGCATGTCGACGGCGTCGATGCCGCAGAGTCGCACGCCCCGAGTGATGAAGGGGTAGACGGTGGTGGTGAGCTCCGATCCGCCGGTGAGCCCAGAGGCTGCGACGGTGGCACCGTAGGAGAGGGAGCGGAGGATCGCGGCCAGGGTGGCGCCGCCCACGCAGTCGACCGCGCCAGCCCAGACCTCGGTGCCGAGCACCCGCTCGGGGCGATCATCGATGCCGTCGCGACCGATGATTCGAGCGGCACCGAGGCCTCGGAGGTAGTCGTGGCTCTCCTGCTTCCCCGAGGAGGCGACGACCTCGAAGCCGAGGTCGGCGAGGAGGGCTACCGCCCAGGACCCGACTCCTCCCGTTGCCCCCGTGACGAGGACTGGGCCCGACTCGGGGGCGACGCCGCCGGCGAGTAACTCCTGTACCGAAGCGAAGGCGGTGAATCCGGCGGTGCCGATGGCCATCGCGGTTCGCCCGGTCATGGCAGAGGGGCGCTCCACCACCCAGGTGGCTGGTACTGCGGCCACGGTCGAGAAGCCGCCATCGTGGCTGACGCCGAGGCCGTAGCCGTGGACGATGACCGGGGTGTCGACGGCGATGGAGGGTGCAGTCGATGCCGTCACGGCCCCGGCCAGGTCAACCCCACCGATGAGGGGGTTCTTCCGAGCGACCCTGTTGCCCGGGACGGTCACCATGGCGTCTTTGAAGTTGCAGCCAGACCACTCGACGGCGATCACCACGTCGCCCGTCATCTCAGAGGCGTCGACGTCCTCGACGCGGGCCACCGGGTCTCGGTGCTGGTCGATGGTGAGCGCACGATTCGTCATGGCGTCATCCTAAGCATCGGCGCCTCTCCGCTCCTTCCCTCAGTAGGGTTGCGCCATGGAACGCCAACAACCGAGCACCTGGACACCGGCGATGGCCGCACAGTCGAAGATCGTCCGCTCCCAACTGCACCGCCACCCGGTGGGTGGGGTGACCTGGATCGAACGGCGTCCCGAGCTCGAGGGGCGTTCGCTCTTGATGGCTGGAGGTCGAGGGGTTCCGCCGACCATCCTCGGCTCGCCCGAGTGGACCGTCGCTGCCCCGATCAACGAGTACGGCGGTCGCGCCTACGCCCCGGTTCCAGGGGTGGGTTGGTGGTTGATGGAGGGCGTGAGTGCCCGCCTCGGGTTCTTGGACCTGCACGGCGACTTTCATCCCGTGCTCGCCGTCGGGCGAACGGAGCGATTCGGAGATTTCGCCCCCATCTCCGAAGACATCGTGCTGTGCGTGCGAGAGGAGCACTCCGGAGCCACGGTGCAGCGTTCGATCGTGGAGATTCGGCGGGATGGACACTCCACCACGCTCTACGCAGGGAGGGACTTCCTCTCCGATACCGTCGTCTCGCTGGGCGAGGGTGGAGCTCCCGAGTTGGCGTTCGTGGCCTGGGATCACCCCGAACTCCCGTGGCGTGCTGGCGAGGTGTGGCGTGGCACGTGGAGCGATGGAACGCTGTCCGGGCTCGTCGAGGTTGCCGGGGGAGCGGGGTCCGCGGCATTCGGCCCGAGTTTCACGGCGGAGGGGCGCCTGACCTTCGCCATGGAGGTGGATGGCTACGTGCAGATCGTCGCAGCGGACGATCTCGGCCTCACGATGCTCACCTCCGCCGCTGCTGATCACGCCGAACCACCGTGGACGTCACAGGAGCGCACCTACGTCTCGAGCGCACGTGGTGGATTCGGTGCCCGTCGTTCTAGGGGGATCCAGCAGCTCATCGCCATCGATGGCGAGGGTGAGACGGTCATCCCTTCGTCGCTCATGACGGTGGAGGGCATCGTGGATGACGGTGACGACGTCTTCGTCCTCGGCGCCACTGCGGACTCACGCGCTGCGGTGTGGTCGGTTGAGGTAGGCACCGGCGCGCTGACCAGCATCGCTCCACCTGCAGATCTCCCGGCCACGCCTCGAGCCGTTCAGTCCTTCCCGGTGGTGGCGCCCGATGGCCGCACGATCGAGGGATTCCTCGGCTTGCCTGAAGGGGTGGCGAACCCACCGCTCATCGTCCACTGCCACGGTGGACCGACTGATGCCGTCGATGCGTCGTTCGATCCGGTGGTGCAGGTGCTGCTCGACGCCGGCTACGCGGTTGCCCTCGTCAACTACCGAGGTTCAACGGGATTCGGAGCGGAGTACCGAGATGCCTTGGATGGCGCCTGGGGGGTCGTCGACGTCGCCGACGTGTGCGACTACGCCCGAGCGGTCATGGGCAGCGGCCTCGTGCATCCTCAGTACGGTGCGATTCGCGGTGGATCTTCGGGTGGGTTCACCGCGCTCCGTGCGCTCGATGGTGGACCGTTCCTCGGTGCAGTTTCGCTGTACGGCGTGACCGATCTCGCGCAGCTCGCTGCCTCGTGCCACGACTTCGAGGCCCACTACCTCGACCACCTCGTCGGTCCTCTGCCGGCTGCCCGGGAACTCTACGACGATCGCTCTCCCGCGATGCATCCTGATCGCATTGGTGGGGCCGTCCTCCTCCTTCAGGGAACCGACGATGCCGTGGTCCCCGTCGAGCAGGCGCGGATGCTTGCCGCAGCGATCACCGCACGAGGAGGGAGCGTTCGGCTGGTGGAGTTCGACGGCGAAGGCCACGGGTTCCGTCGTGCTGAGACGCTGGAGCGGGCCTTGGAAGAGGAGTTGGCGTTCTACGCGAACCTCTTCCCGAGGTCAACTGCTGACTAGGGTGGACGGCGTGGCTCAGGTGACCGTGGTGGAGGGATCCCTCGTGAGGGCGCTCCGGCGAGCCACGAGACCGTTCTTCTCCTTGGACGAGCTCGAACGCGACGTCGTGCTCTACGGTGCATCGGCGCTCTTCGCTGTCGTGGTCTCGTTCACCTCCGCACTCGCGCTCTACCGGGAGTGGGGGGCAATGGCGGTGTCGGGCTACGTCTTTGGTGCACTGGCATCGGCGGCGTTGTGGTGGGCGGCTCGACGTGGTTGCTTCTCGGACCGGCGCCAGTTCCTCGCCCGCTGCGCTGTCGCTGGCATCGTGTTCACCGCCGTACTCGCGGTGCCGCTGGCGGTGGAGATTTCGTGGCGGACCGAGACGCCAAATCCCTACCTCCATGTCCAGCCTGAGGTCACGGTCATCGAGCACGCTGGCCAAGCCGTGGCCGACGCGAAGGACCCGTATCGGGTGGTCACGGTGACCGGGTCACCTACCTACGATGCCGCCCACCCGCTGTACGAGCAATTCTTCCCGTACCTCCCGCTCATGGCAGCGTTCGGCTACGCATCATCGACGCATGCTCCTGCACCGATCACCGACGCTCGGCTCACGTTCCTCCTCGTCACCTTGGTGGTACTGGCTGCGGCGCTCATCTCGTTCAGGGGGAGCGATGCGCAACGCTTCAGGATCGGCCAGGTCCTCTTGGTGCTCCCACTCGGTGCGCTCCCGCTCGTCACCGGTGGCGATGATCTCCCCGTGGTCGCCCTGCTGCTGCTCGGGCTCGTGCTGACCCAGCGTCGCCAGCTCCTGCCGGCGGGACTCATCTTCGGTATCGCTGCGGCGATGAAGTTCACCGCATGGCCGATCGCCCTCTTGGCGCTGGCGTTCTGCGATACCGCCCAGAGGAAGGGCCCGCGTCGACAGATGGCGCTCGGCTTCAGCGCGGTCCTCATCCCGATCGTCGTCCCCTACGCGGTGATGAACCCCGTCGCGTTCCTCCAGAACGTCGTGCTCTACCCGCTGGGGCTCACTGGCGTCCCCTCGCCAGCGCAGACGCCGTTGCTCGGCTACCTCATCGTCAGCCTGCTGCCGCACCTGCACCGGGTCTACGCCGCTGCCATCGCCGTCGTGGGCCTCGTGCTGATCCTCCGGTCCCTGCGGCGGCATCCTCCACGCAGCGCCGGGGCAGTGGCGACCTTCGCCGCGTGGTGCGCCGCCTTCATCGTCGCGGTGGCCCCGTCGACTCGCGTGGGCTACTTGCTCTACCCACTCGACTTCGCCCTCTGGGGCAGCATGCTGACGGCCGTTGAGCCCCAGCAGCTACTGCGCGGTGCTCTGGAAGATTCGGACCGTGAGCTCGGTCGACTGCGTGGGAACACCTGACGCGGATGGGGTGAACGTGGTCGTCCCGACCACGACGCCGAGCTCCCAGTAGTACCCATCAGAGCCCGCTTGCTGGGCGATGACGGCGTAGCCGCCACCGTCATGGGTGGTCGGCCCCTCGCTCATCACCTTCCATCCCTCGTGGGGAATGGCGTCGTCCATGAAGGCCTGGAGCCACCCAGCAGTCTGCGTGCAGGAGTAGCGAATCGCGACCGAAGGACTGGCGGCGTCGCCGCCGGTCGGCAGCTCGCGATGGGTGGTGCAGACCTCGGGAATGAGGACCTTGCGCTGGATGTCGAGCGGCGGCGCGAGCAGTGGGTCGGTCGAGGCGAAGACGGGCACCACAGAGGTGGTGTGGCCGTAGGCGGTCAGCGGCGGTGGGGGAGGGGCACTCCCGGATCCTCCGAAGAGGATCTCGAGTCCCACGAACCCACCGAGGACCAACACCGCCATGCCCGGGATGAGCGCGGCCATCTTGATCGACGTCGACTGGTGGGTGAGCGGTGGCGGGGTGGTCATCGAGGTCGCTTTCGATCGCGTCGGCGCTTGGGTGGAGTGGTCGCAGCGAGGAGGTCATCGACCTGGAAGCCGAGGGGAGCTGCATCGTTGGTGAGGTAGACGTACAGCGCCGTCCAGAACGAGGTCGATGCCACCGTGAGGAGGGTCATCACCATCACGAGGCCGATGAGGCCAATGGTGAGCGCGAGCACCTTCGACGTCGAGAGCGCGATGCCCGACGCGCCGGCGAGGAGCGCGAGGGCCAGAATCGTCACCGGACTCAGTGGATTGGTGATGACCGCTCCTGCGCTCGGGGTCTCGGTGAGCAGCCCTTGAGACCGCATCCTCCGGTTCTTGCCCTTCAAACCCTCACCCATGGAGATGGGGAGGGAGAGCGCGCTGCGTAGTCGGAGTCGCTGCGCGAACTTGCGCCCGAGGAAGAGCCGGGCGATCCCCCCCGATCCGCCGTTTCGCCGGAGCGGTTGGGTGGTCAGGGCCACGACGATGTGAGCGAGGGAGAAGGCCAGGAGCCTCGGCAGGCGTACCGCAGCCTGGAAACTCGCTCGCGCAACGGAGATCGGTTCACCCCTGAGGAAGGTGAGGAGGCGAATGGACAAGGCGCCTGACAGCCAGATTGACGCCACGATCGTGACGGCGACCGAGACCCCGACGAGCGCCCACTGGTGTGCGGTCACCGGGTGGGTGGCGCCGGCGTCGGAGGCGCTCCTGCGGACGAGGATCGTCAGCAGTGCAGCGAACGCTGCGATCCCTTCAACCGTCGCTGCCACGGCGACGAGGAGGCTCAGCGATGGTTCGCTGGCGATGAAGGAACTCGACGAGCGCAGTGCCCGCCACGCTCGTGGGAGGTGTCCCATCCTCGGGGGGGCCATGGGGCGCATGCCGCCACCGAAGAAACCGAGTCGGCCAAATGGGGCGGTCATCGTTCGACGTCGTCAGGGTTCAGCGGCCAAGAGAAGTGGTTCAGCGGTCCATGGCCAGCGCCGAGCTCCCAGTGAGCGGCACCGGCGATGGCTGCGTGGACGTATCGCTGGGCTGCGGTGATCGACTCGATGAGGTCGAGCCCCTTAGCGCAGTAGGCGGCGATGGCCGCCGAGAAGGTGCAGCCCGTTCCATGGGTATTGCGGGTTGCGACGTATGGCTGGTGGAGCGCAACGACCGCAGCGTTGGTGACGACGAGGTCGGTCAGCGTGTCGTCGACGGGGCTCAGGTGGCCTCCCTTGGCCACGATCGTCGCCCCGGTCCGATGGGCGAGCTCTCGAGCAGCGGCCTCCAACTCCTGGAGGGTGGTGATCGAACCCGATGGCTGGCCGAGGAGGACCGCGAGTTCTTCGGAGTTCGGGGTGATCACCGTCGCGAGGGGGAAGAGCTGCGAGGTGTAGGCGTCGAGCGCATCCATGTCGAGCAGGCGGGCGCCGGACGTCGCCACGATGACCGGGTCCACGATGAGGGGGAGGCGGGTGTCGCAGATGCTCGCAGCCACCGCGTCGACGATCGCCGTCGTCGCCAGCATCCCGGTCTTGATGGCACGAATCGGGGTGTCAGCCAAGACGGCGGAGATCTGGTCGGCCACGATGGCCGGGTCGAGGTAGACGACCGCTTTGACGCCGAGCGTGTTCTGGGCGGTGACCGCGGTGATGGCGGAGGTTCCGTAGACCTCGAGCGCTGCGAAGGTCTTGAGGTCGGCCTGGATGCCCGCCGCTCCGCCGGAGTCCGAACCAGCGATGGTGAGGGCAGCGGCAGGGATCACCTGCTCATCCTACGGCCCGCCCCACCACGAGGGCGTGCCAAGGTCACCGGTAGCATGCACCCATGGCGGATACCTTCGACGTCGGTGGCATCACCCTCACCTCCCGACTCCTCATGGGTACGGGCGCGCTCTCGACGCTCGACATCTTGGAGCAGTCCTTCATCGCCGCGCAGTCTGAGGTGGCGACGGTGGCCGTTCGCCGAGTCGACGTGGAGGGTTCCACCGGACTCCTCGCCATGGTCCAGCGCCTCGGCGTGCACCTCCTCCCGAATACCGCTGGATGTCGAACGGCCCATGAAGCCGTTCTGTTGGCCGAGTTGGCGCGCGAAGCCTTCGAGACGCCGTGGATCAAGCTCGAGGTCATCGGCGACGACACCACCTTGCTGCCCGACGCCGTCGAACTCCTCCGAGCTGCGGAGATCCTCGTCGATCGGGGATTCTCGGTCTTCGCCTACACGACCGACGACCTCGTCCTCGCCCTCCGTCTGGAAGAGGCTGGATGTGCTGCCGTCATGCCGCTCGGGTCGCCAATTGGATCGGGTCTTGGAATCTCCAACCCGCACGCGATCGCCATGATCGCCGAGCGGCTCACCGTTCCCGTCGTGCTCGACGCAGGAATTGGAACCGCCAGTGACGCCGCATTGGCGATGGAGCTCGGTTGCGATGCCGTGCTCGCCGCCTCGGCGATCAACCGAGCGGTTGACCCCGTGCGGATGGCTCGAGCCATTGCTGCAGGAGTGGCAGCAGGGCGTGACGCCTACCTCGCCGGTCGAATTCCGCCTCGGCGCAGCGCTGAGGCGTCGTCTCCGGCGCTCGGGCGACCGGACCTCCACGCAGACTGACACGCGTGGAACTACGGAGGTGTGATTTCCTCCGATAGCATGGGCCTCCGGTTGTTCAGCGAAGGGAGTTCGCATGTCGGAATCGACGAAGGACCACGAACAGGGTTTCAGTGGGCCGCAGGTCTGCGCCATCGTCGGCGTGACCTACCGCCAACTCGACTACTGGGCTCGCACGGAACTCCTCACACCATCGGTCGCTGAAGCCAAGGGCAGTGGGTCGAAGCGCCGCTACTCCTACCACGACGTCGTGTCGCTCAAGGTCATCAAGCAACTCCTCGACGCCGGTCTCTCCCTCCAGGCAGCTCGCCGTGCGGTTGAGTGCCTCCGCGATGATCTCGACGCCGATCTCGCCGCCACGCAGCTGGTGTTGACCTCGACCACGTCGGTGCTCGCCCAATCCAACGGGGAAGTCGTGGACCTGCTCGCTGGTGGACAGGGCGTGTTCAACATCATTCCGCTCGCTGGCCTCGTCGCCGAGATCTCGGCGGACATCGTCCACCTCGGCACTGACGACCAGGTTCGAAAGAAGCGATCGGCGTGAGTCTTCGCCTCGAGGGGAGCATGCGACGTCATCCATCGACGGCGCTTCGACCAGTGCAGGCTTTCGCACACCCTTCCGAGGCCACGCTCTCCAAGCTCCTCGATCTCTACGAGATCCGATGGGTGTACGAGCCCATTGAGTTCCCCTTGGCCTGGCACGCTGACGGTCGACCTTCGGCTGCCTTCCGCCCCGACTTCTACCTCCCTGACTTCGGGGAGTTCTTGGAGCTGACGACCGCTGAGGGTCGGCTCGCGACTCGCAAGAACGCCAAGATTCGGCGATTCCGAGCGCTCTACCCTGAGGTCGCTGTCACCCTGATCGGCCATCGCGCCTTCGCTGAGCTCTGCGAACGCCATGGACTCACCTCCACCCACCCACTCGCCGCCTGAGGATCACACCATGGATGCCACCAAACACGCCCCCCTCGAAGATCGCCACCTCGCTCTCGGAGCCAAGATGGCGCCGTTCGGGGGATGGGAGATGCCGATCGCCTATCCGAGCGGCACGGTGGTGGAGCACCGAGCCTGCAGAACCGACGCCGTGGTCTTCGACGTGAGCCACCTCGGTACCGTCCGAGTGACCGGTCCCGATGCCTTCGCCACGTTGCAGAAGACGCTCACCAACGACCTCACGCGTATCCAGCCTGGCCGTGCGCAGTACACCCACCTCCTCAACGAGGCTGGGGGAGTGGTGGACGACATCATCGTCTGGTGGGTGAGCGAAGACCGCTTCGACGTCATGCCCAACGCCTCGAACACCGATGACGCTCGGGCAGCGTTCGGCGGCGTCGATGTGACCGCTGAGCGTGTGGTGCTGGCGATCCAGGGTCCGATGGCGCGAGCACGTCTCGAAGGAATCGCTCCCGAAATCGCTGCCGTCCCTCGGTTCTGCGTCCGAGAGGTGTCGTGGGGTGGCGCAACGGTGACCGTCGCGGGTACCGGCTACACCGGCGAGGATGGCGTCGAAGTGGCGCTCCCGCTCTCCGTCGCCCATGCGTTCTTCGACGCGGTGCTCGAGGCCGGGGTTCTGCCCGCTGGGCTCGGAGCCCGCGACACCCTCCGCCTCGAAGCTGGCCTCCCGCTGCACGGGCATGAGCTCTCGGCAGCCATCACGCCGCTCGAGGCGAAGTTGAACTGGGTCATTGGGTGGAACAAGGGCGACTTCATCGGTAGGGCAGCACTCGAAGCGCAGCGTGCCGCAGGCGCACCACGAACGCTCGTCGGAATTGCCACCGAAGGCCGACAACCGCCTCGCGAGGGCGCAGAGATCGTCGTTGGCGACACCGTGGTCGGCACGGTCACGAGTGGGAACTTCTCGCCAATGCTCGGCCACGGCATCGCGATGGGGTTCGTCGACACCAGCGCAGGGTTGCACGCTGGCGAAACCGTCGCCGTCATCATCCGTTCGAAGGCGCTCGCCGGCCGCCTCGTCCCGCTACCGTTCTGGCCACCGAGGGAGTCCTAATGGCTGACTACATGCCCCACACCGCCCACGAGATCGAGCAGATGCTCGCGTTCTTGGGCCTGTCGAGTGAGCGGGAGCTCTTCGACGCTGTTCCAGAGGCGATCCGCCTCGCAGGTGGACTGAACCTGGCGCCGGGCCTCACGGAGCCCGACGTCCTCGACCGGTTCGAGCAGCGTGCCGCCAACAACCGAGCTCGAGCGGACCAGTTGGTCTGCTTCGCAGGAGCGGGGGCCTACGACCACGAACTGCCGCCCGTCGTCAAGATGCTCGGGAGTCGCTCAGAGTTCGTGACGGCGTATACGCCGTACCAGCCGGAGATCGCTCAAGGCGTGCTCCAGGCCGTCTTCGAGTTCCAGACGATGACCGCACGCATCTTCGGGCTCCCTGTGGCGAATGCATCGCTCTACGACGGCGCTACCGCCCTCGTTGAGGCCGTGAACTTGGCGGTGGCATCAGCGAAGAATCCCCGGGTCATCGTGTCCTCAGGCGTCCACCCGCACTGGCGTCAGGTCGTCGAGACCTTCGCGGTGGGGACGGGTCACCAGATCGAGGTGGTTCCCCTCATCGATGGACGAACCGACTTCAGCGCCATTGAGGGACCCTGTGGCGCCATCGTCGTCGCCCAGCCGAACTACCTCGGCGGACTCGAGCACCTCGACCAGGTCCGAGCACTCTGCGATCGAACCGGTGCGCTCATGATCGTGGCCGCCGACCCCGTCGCCTCTGGCCTCCTCAAGACTCCGGGCTCCTACGGCGCCGACGTGGTGGTGGGGGAGGGCCAGGGATTCGGCACGGCGCTCAGCTTCGGTGGCCCCTACCTCGGACTCTTCGCCTGCACCATGCCGCAGATCCGTCGCCTCCCGGGACGCATCGTCGGCGAAACCGTCGACACGTCAGGAACCAAGGCCTACGTCACCACGCTTCGAACCCGTGAGCAGGACATCCGTCGAGAGAAGGCCACCTCGAACGTCTGCACGAACCAGACGCTCATGGCCGTGGCGGCAGCGATCCAGCTGAGCTGGCTCGGCACCGCAGGTCTCACCGATCTCGCGCTCCGGTGCGCCCAGGGCACTCGGTACTTCATCGACCAACTCGGTGGGACCTCCAACGCCGCAGTGCTCCACCCGAACCTCCCGGTCTTTCGAGACGTGGCGATTCGCACCGCAGCACCGGCGGCGGTCGTGATCGAGCGCATGGCGGATGAGGGGTTCTTGGCCGGCATCGCCGCATCGGCGTTGCTGCGAGGAAGCGACCCCTCCTTGGGTGCCGCAGACCACGACCACACCTTGCTGGTGTCGGTCACGGAGCGACGGACCGCTGACCAGATTGAACGATTCGCTGCGGCGCTTGAGAAGGCAGGGCAGAAGTGACCATGACGCAACCAGCAGCCGGTGGGAAGGCGTCGTCGGCTCCATTGATGGGGCGGACAGCGGAGCCCACGATCTTCGAGCTCTCCCAGCCGGGACGGTCGAGCTTCCAGTTCAGGACGACTGGGGTTCCAGCGAGGCCTGCGAGCGAACTCATTCCGGAAGCGTTCCTGGCTGACGAAGTTGTGCAGGTGGCCGAGGTCTCCGAACGCGATCTCGTGGCCCACTTCACCCGACTGAGCCATCGCCAGTTCTCCGTGGACCTCGGTGCCTATCCGCTCGGATCGTGCACGATGAAGTACAACCCGAAGGTGTGCGACACGATCGCATCGCTCCCTGGTCTCGCTGGTGTGCACCCCGGTGCTCCGGCATCGTTGACGCAGGGTTGGTTGGAGCTCATGGTCTCGCTCGAGGAGGCGCTCTGCGAGGTCACGGGCATGGCGTCGGCCACCTTGCAGCCTGCAGCGGGAGCAGCGGGGGAGCTGACTGGTCTCCTCCTCATGCGTGCCTGCCACGCGGCGCGAGGCGAGGACCGCCGTCGCATCATCATCCCGGACTCCGCCCACGGCACGAACCCGGCGTCGGTGACCCTCGGTGGCTACGACGTCACGACGGTTCCCTCCGACGATCGTGGATGCGTGGACCTCGAAGCGCTGAAGGCCGTGCTCGACAGCGACGTGGCCGGCATCATGCTCACCAACCCCAATACGCTCGGGCTCTTCGAGGAGGACATCGCCGAGATCGCTGCGGCCGTACACGACGTCGGTGGCCTGCTCTACTACGACGGAGCCAACCTGAACGCCATCTTGGGCGTCGTCCGTCCTGGAGACATGGGCTTCGATATCGTCCACATGAACCTGCACAAGACCTTCGCCACGCCGCACGGCGGTGGCGGGCCCGGTGCAGGCCCCGTGGCGGTCTCGAGCCGCCTCACCGAGTTCCTCCCTGGTCCGCGTGCCACGAAGGTTGGCGATCACTACGAGTGGGTGACCCCACCGTCGTCCATTGGTCGAGTGCACGGCTGGCACGGCAATGCGCTGGTGCTCGCTCGAGCCCTCGCCTACATCGAGATCCACGGCGGCGACGGTCTCCGCAAGGTGTCCGAGCGAGCGGTGCTCAACACCAACTGGATTCGTCAGCGGCTCTCCACGGTCTTCGACGTGGCGTTCGACCGCCCCTGCATGCACGAAGTCGTGCTCTCGCTCACCAAGCTCCGCAAGGAGCATGGCGTCAAGGCAATCGACGTGGCCAAGCGCCTGATGGAGGAGGGATTCCACGCGCCAACGGTGTACTTCCCGTTGATCGTGGATGAAGCCCTCATGATCGAGCCCACCGAGACGGAGAGCCTGCAGACACTCGAGGCGTTGGCGCAGGCGTTCGAGACCATCGCCGCAGAAGCCCTGAGCGATCCTGAGGCGCTCCACGCTGCACCTCGGACCTCACCGGTCGGACGCGTCGACGAAGCGCTCGCCGCGCGGCACCTCATCCAAACCTTCGACGCTCGCCCCCAGCCCTAGGAGGGGAGTGGCCCGACCTCAGTCGAGGAGGTCGGGCTGGAGCTTGATGATCTGGTCGAAGAGCGACTGGAAGCTGAACTGACCGGCGATCTCCGTGCCGACGACGTCGTGCGCGGACTTCGCCGAGGCGTCATCGATCGCGATGGGCTGCCCGGCGGCCATGGCCAGCAGTTGCACCTGACAGGTCCGCTCCATGGTGATGAACCACCAGACGGCGGACTCAACGGTGTGACCGACGGTCAAGAGCCCGTGGTTGCGGAGGATGGCTGCCTTGTTCATGCCGACGGTCTTGGCGATGCGTCGACCTTCCTCGAGGTCTAACACCACGCCGGTGAAGTCGTCGAAGAGCGCGTGGTCGTTGTAGAAGGCGCAGGCATCTTGGGTGATGGGGTCGAGGGTCTTGCCCAGCGTTGAGAACGCCCGGCCGTAGGTGGAGTGGCTGTGGGCAGCTGCGACCACGTCGGGACGTGCTGCGTGCACCTGGGAGTGGATGGCGAAGGCTGCACCGTTGACGAACGCGTCGCCGTAGACGACGTTGCCCTCGTGGTCGACGCAGATGAGGTCCGAGACTGAGATGTGGGAGAACGGCATGCCGAAGGGATTCACCCAGAATCGGGTGGGGTCCTCGGGGTCGCGAGCGGTGATGTGGCCAGCGACGCCCTCGTCGAAGCCGAACTTACCGAAGAGGCGGAATCCGGCAGCGAGACGCTGCTTGCGGTAGAGCCGCTCGGTCTCGACGTCCTCGTAGGTACCACCGGGGGGGTTAGGGAGCAAGGTTGACATGGCTACCTCCTTTCTCTCGATCCTACGCACGCTCTCGGGTGGGCGGGGAGAATGTAGCTCTAGGCGCCAGCGAGGACCAGACCGAGGCCCGCAGCGCCAGTAGCCACGATGAGGAGTCCGAGGCTGTGGGTGACGCCAGCCCAGAACTGCTCCCGGCGCCACAGCGTGACGGTGTCCACAGAGGCGGTGGACCACGTTGTGAACCCCCCGCAGAGCCCGGCGGTCAGCGTGGTGGAGGAATCAGTGGAGAGATGTCCGGCGAGCACGAGACCCGTAACGATGCCGATCGTGAGCGATCCGATCAGGTTGATGATGGCAACCGGCCACAGCGACCGGTAGCCGAGACGTCGGTCGACGAGCCGGTCGCTGGTGAAACGGAGCACCGCACCGGTGCCACCGAGGATGAGCACGCCGAGCCCGATCACGAGACCCTCCGCTGGGGGAGCCAGGCCTGTTCGCCGAGCCATGCACCGCCGACTCCGAGGACGAGGCTCAGGGCGAGGAAGGCCGCCGCTCGGCCGGTGCAGTGGTTTCGGAAGAGCTCGGCGCCGACGAGCGCTACCGAGGAGTAGGTCGTCCAGCCACCGAGGAGGCCAGTCGTCGTGAACAGGCGAAGACCGTGGCGGTGATGGGCATCGAAGAAAGGCAGGAGCGCTCCGAGGGCGACGCAGCCGACCGTGTTGAGGGCGAGGAGCGCCCAGGGGATCTGCGTCAGCGATGGAGCGAGGTGCGGGAGGACGGCGTAGCGGGCCAATGATCCCAGCGCGCCGCCAGCGAAGACCAGCGTGACCTCACGCAGGGTGATCCGGGCGGTTGGCCGGTCCTGCTCGGCGAACGCCGGATCGTCGAGTGGTCGATCTCCAGAGGTCACCCCATCAACCTACCGCCCGGGGTGGCCCTGACTGGGGAGGTGCGAAGTGGGATCGAGCCCCTCATTCGATCATTCGAAAACTATCATAATGAACATTATAGGCGGAATAGCCAATCCATTGAGAGGGGTCCGCGGTGTGCTTTCTCCAGAGAATTCAGGCCGTACGCCGGAGGGTGCGCACGATTGCGAACGTCGAGACGTGGTCCATAGCGATGAGGCGAGGTGATCGATCGCTCCACGTCATCCTCTTGAGTTCTCTCGGCGACGTGGATCCGCGCCGTTGTTACTGCTCCTTGCAACAATGCAGAGGTGACCGAACTGCGCCTCGACCAATCCAAGATCCAACGCCGAGCCAGCCTCCTCATGTACCTCCTCTACCTCGTGGCGTTCTCTTTGGTCGTGACCTTCTTACTCGGCCTCCACAGCGGAGTGTGGCTGGTGACGTGCTTCTTCTCCGTGGCCCCCTGTGGTCTCGCACTGGGCTGTGCTGCCGTCACGATCAAGACTCGGTTGACGGCACTCTCGGGCGGCATTGGCTGGTCGTGCGTTGCGTTGGCAATCCTCATCATGGTCGTTGCGCTGTTCGGGCGCGGTTGCTCACCGATCCTCAACGTGTTGGTTGCGTTGGGTCTCCTCGTGAACGCCGCCCCGATTCCCATGACCGGTGGGCGAGATCTGTAGGATCATCGGGAACCTTGAGGAGGACCACCGATGGCAACCTGTCCGAACTGCGGCAACACCATGGAGCGCCGCCGGTGCCTGACGTGTGCCGCTGAAGCTGCCAAGGCCCAACCGCACGCCAAGAACGTCGGCGGCAAGGGTCTCCTCGGGGCACTGTTCCTCGGTCTCGCCCTATATGGACTCCTCGTCCTCGGTGTTGCCAACGCTGGTTCGTCTACGTCGCCCAAGCAAGCCATCGAGGACGCGGTGGCAGCCACCAAGGCCGCAGGTACCTCAACCTTCACGCTCAGCGTGAACGCATCCTCTGAAGGCCTCAAGTCGAAGACGGTTGCCCTGTCGGGTTCCGGCAAGGTCGACAAATCGGCGAAGCAGTCGGAGGTTTCGATTACTGGTCCTGGAGTCTCCGTTGAGATGATCGTCGACGGCACGGACATCTACCTCCGCAAGGGCTCGAATGACGCCTGGGTGAAGGCGTCGGTGTCGACCTCGTCGTCGAACCCCATCTCGAATCTGATTGGCGGGAGTTCGTCGTTCACGCCGTCGTACGACTCGTTGCAGTCCGCCTGGGGCCATGCAACCAAGGCGGGATCGGTCGTCGTCGGTGGACATGCCTGCACGAAGTACGACATCCCGGTTTCGACTGCTGACGTGAAGAAGCTCCTCGACAGCGAGATGAAGGGTTCTGCGGGCGCTGGCCTCGGCCAAGCCTTCCTCTCCGTCTTCTTGAAGGGCATCCACATCAACGAGACGATGGCCATCGACAACCAGTCGCACTACATCCGAGCGATTGATGAGACGGTCAGTTTGAGCATCTTGGGGCAGAGCGTGAACGAGCAGGTGAACTTCGAGCTCGACAACTTCGGCAAGCCAGTCACCATCGACGTTCCGACGTCCGCAACGACGGTTGGTCAACTTCCCTCAATCTTGTAGGGAAGGAGCGGACACTCCCCTAGCGGACGAGTTTGCTCGCTGCTGCCTGGAACGCGTCTGACTTGAGCAGGCGACTGAACTCGACGTTCTCGCGCTGGATCTGGTCGACGAGCGTTCCGTGGTCGTTGCGGAGCAGGGCCTTGGTGGTCACGATTGAATCGAGTGACTTCGCCGCCAGCTGGGCAGCCTTTCCGTGTGCGTACTCGAGGACATCGTCGACGACTTCGTTGACGAGGCCAATGCGCGCCGCCTCTTGGGCGCTGATGAGGTCGGCGAGCAACATGAGCGAAGAGGCGTGCAGCGCTCCGACACGTTGGGCCAACAGCCGGGTGGAACCCGCTTCGGGAACGACGCCGATGTTGGTGAACGCCGTCGTCAGGCGAGCGGTCGGAGCGGCGTAGACGAGGTCGCAGTGCAGCAGCATGGTCACGCCAATGCCGACGGTGATCCCGTTGATGGCGGCGATGAACGGCTTCGGGAAGGTCACGAAGTTGGAGATCAGGCGCGCCTGTGGTGACGGTCCCGTGATGTCGGCTGGACCCGACAGGAAGTCCTTCAGGTCGTTGCCGGCGCAGAAGCTGTCCCCAGATCCCGTGACGACGACTGCGTGCACCTCGTCGCTCGTCGCTGCGTGCTCCAAGGCATCGGAGAAGGCTCCGTACATCTCAGACGTCAGGGCGTTCTTCTTCTCCGGGCGATTCAACTGAATCGTCATCACCTTGTTCTCAACGGTTGTCAGCACAGTGGACATTGGCGCTCCTTGGTCGGCTTCACTCTAGGTCGGACGACGCTCACGACGAAATGGAGAAGATGAGGGCTTCATCACTGCGGACGATGCCGTCGAATCCCTCGTGGTGATCGCGACCGGTGGCGAAGTCGAGCCGTCCCTCGACGGAGAACTCCACAGGGTCGTGCGAGAAGTTGCACACGATGAGACGGACCTCACTCCCCTCGCTGCGGCGGTATGCGAGGAGCGCTGATGGAGCTTCCACCCACGAGAAGGACCCCCGGCGCAGCGCTTCGCTCTCCTTGCGCACGCCAATGAGATCTCGGTAGAGCGTCAGCATTGAGGTTGGCTTACCTCGTTCAACCTCGACGTTCATCGTCGCTGCGTTGGGAGGGAAGGGCATCCACGGTGCAACGGGCCACCCGTGACCTCGAGCGCTCCCCCATGGCATCGGTGCTCGAGCGCCATCACGGAATCCGGGGTCGATGACCTCGCCGTCGCTGAGAACCGCGTTCTCGAGGCCGAGTTCTTCGCCTTGGTAGAGGAACGGTGTTCCCCTGAGCGTGCAGAGCAGAACAGCCGCAACCTTGGCCCGTTCGGTGCTCTTCAGGCGGGTTACGACCCGAGAGGCGTCGTGGTTGTTGAGCACCCAGGTTGGCCAAGCGTTCCGAGGGTCGTGGGTGGCGTAGGCAGCGGTGATGGTGTCCTCCCACGCTGACGCTCGCCACGGGGTGAACAGGGGTTGGAAGTTGAACGCGAGGTCGAGCTCATCGCCGTTGCCGTAGTGCTCAGCGACGGCGGCGGGGTCGAGGAGGTAGACCTCGCCGACGATCAACGGGTCGCCGTCGTAGTCCTTCACGACCTCGCGGATCTCTCGGAGGTAGGGGTGGGTCTCGGGACGGTTGTTGAGGACGACGTGGCTCAGGACCTTCAGTTCCTCGTCGTCGTCAGCGAAGCTCGGATCCTTGCCGAGCAGGTGGATGACGTCCATGCGGAAGCCGTCCACGCCGCGATCGAGCCAGAAACGAAGCGTGTCGGCCATCGCCGCTCGCACTGCAGGATTCGCCCAGTTGAGATCGGGTTGCTCGGGAAGGAAGCAGTGGAGGTACCACTCCCCCGAGGCATCGTCGTAGGTCCACGCTGGCGCATCGACCCACGCTCGCACCCAGTTGTTGGGTGGCGTACCCTCTGCGCCACCCTTCCTCCAGATGTAGAAGTCACGGAACGGCGATGAGGGTGACGACACCGCGTCGACGAACCAGGGATGCTGATTCGAGGTGTGGTTCGGCACCCAGTCGAGGATGACCTTCATCCCTCGCGCATGCGCTGCTGCGAGGAGGCGGTCGAAGGTGGTGAGGTCGCCGAAGAGCGGTTCGACGTCGGTGTAGTTGGCGACGTCGTAGCTGAAGTCCGCCATGGGTGATGGGTAGATCGGCGTGAGCCATAGGCAGTCCACACCGAGCCACTCGAGGTAGTCCAACTTCGCGATGATCCCGTTGAGGTCACCAACGCCATCGCCATTGGTGTCGAGGAACGATCGCGGGTAGATCTGGTAGACAACGGCCTCACGCCACCACGGGGTCATGGCAGCACGCTACAGCGCAGCCCCATTGCTCTCAGTCCTCGATGAGGAGGAGTGCACGCCGTGGACACGCCTTGATGATCATCTTCACGAGCTCTCGGTCACCCTTCGTGATCGCACGCTCGATCACCGGGTAACCCCATTCGTCGAGGTGGATGAGTTCTGGGGCGAGTTCGGCGCAGTACCCGAAGGCGTCGCAGCGAATGGGGTCAACGACGAGTCGCTTCATCGTGGTCTCCTCGAGGCGGGAAACGGAAAGACGGTCGGAAGCTGCGCTGCGGCGCACGCACCACGCTGCTGGTGGCTCGCCACGTGTTGCTCGAAGTGCTCGAGTCCCGACCGAAGGAGCCGGACGACACCGTCGGGATGCCGACAGGCGCCTCGACCATCGATCTCCGCCATGCGGGCGTGCAGTTGGTCGACGCGAACGTGGCTCGTCTTCGCTGATGCCAGGAGCTCCAGATCACGTGCCAGCGCAGGAAGGCCGAAGGCGCAGGGACCGCACTGCCCAGCGCTCTCCCCCGCCATGTAGCGAGCGATGCGAGCCATTTCTGCAACGGGACACTGCGATGCCGGGAGCACCACCACGATCCCTGGCCCAAACGTCGCACCGATGGTGGTGAGCCCTTCATGGCTCATCGTTGCCTGCAGATGCTGCGGTCCGACGAAGGACCCGCCGTAGCCTCCGAGGAGCGCTCCGCCGAAGCCATCGGTGAGCCCGCCAGCTGCGTTGATCAATTGCTCGAGTGACCCACCTGGGCTCCACTCGAGCACACCAGGCTGCCGCACTCCCCCACGCACGGTGACGAGGGTGGTGCCAGGGTGCGCAGCGGTGCCTGCCTCGCGGAACCACGGTGCACCGAACCTGGCGATCAAGGCGAGCTGGGCGAGCGTCTCGGCGTTATGGACGAGGGCTTCTCGCCCGCGAATGGTGACGTAGGAGGGCTTCGTTGGCCGGAACGTCGGCAGCGATGCGCCCCGGTGCAGCCAGTTGACGAGCGCCGACTCTTCACCTGCGATGTAGCGGGCTGGCGGTCGCTCAATCTCGGGCGCACGAGCGTCGTGCCGTTCACTGATCGCTGCGTTGAGGGCGCTCGCGGTGGCATCGGCGTCATCGGCGACCGCCACCACCACTCTCGACGCGTGGAGCGCATCGGCGAGGATCGCTGCGCCATCCAAGATGAGGTGCGGTGCCCTGGTGGCGAGGACGGCGTCTTTGGATGATGCCGGCTCTCCCTCCATGCAGTTGATGACGATCACCGGCTTGTGCGTGCTGGCCAAGAAGTCGAACTTCCACACGGCTGGGACGCCACTGCCACCTCGACCGAGAAGACCAGAGGATTCGATGAGGTTATGGAGCCGAGCGATGCGATCAGGACGCTTACCGTCGTGGGTCGGCATCGGACCGAAGCGGTTGAGGTGCGCGGTGAGTCCCGGACCGTCGTTGGCTCCAGCGAGGAGACGAAGTCCGCTCGGGGCGATGCTCATCGACGCACCTTCCTCGGAGGAGTCGTGCGATGGCCACGCAGACGGAGCGTACGGATCACCCGAAGGGTGAGCGCCGCCAGTGCTGCGAGGGCGCAGATCGCTAGCACCACGAGCAGCCAGTGGGATCCCTTCTTCACGTCGGTGCCGAGGAGGAAGACGTGGAGCGCGGCGATCGGCGCCGAGAGGTAGACGAGGTAGTGAATCGTTCGCCACCACTCAATCTTGATCCGATCCCGAATGAGCGAGGTGACGAGCACGATCAAGAGGAGGTCGAGCGCTACAGCACCCAGGGAGACCGAGAGGCGCTCGTAGGGAGAGGTGAGCGGCACGACGCTCGAGAGGATGGGGATGTTGACGTAGGAGTCGAGCACGGTGGTGGCGACGTGGAGCGCCACGAAGACCATCGCCATGATCGAGACGCGCTTGTGGAGCTCTTGCGAGGCGAATCGTGGCCACGCGTGCCAGCCGAGCCGAACGTTGGTGATGATGCCGAGGATTGCGCTGGCGGTGAGCAGCACGAGACCAACCGCAGCCGTCGAGCGCGTGACGTACCAGAGCCAGGGAGAGGTTGCGCCGATCACGCTGCCCTCCTCGGCCACGTACCAACGGCAATCGTGGTGCCGCTGAGATCACGGAGGCGAGCGCCGAGCCCCCATGCGGCGAGCAGTTCGGGAGCACCGGTTCCCTCGAGGTGGGCGGCAGTTGCAGCGATGTTCGCCTCGAGGCAGTTCGCAGCGTGCACGCTCACCAACGCCCACGGCGTTGCCGCCGAGCGGCCAGTCCGTGGGTCGACCAGATGGTGGACTACCGCATCGTTTCGGCGCCACACCCGCCCAATTGACGAGGAGGTCGCGACGCCACCTCCTTGGACCACGATCACATCCTCCGCATCGCTGATGGTGTCGTTCATGCTCAGCAACGTCCGCTCTCGTGCGCTCTCGATGATCGCAATGCTCCAGCCCGGTGCTGGTGCGTCCCCTGCGGTGGCCACGTCGCCACCGAGGCTCACGCACGCGCCAGTGGCGAGGTTCTCGCGGACGAGTCGTTGCGCAATTCGATCGGCGCAGTGCGCCTTCGACGTGGCGCCGAGGTCGAGGCGTGCGCCGCCGCGGAGCTCAATGGCTCCACGGTCGAGGTCGATCAGGACGTCGTTGGCCCAGGTGTGGACCGGCGCCAGTTCGGCACCAGAGACGTCGTGAACTTCGGAGAAATCTCGGTCGTACCCGAGTGCAATCAGCGCACCGCCGACCGCGGGGTCGACGAGTCCACCCGAGAGGCGCACGCCGAGGATTGCCGCTCGAAGGTAGTCGACGAAATCGTCCGACATCGTGGTCACGTAGCCGTTCGCGTTGAGGGTGGAGAGCTCAGAGGCAGGATCGAAGCGACTCGTCGCCGCAGCGCACCGCGCGAGTTCATCGTCGATCACCGCATCGGCTCCGGTTTGACCGCCGGCGATCACAATCTCGGCGGTCGTACTCCAGAGCGATCGGGAGACTCGATCAAGGGTTGGCGGGTTCGGTGACGGCAAGAGCTCACGAACCGCTTGAGTAGACCGGCGGCGTGTAGGAGTTCGAGGGCGTCTGGCTGGTGCTCGATGACCCGTAGGGGTTCTGGCTGTAGCCACTCGAAGCTTGCTGCTGCTGGGCCTGCGCGAGTGCCTGTGCTTCGGCTTGCGCCTCTGCAGCCGCTGCTGCGGCCGCGCGCTGTTGCGCCAGTGCTGCAGCCTTCGCTGCCGCTGCAGCGCTGGCGGACTGTTCGATCGTGAATGCCAGGCCTCCCACGCCAACGATCGAGGCAGCAACGACCGTCGATGTCGCGATGGTGAGGTTCCGGAATCCGAGATCCCGACGCCGCAGTGCTGCCTTCTTCTTCTGTTGGGCCGATGCTCGCTTCATGGCACTCCTTCTGTGTCTCCATTCTGGAGCAGCAAGGTAAGAACGATGCGAGAGGACGACGAAGATTCGGTGAGACGAGGGCGATCTGACCTAATCTCCCGAGTGACAAGGGAGGCCGCAATGGCAGGGTTGTTCGATATTGCAGGAAAAGTTGCACTGGTGACCGGAGGCTCCCGAGGGATCGGACTCATGATCGCCCGTGGGTACGTCGAAGCCGGTGCCACGGTCTACATCTCGAGTCGCAAGGCTGACGTGTGCGATGCCGTTGCCGAAGAACTGTCCGCGATCGGCACCTGCATCTCCCTCCCCGCCGACCTGTCAACTGATGCCGGTTGCGCCGAGCTCGCGGCAGCACTGAGCGCGCGTGAGCACCACCTCGACATCTTGGTGAACAACGCTGGAGCCACGTGGGGTGCCCCCATGGATGACTACGACGAGGCAGCGTGGGAGCGAGTGCTCAGCGTGAACGTGAAGGGAATCTTCCACCTCACGCGCTACCTCCGCCCCCTCCTCGAGGCTGCTGGGACCGCTGAGAACCCAGCGCGCGTGATCAACATTGGTTCCATCGACGGCATCCATGTGCCCATCATGGAGACCTACGCGTACTCGGCGTCGAAGGCGGCGGTGCACCAACTCACTCGCCACCTGGCCAAGCGACTCGCCCCGACGATCACCGTCAACGCCATTGCACCAGGCCCCTTTGAGTCGAAGATGATGGCAGCGACGCTCGACGCCTTCGGTGAGCAGATCGCTGGTTCGGCGCCGCTCAAGCGCATTGGTCGCCCCGACGACATGGCCGGCACCGCGATCTACCTCGCCTCTCGAGCAGCGAGCTACGTCACCGGGGTCATCTTGCCCGTCGACGGTGGCATCGCAACGGTCGGTTGAGGCCATGACCACCTACCCACGTGAAGAAGTCCAGGCGGCGCTCGACGCCTACGTTGCGCTCCGGCATCAGATCGACGAGGGAACGCAGCCAGATTTCGCCGTCCTCGCTGATCTCTACACCGACGACGCGGTCTACTACGACGCCTCTTGGGGTCGCCTCGAAGGCAAGGAGGTGATTGCGAACTGGCTGCTCGATTCAATGGTTGGACTCGAAGACTGGCGTTTCCCCATCGAGTTCACCGCCATTGAAGGCAACGAGGTTGTGGTCAAGTGGACACAGATCATCCCCGGCACCAAGCCAGATGGTTCGCCGTACACGCAGTCAGTGTTCTCCCGGTTGATCTACGCCGGAAATGGGAAGTTCTCCTACGAGGAGGACCTCTACAACATGGCCCACGTGCTCGAAGACCTCGCTGCCTCGGGCTGGACGCCGAAGGTGCCGGTCAACGCACCGCCTCGCCACCCCAACCGCGACTGGTCCGTTCCAGCGTCCTAGGACTTCACCCCGAGGGTGGCGACGACGACGTGGTCGTGGCCATTGGAATTGACGGTGAGTCGGATTCGATCCCCGGGCTTCAAGCTGGAGATGATGTTCCCGAGCGCATCGGCGGTCGGCGTAGGGACGCCGTTCGCCTTGACGATCACGTCCCCCTGGACGATGCCGGCGAGGTCGGCTGGACCGCCTGGGTTCACCTCGGTGACGATTGCTCCAGACGAGACTGAGAAGCCGTACTGCTGCTGCAGTTGCGGCGTCATCGAGATGAGGTAGACGCCGAGGAACGCCTTCTCCTTGACGGGCGTGGTTCCGTGCTTCTCGAGCTCGGTGATGAGGTCGGTCAAGTGGTCTGAGGGAATCGCGAAGCCGATGTTCTGCGCGTTCGTACCGTCCGACGTCGTACCGGCCACTGCGGTGTTCATGCCGATGACCTGACCTCGGGCGTTGAGGAGTGGCCCTCCGGAGTTGCCTGGATTGATCGCCGCATCGGTCTGGATCATGTTGCTGAGCGTCTCGGAAGTCCCACCAGAGGAGTCCGATGCTGTAACCGATCGGCCGAGCGCGGACACGATTCCCGAGGTGACCGTTGGCGTTCCTGCGGCCAGCCCTAACGCGTTGCCGATTGCCACCACAGCGGTGCCAACCTCCACTCCAGAGGATCGAGCGAAGGTCACCGGGTGGAGCCCTGAGACGTTCACGATCCGCAGCAAGGCGACGTCGTTGCTCGGGTCCCTCCCGATGAGCGCTGCAGGCAGCGCGGTCGTCGAACCAGATTGGGTGACCGTGATCACCCCGCCACCAGTCGAGTTCGCGATCACGTGGTTGTTGGTCAGCACCAAGCCAGATCCGGAGATGATCATTCCGGTCCCTTGGTCTTCACTCCCGCCGCCGCTCGAATCGATCGACACCACTGATGGCAGGACGTCGTGGACGAGCGTCGGGATGGATTCGCCGCTCGGGAGAATCGCTGCTGGAGAGGTGCCGTCGTGCACCGAGACGAAGGACACCGACGAGGACCCGTTCGACGACGAACCATTCGTTGCGGCGACGATGCCGCCTCCGATGAGGCCGCCAACGAGCGAGCACACCAGACCGACTGCGACGAGGGACTTGCGTTGCTTCCGCTCGAGCTCGTCGCCGTCTGCGTGGGGCGAAGGTTCTGCCCCAACCTCCGACGTGGCGAGGCCATCTTCGTGCAGAACGTCGTGGGCATCCCCGTCGGAGGAATCCGAAGCGCTCATGTCGTCCGCGGGCATCGACGCATCGGCCACGGCTGGCTCCAGAGGAACCTGCACGTCCTCGTCCTCAGCGTCACCTTGAGCCACTTCGGTCATCTCTGGTGTTGGGGGAACCGGTGGCGCTGGTGGCATTGGAGGGGCGGGAGGCGCCGGTGGACTCAGGAGTGGATCGGTGCTGTCGCTGCTCACGGTTGGGTCCGTGTCATCGAGGTGTTCATCCATGATGCTTCGCTCCTCCAACGCGTGCGCTCGCCTGAGCGCTGCACTTGCAGTGTAGGGAGCACGGACGCGAAGAGGCAGAAGTTCGGGGTGAGAACTCGGTGAGAAGGGACCGAACCAGCACCGGGTCCAACTGCGGCTAAGTTCTACGGCGCAATGGCACAGCGCATGGAGATCGAAGTCACTAGTCAACTGGATGAGAGCCGCTGGACGTGGCGCGCCGTGGGAGCCAAGCTCCCAAAGGGCGTGCTCGACAGCAGCATCCTCCCCGCAGGAACGAAGGCTGGTGATGTCCTACGTGCGGAGTACGAGCGAGGCATCGACGGCATCGACATCCTCGCGACGAGCCCCACGAAGGAGCGAGAGCAACCTGATGTTGCCGCTCGCATCGAACTGGCGCCGAAGGCCCTGAAGGGTCCGGAGATCTCCGTGACCTACGCACCCAAGGGCGGCGGCGGACGCGGACCGAAGCGTGACCGGGGCGATGGACCTCGTGGCGACAAGGGTGGTCGCCGTGGCGACCGCCCCGGTGGCGACCGCCCCGCACGTGGTGACAGTCCTCGTGGTGAAGGTCGTCCGAGTGGTCCTCGCAGTGACGCTCCCCGTGGTGAGCGTGGAGCCCCTCGTGGACCACGCCGTGACGGACGTCCGGCCGAACTCCCCGTCTCAACGGTCCACCGCAACGCCCTCCTGGCGACGCTCGGGCCAGAGCAGCTCCCGATCGCCGAACAGCTCATCCGCGGCGGCCTCCCGGCAGTGCGCACGGCCATCGCCGAGCAGGAAACAGCAGCCAAGTCGTCCGGCGGCGCCCCAGTGGCCAAGGACGCCATCTTGGCGATTGCCGATCAACTCCTCCCGCAGACTCGCCTCGCCTCCTGGAAGGATCGAGCGCAGCCCGTCGCTGCTGCTGGCGCTGAGGCCCGCCTCCGGGACCTGCGCACCGCGGTCACCGCTGCACGCACGGTGACGATGGACGACGATGCCCGAGCCACCTTGAAGGCCCTCCGGAGCGTCCTCGATGAGAAGGTCAAGGCCATGGAAGGCAAGTGGATCGAGCGCATCACCAGTGCGCTCGATGCTGGAAAGATCGCCGACGCATTGGCCGTGGTCGCTTCGCCTCCTGACCAGGGGACTCGTTGCCCCGCCGAACTCGCAGTCCGTCTCGCCGACGAAGCTGGAAAGGCGATGACGGCTGACACCGCAGCCGATGACTGGCTGCTCCTCCTCGGAGCCGTGGCATCCTCGCCGGTTCGTCGCAACGTGACTCCAGCGGGCATTCCCGATGACGGTGCCGTTCGCAGCGCGGCGATGAACGCTGCAGGAATGGTCCCCTCGCTGGCGAAGCTGCTCGGCCTGCGGATTCCACCACCGCCGCCGCGCAAGGCTTCAGTTCGCCAAGCCGTCGTTCCCGAGTAGGAACGTTCGCCCAATCGGGCGGGATAAGACTAAGAGACGAGCTTTCGCGCCGAGTTCCTCGGCTCGCTGCTTGGTCGTTCGGTCCCCAGGGAGTGCGAGAATCTCGAATCGCTCGAGGGTCGAGTCTGCCGTGAACGTCATCGCTGCGTCGAACAACGCTCCCCCGCAACCAATGCCCCGAGCTGGTGCGGTCACCACGCACAACCACACCGTGCGGACCGTGTCACGGTCGTTGGCGAGGAGCCAGCCGACCACGTGACCGTCGACCGTAGCCACGAGGCTCACCCAGCCGTGCTCTGGAGCAGTGGCGTGGTCGAGGACCGCCTCCTTCGACCAGGCGCTGAGTTCAGTGGCGAAGTCAGCGAGGAAAGCCGTGCCTCCTCGATGAGCGACGACGCCGTCGTAGACCTCGTCGATGATCGCGTCGATGATCACCCGATCGCTCGGTGTCGCGCACCGGGTGGCGATCGCAAGCTCAGGCAGGAGACGCCGCCTGGAGCAGTTGCCGAGCACGTCCGAGGACGGTTGCTCGATTGCGACCGGCTGCCTCGTAGGCGATGACGGCGTCGAGGGCCGCTGCATCAAGCGAGGGAAGGACCTTGACGATCGCTGCTGCCGTCATCTCGTCGTACCCCTCGAGAGGGGCCTGAGGTGCCTGCTGCGGCGTTGCTGCATCAGCCACCGGGTCAGACGAGGTTGGTGCTGGATCGGGTGACAGAGCGTCGAGGAGGCCCTTCACCCGTTGCTTCAATTCGAAGTTTGAGTAGGCAACGGCGAGTTGGCCCAGCATCTTGGCTTGGGCCAACTTCGGCTGCAGTTTCTCGAGGCGCTCTCCCGACAGTGCAGGGATGGCGTCCCCGAGAGCGTTGAAGAGATCGTGGAGTGCGGTGAAGATCTCCTGGGTCGCCGCTCCCCCACTCTTCGACGGCTCCTCAGACGCAGTCACGGCAGAGCTTCTTCTTCTTGTCGGCCAATTGGCTGGGGTGCTTCACGAGGAAGCAGCTCGAACACACGAACTCATCAGGCTGCTTCGGGAGCACCCGGTCAGGGTCACTTCGATCATCGACTTCAGCGACGTCGTCATCTTCTGGTTCGTCGTCGACGACCATCTTCTCTTTGAGAATCTCATCGAGACTGGCCTCGACGTCGTCGTCGGTGAGGTGTTCTAAGTCCTCGATGTCTTCGGTGACCTTCGGAACCAGCACGATTTCTGGGTCTGGCTCGTCGAGTTCATCGGTGAGCGCGTCGTCACCGAGGTCGTCCTCGTCGCCTAGTTCGTCGTCGAGGTCCCCGTCGAGGTCGACGTCCTCCTCAGGCTCTTCGCCGTCAAGCTCGTCATCGATGTCGTCTGCCATGATCCCCATACTCTCTGTGTGCGCCGGGAGTGTACACGGTCGCAGAGTGGAAGTGGCTGATAGTCACCTGAGAAGTCCGCATCGTCGCGAACTGAGTGGCGGATTCCGGGAGCCTTTGGCACCATCTCGGTCGGTTGCCCAACCGAGGCGTTCTCTACTCAACCCCCGGAATCATCCTCCGCCACTTCGATGTCGCCACCTTCCGGCTGAGCTTTCACCCGACCGGACTAGCGAGGACGTCTGCACAATAGCGGACGCTCACCCACTCTGTGGAAGGCTCGATTTCCCCTGGGTTTTTCGGGGTTCAGCTGGGATCTGCACCCATGGCGCGCCGCCGAGCCTCCGCCCGTCGTTCGGATTCGAGTCGTTCGAGGTCGGTGGCGCCGTGGTCAACGAAGGTCATGGCCCCTGCCACGTGGTGGTGACCAGCGTCAGTTGCGAGCAGGTTGTGCATCTGTTGCGCAACCCGGCGGTAGCTCGGGTGACCTTGGGCGCCGGAGCGGAGCTCAATGAGGTGCATGGCCTCTCTTGCGTTCATCTCCATGACGTAGCGAATGCGGTACGCGAGGGCCACGGCGTAGGGGGCCTGCTCGGGGAACTCGGGCTCGAGCGCCGCAGCGAGGGCAGCACTGCGCTCCAAGGACTCCAGGTACTTCGCCGAGAGCCCGGACTCTTCAATGATGGCCGGGACGTCGTAGCCGAGAGCAGTGGTGAGGGGTTGCCAGTCGATCGTCAGCATGCGGTGGCGCTGCAGGTCACGGAAGGCGCCGTAGTCGGTCACGAACTCGAAGCGGTAGGAAGTCGCTTCGAAGGCGCGCCCAGGACGGTGCCGGCGATTCGTGCGGTTGCCGACGTAAGCGGCGAACAGCGCCGCCTTGTCGTCCTCGCTCATCCGCTCCACTCGTGCCCGTGCCGCTGATTCAGAGAGTCGGGTGGTCGCTACGGCGATCTCGGTCAAGATCCGAAGCTCGCCATCAGGGTCGAACTCCACGAGACGCACCTCGGGTGCTTCGGTCTCCGCGCTCACCGAGGGGTTGAGGGCGTCGGGCCAGATGCGCTCGAGCACCCGTGCGGTCTCTGAACGGGTCGACTCGAAGTACTCGGTCCACGCTCCTCCACGCTCGACAACGTCGACTCGGCGCAGGAATGAGGGAATCACCTTGCGGAGCTCTTCGAGCATCAGGTCGGCGTAGGAGCGAGCTTCGGGGAGCGGGTGGGCTCGAAGGCGGAGCAGCAGCATCTCGTAGGCCTGCCCCGTGCCGTAGATGCCGACATTGGAGAGCGACGCTGCGGGGAGCAGGCCACGCACCGCATCGAGCGCCTTGGCCCGGATAGCCTGGCGGTAGACGAAGTCGGAGTCCCCAGCCTCCTTCGGGTAGCGGGCGCTCAGCCACTGGGTGACCTGCGGGAGCAGGTCGGCGTAGCAGTCGAACATCCGGTCCATCTCGCCGATGTAGCGAGCGCCGAGCGGCGACTCCAAGATCTCGGGTGCTCGGTAGTAGCGGTAGTGGCCCGATGGGAGTCGGTTGTCGTAGCCCAGGTAGCGAGTTGACTGCTCGAGGTAGCTCATGAGGCGACCCCACTCGAGCAGCTTCGTCAGCACGTTCGAGGCCTGCTCACAGGCGAGGTGCACCCCGCCGAGCTGGGCAACGGAATCATCGCCGTACTCGAAGAACACCTTCTCGTAGAGCTCCTCAGCGCGACGCAGGCCAACGGTTGCGTCGAAGGTGACGTCGCCCGACATGTCGAGGTCGCCAATGAACTCGTCGAGGAAGAGTCGACGGAGGCTCTTCGGGCTCCGGGAGTACCGGGCGAAGAGCGCACCCTTCACCACTTCTGGCAGGTTGACCAGGGCGAACACAGGTAGGTCCAAGTTCGTGACGTAGCGGCGGAGGATCTGCTCCTCAGCCTCAGTGAACTCCTCAGCGACGTAGACCGGCATGCTGGCCGAGATTAGAGGCCAGCGGGGGCATCCTCTGGGATACCCTGCGCCCCTCCAGCCGTGACCACGGAACGCAGCAGTGCGTCCACGGCGATTCGTGCGGTTTCGGCCACCCGCTGGTCGGCGGCGACCATCGCCACCTGGCCGGTCAGGTCGGCGAGCTGCTTGACGGCGCGCACGAAATCTCCGGGGGCAATCTCGCCGATCTCGGCCGCTGCGACCTCCATGACGGTGGCGAAGCTGGCTCCTCGAACCCATGACGCCATCGCGGTGGCGATCCCTGGTTCGGGCAAGCGGCTGCGGTGGAGGCCCTGGCTCTCCTCAATGAGGCGGACCCGCTCCCCCGCCACCACGAGCTCGCTCGTGCGGTCCTCAATGACGCTCCGCCGTGTCCCACCGAGGCGGTCGCCACGAACGCCTCGCCGATCCTTCTGCTGCTGCTTCTTCTTCGACTTCGGAGCTGCGTGCTCCCTCGTCGGTTTGGCGCGACGCCGTTCGAAGACCAAGCTCGACAGAATCGCGACCAGCACCGCCGGCTCCACCTCGTCGAAGAGGCCGAGACCGAGCCCTTCAGCCAAGATGAGGTCGCACTCGTGGTAGATCCGACCGAGGACGAGACCCGATGGCGTGAGCGACCACCCGTCGGCGTAGTGGAGGGCCTGGAGGACGGCGATGCGCCGATCGAGTTGACCACTCGGTCCACCGCCCGAAGCTCCAGCGGGACGCTTGGCTGCTTCCCATGCGGCGAAGGACCGATTCACCAACTGGTGGGCGGTCTCTGGGTCGTAGCGACGGACGAGGTTGCACACGAGGTTGTAGGTCGGCTTGAACGATGAGCGCAACTGCGGCGACGGTGCAGTGGCGATCTTCGCCATATCGGCGAAGCTCGATTCGGTCGAGAACACGGTGACTGCGTGACCTTCCTCGTCGAGTCCGCGCCGCCCTGCCCTCCCCGTCAGCTGCGCGTACTCCCCCGAGGTGAGGGTCGTCCGACCAGCACCGGCGAACTTCGTGAAGCGCTCGATGACCGTGGTGCGGGCGGGAACGTTGATGCCGAGAGCGAGGGTCTCGGTGGCGAACACCACGCCGAGGAGTCCCTCTTGGAGGCACTGCTCCACCGCCTCTCGGAACGCAGGCACCATGCCGGCATGGTGGGCGGCGACGCCGCAGCAGAGTGCATCGAGCCATTCGTTGAAGCCCAAGACGCCGAGGTCCTCATCGGTGAGCTGGGTGACGTGGTGCTCGGCGATCTCGACGATCCGGCGACGCTCGGTGCTCGTCGTGAGACGAATGCCCATGCGGAGGCACTGGCGAACGGCATCGTCGCAGGCGGCTCGGGAGAAGATGAACACGATGGCAGGGAGCAGCTGCTCGGCGTCGAGGAGCTCAACCACTGCGGCCCGTCGAGGAGTGGCAATGGGCAGCGCTCCGGCATGACGGCTCTGGAGGTACGCCGATCCTCGGCGCTGCTCCAGGGAGCGGCGGACGAGGCCATCGAGACGGAGGCCCTCATTCGAAGGCCGGTCGCCGTCGAGGAGGTCGATGAGCTCCGGTTCCACCTCGCCTCTGCGCTGCACGGCAACGTGGTGGCGCAGCGCGATGGGCCGCTCGGTCGCGCCAATGACCGCGGTCTCACCACGAATCGACGCGATCCACGCACCGAGGTCCTTGGCGTTGGACACCGTCGCCGAGAGGCACACGAAGGTCACCGACGGCGGGCTCAAGATGAGCACCTCTTCCCACACGCCACCTCGGTAGGGGTCCTGGAGGAAGTGGACCTCGTCGAGCACGACGACTGAGAGGGTTGCGAGGTGCGGTGACTCAGCGAGCAACATGTTGCGGAGCACTTCAGTCGTCATGACCACGATGGCTGCGCCAGGGTTGATCACGGTGTCGCCGGTGAGCAGCCCGACGGCGTCGGCACCGTAGTCGGCGACGAACTCTCGGTACTTCTGGTTCGACAGCGCCTTGAGCGGCGTCGTGTAGAAGCTCGTCTTGCCGGCACGGAGCGCTTGCTCGATGGCGTAGGCGGCGACGAGGGTCTTGCCTGAGCCCGTTGGAGCGGTCACGAGGACGTTGGCCCCTCGGTCGAGGGCATCCATCGACTCCTCTTGGAACGGGTCCGTTGGGAACGCCAACCTCGAGAGGAACCCCTCTCGGACGGCCGCAGCAGTCGTCATTTCTTCAGGAGCTTGCCGATACCAATGGCCAAGAAGTAGAAGGCCACGAGGGGGATGGCCAGGACCAGCATTGAGAATGGGTCACCACTCGGCGTGAACACCGCAGCGATGACGAAGATGCCGATGACCGCGATGCGCCAGTAGGAGAGCAGGCGCTTCGGGGTGACGATTCCCGCCAGTTGGAGGGCGACCAAGATCACGGGGAACTCGAAGGCCAGCCCGAAGGCGAACATCATCGTCATGATGAGCTTCAGGTAGTCCGACGGGTGGTAGATGGCCGTCAGGTTGCTCCCGCCGATGCTGTCGAGGAACTTGAGGGCGTGGGAGAAGGTGAAGTAGGCGAGCACCATGCCGACCACGAAGAGCGTGGTGGTCGCCAGCACGAACGGGAGAGCGTAGCGCCGCTCCTTCGCCTTCAGCCCTGGGGTGATGAACCGCCACATCTCGAACAGGAACAGCGGCAGCGTGCAGAACAGGGATCCGTATCCGGCGACACGAATACGGAGCGAGAGTCCATCGAGGGGACTCGTCACGTAGAAGTTGCAGTTCTTCGGATCGGCGTTGCACAGAGGCTGCCGCAAGAACGAGAGAATTTCAGGGTAGATGACGAAGCAGACCACCGTGAAGACCACGAAGCAAGCAGCCACGATCATCAATCGCTTCCGCAGCTCACGGAGGTGATCCATCCACGGCATCACACCGCCGGTTTCGCTGGCTTCTTCGTTCGTCATCAGTTGAGTGAGGGGTCTCCGGGCAGCGTGGAGGGCATCGCTCGCACCTCACCGTCGTTCACGCCGACGCTCGGTGCCGGTAGCGCGCTCGGGTCTTCAGGGAAGTGGTCGTCGTAGCGTGCTGCGGTCGCTCCTGGATCTGCTTGGAGTGGCTCGCTCGCGACGTCGAAGTCCGCCAGCTTGTTGAGGAGCGACACCGGCGATCGGGCCATACGTGCCATTTCTGTGGTCGACGGCATGTTCGGCATCTGCTCTTTGAAGGTGGATTCGATCTTGCTCTGGTACTCCCGGAGCGTTCTCCAGAATCCGCCGAGCTGCTTGGCTGCCTCGGGCAACTTGTCAGGACCGAGCAAGATCACCGCGACGAAGGCTACGACGAGGAATTCACCGAGGCTCGGAACGTGCACGAGTCCACTCTACCGAGCAGAGCGTGCTCGGCTGCATCGCGCACTAGAGGCTGGCGATGAGCTGCTCGGCGCGCTCGTTGTGGGCGTCGAAGGGGTCTTGGAGCACGAGCGTCTGGACCGCCTGATCGTTCAACTTCAGGTGGACCCAATCGACGGTGTAGTCCCGGCGTTGCTCCTTCGCTCGCTCCACGAAGGCTCCTCGAAGACGCGCCCGGGTGGTCTGAGGAGGCGTGGTGGCAGCGGTGGTGATCTGCTCATTGGTCACCATGCGTTCGACGACACCTTTGCGCTGGAGCTTGTAGAAGAGCCCCCGGGTCGTGTCGGTGTCGTGGTAGGTGAGGTCGATCAGGAGCGCCTTCGGATCGTCGAGGGCGATGTGCTCTCGTCCGCAGAGCCGCTCGACGAGGTGGTACTTGAGCACCCAGTCGCATTCGGCCGACAGCGTGAGCGGGTCGTTGGCGATCCCCTGGAGGACGTGCCCCCACATCGACAGTGCGGTCGCGATCTCGGGTCGCAGTTCACGACGGTCAGCGAACTTCGCCGCACGCTCGTAGTACTCGAGTTGGAGCTGGAGCGCCGAGAGCTCGCGCCCGTTGGCGAGTTTGACCGTCTTCGTGCAGCTGATGTCCTGGGAGATCTCACGTATGGCGCGGATAGGGTTCTCGAGCGTGAGGTCTCGCAAGACCGTGGTCGGGTCCTCCAGCATCTGCAGCAAGAGCGCGGTCGTGCCGACCTTCAGGTACGTGGCGTACTCGCTCATGTTCGAGTCACCGACGATGACGTGGAGCCTTCGGTACCGTTCAGCATCGGCGTGCGGCTCGTCTCGAGTGTTGATGATCGGCCTCGACCTCGTCGTTGCCGACGACACCTCTTCCCACATGTGCTCAGCGCGCTGGGAGATGCAGAACTTCGGACCCTTCGGCGTCGAGATGATCTTCCCGGCTCCGGCGAAGATCTGCCGAGAGATCAGGAATGGCACGAGCACGTCGCTGTAGCGCGTGAGCTCGTCGGTTCGATCCGTCAGGTAGTTCTCGTGGCAGCCGTAGGAGTTCCCAGCTGAATCCGTATTGTTCTTGAAGAGGTACACCTCCCCACGAATGCCGTCGTCGCTGAGGCGGGTCTGGGCGTTGTTGACCAGACCCGCCAAGATCCGCTCACCCGCCTTGTCGTGGGCTACCAGGTCGACGAGGGCATCGCACTCTGGTGTCGCGTACTCCGGGTGACTGCCGACGTCGAGGTAGAGCCGCGCACCGTTGGCTAGGAAGACGTTCGACGACCGCCCCCAACTCACCACGCTGCGGAAGAGGTAGCGAGCGACTTCGTCGGGGCTGAGGCGTCGTTGGCCGTGGTGGGTGAAGGTGACGCCGTACTCGTTCTCGAGACCGAAGATCCGGCGATCCACCCTCGCTACGCCTGGGTGGGAGCGAGCATCGCCTCGAGCTCGGTGCCGACTACCCGAGCGAAGCAACGCCGACCGTTGTGCTCGGCGAGCACGGCGACCTCGAGGAGGTCGGGCCCGAGGGTGCGATCCGGACCCGCCAGGGCCGCAACTGCGGTGCGCAGGGCTTCGGCGATCGAGGCGTCGGCGACGTAGGTGTCGTCCATGCGATCGGCGATCTGCCCTGCATCACCGCCGAGGACGACGAAGTCCTCTCGGTCGGTGATCGTGCCCTCGTAGGCGACGTGGTAGAGCCGCGTCTCTCGTGTCGCGTTGCCGAGTTCGGCCACGACGAGCTCTACCTCGAGGGGCTTGATGCCCTCGGTGAAGACGTGACCGAGGTACTGCGCGTAGGCGTTGGCCAGGCTCCGGGCGTCGACGTCCTCCCGGGAGTACGCCAGACCCTTCATGTCGGCTTGGCGGACACCAGCGACACGCAGTTGGTCGTACTCGTTGTACTTGCCCACGCCGCAGAAGGCGATTCGGTCGTAGATCTCCGAGATCTTGTGGAGGGTCTTCGACGGATTCTCGGCAACGAGGACGATGCCGTCGCGGGCGATGGCGGCGATGAGCGAACGACCTCGGGCGATGCCCTTCTGGGCGTACTCTGCCATGTCCTTCATGCGCTGCTCTGGCGAGACGTAGTACGGCATGCTCATCGGTTCACTCCCCCACGCTCAGCGCTGCGGCGCGCGATCAAGCGCTCGAATCCTTGGGCGATGGTGGCCTCGTCGACGTACCGGAAGCCGGCGCTGTCAACCACCGCAACGATGGGGTAGATGCCCCGGAGGGGATCGGGGCCGCCGGTCGCCGAGTCCTCCTCAGCGGCGTCGTAGAGCCCGGCGATCGCCAGATCCACGGCCTCGGCCTCAGCCAGGTCCTCGCGGAATCCCGCCTTGATGGTGGAACGGGCGTCTCGCCCTCCCGATCCGGTGGCGGCGTAGTCGGCCTCTTCGTATCGACCACCGGTGCCGTCGTAGGTGAAGATCCGACCGACCTGTCGAGCGAGGTCGAAGCCACAGAACAGCGGAATCACGATGAAGCCTTGCATCGCCATGGGCAAGTTGGAACGGACCATCTGTGAGAGTTGGTTCGCCTTGCCCTCGAGGGAGAGGGTCGTTCCTTCGACCTTCTCGTAGTGCTCGAGCTGCACCTGGAACAGCTTCACCATCTCCATGGCTGTTCCTGCGGTTCCCGAGATGGCGACCGCAGCGTAGCGATCGGCGGGGAAGACCTTCTCCATGGCCCGGTGGGCGATGATGTTGCCCGCCGTGGCCCGCCGGTCACCAGCCATCACGACACCACCTCGGTAGCGGAGCGCTGCGACCGTCGTGGCATGAGGGGCGTTCACCTGGTGGTCCCCGTTGACCGTCGGCATCGGGACGCCGGACTTCTCGAGCAGGGCGATCAAGTTCGGTCCGGGATCCTCAGTGACGGGGAAGAGGGGCAACGCCATCACTCACCGCCCTTCTGGACGTAGTTGCGCACGAACTCCTCGGCGTTGTCCTCAAGGACCTCATCGATCTCGTCGAGGAGGTCGTCGAGGTCAGCCTTCAACTTCTCGCCGTGCTCGCCACCCGTCGTTGGAGGCGTGGACTGCGCAACCTGTTCGTCATCGTGGCCGTCTCGACGGCGGATCTGCTCACGCTCTGCCATGGTGCTCCTCACCCTCCAACTCAGCGACGAGTTCTCGTGCCGAGCCACATCGATCGAAGAGGGCCGCCGTGTGGGCAGCCGTGCCCTTCGTGGGATCCATCATAGGGACGCGCCTCAGCGGCTCCTCCCCCACATCGAACACCACGGAGTCCCAATTCGCGCTGTCGACGGCGTCGCGGAACTTCGTCAACGCCATCCCACGGAAGTATGCCCGCGTGGTGCGCGGCGGAGCGGTCTCGGCTGAACGGACCTCCTCATCGGTCGTCAGTCGTTCGAGGCCGCACCGAGCAGCGAGGGACTTCTCGAGTCGGAGGTCGTGGTACTGCAGATCCACCGCTTCGAGGCGTGGGTCGTCACCAGCTAAGCCGTGGCGGGCTCGGAGGCCCTCGACGAGGCGGCGCTTGGCGACCCAGTCGATCTCCTGGGCGAGCGTGGTTGGGTCTACCTCGAGCGCTTGGAGCACCCTCCCCCACCGTTCGAGCGTGAGCATTCCCGAGCCGTCGGCGCCGAGGGCGTCGAGACCGTATCGATCGGCGTAGGTGACGGCTGCCTCGTAGAGCACCCACTGCATCTCGAGCGCCGTCATCGAACCGCCAGCGTCGAGATCCACTGCGGTCGCGAGGTCAGGATCGGCAGCGAAGGCACGGAAGGCCAGGACGGGGTCTGCAGGCCACAGGGGTCTCGGGTCGAGGTGTCCGTCTTCCACCATGGCCAAGAGCAACGCAGTAGTACCGAGCTTCAAGAAGGTGGCGACCTCGGCCAAGTTGGCATCGCCAGCGATCACGTGGAGCCGCCGATACCGCGAAGGGTCGGCGTGGGGTTCATCTCGCGTGTTGACGATCGGACGCTTGACCGTCGTCTCGAGGCCGATGATCTCCTCGAAGAACTCTGCACGCTGGGACAACTGGAAGGTCGGAACCGCTCCGTGACGATCAGGGAAGTCGGCGCCAACCTTGCCTGCGCCGCAGAAGATGATGCGGGAGATGAAGTGAGGGACGCAGGCGGCCACCACGTCGTCGAAGGGCAGGTCTCGAGCGATCAGGTAGTTCTCGTGGCAGCCGTAGCTGTTGCCCTTGCCGTCGGAGTTGTTCTTGTAGACGACGAGTTCAGGTGCCTGGGGGGCGTAGGAGCGAACCGCCTCCATTGCCCGACGCAGCACCCACTCTCCAGCGACGTCGTAGCGCACCGCCTCGAGCGCACTCGAGCACTCGGGCGAGGAGTACTCCGGGTGGGCGTGGTCGACGTAGAACCGAGCGCCGTTGGTGAGCACCGTATTGGCGAGGTTGGACTCCACCATGGGCGGCATCGCATCGAGTGGCGTTGCCCCCCGTGCGTCTCGCTGCGGTGCCTCGTCGAAGAAGTCCCATCGAATCCGCCCGGCGCTCAGTTGCGCGTAGGCGTTGACGAGCAGGCTGGACTGCACGATGGGGTCGCCGAATCCACCGACTTGGGCGACGCCGAACTCCGTCTCAATGCCGAGGATCTTGGGGGTTGCCATGCAGCCTCAGAGGTACTGACCGGTGCCGACTCGCTCGATCGCCCGACCTCCGGTCGCTGGAGCGTCACCACCGATGATGGTGCGGATGTAGACGATCCGCTCGCCCTTCCGGCCAGAGATCCGAGCCCAGTCGTCGGGATTGGTCGTGTTGGGAAGGTCCTCGTTCTCCTTGTACTCCTGTGCGATGGATTCGAGGAGGTCCGAGGTTCGGATACCACGGCCGCTCCCAGCGATCTCGCGCTTGATCGCCAACTTCTTCGCTCGACGCACGATGTTCTCGATCATCGCTCCCGACGCGAAGTCCTTGAAGTAGAGGATCTCCTTGTCGCCGTTCTGGTAGGTGACCTCGAGGAATTGGCGTTCGGCATCTGCCCGGTACATCTCTGCGACGGTGGCTTCGATCATGGCCTGGACCGCCTTGGCCGGGTCGCCGCCGCCGAGTTCACGAACCGTCGCCTCGTCGAGTGGGAGGTCGGTCGTCAAGTAGCGACCGAAGATTTGCTCTGCAGCACGCTCGTCGGGTCGCTCGATCTTGATCTTCACGTCGAGTCGTCCGGGTCGGAGAATGGCAGGGTCGATGAGGTCCTCACGGTTGGACGCACCGATGACGATGACGTCGCGCAAGGCCTCGACGCCGTCGATCTCCGCGAGGAGTTGGGGGACGATGGTGGATTCCATGTCCGAGGAGATACCGGTGCCGCGGGTGCGGAACAGGGAATCCATCTCATCGAAGAACACGATGACCGGAACGCCCTCGGCGGCCTTCTCGCGCGCCCGTGAGAAGACCATGCGGAGCTGCCGCTCGGTCTCCCCCACGTACTTGTTGAGGAGCTCTGGACCTTTGATGTTGAGGAAGTAGGAGCGGACGTTGGGCCGCCCGGTCACCTCGGCCACCTTCTTGGCGAGCGAGTTGGCGACGGCCTTGGCGATCATGGTCTTGCCGCACCCAGGGGGGCCGTACAGCAAGATTCCCTTTGGCGCTGGAAGGTCGTACTCGCTGAAGAGGTGCTGGTGGAGGTACGGCAGCTCTACTGCATCGGTGATGGCTTCGATCTGAGTGTCGAGCCCGCCGACATCCTCGTAGGTGATGTCGGGAACCTCTTCGAGGACGAGTTCCTCCACCTCCGGACGAGGCAGCCGCTCGATGAGGAGCCCGGAGCGTGCATCGGCGAGGAGGGTCTCGCCAGCGCGGAGCTTCTGCCCCACGAGGTGATCTGCGAACTCCATCACCCGGTCGTCGTCGCCTCGGCCGAAGACGATTGCCCGTCGCCCGTCATCGAGGGTCTCCTTGTAGGTCACGATCTGACCACCAGCACTGGTGCTCTGGGCCAAGATGACGTTCTGTGAGTCGTTGACCACCACCTCGTCGCCCTTGCGCAGTTGCCCTGGGTCGAGGTCAGGGTGGAGCTGCACGCGGAATTTCCGACCGGCGGAGATGATGTCGGCGGTGCCGTCAGCGTTGAGACCCACGAAGATGCCGTACTGACTGGGTGGAGCCGACAGCTTGTCCACTTCGTCACGCAGCATGGCGATCTGCTCACGCATCTGCTGCAAGGCCAGGCTCAGTTTCTCGTTGCGAGACGACGCTTGGCTCAGGAGCCCCCGGGTCTCGAGGAGCGACTCTTCGAGTTGACTGACTCGATCGGGCGCATCATGGAGTCGCTTCCGCAGCTCCACTACTTCGCTCTCAGCGTGGCGAAGCTGCGCCTCGAGATCTTCTCGTTCTTGATTGCCCTCTTGAGCGGCCATTGCACGCCTCCTCGCAGGAACCCTACCGTGCAGATGCGACACGAACCATGCCGCGAGGACCGCGTCGATGGCTCCTTGCCGCACAGTAGAGTGGCTCCGGCGGACCACCGGTCCGGCACTGTCCGTGAAGTCGTTCACCCGGAGGCGGGTGGGTAAGGAAAGCATTCCGATGAAGGTCTGGATCGATCAGGATCTCTGCACCGGCGATGGACTCTGCGAGGAGATCGCTCCCGCCGTCTTCACCCTGCTCGACGACGGCCTCGCCTACGTCAAAGAAGGCGACGACATCAAGAACGCTCCCGGTGGGCAAGAGGGCATGGCTGCCGTCGCACCGGAGTACGAAGACGCTGCGGTCGAGGCCTCTGAGGAGTGCCCCGGTGAGTGCATCTTCATCGTCAACGACTGAGCGAGCTTCGCGTCACTCCTGACGCCCACCACCCAATCAGACTCTCCCAAGTCATGGTCGCGCCCTGCTGCATGGCCCGCGCGCTTTGGCGAAGTTCCCCTCGGCCGGCCAAGCGCAGTCAGGAACGGACCGTCGCACCTCGAACGCGGTTCTTCTTCGCCACCTGTTCGACGACGCACGCCCCTCGTGACTCCGTCGCTCGTGTGGATCGACGGCCGATTTGGCAGTGATCGGTCCTTCTGGAACCAGCTACGCCCCGTCGACCACAGCGTCGACCGCTGAGAACTCTGGACGTTGTCCGTAGGTCGGTACGAAGTCATCAGGGAGAACGAGACGACGGGCGAAGGTCAAGAATCCCGTGTGGGCGACCATTCGGTGATCGGGGCGAACGCTCCGGCCCTCGATGTGCCAGGTGCGTCGCAGGATCTCCACGGTCTCAGCCATGGCGAATCCGTACGCAGCCAGCGCCTCGCGCACCAGTGCGGTTTGGTTGATGGTTGGCAGATACGCCATGAAGATCCCACCTGGACGCAGGGCGACTGCGGCGTGGGGAACGACCTTGTCCGGCTCGGGCATGTCGAGCAAGATGCGGTCGAGGTCTCGCTCATCGATGCCGAGCGTGACGTCACGCACGTGGACGTCGTAGGGCACATCTGGACCGAGCATGGCGTGGACGTTCGCCTTCGCCACCTCAGCGAAGTCCTCACGGATCTCGTAGCCAACAATGGACACCCCAGCGCGGAGTGCGGCGATGGAGAGTGCTCCAGACCCAACCCCAGCTTCAAGGACCCGTTGGCCTGGGGCGAGATCCGCGGCGATCAGGATCGCGCCGAGATCCTTCGGGTAGATGACCTGCGCGCCCCGAGGCATCTTCAAGACGACATCGGTGAGGGTCGGACGGAGCACGAGGAATGACCGATTCGTCGAACCCATCACCCGACTGCCTTCGAGCGCACCGATCAGCGCATCGTGATCCAAGATTCCTGAGTGGGTGTGGAACTGGCGTCCCGCGGTCAAGGTGATGAGGTAGCGGCGGTCCTTCGCATCGGCGAGTAGGACGCGCTCGCCTTCTCGGAGCACGCTGGCTGATTCCGTGGTCACGAAGACGACCTTTTCCGTTCTGGTTTGGTGGACGAAACCGTGAACCGCTGACCGGGCTTCACGGTGACGACCCGTCGAATTGGTGCATCGTCGAGGTAGCGCCGACGAATCCACAGTCCGAGCGCTGCCGCTGCGAGCCATCCGGGGTGTCGCTGGACGACCGCGCGGCGGAAGGCAACCCGGATCAGCCGGGTGATGAGCGCTGCGCCGAACATTACGCGCGGTGAATTTCGATGACCGACTGGCGCTTGCGACCTCGGCGGCGTCCGGCCAGGAACACGAGGAACGCTCCGAACCCAGCTGCAACGCCTGCGGTCACCACTGCGGGAGGAATGAGGTCGCTGACCGTCTCCTCGCCCTGCCCAAGTGCCGTCTTGTAGGAGGCCTCAAGGTCGCTCCGGGTGATCTTCTTCGAGCCTGCCTTCGCCATTACTTCGTCTCCTCGGTCGAGGTCGTTTGAGGGCGCCGCCGCTTCGCTGGGCCGGAGACGACTCTCCACGCAGCGAGTGAAATGACGCCACAGCCGAGCACGGCCACGATCAGGTATGGGAGCCACGAGAGGTTGCCGTGGAAGGCTCCGGTCTCTTCTTGGAGGATCCGGAGGACGGCGATGAGTGCGAAGAGGACGCCGAGGCCCATCATGAATGCACCGACCGCGCCGAAGGCCAGGAAGCGACCGAGTGCCTTCAGGGGGTCGACGGTCTCCTGCTTGACGTAGTCAACGGTTAACTCAAAGGAATCGGTTCCAGACTCCTTGAGCTTCGCGATGCCTGCCTTCAGCGCTCCGTTCATGATGCCCATCTCGATACCTCCTCCCTCGCTCCGCCCACCCTCAGCCTACTGACGTTCACGGTAGAGGTAGGTCGATGATGCCCGACCGACGAGGCGACCATCTCCAGTCGCAATGGAGGCTTCGACGAAGGCAACGCGGCTCCCGCCACTCACCACGGCTGCGGTGCAGGTGAGCAGGGTTCCAATCTCGACGGCTCCGAGGAAGCTCATCTTCATCTCCGCGTTGGCGACGGTGACCTTCCGGCCCCGGGCGAAGGTGACCGCTGCGGCGCCCATCGCCGAGTCGGCGAAGGCGGAGAGGAAGCCACCTTGCAAGATTCCTGCCGTGTTGGCGAACTCCTCGGCGGCAACCATTTGCCACACCGATGTGCCGTCGACGGACTTGTCTGTGCAGCGCATCCCCAAGGTGAGGTCGCAATTGGGAGGTATCTGCAGTCGAAGCTTTCCGCTCATGGCAGCACCCTACCGGGTCGCCATCAGGACCTTCCCTACTCACTAGGGTAGGCACGGCGGAGGAGGAAGTAGTGAGGCTCAACACAACGCAGTTCGATCGGGATGCGATCGCCACGATTCGTGGTCTCGCAATGGACGCACCAGCTGCGGCGAATTCGGGCCACCAGGGCACCGCAATGGCGCTCGCCCCACTGGCCCACGTGCTCTACACGAGGGTGATGCGGTACGACCCAACCGATCCTTCGTGGGTCGACCGTGACCGTCTGATCCTCTCGGCAGGCCACGCCTCCATCCTGTTGTACGCGATGCTGCACCTCACCGGTCAGGGTCTCAGCCTCGATGACCTGAGAGCCTTCCGGCAATTGGGCTCTGCGACTCCGGGGCACCCAGAGTTCGGCCACACTGCCGGAGTGGAGACCACCACTGGGCCACTCGGTCAAGGACTTGCGACGGCCGTGGGCTTCGCTCTCGCCGAACGGAGCCTTCGTGCCACCTACGGTCATGACCTCATCAACCACACGACATGGGTGATCGCCGGTGATGGGTGCCTCGAAGAGGGCATCAGCCACGAAGCAGCCTCCCTCGCTGGCCACCAGCAGTTGAGCAACCTCGTGGTCATCTACGACGACAACCGGATCACCATCGACGGGCAGACCAACCTGGCGAATTCCACCGACGAGGCGGCGAGATTCGCAGCGTACGGATGGAACGTCATCCACGCTGGTGACATCGGAGAGGACCTCGACGCGTTAGAAGACGTCCTCAACGAAGCGCGAGATGAAGTCAATCGCCCGACGCTCGTCGTGTTGCGAACCCACGTGGGCTTCCCTTCCCCAGATTGGACCGACAGCCCAAAGGCGCATGGCCTCGCCTTCGGGGCCGAGCACATCGCCCGAACGAAGGCCATCATCGGCCTCCCCGTCGATGAGACCTTCACCGTGCTCCCCGGCGTCATCGATGGTTACGTCGAGGCGACCGCGCGTGGCCGTGCCGCAGCGGCAGCTTGGAGGACCGTCGCCGAGCGGGAGGGCGCCGAGCTCCTCGAGCAACTGGCCCGACCCATGGGCGGTGGCCCCCGACCGGTGCCCGATGGAGCAGTGGGTGCCTCCATCGCCACACGCAATGCGTTGAAGACCTGCCTCAACGCGTGGGCCGGCTCTGCGCCCGGACTGGTCGCGGGATCGGCGGACCTCACCGAGAACACCGGGGTTGCGCTCTCTGGGGCCGAGCCGCTCTCCCCCACCACCCCCAACGGCCGTCAGATCTACTTCGGCATTCGTGAGCACGCGATGGGAGCCGTCATGAACGGGATGGCGCTCCACGGTGGCTTCCTCCCCATTGGTGGCACATTCTTCGTGTTCAGCGACTACCTGCGCCCAGCGATCCGCATCGCCGCTCTGACCGGCGCTCGGGTGATCTACTCCTTCACGCACGACTCCATTGGTGTCGGTGAGGACGGGCCCACGCACCAGCCGATTGAACATCTGGCATCGCTGCGAGCGATGCCAGGCTTAACGGTCATTCGCCCTGCTGATGCCGTCGAGACCGCTGGAGCACTTGACCTGGCCATGGACGCCAATGGCCCGACGGCACTCTGCCTCAGTCGACAGAACCTTCCCGTCCTCCCGGGCACGCGAGCAGATGGCGTTCGACTGGGCGGCTACGTGGTGAACGACGAGGTCACGAACCCCGCCATCGTCCTCGTTGGCACAGGATCCGAGGTCGCTCTCTGCGTTGAAGCTGCGGCGCAGCTCGCCAGCGACGGAATTTCGGCTCGCGTGGTCTCGATGCCGGATCTCGGCGCATTCCTCCGTCGCTCCCGAGCTGATCGGGAGTCTGTGCTGCCGCACGGGGTTCCCGTGGTCTCCATTGAAGCGGGGGCCACCTTTGGGTGGTCAGCGATCGCCGACGTCGCACTCGGCATCGACCGATTCGGAATGTCCGCACCCGCTCCCGAGGCGTTCCACGCGCTCGGCATCACCACTCAACACCTGATCACCACGGTGCACTCCGTGCTCAACGAACGAGGTTCAGCATGACCACGCTTCACCAACTCTCGACCGAAGGTGGCCAGAGCCCATGGCTCGACAACTGTCGCAGGGACTGGATTCAAGATGGACAGCTCGCCGACCTCGTCGCTCGCGGCGTCCGTGGGGTGACGTCGAACCCCACCATCTTCGCGAAGGCGATCTCTGGGTCTGATCGCTACGACGATCAATTCCGCGCCTGTATCGCCACCATGACGCCTGCTGAGGCCTACTGGGAGCTCGTGGCCAGCGACATCGAAGCTGCAATGTCGACTCTCGCTCCGGTCTACGCAGCGAGCAACGGCGTCGATGGCTACGTGTCGGTGGAAGTTGCTCCCTCCCTCGCTCGCGACGCTGCCGGCACGGTCGAGGCCGCGCACCAGCTGCGGAGCAAAATTGCAGGACCCAACCTCATGGTCAAGGTTCCTGGAACCGTCGAGGGACTCGTCGCCTTGCGTCGACTCGTCGCTGATGGACTCTCGATCAACGTCACCCTCTTGTTCTCGGTCGCCCGCTACGACGAGGTCGTCGAGGCCTACATCGCCGGTCTCGAAGACCGCCTCAACGCTGGTGTGACCGATCTCTCCTCGATCGCCGGTGTCGCTTCGTTCTTCATCAGTCGGGTCGACTCAGAGATCGACAAGCGACTCGAAGCCATTGGGTCGTCTGCTGCCCTTGAGTACCGAGGACTCGCTGCCGTCGCCCAAGCTCGAGTGGTCTACCAACACTTCTTGGAACTGTTCAGCGGCCCACGATGGGAGCGGCTGGCCGCGCACGGTGCCCAAGTCCAACGTCCCCTGTGGGCGTCGACGTCGACCAAGAATCCGGCGTACCCAGACCTGCTCTACGTCGACTCGCTGATCGGACCCAACACGGTGAACACCTTGCCCGATGCGACGCTCGAGGCTTTCGACGACCATGGAACCGTGGCGCAGACGATCGACCTCGACGCGCCCGGCGCACTCGCCACCCTCGAGGCACTCGAAGCGCTCGGCGTGAATCTCGGCGATGTCGCCGAGCAGCTCGAGACCGAGGGGCTCGCGTCGTTCGCTGCCTCGTTCGATGAACTCATCGCAGAACTCGAGCAGAAGGCAGCTGCGCTGTAGTGAGCGCCGCAACTCCTGGAGAGCTCCTCGCTCGCTTGCAGCGTCGGGATTGCACGCTGTGGCCACCGGACTCGGTTGCCCCGAATCGCCTCGGCTGGCTGGACGCACCAATTTGGATGCTCGGTCGATCCGATGCGTTGACCGCGTGGGCCAACGACGTGCCCGAGCAGCGAGTGATCCTGCTCGGCATGGGTGGATCGTCGCTCGGGCCATTGGTGCTCGCAGCCAACAACGGGCGTGGCGGAAAGTTCACCGACGGGCGACGATCGCTCGAGGTGGTCGACACCACCCACCCAACGACGCTGCGTGCAGTTGACTTCTCCGACGCGCTCGTCGTGATCTCCTCGAAGTCCGGGACCACCCTCGAGACCGATCTCCTCTTCGCATGGGCACTCGACGCGGTTGGCGACCCACATCGTTTCGTGGTGATCACCGACACCGGGAGTCCGCTCGTCGAACGTGCCCAAGCCCTCGGTGTACGACGGATCTTCGAGAACCCCACCGATATCGGCGGGCGATTCTCCCTCTTCTCCTACTTCGGCATGGTGCCTGCGGCACTCCTCGGGTACGACGTCGCTGCGTTCTGCGCTGCTGGACTGAACACCGACCTCGGCGCTGCAGCAGCACTCGGTGCCGAGATTGGCGAAGCGGTGGTGCGTGGCCAAGACAAGCTGTTCATCACCTCCCACCCTGATGTCCCTCGATTCGGCTTGTGGGCCGAGCAGCTGATCGCCGAGTCAACGGGGAAGAACGGTACTGGGTGCATTCCGGTTCCAACCAAGCTTGCGACGAGCGCTGCAGACCGATTCGTGCTCTCCCTCCCCTTCGACGACTTAGCCGATCTCGCCGCCGCGTTCTACGACCTCGAAGTCGCGATCGCCATCTGTGGATCGGTCATCGATGTGGATCCCTTCAACGAGCCCAACGTCGCTGAAGCGAAGGAGCGCACGCTGGAGCGACTGAGCGATGGGCCCCACGACGTCATCCCATTGCTCCCGATCGAGGGACTCAACCACTGGCTCCGGCGCGTGCTCTTCCCCGGCGCCTACCTCGTCATTCAGGCCTACGTTCCCTTCGACGAAGAGTCGAACCTCGAAGAGCTCCGAGATCGGCTCGCAGCGACCTACCGTCCTGTGGCGGTCACCGCGGGATTCGGACCGCGCTACCTCCATTCAACCGGTCAGCTGCACAAGGGGGGGCCTCGGAAGGTCGTCGCCCTGCAGATCGTCAGCCCGAGCGTGCCGCATCTGGCGATTCCTGACCGTCCGTTCGACTTCAACACCCTGCTCGAAGCGCAGGCTGATGGCGACTTCGACGCTCTGCAAGCCCGCGGACAGACCGTGGCTAGGGTTCAGGTTGAGAGCTTGGCGACCCTCCTCCGGCGATTCGATGCCTGAGGTGAAGGAGCAGATGTGTCGGTGACAGCAGAGGTCAGCAGTCTCCTGAGCGAACCCACTGACGTCCTGCTCGCTCGGGCGAGTGCGATTCGCCACGAGGCCTTCGGCCTGTTGACGACCTACTCGCCCAAGGTCTTCATTCCCTTGACGATGCTGTGTCGAGATCGATGTGGGTACTGCACCTTCGCCAAAGCCCCCGCACGACTCGAATCCCCGTACCTGTCCGCTGACGCGGTGCTCGACCTCGCGCGAGCAGGAGCGGCTGCGGGCTGCTCTGAGGCGCTGTTCACCCTGGGCGAAGCGCCCGAAGATCGCTACGAAGCCGCTCGACAGTGGTTGAGTGAGCACGGGTACACCTCCACCGTCGATTACCTGGTGGCGATGTGCCGTCTGGTCCTCGATGAGACCGGTCTCCTCCCCCACGCCAACGCTGGAGCGCTCTCGCTCGAGGAGTTGGCAGCACTGCGAACGGTGACGGCGAGTCAGGGTCTCATGATCGAGAGTTTGCGAGCGGACCTCGAGGCCCACCGGCTCGCCCCCGACAAGGACCCAGCACGCCGGCTCTCGACGCTCGATGCAGCTGGAGAACTCGGGGTCCCCTTCACGACCGGCATCCTGGTCGGCATTGGCGAGGAGCCCTCCGACCACATCGAGAGCCTGACCGCCATTGCGGAGAGCCACGCTCGATTCGGCCACGTCCAAGAGGTCATCGTCCAGAACTTCCTGCCGAAGCTCGGGACAGCCATGGCCAATTGGCCCGCCGCCGATCCAGAGGCTTTCCTCCGCACCATCGCCATGGCGCGCATCATCTTGCCTCCCGACATCCACCTCCAGGCACCACCGAACCTCTCGAGCGACTTCGGCGTCCTCTTGCGTGCCGGCATCGACGACTGGGGTGGCGTCTCTCCCGTCACCGCAGACCACGTGAATCCAGAGCGTGCGTGGCCAGCCCTCGACACGCTCCGCTCGGTGACCGAAGATGCTGGCTACCATCTCGCCCCTCGGCTCACGGTGTACCCCGAATTCGCCCGGCAGCCTGAGCGTTTCCTCGATGCCAACGTCCTGCGTTACGTCCTCGCCGCACAAGACGCCGACCAGCTCGAACGCAACGACCGCTGGTGCTCGGGCTCAGAGCTCGAGCCCCCCATGGTGCTCAGCCATCGAACCGGCCCAATTCGTCCGGTCTTCACGGAGATCTTCGATGCCGTCGAGCGCGGCGAGCGGGTGGGGATTGATGAGATCGTCACGCTCTTCTCTGCACGGGGCGCTGAAGTGCCCCACGTCGCCGAGTTCGCCGATCACCTCCGGGCGAGCACCGTTGGCGACGAGGTCACCTACGTCGTCAACATGAACTGCAACTACACGAACGTCTGCACGTTCAAGTGCAAGTTCTGCGCTTTCTCCAAGGGTCCGCTGTCGCTCTCGCTCCGGGGCGACCCCTACCTCCTGTCCCTCGACGAGATCAGCGACCGAGTCCGCGAAGCGGTAGCCCTCGGCGCGACCGAGGTCTGCCTCCAAGGGGGAATCCACCCGAAGTTCGACGGCGAGTACTACGTCGACGTCCTGAAGGCAGTCCGAGCGGCCTCATCAGACATTCACATCCACGGGTTCACCGCACTCGAGGTCACTGAGGGAGCTCGTCGCAGTGGGGTCCCGTTGGCGGAGTACCTGCGGATCCTGAAGGATGCAGGTCTGCGGACCATTCCAGGGACTGCGGCCGAGATCCTCGTCGACGACGTGCGCGCCATCCTGTGTCCGGACAAGGTGAACACCGAGGAGTGGCTCTACGCCCACCGAACCGCGCACGAAGTTGGCCTCAACTCCAACGTCACGATCATGTTTGGAGCGGTGGAACGCCCCCGTGACTGGGCCGAACACCTCGTGGTCACGAGGAACCTCCAAGATGAAACCGGCGGTTTCACCGAATTCGTGCCGCTGCCCTTCGTCCACATGGCGACACCGATCTTCATTCAAGGCAAGTCTCGTCGCGGACCCACGTTCCGAGAGAGCCTCCTCATGCACGCGGTTGGACGGATTGCCTACCACCGGTCCATCGACAACATCCAGGTCTCGTGGGTCAAGCTCGGTCACCACGGCGTTCGCCAGATCCTGGCCGCAGGCGCCAACGACCTCGGTGGAACGCTCATGTACGAGAACATCTCTCGAGCAGCGGGGGCCGAGCACGGGCAAGGCATGACCGCTCAAGACTTCGTCGACCTCGTGGCACCAACCGGTCGCCCAATCGCACAACGGACGACGCTCTACGGTCGAACGAGTACCTCCCCCGTGGCGTGACCGCACCGTCGACGCCGCACTGGTTCACCTCCACCGAGTCGGGAGTCGTGAAGCCCTGTACGTGGCAAGGTCGACTCGCCTATCGGCTCTACCTCGTCCTCGTCCTCTTCGCGGTCCTCATCTACTCGAGTTGGGCGCTGGTCCTGACCGTCGTGGTGATCTACACCCTCATCTTGGGCGCCGTCATCTTCGTGAAGTCTGACCTCGCCGACCGATTCCGGGACCCGAGGAACCGTCAGTAGTCAGTCATCGCTGAGGAGGGCACGAGCCTTCTCGGCGCTCCGGCGGGCACGGGCGTACCGGCGCTCTGCGTTCAGGTACTCCGTCCGCTCTGCCTCAGTGAGCGTCGCAGCGATCGCCAGCGAGTCGTAGGAGAGGTCGCCGAGGATGGTCACTGCCGCTTCTAAGTGCTCGGCAGCGGCCGCGAGTGCTGCTTCGTGGAGCGGCTGGCTCACGCCACCGTCTCGACGACCAGATCTTCGGCTTCGTACATCGCTCGGAGGACCTTCTTGTCGAACTTGCCGACCGAGGTCTTCGGCACGACCTCGATGAACGACCAGCGCTCGGGAAGCCACCACTTCGCCACCTTGGGTCCGAGGAACTCGAGGAGTTCCGCCGGCGTTGCCGACTTCCCCTCATGGAAGACCACGCAGGCGAGCGGTCGCTCATCCCACTTCGGATCGGGCACGGCAACGACCGCAGCCTCGAACACCGCCGGGTGCTCCATGATGGCGCCTTCGAGTTCAATCGAGGAGATCCACTCTCCCCCGGACTTGATGACGTCCTTGGACCGATCCGAGATCGTCATGTACCCGAGAGCATCGAGCGTTCCAACGTCACCGGTACGGAGCCAACCGTCGTGGAACTTCGAGGCGTCATCATCTTTGTAGTACGAACCCGTCACCCAGGGGCCACGGATCTCGAACTCACCAACGGCGTGGCCGTCGTTCGGGAGGACCGTTCCGTCATCGGCGACCACGCGCACCTCAACGCCGGCGAGGATCCGCCCTGCCTTGACCCGATAGGCCATGGCCTCAGCTCCTGAGGTTCCGAGCGGGGGCAGGCCGTAGGTGGCGAGCGGACTCGTCTCCGTCATGCCCCAGCCTTGGACCAGCTGCACACCGAATCGCTGATCGAACTGCTCGAACAGGGCTTGAGGGACGTTCGATCCACCTGCGGTGATGGCTCGTAGCGAGGAGAAGTCCACCGTCTTGCCCTCGGTCACCCGCAGGAGGTCGTTCCAGATCGTCGGCACGCCGCACGCCAAGGTTGGACGAGTCTCCTGGATGATGCGGGCGAGGTGCTCGCCTTGGAGGTACTGCTGCGGCATGACCATGTTCACGCCACCGAGGAATGCCGAGTACGGCGTCCCCCACGCATTGGCGTGGAACATCGGGACGATGATCAAGATGGTGTCGGATTCACCGAGCGCAATGGCGTTGGCAGAGAGTTGCGCCATGGAGTGCAGGTACGTCGATCGGTGCGAGTAGACGACGCCCTTCGGGTTCCCTGTCGTGCCCGAGGTGTAGCACATCGCCGCAGCGGAGCGCTCGTCGAGATCGGGGTAGGCGAAGCCAGGCTGCTCCGCGTTCAGGAGTTCGTCGTAGGACAGCACCGAGCCGAGCGCGGTGGCGTCGCCTGTTCCAGCGACGATGATCGTCTCCACCGTCGTGAGCTCGGACCGGACCTTCGCCAGCAGGGGAATCAACGAGGCGTCGACGATGATGACCTTGTCCTCGGCGTGGTTGATGACGTACGCGAGCTGCTCAGGGAAGAGCCGAATGTTGAGGGTGTGGAGCACCGCCCCCATTGCTGGGATGGCCAGGTAGGCCTCGAGGTGGGTCTGGTTGTTCCAGCAGAACGTCCCGACTCGGTCACCGGGTTGCACGCCGAGTTTCGTGAGCGCGGCGGCCAGCTGGTCGGCACGATTCGCCACCTCGGCGAAGGTCGCCGTGACGTATCCACCGTCGACCACCGTGGTCACGGTTGCATGCCCATGGATCATCCGCCCGTGGCGCAAGATGTCTCGGACCAACAGCGGAGCATCCATCATCGTCGACTGCATCGTTCCCCCTCAGGTCTCGGCTGAGTCGCCGAGCAAGAGTCGATCCTAGTTAGGCGAGTGCCCGTTGACCGGGAATGATCGGCGCTGGCAGTTCAGTGCCACCCATGAGGTAGGCATCGACCGCTGCGGCGCAGCTCCGTCCCTCAGCGATCGCCCACACGATGAGGCTCTGGCCGCGGGCCGCGTCGCCACAGGCGAAGACGCCATCAGTTGAGGTACGCCAGTCCTGATCGATGTCGATGGAGCCCCGAGCGTTGATCGCCAAGCCCAGCTTGGTCGGGAGCTGTCGCTCCGGTCCGGTGAACCCCATGGCCAAGAGGACCAGATCTGCCGGGATTACCCTGGTGGTTCCAGGAATGGACTGGAACGCATGGTCCACCTCTTCGATCTCCAACCCCGTCACTGCGTCGTTCTCGACGACGAACTGCGTCGTCTGGACGCTGTAGCGCCGCTCGCCGCCTTCCTCGTGCGCCGAGGCGACGCGGAAGATGACCGGCCAGGTCGGCCACGGGTTGGACCCAGTTCGTTCCATTGGTGCCTGCGGCATGATCTCGAGCTGGACCACGCTCGCTGCACCCTGTCGCAACGCGGTGCCGAGGCAGTCAGCTCCGGTGTCACCGCCGCCGATGATGACGACGTTCTTTCCAGATGCAGAGATCACCGGTGCCTCGAGGCGCCCTTCACGGACGAGGTTGGACGGTCGGAGGTAGTCCATGGCGAAGGCAATGCCGTTGGCCTCGCGTCCTGGAACGGCGAGGTCTCGGGGCGTCGTGGAGCCGGTGGCGACGACCACGGCATCGAACCCCTTCTGGAGCTCATCGACGCTGACGACCGATGCGTCGCTCGCCGCAGCGGAGGTCGGTGCCGTAACCACGGAGACGCCGCATCGGAACTGCACGCCCTCTGCTTCGAGCTGGGCGATCCGACGGTCGATGACCCACTTCTCCATCTTGAACTCCGGAATGCCGTAGCGCAGGAGGCCACCGGGTGCCTCGGCGCGCTCGAACACCGTGACGGCGTGACCGGCCCTCGTCAGTTGCTGCGCCGCTGCCAGCCCCGCAGGTCCAGACCCAACCACGGCGACCGACTTCCCCGTCGCGGTGGCGATCTGAGGGGTGACCCAACCTTCAGCGAAGGCGTGCTCGATGATCTCGAGCTCGATGCGCTCGATGGTCACCGGATCTTGGTTGATCCCGAGGACGCACGACCCCTCGCAGGGAGCCGGGCAGAGCCTTCCCGTGAACTCGGGGAAGTTGTTCGTGGCGTGGAGGCGTTCAATTGCGGTGGCCCAGTCCCCGCGGAACACGAGGTCGTTCCACTCGGGGATGAGGTTGCCGAGCGGACATCCGTCGTGGCAGAAGGGAATTCCACAGTCCATGCACCGTGCCGCTTGGGCGGTGGTGACGGCATCATCCGCTGGCTCGTAGACCTCACGCCAGTCGCGAAGACGGACCGGAACCGGTCGCCGCCGCGGGGTCTCGCGACCGAACTCGATGAATCCAGTTGGCTTACCCACGGGACACCGCCATCACTGCCTCCTCAACACTTCGTCCGTCTCTCGTCGCCGCGGCGATCGCCTCAAGGACCTTCCGGTAGTCGCGCGGCATCACCTTGACGAAGTCGGCACGTGCCGTGTCGAATCCATCGCGGAGCGCCACCGAGCGCGGCGAGTTGGTGAACTGCGCGTGCCGAGCGATCTCAGCCTGCAGCCAGGCAACGTCGTCGTCGTTCAAGGGTTCGACGTCGACCATCTCGTAGTTCACGCGCCCGTCGAGCTCACGGTTCGGGTCGTAGACGTAGGCGATACCACCGCTCATCCCCGCGCCGAAGTTCCGTCCAGTTGGGCCGAGGACGACGACGCGCCCGCCGGTCATGTACTCACAACCGTGGTCGCCGACGCCTTCCACCACGGCGGTGGCGCCGGAGTTTCGGACGCAGAAGCGCTCTCCGACGATGCCGCCGAGGTAGATCGACCCGGAGGTCGCTCCGTACCCGATCACGTTCCCCGCGATGATCTGAGTCGACGGATCGAAGCCGGCCGTCTCAGGAGCTCGCACGGTGATGGTGCCGCCGGAGAGCCCCTTGCCGAGATAGTCGTTGGCGTCGCCGACCAGGTGGAGTGCGATGCCCCTCGGTAGGAACGCTCCAAGGCTCTGGCCAGCTGAACCGTGGAGGTGGAGCGTGATGGTCCCGTCGGGCGCCCCTGCTCCCCCACGGAGCCGAGTCAGCGCTGCACCGATCTGGGTCCCAACGGCGCGGTCGACGTTGGAGATGGGCAGGGCTGCCGTGAACGACTCTCCAGCGGCGACCGCGGCGATTGCGGCATCGAGGACCTGGTGGTCGAGCGCAGCTTCCATGCCGTGCTCTTGGTCTCGGAGATGCCGCTTGCCGGTCCCGTGGTTGGCAGGAGCGTCGAAGAGGATGGGTGCGAGGTCGAGACCATCGGCCTTCCAGTGGGCAATAGCCCTCGTCGCATCGAGCAGATCGATGCGGCCAATGGCTTCGTCGATGGAGCGGAGGCCGAGCGAGGCGAGGTGCTCGCGCACTTCTTCGGCGAGGTACTCGAAGAACGTCTCGACGAATTCTGGCTTTCCGGAGAACCGCTCACGAAGGAGTGGATTCTGCGTGGCGACGCCGACGGGACAGGTGTCGAGGTGGCAGACCCGCATCATGATGCAGCCCGATACCACGAGCGGTGCAGTGGCGAATCCGAACTCCTCAGCGCCCAAAAGCGCAGCGATCACGACGTCGCGACCGGTCTTCATCTGACCGTCGACCTGGACGACGACGCGGTCACGGAGGCCGTTCATGAGGAGGGTCTGCTGGGTTTCGGCGAGCCCCAACTCCCATGGACCACCCGCGTGCTTGAGCGAGGTCAGCGGGGCAGCACCCGTACCGCCATCGGAGCCCGAGATCAAGATCACATCAGCATGAGCCTTCGCCACTCCTGCCGCCACGGTCCCCACGCCAACCTGTGCCACCAGCTTCACGTGCACCCGGGCCGAGGAGTTCGCGCTCTTCAGGTCGTAGATGAGCTGGGCGAGGTCCTCGATGGAGTAGATGTCGTGGTGCGGCGGCGGGGAGATCAGGCCAACGCCCGGAGTGGAGTGCCGGGTCTTGGCAATCCAGGGGTAGACCTTCGAGCCGGGCAGCTGCCCACCCTCGCCTGGCTTGGCACCCTGGGCGATCTTGATCTGGATGTCATCGGCGTTGACGAGGTAGTTCGACGTGACGCCGAAACGTCCTGAGGCCACCTGCTTGATCGCTGAGCGGCGGGAGTCGCCGTTGGCGTCGGGAACGAACCGCTCCTCGTCCTCCCCACCTTCTCCGGTGTTCGAACGCGCACCCATCCGGTTCATGGCGATCGCCAGCGTCTCGTGCACCTCTGCAGAGACCGAGCCGTAGGACATCGCACCCGTCGAGAACCGCTTGACGATCGAGGCGACGGATTCGACCTCCTCGATGGGAATCGGCGACGTCGCCTTCAACGAGAACAGTCCACGCAACGTCGACAGTTGCTCTGCCTGTTGATCGACGGCGGTCGTGTACTCCTTGAAGATCTCGTACCGCTTCGACCTCGTCGCGTGCTGCAACTTGAAGACCGTCTTCGGGTTGAAGAGGTGGACCTCCCCTTCTCGACGCCATTGGTACTCGCCACCAACTGCCAGCTCGCGGTGGGCGCGCTCGGTTGGCCGAGTGGTGAACGCTGCCGAATGACGCGCGGCGACCTCTGCCGCCACCACGTCGAGCCCGATGCCGCCGAGGCGTGACGTCGTACCGGTGAAGTACTGGTCCACGACCTCGTGGCTGAGGCCGAGTGCCTCGAAGATCTGGGCGCCGGTGTAGGACGCCACCGTGGAGACACCCATCTTCGACATCACCTTGAGGACGCCTTTCGACGCCGCCTTCACGTAGTTCGCATGCGCCTGTCGAGGGGTCACGCCCTCGAGGACACCGGAGGCGATCATGTCGTCGATGGTCTCGAAGGTCAGGTAGGGGCTGATCGCCGCTGCGCCGTACCCGAGGAGCAAGGCGAAGTGGTGAACCTCACGAGCGTCACCGGCTTCGACGATGAGCCCAACCTTGGTTCGGGTCTTGGTCCGTACGAGGTGGTGGTGCACTGACGCCGTGAGCAGCAGTGACGGGATGGGTGCCATCTCAGCCGTTGCGTTGCGGTCGGAGAGGACGATGAGGTTGGCTCCCCCATCAATCGCCACGGAGACCTCGTGAGCGACGCGCTCGAGGGCCTGAGCGAGGAGCGACGCCCCGTCCGCACTCGGCGTCGCTGGATCGTCATCGGCGAGCGGGAACAGCCCATCGATGACGAACGCTTTGAAGCCTGGGGTCTCGCCACCTTCGTTGACGTAGATCAACTTCGCTAGGTCGTCCTTGTCAATGACGGGATAGGGCAGGCCGATCTGCCGGCAGCTCTCCGGAGTGGCCTCCAAGAGGTTCCGCTCAGGACCGACGGTCGAGGCGATCGACGTCACCATCTCTTCTCTGATGGCATCGAGCGGTGGGTTCGTCACCTGCGCGAAGAGCTGCGTGAAGTAGTCGAACAGGAGTCGAGGTCGCCCCGAGAGGACGGCGAGCGGCGTGTCTGACCCCATCGACCCAATGGGTTCTGCGCCGGTCTTCGCCATTGGCGCCACGATGAGCCGGAGTTCTTCCTGGGTGAATCCGAAGAGGCGCTGACGCTGCACCACGCTCGCGTGTTGGGGCGTGAGCATCCTGCGAGGTGGCAACTCGGAGAGGTGTACGGACTGCTCCGCGAGCCACGCCCCGTACGGTGCGGCATTGGCGAGTTCGTGCTTGATCTCCTCGTCCTCGATCAACGCGCCACGAGCGGTATCGATCAAGAACATCCTCCCGGGCTGGAGGCGACCCTTGCGGACGATGGTCGCTGGATCGAGGTCTACGACGCCAACCTCAGAGGAGAGCACCACGAGGCCATCGTCTGTCACCCAGAACCGAGATGGGCGGAGTCCATTCCGGTCGAGGACGGCTCCGGCGAGGGTGCCATCGGTGAACACCACGGCTGCCGGGCCATCCCATGGCTCCATCAGGGATGCGTGGTAGCGGTAGAAATCGCGCCTCGCTGGATCCATGTGGGGCTGGTTCTCCCAGGCCTCTGGGATCATCATCAAGACCGAGTGCGGCAGCGAACGACCGCTCAAGTGCAGCAACTCGAGCACTTCGTCGAAGGATCCTGAGTCCGACATCCCGTCGGTGCAGATGGGGAAGAGCTCCTCGAGGTCATCCCCGAACACCGGTGACTGCAGGAGCGCTTCACGGGCCCGCATCCAATTCCGATTCCCCTTGACCGTGTTGATCTCTCCGTTGTGGGCAATGAATCGGAACGGATGGGCCAATGGCCACGAAGGGAAGGTATTGGTGGAGAACCGTGAGTGGACGAGGACGATGGCCGACTCCATCCGGGAATCAGCGAAATCACGGAAGTACTGGCGCAGCTGGGTGCTCGTGAGCATGCCCTTGTAGACGATGGTCCGACTCGACAGCGATGGGAAGTAGAGCTCAGGGATCGTCCGCTCTGCGATCTTGCGCACGACGTAGGCGACTCGGTCGAGCGCAAGCGGGTCTGCAACGGGCGTCTCATCGTGGGCCGAGAGCACGACCTGGATCATGGTCGGTTCGACGTCGAGTGCCCCAGCACCGAGCATTGCGTTGTCGACGGGAACTTCTCGGTGCCACAGCAGCGTCAGGCCCTTCGACCGAGCGATCGCCGCGAGGGCGCCGAGCGCGTCGTGGGTTGATTGCGCCTTTCCAATGAAGGCGAGCCCCGTGGCGTACTGGCCTGCAGGGGGGAGCACCACGCCAACCGCTTCCGCCTCGGCGCGCAGGAAACGATCAGGAATCTGGAGCAGCACGCCAGCACCGTCTCCCGATGCCTCATCGGCGCCAGAGGCGCCTCGGTGCTCGAGGCGCTCGAGGACGGTCAACGCACGGTCGAGCAGCTCGTGGCTCTTGCGCCCGTGGAGGTCGGCGACCAGTCCCATGCCGCACGCATCGTGTTCGAAGGCGGGGTCGTAGAGTCCCTGTGCCGATGGCGAGTTCCAAAGCTGCGGGGTCATCCCTGGTCTCCTGTGGAGTTGGCGGTCGTCGTGGCTCGGGACGACGTTGGCCCAATCGCAGTTCACTCAGGCTAGCAGTTTCCTTCGATTCTCCCGAGATGATCGCTCGTAGGATGACGACGTGGAACCGCTCATGCTGTCTGGCCCGATTCGGCCCTCGACCACAGCGACGCTCCCCCCACTGAACGACGAGGTCGTCGACACGGTGATCATCGGCGGTGGGGTGATTGGCCTGGCCACTGCCTGGCGCCTCAGCCAGCGTGGAATCTCCGTGGCCGTCGTGGATCCTGCGCCCGGTACTGGTGCCTCCTTCGTTGCTGGCGGCATGCTCGGAGGAATCGCCGAGACCGGATTCGCTGAGGCCGATGCAGCGTCGACTCACGTCATCGCCCGAGATTCGTGGGACCCGTTCCTCGAAGAGCTCGGCGTCGCCATTGGTCGCCCGCTCTCCTACGCAGCTCCGGGAACGGTCATGGTCGGCTTCGATCGTTCCGACGCTCGAGCCATCGACCAGCTCATCACCTTCCAGCGCGGCCTTGGGCTCGCCGCGAGGTCGATCGATCGCAACGAACTCGACGATCTCGTCCCTGGGATCGGGCGCTCGGTTCGCAGCGGGTACTTCCTCGATCGAGATGCCGCGGTCGACAACCGCTCGATCGTCGGCGCACTCCTCGAGGCCACGACGGGCGCTGGGGTTCGCGGCGTCAACGAGATCTGCTCCTCCGTCAGCCGTGCTGGCTCGGGATTCATCGTCGAGGCGGAAGGTCGCGAACTCCACGCATCGTCGGTCGTCATCGCAACCGGGGCCGCACTCCTCCCCGACCTCCCAGATTCAACGACGCCACCAAGCGTCTACCCCGTGGGCGGGGTCATCCTCAGGCTCCAGCCGATGCGAGGAGTTCCAATGCCCTCGGTGGTCGTGCGCAGCATCGTGCGGGGGCGTCCGATCTACCTCGTCCCGAGACCCGATGGGTCACTCGTCCTCGGTGCCACCGCCGTCGAGCGGGGCTTCGACGTCACCGTCCACGCAGGTGACCTCCACCAGCTCCTCGACGATGGACGCACGCTCCTGCCCTCGGTCGATGAGTGCGCCGTTCTCGACGTCATGACCGGGCTCCGACCAACGACGCAGAGCCATCGACCAATCGTTGGGCAATCCTCCACACCCGGCCTGTACTTCGCACTCGGTCACTACCGGAACGGCTTCCTCCTCGCTCCAGCAACCGCAGCACACCTCGCGAGCCTCATCGCTTCAGAGCGGAGACGAGGGTGATCGCAGTCACCGTGAACGGCGTCCACCAGGACGTTCCCGCTGCGATGACGCTGCTGGAGCTGCTGGAACTGCGCTCCACCCCAGCGAGAGGCGTGGCGGTCGCCATGGACTTCGAGGTCGTTCGGCGAGCTGACTGGGAGACGACTCTTCTCCACGATGGTGCCGTGATTGAAGTCGTCACGGCAGCTGCAGGCGGCTGAACGTGGCACAATCGTGCCATGGCAACCATCGACGTTCTCCTCGACGCCCTCGACCGTCGACTCCTCGCCGCCTTGGAAGCCAAGGCCACCGGCGAGACGATCGCCTACCTCTGCGAAGCACGTGCGTGGCTCACCAATCCCGACCAACCCCATGGCGGGAACGTCACCACCTCCTAATCTCCTCGCCATCGCAGGGGTGATGACGCGCCGCTACGCTGCGACCATGACGTCGATACCGGGTGGAAGTGAGTATGCGTGATCCAGAGCACGCCTGGTCGCGCCGGATGACCCGAGTGGCCCACGAACCGCAACGGGTTGCGAAGTGGGCAAAGTGGTACGTCGCCAAGCACGCCACGACGCTCGGCCACGAACTCTTCGTCGACAGCGATCGAGCGTACGGCTCGACCGCCTTCATCGTTGGTTCTGCCCGTTCGGGAACCACGTGGATCGCTGAAGTCCTCTCCGCAGCAGCGGAGACTAGGTTCATCATGGAACCCTTCGACGAACGGTGCTCGCAGTTCCGAGGTGGCCTGCCTGACGCCACCTACCTCGCACCTGGCGCCCAGAACGAACGACTGGGATTCTTCGCCGACAAGGTGTTCTCTGGACAGCTCCGGTCGAAGTGGACGGACCAGTACAACCACGCGCACCACCCCGTTCGACGGGTGGTGAAGGACGTGCGCACCGTCGCCCTCCTCGGTTGGCTCACGGAGCGCTACCCCGAGATGCCGGTGATCTACATCCTCCGACACCCCTTCGCCACTGCGTGGTCGATGGCGAGCCTCGGCTGGGGTGCCCACGGTGACCTCCTGCGCCCTCACGGTCGACTCGACCACCTCGAGCCGAGTGAACGCTCGCTCGTCCTCCGACAGGCGTTCCTCGCAGAAGTCACTCGGTGGTGCGTCGAGCAGTCGAGGGGACTCCGCCACCTCAACCCTGCGAACAAGGTTGTCTACTACGAAGAAGTCGTGGAGCGCCCGAGCGAAGCCTTCGACGCCATGGCCGCCTACCTCTCCGGGCAGAGTCAGGCGTGGGAGGGTTGGCAACCCGACCCCGCCACGTTCACGAAACCCTCAGCGACGAGTGTCCGTCGCAGCGCGCCGAACGACGCTGCGGCGTGGGTGGAGTCCTGGCAAGGTCAGCTCGACGCCTCGGTCATCGACGAGGCCATCGCGATCATTCGGGACTTCCAGTTGGACGACGTCTACGACCTCGGGGCGACACCGAGGATCGCTGCTCACGAGCTGTGGATGCGAGGGGCACCGTGACCGGCGATCCCGTGCTCAGCACTCCAACTGGGGTCAGCGTTACCGGGAAGCCCAAGATGCGCGGGTGGATTCACTTCGTCGCCTTCTGCGCAACGCTCGCCATCTTCGGCTTCCTCGAGTCCGCCACGACGACCACTGCGCAGGCAGTGGCGGTGTGCATCTACGTGGTCGGACTCACCATCATGTTCGGAACCTCCGCGCTGCTCCACCTCGTGAACTGGGGTCCCATTGGACGCCAACGCATGCGTCGGGCGGATCACTCCACCATTTTCCTCGGCATCGCTGGCACCTACACCGCAATCGGCGTTGTCGCCCTCCACGGCACAGACCTCGTCGCCCTCCTCACGATCGCCTGGGTAGGTGCGGCCATCGGCATCGTGGTCCGGCAGTTCTTCATCGATGCACCGAAGTGGGCGAACGCCATCCCCTACGTCATCGTCGGCTGGTCGGCAATGCTCTTCGTGGGTCCACTGATCGACAACCTCGGCGTCCTCGGCTTCCTCGGCATCTTGGGTGGTGGCATTGCCTACACGGTCGGCGCCATCTTCTACGGCGCGAAGAAGCCGAACCCCATTCCCGGAGTCTTCGGCCACCACGAGCTCTTCCACGCGTTGACGGTGGTTGGTGCAGGACTGCACATGGCGGTCGTCTGGGCCTGCCTCCACTAGGCATCGTTCGGATTGCGTTCGGCGTCGATCGCACCTGCACGAGGATGCTCCGTCGACGGCGTAGACTAGAGGACGTAGCGGGCTGTAGCGCAGCTTGGTTAGCGCGCTTGACTGGGGGTCAAGAGGTCGTGGGTTCGAATCCCGCCAGCCCGACCATTTTGGAGAGAAGTCACCGGCGCTGCGTTCAGCGGTAGCGACGCCGGTAGAGGAGCCAGCTCACGCCCCCTGCCACGATGGGGAGCCAGTAGGAGCAGAGCCGGTAAGCCAACGTTGCCACCAGTGCGGTCGACGCTGGAATTCCCGCCAGCACCAAGAGTCCACCGAGGGAGGCTTCGACGACGCCGAGGCCACCTGGAGTGAGCGGCACGAGCGCCAAGACGGCGGTTGCAGCGTAGGCGAGCAGGACCAGCCATGGGTTGGGGTTCGCCCCGGCAGCGTGGAGTGCACAGAGGAGACTGGCGAAGTCGAGGGCGACGCGTCCTGCGATAAGCAGGCTCCCCTTCCACCAACTCGTCCCGAGGTCACTGCGGATGAGATCACGTTCGTGGAGGATGCGCTCTTCAATTCCCTGCGCAGCAGCAGTTCGACTCGGGATGCGTCGCATGATCGCGGAAATCCAACGAGCGATGACTCGGAGCATGCCATCGGTGGTCAGCGCGACCAGACCAAAGGCCGCCACCAACACGAAGCCACAGATCCCGAGCAATGCGGTGTGGAACAGGCCGGGTCGCACGACGATGCCACCGAGGAGCGCGGGAAGGGCGAACACCGGGAGCGCGAGGAGTGCGCCCACGCCGACGATCGACGTCGTGGCCAACCCCACTCCAGCCTTCGTCGGGTCGATTCCGGCCCTCGCCATCATCTGGAACTGCATGCCTGCACCCGCCGCATCTCCTCCGGGGAGCACGTTCGTGACCGCGTTCCCGGCGAGGGTGGATGTGGCGACGGCGAACCACTCGCGGGTCTGGAGCACGAGTCGGAGCAAGGCGATCGAACAGGTGAAGCTGAGGACCTCTGCGAGCACCATGACCCCCATCCACATCCCTGCCAGATGCGCCAGATGGGGCCATGCCTCGAGCGTGCGGATCAAGTTCGGGAGGAGGATGTAGAGCACCACGCCGCACACGAGCACGGCTACGCCCTTGCGCAGTGCCCGCGATGAACTGCCGCCTCCCCCACCCCGGACCATTGCGCCAATTTAGGAGGTTGATGCGCAGGCATGCTGCCAGCGCATCGCCGCCGTCCTACGATGGCGGGGCGAGCAACGATGAGGCGAGTGGTGATGGGGAGTTCACAACCGAAGCAGCCGCGAGAGAAGCTCTTCACCTTCAACGGTCGAGATCAGGCCATTCGGTCCACCGAACCGCTCGCCTTGTTCACCGATGGCATCCTCGCGATCACCGCGACCATCTTGGTCATCCAATTGGAGGTGCCGAAGAACGTCGGCATCATTGGGCTCCGCCACGCGATTTGGGTGCAGTGGCCGACGTTCATCGCCGTCATCATCGGCTACCTCTGGCTCGCTGCGTCGTGGATCAATACCCGTCGACTCCGACGCATGCTCTGTGGCATGGATCACTGGGCAACCGTGCTCTACCTCTTCACGATCTTCTCGATCACCCTCATCCCCTTCGTGATGCTGGGACTCGCTCGAACGATCAACCACCCTGATTTTCCCGTGGGTGTCCAGCTCCTCGCTGGCTTGTCGCTCGCCAACGGCATTCTCGTGAACGCCCTCCTCGAATACTGCAGGTGGCGGGGTCTCGGCACGGCCCACATGACCCAAGCGGCATGGCGTGCGGTTCGAATTCCGAACTTCGTCTTGACCGGGTGCGACGTCCTCGCCGTCCTCCTCGCCCCGATCATCCCAACCGTGGTCCTCGTCTACATCAGCGCTGACTGGCTCTACGCCCTCCTCCCCCTCTTCACCGACCACGAAGATCACCCGGCGAATGGTGCGGACTCCATTCCGCAGCCGGTCGATGACGACTGACGGAGCCTGACCACCACCGACCGAGAGATCGGCGGCGTCGCGTACCATGGCGCATGCGCATCGTGTCCTGGAACGTCAACGGCATTCGAGCAGTCCAACGCAAGGGGCTCTTCGATCCCTTCCTCCAGAGCTTGACTCCGGACATCGTCTGCCTCCAAGAGACCAAGGCCGAGCAGCACCAGGCCGAACTCGACGTCAACGGCTACGTGGAGCACTGGCACTCAGCCGAGAAGAAGGGCTACTCCGGCACGGCGCTGTTCACCCGTCCTGAGCCCCTCACGGTGACCACCGGACTCCCGAAGCGACTCGTGACGAAGTACGACCTGTCGAGTGACGGTTTCGGGAATCCCAATACCGAGGGACGGGTCATCACCGCAGAGTACGAGGACTTCTACCTCGTCACCGCCTACACCCCGAACGCGAAGAGCGACCTCGCACGGCTCGCGCTGCGGCACGAGCAGTGGGATCCCGCCTTCAAAGAGCACGTGGTCGCCCTCAAGAAGAAGAAGCCGGTGGCGATCTGTGGTGACCTCAACGTCGCCCACCAACCTGATGACCTCGCGAACCCCAAGGCGAACCGTGGCAAGGCTGGGTACACCGACGAGGAACGTGGGGGCTTCCAGGCCCTCCTCGACGCAGGCTTCGTCGACAGCTTCCGGCTCTTCACCGAAGGCAATGGCCACTACACGTGGTGGTCGAATTTCTCGGGCGCTCGTGAACGCAACGTGGGGTGGCGGATCGACTACTTCGTGGTCTCCGAAGACCTCGTCCCTCGGGTCAGCGCAGCGGAGATCCACGCCGACATCATGGGGAGCGACCACTGCCCGGTCAGCCTGACCATCTCGAGCGCGCACGACCAGCGCTGAGGGATTCGCACCCCGGTCCCGGCCATCTCGGGCGCAGCGTCGTACACTGCGCCAATGGACACACTCATCGACCTGTTCACCGAAGCGACGGGCCAACTCGACGCTGCGATCGCATTCCGGCGTGACCTCCACCAACATCCCGAACTCGGCCTCGAGCTCCCGCGCACCCAGGCGGCGATCCTCGCGGCGCTCTCCGAGCACGACCTCGATCTCCACGTCGGCACCGCACTCAGTTCCGTCACCGCAGTCCTCTCCACCGGCAGACCCGGACCGACCGTGTTGCTGCGCGCGGACATGGACGCGCTGCCAATGGACGAAGACACGGACCTCCCGTTCAAGAGCGCCGTTGCCGGAGCGATGCACGCATGCGGACACGACACGCACGTCGCCATGCTCGTTGAAGCGGCCAAGCTCCTGAGCCGGCGTCGCGACGACCTCACCGGCACCGTGATCTTCATGTTCCAACCTGGAGAGGAGGGCCACGGTGGCGCCGCCCTCATGCTCGACGAGGGCATCCTCGAACTCGGCAGCGGTGTCGACTTCGCGTTCGCCATCCATGCGACGCCTTCGGTGCCGAACGGCATGATCGCCACCAAGGGAGGGACGATCATGGCCTCCTCGGATCAGTTCACCATCGACGTCGTCGGACGAGGAGGCCACGCCTCGAGCCCGTACACCGCGCTGGATCCCGTTCCGGTGGCGTGTGAGATCGTGCTCGCCCTCCAGAGCATGGTCACCCGACGCATCAACGCCTTCGATCCTGCGGTGGTGACCGTAGCGCAGGTCACCGCTGGGACGACCAGCAACGTCATCCCTGAGCGAGCACGGCTCCACGGCACCATTCGGGCGGTCTCTGACTTCACCCGCCAGTACGTGCGCGAGCAGCTCGAACAGGTCGCGACTGGTGTCGCCGCCGCCCATGGCGCACGTGCCGAGGTCGACGTCCATCTCGGATACCCCGTGACCATCAACGACGCGACGGCCGCCACGTGGAGCCGAGACTTGGCTGCTGGAATCCTCGGTGAGCACATCGCCATCGAGATGCCGACGCCGGTGATGGGTGCTGAGGACTTCAGCTACGTCCTCCAGAAGGTTCCCGGAGCCCTCGTGTTCCTCGGCATGTGCCCTGAGGGCATGGAGTTCTACGAAGCACCGCCGAACCACTCGAATCGGATGATCCTGAACGAGTCGGCCATGGCAGCGGGAATCGCGCTCTACGCCGGTGTCGCCCTGGCCAAGTCGGCGAGCTGAGGACCACCTCGTGGTGACGGAGGTTCGCGGCCGCCCGAACATCGTGCTCATCAACTGCGACGACCTCGGTTATGGCGACCTCGGTTGCTACGGCTCAACGAAGAACGAGACGCCGGTACTCGACCACCTCGCAGCCTCGGGTATGCGGTTCACCTCGTTCTACATGGCATCGCCGGTCTGCTCGCCCTCACGAGCAGCGCTGCTCACCGGTTGCTACCCGCCCCGGATTGGGTTCGGCAGCTTCGACGGACTTCCGGTCCTCTTCCCCGGTCAAGGCCTCGGTCTCCCCGACACCGAGGAGACCCTCGCCGCGGTGCTCTCACGATCGGGCTATCGGACGCAGATGGTCGGGAAGTGGCACTGCGGAGATCAGCCGGACTTCCTCCCTACCCGCCACGGCTTCGATCGCTACTTCGGCCTCCCCTACTCCAACGACATGGGGCGCCAGGTGAACCCTCCCTCCATCTTGGACTGGCTCCCCCCGCTCCCCCTCCTCGCTGATACCACCGTGGTCGAGCAGCAGCCTGATCAGGCCTCGCTCACCGAGCGCTACGTGGAGGAGTGCCTCCGCTTCTTGCGAGATGACGACTCTCGGCCGTTCTTCTTGTACCTCGCACACCTCTACGTCCACCTACCGATCTACGTGACCGATGAGCGGCTGGCCGCCTCGAAGAACGGCCCCTACGGTGCCGCCGTTGGGGCGATTGACTGGGCGACTGGCGTCATCCTCGACGAGCTCGACGCCCTCGGGCTTCGAGAGGACACGATCGTGATCTTCACGAGCGACAACGGATCGCTCGGCGACGCGCCGCCACCCTGGGGGTCGACCACACCCATCGGTGCCTCCAATCTGCCGCTTCGCGGCACCAAGGGATCGACCTGGGAGGGGGGTCTGCGGGTCCCTGCGATCGTGTCGTGGCCGGGGAGGGTTCCACGTGGCCTCACCAACGACGACCTCCACACCTCGCTCGACCTCTTCCCCACCCTGGTGGCGCTCACTGGGGCCGAACGCACCACGGAGCACCTCATCGATGGGGTCGACGTCTCCGCCTGCTGGACCGACGGCGCGCCAACTCCGGTCTCGACCTTCGCCTACTACCGCCAGAACAACCTCGAAGCCGTGCGCAACGACCGCTTCAAGTTGCACTTCGCCAAGGGGGACGACGTCCTCGATGCGCTCTTCGACCTCGAGGCCGACCCCGGAGAGACGACCGACGTTGCCGACCAGCACCACGACATCGTGGCGACGCTCACCGCCGTTGCCGACGACATCCGTCGTCGTCTCGGCGATGCGCGCCTCGCCATGACCGGGAGCGAGTGCCGGCCGATCGGGAGGGTGCTCGATCCGAAGCCACTCACGACCTACGACGTCGAGCATCCCTACGTCGTGGCCGAGTACGACCTCTCTGACAAGGGCTAGCAACGGCGACGACACCGAGGTCGTGCTACAACCGACCCATGGACGCGGTCATTCTCTCTACCCCACATCCCGGTATTGCCCTCATCACGCTCAACCGGCCAGAGTCGTTGAACGCCATTGACGGCGTTCTCCTCGACGGCCTCGACGCAGCGCTCGACGCAGTGAGCAACGATGACTCCTACCGAGTCGCCATCCTCACCGGTGCCGGTCGCGGCTTCTCCGCTGGAGCTGACCGGAGCGGACGTGGCGCACCCTGGACACCGAAGGCGTCGAGCCAGTGGAAGCAGATGTACGACGCGCAGGTTCGCCTCACCGATCAGATGACCCGGCTCTACGAACTCCCCATCCCCACGATCGCCGCAGTGCACGGCGCAGCAGTCGGAGGTGGGTTGGCCTTCGCCCTCCACTGCGATCTCCGAATCGCTGCAGCGAGCGCCAAGTTCGGCTGCGCCTTCATCACGGCGGGATTCTCGTCTATGGACATGGGGACGAGCTACCTCCTCCCCCGCATCGTCGGCGCCGGACACGCTCGGGACCTCATGCTCTCTGGCCGTCACGTCCTCGCAGATGAGGCCTACCGCATGGGACTCGTCACCATGGTTGTTGCCAACGAGGCGCTCCTCGACGCCGCACTCGACCAGGCGACTGCGCTGGCTGCCAATAACGCCTACGGCCTCTGGCAGACCAAGATCGGCCTCAACGCGGCGCTCGACGCCCCGAGCCTCCGTCACGCCAAGGAGCTCGAGAACCGCACCCAGATCATCGCTGGTTTCACCGGGAACCCTGAAGAAGCCGGACTGGCTTTCATGGAACGGCGGCCACCGGTGTGGAAGCCACTCTGATCGAGCTCGACCGGCTGGGTCAGCCCCTGAGGGTGCACCAGTCAATCGATGCGGCGCAGGCGCTCCTTGAATCGAGCGGCGTTGGCGACGTACTCCTTGGCTGAGTACTCAATGACGAGGGCCGAAGAGCCACCGTCCTTGATCGTGATCGGCACGCCGATCGCCAAGGCCCCACGCGGAACGACCTTGTTGTTGCCGACCACGGCGTTGGCGCCAACCGTCGCTCCGGCACCGATGACCGCATGGTGGAGGACGATCGAACCAGACCCAACGAGGCAGGCATCTTCCAAGACGCAGCCTTCGAGGTGCGCGAGGTGCCCAACGACGCAACCGGAACCGATGATGGTCGGGAAGGTCGGACCGGCGTGGATCACCGTACCGTCTTGAATGGAGGTGCGCTCGCCGATCGTGATCTTCCCGTAGTCGCCCCGGAGCACCGCCTGAGGCCAGATCGACGAGTGCGCGCCGATGTGCACGTCACCAATGATCGTCGCCTCTGGGTGCACGTAGGCATCGGGGTCAATGACGGGAACGAGGTCGCCGAGGGCGTAGATGGCCATCGCTCAAACCTAGTCCTCGCCCCTCTCTCGGGCGGCGCTCGTCAGTGGTGCGAGAGCCACTCCACACCCTGGAAGATGCGATACCCGAGGTAGATGACCGAGGCCACGAGCATGAACCACATCGACGGCTTGATGGGGCGGCGCTCTGGCGCGATCAGGATTGATCCACACCTCGGGCAGCAGCCGTCATCACCGATGGTCGTCGCATCGATTTCAGCGATGCACGTGTCGCACCACACCAAGGTTCAGCGTCCTCCACCCAGCCGAACGCGAATCTTCATGGGCGTCGACCCGAGGTCGAAGTGCTCACGGAGGGAGCGCTCGACGTAGCGCAGGTAGGTGGCGGGGAGTTCCCCACTGGCGAACAAGGTGAACGTCGGTGGGTCAATCGCACCTTGGACGGCGTAGCGAATGCGCGCCCCTGGCGCAGGGTGCTTCTGCTGGAGGTCACGAATGGCTCGGTTGAGCGCCCCAGTCGGAACTCGGTGGTGGTAGGAGTCAACCGCCGCCATGAGCGCCGGGAGGATCTTGTGCACACCCATCCCCGATTGCGCCGAGATCTTGATGACCGGTGACGTCCCGAGGAAGGCCAGCCGATCGCCGACGCTCGCCATGATGTCCTCACGTTGCTCCGTGGGGACGAGCTCCCACTTGTTGAGGATCACGACTGCAGCGCATCCCGAGATGGCCATGCGCTCAGCGAGACGTTGGTCCTGGTGCGTGGCACCCTCGGTGGCATCGATGACGAGCAACGCGAGGTCCGCACGCTCGAGCGCTTCGAGCGCCCGGAGGACCGAATGCTGCTCACTGCCCTGATCGGTCCGCGAGCGCCGTCGCATTCCCGCGGTATCGATGAAGCACAGCGGCCCATCTTCGGTCTCAACCACCGTGTCGATGGCGTCACGCGTGGTCCCGGGCATGTCGAAGACCACCGAGCGCTCTTCACCGATCAAGCGATTGAAGAGGGTGGACTTCCCCACGTTCGGGCGCCCGATGATCGCGATCTTCGGGATCGCGTCGTCGGCGGACTCCTCAACCTCGGGCAGCGCCACGTCGCGCACCTGCTGCACCACCTCGTCGAGGAGGTCACCAGTGCCCCGACCGTGCTGGGCTGAGACCAGCATGGCTTCGCCGAGCCCGAGCTGCAGGAACTCCCACGCCAGCTGTTCGTGCCGTTGGTCATCCACCTTGTTCGCCACGAGGATCACCGGTCGTTTCGTGCGCTGCACGAGGCGCGCGGCCTCCAAGTCCTCGGCGGTTACCCCCGTCTGCACGTCGACCACGAACAGGACGAGGTCGGCGTCGTCGAGCGCCTTCACGGACTGCTTCGAGACCTGTTGGTCGAGCGCCGACCCACCGGCTAACCATCCGCCGGTGTCGACGATGTGGAAGGGAAGCCCATTCCACTCGGCGTCGAGGACCTTCCGATCGCGCGTCACACCGGGCTCTTCTTCGACGACGGCGACGCGGCGTCCCACGATGCGGTTGATGAGCGACGACTTGCCGACGTTGGGGCGACCGACCACCACCACCATGGGCTTCACTCGGGGAGCAGTGCTGGCCATTAGGCCACCTTTCGTTGACGAGATGGACGACCGCCGAGGGCGAGTCGGAGTGCGGTTCCGGTGGTCGCAACGATCTCCACGGACCGACCGAGATCGGCGATGGTGCCACCGTCGAGGAACCGATCCTGGGTCAAGCAGACATCGGGGAGCAAGATCCGGTGGTCCTCGGGAATCGTCGCGATCGCCCGGCGGAGGTCGTCGGTCACCATGAGGCCGGCAACCTTGATGTTGCCACCGAAGAAGCGGTTCTCCACTTCGACGATGTAGGTCTCGGGTCGGCCGAATGCTTCGAGGAGCGCAGGCAGCACCTGTGCGCCGTAGCCCCCGGTCAGGATGGAGACCGGTCCGTCGGCGGGGTCCTCTGCCATCGACGCTCGGTCGAGCGTGCGGGGGGCTCGGTAGCCCTCTGCAGGAGCGCCATCGACGCTCTGGAAGAAGCCGGAACGAATCCCCGTCGACGTCGTCGTGGTGCTGAGCAGCTCTCGCTCGAAGGTGCGGATCATGCCGACGCCGTTCTCATGCTGCGGCACGCCGTCGTAGGAGCGCAGACTCGGCAGCGGGGCTCCGGCGATCAGGTAGTACTCATCGGACGCGAAGACCACTTTGCGACCGAGGACCTGCATGCAGCGTCGCTGGTGCGCCGCCACGAGCTTGATCACCGCTGCTGCTTCTGCAGCCGTGTGGTCTCGCATTTCAGGTTCATTCGAATGGTCTGAGATCCCGAGCGGCACGACGCCAATGCTGGCGAGATTCGGGTACTCATCGAGGAGGGTGAGCAGCGTGTCCTCGAGGACCGCACCGTCGTTGACCCCGGGGCACACCACGACCTGTCCGTGCACCTCGATCCCTCCTGCGAGGAGGACCTTCAGCCAACGAAGGCTCGTCGCCCCCCGGGGATTGCGGAGCAGACGAGCTCGCACCATGGGATCGGTGGCGTGGATGGAGACGTAGAGCGGTGAGAGCCGTTCGGTCAGCACGCGCTCGGCGTCGAGCTCGGTGAACCGGGTGAGCGTCGTGAAGTTGCCGTAGAGGAAGGAGAGGCGGTAGTCGTCGTCTTTCAGGTAGAGCGACTTCCGCAAGCCCTTCGGGAGTTGGTAGATGAAGCAGAACGAGCAGTGGTTGTCGCAGGTGCGAATACGGTCGAAGACCGCAGAGGACACCTCGAGGCCAACGGGCTCCCCCACGTCCTTGTGGAGCACGAACCGGCGGTCGAGGTCCTCGCCAGGGCGTCGAACGACGAGGACCGGGTCGGCTCCATCGGTGAGTTGGTGGTACTCGATTACGTCTTGAGGTACGACGTCGTCGATGGACTTCAGTTCGTCGCCAACGCAGATACCGGAGCGCTCTGCAGGTGATCCTGCTGCGACCGCAGTGACGACGGGAGCAGTCATAGCCCCAGCCTACCCTGCAGATTCCTCAGTCCTCCGGTGCTTCCAGCGACCGTTCGAACTCTAGGATGGCGCCATGGCTGTCGACCGCGTCATTCTCGCTGAACCTCGAGGGTTCTGCGCCGGCGTCGAGAAGGCCATCAAGGCCTTGGCCTGGATGGTCCGGATCTTCGAGCCACCCGTCTACTGCTACCACGAGATCGTGCACAACCGGTTCGTGGTGGACCAGTTCAAAGCCCAAGGGGTCCAGTTCGTCGACGACGTCGCTGATGTGCCCCCCGGTGCGCCGCTCATGCTGTCCGCGCACGGCTCTGCCCCCGAAGTGGTCGCCATGGCACGGGCTCGCGGCACCGTCGTCGATGCGGTCTGCCCCTTGGTCACCAAGGTGCACCACGAGATGAAGGTGCGCTCAGAGAAGGGCTACACGGTCCTCTACGTCGGTCACGCAGGACACGAGGAGGCCGTCGGCACCATGGCGGTCGCTCCGCAAGCAGTGCACCTCATCGAGCGGACCAGCGACATCGATGCCCTCGCCGATCTCGCTGCCTCGAATGAGCCCGTTGCCCTCCTCGCCCAGACGACGCTCAGCCACGACGAGTGGCGACACCTCATGGAGCACGCGAAGGATCAGTTCCCCAACCTGTGGATGCCGAATCGGAGCGACCTCTGCTTCGCCACCACGAATCGCCAAGCGGCGCTCAAGGCGATTGCCTCCACGGCTGATGCCGTCGTCGTCATTGGTTCTGCGAACTCCTCCAACACCGTTGCCCTCGCCGACGTCGCTACCCGTTCAGGGTGTCGCCAGGTCTTCCGAGTGAACGATGCTTCCGAGCTCCCGAGCAACCTCCAAGGGACGATCGCCATCACCGCTGGTGCTTCGGCTCCGGAGTCATTGGTCGCCGCCGTCATCGAGCAGCTGCAGCCGCTCCACGGCGTGACGGTCGCTTCGGTGACCACCGAGGATGAGTACTTCCCTCCCCCTCCAGAGCTCCGAGAACTGCTGCGCGGCCTCGGCCTCGCCGTGAGCCTCCTCCACGGTGGCCATGGGGCCGATGAGCGCGATCCCATCGACGGCGATCGCAATCGGTCGGCAGCCACCGTTCTGCAGTCCCTCGCACCAGCGGTGTCGTAGGTTTCTCGCTCAACCCCTCGCCGTGCGAGAATGGTGGTTATGGCCAACGTCGTTCCCACCACGTTCACCGCGATGGAACACTCCACTCAGGAGCAGTGGAGCACCATCGCTACTGAGACGATCGCCAACCAGCAGCGGGTCGCCGAGACGATCTTGACGATGCTGGAAGGCCTCTCGAGCATCACCGACGGTTTCGCCGTCGATCAGCTCGTGCACTCGCTACAGACCGCAACGCGTGCGGAGGAGGCTGGCGCCGACGAAGAGGTGATCGTGGCGTCACTGTGCCACGACCTCGGTAAGGCCATCTCGGTTGCCAACCACCCGAGAATTGCGGCGGAGATCCTGCGACCCTACGTCCGACCCGAGGTCTACCAAATGATCCTGGTCCACCAGGATTTTCAGGGGAAGCACTACTACGAGTTCCTCGGAATGGACCCCGACCTCCGGGTGAACCACGAAGGTGCGGACTACTACGACCTCGCGCAGCAATTCGCCGACGACTGGGATCAGACCAGCTTCGACCCGAACTACCCAGTCCAGCCGCTCGAACACTTCGCCCCAATGGTCCGTCGCGTGTTCGCTCACGCTCGATCGATCTAGTCAGTCTCATGGCGAAGAAGCAGGATCTCGAGAAGCGCCGGATGGAGCTCATGCGGCGCCACGTCGTCGAACTGGCGCGTGAAGACTTCGCGAAGCGCTACCCAGGGGTTGACCTCGGTCCATCCGTCGCGCTCATCGCTGCCTACGAGGAAGAGGAGAACATCGGCGACGTCTTGGCGGCGATGCCGAAGGAGGCCTGTGGCATGCCGCTCACGACCTTGGTGGTCGTCGACGGTGGCGATGATCGCACCGCTGACATCGTCCACGAGTTGGGCGTCTACGCCTTGGTCTTCCCGGTCAACCTCGGCCACGGCGTCGCCCTGCGAGCGGGGTACAACCTCTGCATCGAGAGCGGCGTGGAGTTCGTCGTCACCCTCGATGCCGATGGGCAGAACGATCCGGTTGAGATTCCAACGATGCTGCAGCCACTCGTCGACGACGAGAGCGACTTCGTCGTTGGCTCGCGTCGCCTCGGTGTGGACCACACCTCGGATTTCGTTCGAAAGGCCGGAGTCGTCTTCTTCTCGACGCTCGTCAACCTCCTCACCCGGTCCAAGCTCACCGACACCTCCAATGGGTACCGAGCGCTCCGGACGACCATGCTCGCCGACGTGGTTCCGCGCTGCGTCCAAGTGCAGTACCAAACCTCCGAGCTCATCATCACCGCGATCCGTCGCGGCTGGAGGATCTCCGAGAAGCCGACGATATGGCACCCTCGTGCCCATGGCACCACGAAGAAGGGTGCGACGGCCCTCTACGGATTCCGCTACCTGAACGTCGTCCTACGCACCTGGCTCCGAGAGCGCTGACGGGCCCGAGCGCTCCGCTGATCGACGAGGACGACTCCTAGAGGGTCTTCGACGCGTCGTACGCGGCTTGGAGCGCCGTCCGGAGTTCCTCGGTGGAAGCAGCGACGGCCTTCCGAGAGATTCTCCCCGTTGGCCCGAGCGGCGCCGGAGCGAGGAGTGGGCCTGCGTAGACGGTGACCTTGACGGGGCGGGGCAACGTCGCCCCCTTCGGCATGGCACGGTCGCTATTCGCAATGCCCACCGGCATGATCGGCACACCGGTCCTCGAGGCGAGGAATGCCGCACCCTCGAGGAGTTCGGCGACCTCTGGCCCCTCTTGGCGCGTGCCCTCGGGGAACAAGATGAGGACCTCGCCCTTGGCCAAGATGTCCTCAGCGCGCTGCAGGGATGTTCGATCTGCAGACTGGCGATGGACCGGGAATCCCCCCATGGCGATGAGGAACCTTCCGAGGAGCGACACCTTCCACAAGCTGTCCTTCGCCATGAAGAACATCTTGCGCTTCGTGAGCAGCACGGGGAACGCGAAGTCCACGTTCGATCGATGGACGGGTGCGATCAGGAGTCCACCGGTCGGTGGAACTTCGGCGGCCTTGATCACCCGCGGCCTGAACAACGTACGCGCCACTCCCATGATGATGCTCCGACCGAACCGGTAGCCGATGGTTCGCCGAGCATCGATGGCGAAGTGCTCGTGGCGACCCTCAGCAGGACGATCGCTCATGGCAGCCACGACAGGATCTCGCTCGTCACGTCTTCTATCGTACGTCCCGTCGTGTCGAGGATCACTGAACCGTTGGCCACCGTCAGCGGCGAGGCCGCTCGAGTGGAGTCCACGGCGTCACGCCGCGTGACTCCATCGACCCCTTCTTCAGAGCGCCGACGAGCACGCTCTTCAACAGAGGCCGTGAGGTAGACCTTGACCGCTGCATCGGGGAAGACCACCGAGGCGATGTCTCGGCCTTCAACCACGCCGGCGCAACCCCGATCGGCGACCCACTGGCGTTGATGGGCGACGAGCACGGCGCGCACTTCTGCCGTTGCCGCAACACGCGAGACGGCGAGGTTCACGTGATCGGTTCGGAGGTGGTCGATCACGTCCAGTTCTCCCACCATGGCCCGCGTGGCGGTCACCTCGCCGAGCTCGAGTGCGAGGGCGACCAGACCATCGACGTCGTCGAGCGAGATCTCCGAGACGAGCGCTGCAGCGGCCACTGCTCGGTACATCGCCCCGGTGTCGAGGCGCTCGATTCCGAGCGCGTCGGCGAGCGCCTTGCTCACCGTGGACTTGCCTGCTCCTGCTGGTCCATCAATGGCGATCACCACACCCATCGTCACCGCTCCCCTTCTTCAAGTCGCACGCCAATTCCCGAGAGGTGCTCGAGGAAGGTCGGGTAGCTCGTCGAGATGCACGAGGCTTCCGTGATCGTCACCGTCGATCCTGCAGCTGCGCTCAAACCGCCAATTGCTCCCGCCATGGCCAACCGGTGGTCACCCAGCGGGTCGATCACCGCGTGCACGATGGCCTCCGCACCTCCGTAGACGAGGAGGTCATCGCCGTCGACCTCGGCATGACCACCGAGCGCGCCGATGAGCGCCGCAGTGGCCACGAGTCGATCGGACTCCTTCAGCCGGAGCTCGCCGACGTCGACGAAGCGGGTGAGGCCTTCTGCCCGAAGCGCTGCGATCGCCAAGATCGGCACCTCGTCGAGGGAGGGGATCTCCACCCCGGTGATCGTGGTGCCTTGGAGCTGCGACGAGGTGACCGTGAGGTCGAGCAGCCCATCGCGGTGCGACCGGACGATCGTCGCACCCATGCGCTCGAGGACGTCGAGGAACGAGGTCCGCTCGACTCCGGGGTAGAGGTTCCGCACCTCAACCCTCGCCGACGATGCCAGGAGCGCAGCCACCACGGTGAACGCCGCTTGGCTCGGGTCACTGGCGACGTCCCAATGCCGTGCCTGCAAGGGACCAGGAGCGACGGTGACCGTGCGCCCCGTGGCGTCCTCCTCCACGGTGAGCCTCGCTCCAGCGGCGAGCAACATCTCCTCAGTGTGGGTTCGCGTCAGCACGGACTCGTGCACGGTGGTCGGACTCGACGCACCGAGTCCTGCCAACAAGATCGCCGACTTCACCTGCGCGCTCGGCTCCGGAACGTCGTAGGTCACCCCGTGGAGCGACGCTCCCTCGATCGAAATCGGCGGCAGGATGCGCTCCCCTTGGCCCCGAAGTTGCGCGCCCATCAGCGCCAGCGGTCGTTCAACCCGATCCATAGGACGCCGCGAGAGCGACGCATCGCCAATGAGGGTGTGGGTTCCCGCCACACCGGCCACCAACCCTGCGAGGAGTCGCATCGTGGTTCCAGAATTGCCGCAGTCCAGCGGGTCCGCCGACGCCCGCAGGACTCCCGATGACGTGACGGTGACGAGGTCGCCCTCCCGGTGCACCGCTGCGCCGAGCGCCGACATGATTCGACCGGTGTTCTGCACGTCCTCGCCGTGGCTGATGCCGGCAATCGTGCTCGTTCCTGGTGCGAGCGCTGCGAGCATGAGCGCCCGGTGGGAGATCGACTTGTCTCCTGGAGGGGTGACCTCTCCCGAGAGTTCAGCCTGCGGGACGATCGTGAAGGTCTGGGGAATGGTCATGAGAGCACCTCGACCGAGCATCGGTAGTCGCGGGTGATCACCGCAGCGTGGAGGTCATGGGCGCGGGACGCGTCCACGGTGAGCTGCAGGACACCGAGACCACCTTCAACTGAGTGGGCGATCTGGAGGTCGACCACGTTGACGCCGAGGTCAGAGGCGATTCGAGTGACCTCGGCCAAGACGCCCGGTCGGTCGGGCACCGGAATCCGACAGATCGCCAACTCCGTCGGCTGGACCGTCTTGGCTGGGAGGGCCCGACGTGCCTCTGAAGAATCCGCAAGGAAGCCCTGGAGGTCCTCGAGCCGGTCTCCAGCGATCATCGACCGGAGCGACTCGAGATCGGCGATCACCTCGGCCAAGGTGGCGTCGATTGCGCTGGCGTTGGCCTGACAGATGCGCGGCCAGATGGCGGGATCACCTGCAGCCACACGAGTCATGTCACGGAAACCGCCTGCAGCGAGCTGCAGCAGGGCGCCATCGCTCGCCGCCCCGATCGTGGCCCGATGCATGAGCGTCGCGGCGACGAGGTGCGGGACGTGGCTGACCATGGCCACGAGGCGATCGTGATCCGACGCATCGAGGGCGAGGGCGAGGGCACCCATCTTGGTGACCACGGCCACGAGCTGCGCGTAGCGCTCGGGATCGGTGGCAGCGGTGGGCGTCAGCACCCACGTCGCACCAACGAACATCTCAGCCCGCGCACCGTCGAGACCGAGCTGCTCCGAACCGGCCATGGGGTGCCCACCGATGAACCGAGGGTCATCGATGGCCTCGACGATGGGCCGCTTCACGCCGCAGACGTCGGTCACGGTGACCGCAGGATTGCGGCCGGGAGCACTCAAGATCTCAGCGACGATTGCCCCGACGCTCCCGGCGGGAACGCAGACCACGATCAGATCCGCTTCGAGATCGTCACCGGTGCGGTGGATGACGCCTCGTTCGACTGCGAGGGAGAGCCGATCGACATCTCGATCGACGCCCGAGACCGTGAAGCCCTGCTCGCTGAGCGCGAGGGCGATCGAACCACCGATGAGGCCGACGCCGACGACGACGGCCCGCCGGGAAACCCCTGCGGGCGTCATCGGGTCAGATCGTCACGCAGGTTCGCTGCGCCGTGGAGGTAGACGTGGTGCAACTCCTCGGGACGCTTGCGAGACCGGAGCGTCATCATGATCCGCAACGCTCGAGGCGTCGCTCCGACGATGTCGAGCTCCTGCGCGCAGATGAGTGGGACGTTGGCGAAACCCAGGTCTCGAGCTGCGGTCGCCGGGAAGACCGAAACCAGATCCTTCGTCGCGGTGAACAGGACCGAGATCACGTCACCCTCGCGGACGCCGTTGCGCACCAGCATCTCTTGGAGCAGCTCGTTGACCCGACCCGCCACGCTCGCCCGGGTGTCATCCTCGGCAGTCGTCGCCCCTCGAAGGGCCCGGACGTGGTAGCGCAGCGTCATGACCGAATCGTACTTCCCCGCATGGAGCCCTTCTTCGTTGGTTGCCGCCCCTTCACCGCCACTTCGCCCAAGGCGAGCACCTCGTCGAGGGTGAGGTGTCGCCACTCCCCCGGCTTCAGCCGCTGATCGGCGAGGTTCCCAATGCGGGTGCGCACCAGTCGGAGGACCGGGTGCCCGACGGCCTCGCACATCCGGCGAACCTGTCGATTCCGTCCTTCGTGGATGACGATCTTGAGGAGTCCCGCATCGAGCTCGGCGACCTTGGCTGGCGCCGTCATCCCGTCGTCGAGCTCCACTCCCTCACGGAGCGATCGCAGCGCTGCTGGGCTCAGGGCTCCTCCGGCAACTTCGACGAGGTACTCCTTCTCGACGCCGTGCCTTGGGTGGGTGAGCATCTGCGCGAAAGCACCGTCGTTCGTGAGCAGGAGCAGTCCTTCGGTGTCGTAGTCCAAACGACCGACGGAGAAGACCCGAGGTTCGCTCGGGACGAGGTCCACGACCGTTCGTCGCCCTTCGGGATCTGCCGCTGTCGACACGACCTTTGCGGGCTTGTTCAGTAGGTAGTGCACGAGGCCAGGCATGGTTGGAATGGGCACGCCATCCACGCAGATCTGCGCCACCTCTGGATCAACTCGCCGCCCGAGGATGGCCACGACACCATCGACGGTGACTCGGCCATCGAAGATCAGGTCTTCGCACACGCGCCGTGATCCAAAACCCGTCCGGGCGAGCACCTTCTGGAGGCGTTCACCTTCAGCGTCATCAGCCACCTGAGAGGTCCTCGACACCCCGCATCGCGTCCTCGAACGCCGCCACTGCCTCGACGCCGGGGAGGAACTCCTCCACCGGAGGGAGCTGGTTGAGGGAGAAGAGCCCGAGTCGCTCGAGGAAGAGCTCGGTGGTGCCGTAGAGGATGGGTTGTCCTGGGCCTTCGGCACGGCCAACGACCTCGATGTAGCCACGACTCTCGAGGAGCTTGACGACCCCATCGGCGTTGACACCACGGAGATTCGAGATCTGTGCTCGAGAGACAGGTTGGCGGTAGGCGATGATGGCGAGGGTCTCGAGGGCGGCCGTCGACAGGCGAGCCGAGACACCTCGGTTGGCGAAGCGCTGGACGATCTCGGCGAGGTCTGCAGTCGTTTGGAAGCGGTAGCCACCAGCCACGAAACCGAGTTCAAACCCTCGCTCTTCGGCTCGGCAACGCTCTTGGAGCGCGGCGGCCATTGCCTCGACTTCGGCGACGGGAACTTCGAGCAATTCAGCGATGAGCGACGGACTCACCGGCTCTACGGCGACGAGCACCAACGCCTCGAACGCACGGCTGAGGTCATCCTTCATAGCTATCGACTACTCCTTCTGCGGTCATGAGGAGGTCGCCGTCACTGTCGGCGCCAATCCATTCGATTTCGAGGTCTCCGAAGGAGACGCCCTGTCCGAGTGACACCCGGCCGAGCTTGCAGAGCTCGAGGACGGCGAGGAAGCGCACGATGATCTCGAGCCGCGTGGCGAGACCGGCCACCATGGAACGGAACGTCGTGCGACCCTCCTTCGGCAGCGTCTGTGCGAGCTCCATGACCGTTGCGGCAACCGTCACCGTGTCGACGTGGACGTGGCTCAAGTCCACACGCGCCACCTCGGGCTCGACGAGGGTCCGCTTGAAGGCCTCCGCGAGTTGCTCCGGGGTAACGCCCGCCAGGAGGTCGGGGGCCTCGACGCTGAAATCAGCTTCGAGTCCGGCCTCACGAGGAATGGAGCGACTGGCCAACTCCGCCAGGAGGACGAAGGCGTCCGCAGCACCGGCGTAGGCCCGGCATTCGAGGAGGCGGGCCAAGAGGAGGTCTCTCGACTCGAGGCCGATGAGCTCTTCGTCCTCGTCAACCTCGTCAGGTCCAGGGAGCAACTTCGTCGACTTCATCTCGATGAGGATCGCGGCGACGAGCAGGAACTCCGAGATCTGGTCGAGGCTCAGGAGCTCTCGATGCTCGGTGAGCGTCGCGACGAACTGCTCCACGATCGGCGATAGCGGTACGTCCAAGATGTCTCGCTCATGGCCCTGAATTTGCTGGAGGAGTCGGGCGATGGTGCCCTGGTACCCCTCGACTTCGACCATGAACGTCACACCACAAACCTAGTGACTTCAGGCAGGCCTCGTCGTCGCCACCTCCAGAGCGCACGACGTGGGCCGATAACATGGAGCATGGCCCGCGTCCTCTCAGGCATCCAACCTTCTGGCGATCTCCACCTCGGCAACTACCTCGGCGCACTGCGCCAGTGGGTGCAGAATCAGGACCGAGACGACGCGTACTACTGCATCGTTGACCTCCACGCGTTGACCCAGGCCATCGACCCCGACGAGCTCCGCCGTCGCACCCTCGAGACGGCGGCTGGGTTCATCGCTGCAGGTCTCGACCCGGAGAAGGTCACCATCTTCGTCCAGAGCCACGTGGTCGCCCACACCCGTCTGGCGTGGCTCCTCGAGTGCACCGCATCCATGGGCGAACTGAACCGCATGACCCAGTTCAAGGACAAAGGCCGCGGCAACGACGCCGTCAAGGTCGGCCTCTTCACCTACCCCGTCCTCATGGCGGCCGATATCTTGGCCTACGACGCTGATCTCGTGCCGGTCGGTGAAGACCAGCGCCAGCACATCGAGCTGACCCGCGACCTCGCTAACCGGTTCAACCACCAGTACGGCGATGTGCTCGTGGTCCCCGAGGCCACCATTCCCGCAGTCGGCGCTCGAGTGATGGACCTGCAGCAGCCCGAGCGGAAGATGAGCAAGTCCATCCCGTCCCCCCTCGGTCGCATCGACCTCTTCGAGTCGGCCGAAGACACGGTGAAGAAGGTCAAGAAGGCCGTCACCGACACTGGCGACGACGTCACCTACGACCCAGAAGGTCGACCCGGGGTCTCGAATCTCCTCGACCTCCTCGCTGCCGCAACGGGGAGCTCGCCAGCGACGCTGGCGACGAACTACACCCGTTTCGGCGACCTGAAGGCCGATGTCGGCGCTGCGCTCGTCGAGATGCTCACCCCCATTCGAGCGCGCTACACCGAGTTGATGGACGATCCCTCGCAGTTGACGGCGGTGCTGCGCCGAGGCGCAGCGAAGGCGTCGCTCGTCGCCAATGCCACCTACGACCGTGCCGCTTCGGCGATGGGTCTCGTCGCCCCCTAGGCCCCACTGCCGTAGAAGACGGAGAACCACCACCGGGAGAGGTGGAGCTCTGGCCAGGCCAGGATGTTGTGGCCGAGCAGGACGACCACGATGACGAGCGGGAACGCGACCTGGCGGATCTGGAAGTAGCGCGGCATGGCCCGATCGGGCAGGATCCGTTCAATCACCGCAGAGCCATCCAAGGGTGGAATCGGCAGGAGGTTGAAGAGGGCGAGGAGCAAGTTGAGGAATCCCGCCTCGAAGAGGAGCAGCATCCAAGTGGGCTGAGCGTCGAAGCTCGGAATCGACGGCACCAGACCATGCACTCCTGCGACCACCGATGCGCCGAAGAGGAGACCGAGGATCAGGAGATTGGTCGCAGGACCAGCGAGCGCGACGTAGACCGAGGCGTTGCGAGGGTTGCGCAACTTCGACACGTTGACCGGTACCGGTTTGGCCGCGCCGAAGGGCACGCCGAAGGTGAGGGCGCACACGATCGGCAAGATCACGGTGGCACCGAGGGAGATATGCGGCAATGGATTGGCGGTCAGCCGTCCGGCACGCTTGGCGGTCGTGTCGCCAAAGGCCAGTGCCACCACGCCGTGGCTCACCTCGTGGGCGATCGCCGATGGGATGAGGGCACCGAACCGAATTGCCGTGCTCAGCGCCATCCATCCGAGGTCATGGGCCGCGGCGAGTCCGCCGAAGAAGACGACGTACCACACCCAGAACGGCACCCTGTTGGCACGAACCGAGAGACCGTGGCCAATGGTCTTCCAATCCGTCGGTGCGGTCATAGGGCCACTCTAGGACCGAGCGGTAGACGGACGACCACGAGGGTGGGCTCGCTCGAGCGTCGAACGGAGGTGCTCAGGATCGACCTTCGTGTAGCGCTGGGTGGTCGCGATCGAACGATGACCGAGCACCTCTTGGACCACCCGAATATCTGCGCCGTTGGCGAGGAGGTGGGTCGCACAGGAGTGTCGCAGGACGTGCGGGCTGACCACATCGCTCAGTCCAACGACCGCTGCACGGCGTTGGAGGAGGGCGAAGGTGGCTTGGCGGGTGAGCCGACCGCCACGTGCAGTCAGGAAGAGCGCCGACTCATCGCCGCGTCGCTTCCAGCGAGCAGGAGCCATCGCCCCACGGCCTTCCGGCTCAGTCCAACGGTCGAGCGCAGCAGCCGCGTAGGAGCCGAGGGGCACGATGCGCTCCCGGTTGCCCTTCCCTCGAACCACGAGGAGCCCGTCGCTGCGGTCCACGCTCATGAGGTCGAGGGCGGTCACTTCGCTCACCCGAGCTCCGGATGCGTAGAGGACCTCGAGGACTGCACGGTCTCGGCGCGAGAGCGGATCATCCCCGTTGCAGGCGTCGAGAATCGAGGCGATCTGGTCGACCGAGAGCGCCTTGGGCAGCGCCAAGGCGGACGACAACGGACGGAGGTCGCTCGTTGGATCACTCGACAACGCCCCTTCGTCGACGGCGAAGCGGTAGAACCCACGGAGTACCGAAGCGGCTCGGGCGATCGACGCCCGAGCGCTCCCCCGACCCGCGAGCGTCGCGAGGTAGGCCTCGAGGTCAACGACCGTCGCTCCTTCGAGGGTGAGGCCGAGCTGGGCGAACGCCGTGGTGGCGCTCAGGAGGTCTCGGCGGTACGCCCCGAGCGTGTTGGCGCTCCTCCCCTTCTCGATCGCCAGCCATCCGAGGTACTCCTCAGCGAGGCCGGAGAGCTCCACCGGTTCGGTGAACTCAGCCAAGGTACGCCCGCGCGAGGTGTGCTGCGAGCAGCGTGTCGACGTCGACACCTCGGGGATCTCGAAACGCGCAGAGCGCATCGAGCGGCATGGTGACGTGCTCGATGAAGTGCTCCTCGACGCCTTCCGGCGCTGCGCCAACCTCCTCGAGGTCAGTGGCCAAGAACAGCCACGTCTGCTGGTCGGTCCAACCAGCAGAGTTGAGCATCACGCCGAGCTCCACCATCGACCCGGCACGCAGCCCGCACTCTTCGAGCAACTCCCGGTGCGCCGTTTCGATTTCCGGTTCACCACCGTGGTCGCGAAGGCCTGCGGGGATCTCGAGGAGGTAGCGGTCGATGGACGCCCGGTACTGCCGAATGAGGTGCACGTTCCGGTCGGCGTCGACGGGAATCACCGCCACCGCTCCGAGGTGGAGGGCGAGGTCACGGTGGAAGGTGGCACCATCTGGAGCGACGATCGACCGATCAACGACCGTGAAGGCGAATCCGCGGAGTCGCTCCTCATCGCCGAGGACGGTGAACTGCTCGCCCCTCATGGCGTCAACGCTCGATGGACTCAGGGGCGATGAGGTGCGGGGAGCGACCCTCGGCACGGGAGAGTGCAGCGCCGATGAGTTCACGGAACAACGGGTGCGGGCGCTCGGGGCGAGATTTGAACTCTGGGTGGGCTTGGGTGCCAACCCAGTACGGGTGTCCGGGCAGCTCGATGAACTCGACGAGGCGCCCATCGGGTGAGTCGCCCGAGCAGACGAGGCCCGCTTCTTCGATGCGAGCCCGGTAGCGAGGGTTGAACTCGTAGCGGTGGCGGTGCCGCTCGGAGACGACGGTGCTGCCGTAGATGGCCTCCATCTGGCTCCCAGGCTTCAGCATGGCGGGGTAGGCACCGAGGCGCATCGTTCCACCCTTGTTCACGACACCGACCTGATCGCTCATGAGGTCGATGACGGGGTGCGGTGAGGTGGAGTCGAACTCACGTGAATTCGCGCCCTCGAGGCCGACGACATCTCGTGCGTATTCGATGCACATCACCTGGAGGCCGAGGCAGATGCCGAGCGTTGGGAGCCCGATCTCACGAGCGATGCGTGCCGCGGCGATCATGCCCTCGACCCCTCGCTCACCGAATCCGCCTGGAATGATCATCCCGTCGAGCGCAGCGAGGTGTTCCACGTCGATTTCGCTCGGCACCTTCTCGGCGTCGATCCAGACGAACTCAACCTTCGCTCCGTGGTGGAAACCACCATGGCGCGTCGCCTCAACCACCGAGAGGTAGGCATCGGACATGTCGACGTACTTCCCGACGATGCCGATGGTGACCGGCGTGGTGGCGGCGTCGACGCTGTCGATGACCTGCTGCCACTGCGTCAGGTCGATGGGGTACTGCTCCAAGTCGATCCGCAGGCGCTCGCACACGTAGGTGTCGAGCCCCTCTTCGTGGAGCACCCGAGGAATCTCGTAGATGCTCGGCGCATCGATGGCCGAGATGACGCCTTCCATCGGCACGTCGCAGAACAGGGAGATCTTCCGCTTCATGTCGGGCTCGATGAATCGGTCGGAGCGGCACACGATGACGTCGGGCTGGATGCCTTGGCTGCGAAGCTCAGCAACCGAGTGCTGGGTCGGCTTCGACTTCTGCTCACCTGATGGCGCGAGGTAGGGCACGAGGGTCAGGTGGACGTAGCAGACGTTGTCGCGACCGATCTCACGACGGAACTGCCGGATCGCTTCGATGAACGGCACGATCTCGATGTCACCCACCGTTCCGCCGATCTCCACGATGACCACGTCCACGTCATCGCTCTCGAGGCGACGGATTCGGTCCTTGATCTCGTCGGTGATGTGGGGGATGACCTGCACGGTGCGTCCGAGGTAGTCGCCCCGTCGCTCCTTCTCGATCACCGAGGAGTAGATCGATCCCGTGGTCGTGTTGGAGTTACGAGAGAGGTTCTCGTCGATGAAGCGCTCGTAGTGGCCGAGGTCGAGATCGGTCTCTCCCCCATCTTCGGTCACGAAGACCTCGCCGTGTTCACCAGGGTTCATCGTCCCTGGGTCGACGTTCAAGTAGGGATCGAGCTTGCACATGGTGATGTGCAGCCCCCGGGCCTTCAAGATTCGGCCCAAGGATGAGGCGGTGAGGCCTTTGCCCAGTGAACTCGATACTCCACCGGTCACGAACACGAACTTGCTCACGCTGCAGTCACCCCTCTGGTCACCACCACGCTAGACGCGCCAGCACCTCCGCGCGTGAAGATCCGCTCCCCGCTAGCGCAACCCGAGTAACTCTCGAGCGTGCGCACGGGCCACGGCGGAGTCTGGGGAGCCGGAGAGCATGCGAGCCAACTCCACCTCGCGGTCGTGTGGTCCGAGCAGGTGGACGTCGGTCCGCACCAAGTGCTCATCGTCGTGCTTCACCACTGCGTAGTGGGCCGTTGCCCGAGCTGCTACTTGGGGGAGGTGGGTCACCACGAACACCTGGGCGCCGCTCGACACCTTGGCGAGGAGATCGGCCAACGCAGTCGCTGCCACACCGCCCACTCCGGCATCGACCTCGTCGAACACGAGCGCCCGAGGACCATTGGGCACCGCGAGGTGCAGCGCCAGCATGATCCGTGACAGCTCTCCACCAGAGGCGACCCGGGTGAGTTCTTGCGGTCGCATCCCCGCGTTGGCGCTGAAGAGGAACGTGACGTCGTCGCCACCATCGTCGACGCCGACGACCACCTCGAATCGAGCGGCAGCCATCTGGAGGTCGACGAGGGTCGCGGTCACCTGTCCCGCCAGCTTCGGCGCAGCAGCTGTTCGGAGCGCGTAGAGCTCAGCCTCGCGATGCTCGCAGACGGCGAGCGCATCATCGAGCGCCCCCTCGATGGCGGCGCGATCGGTGCCGAGTCGTTCGGCATCGGCGATCTCCCGACGGATGCGCTCACGGGTCGCGATGAGCGACTCGAGGTCACCCCCGTATCGCCGGAGGAGGTCCCGCAGGAGCTGGAGTCTGGCGGCGACGGCATCTTGGCGGGCTGGGTTGACCTCAACGGCATCGGCGAGTCGCGACAGGGTGCGAGCCACATCCTCGGCGCTCGCTGCCAAGGCTCCGACCTCATCGGCTGCGCCGGAGAAGATCGCTCGACCCCCGAGGGCTCGTTGCGCTGCTGTGATCAACCCCAACGCACCCGGAGCATCATCGTCACCACTGACAGCGGCTCGTGCGGCCGACAACGCCATCTGGGCTGCTGCCGCATCGCCGAGGCGCTCGAATTCATCGACCAACGCGTCGATCTCGCCGGGGTCATCGAGTCCAGCGTCGTCGAGGACCTGGAGTTCGTGCAGCGCGAGTTCGTGGTCTCTGGCGACCTGTGCCGCATCTCCACCGAGCCGTCGCAGCGCCTCGCGCAGTGCCCGCACCTGCTGCCGAGCCTCGGCGACCGGCCCTACGTCGATGCCACCGAATCGATCCAGCGCTTCTCGGGCCGCATCTGGATGCATGAGCCGCTGCGCATCGTGCTGTCCGTGGATCTCGAGCAGCGACGCTCCAATGGCGCGAAGTTCAGCGACGGAGACCACTCCACCAGCGCAGATCGCCTTTGAGCGGCCTCCGCTAGCCACCACTCGTTCCAAGGTGACCGCCGCACCGTCATCGCCGCGGAAGGTCGCCACGACGTGCGCTTCAGCTGCTCCAGGTCGAATCAGTCCGTGGTCCGCTCTGCCACCGAGGACGAGGTGCAACGCCTCGACGAGGAGGGTCTTCCCCGCACCCGTCTCACCCGTGAACACCGTCATGCCGTCGCCGAAGGTCAAGGCGACCTCCTCCACGACGCCGAATTGGCGAACCTCGAGCGACTCGAGCACGAGCTATCGATCGAGCGCGGTCGGCGAGAGAATGGACCGCAGTCGGTGGATCAGGCGGACGTGAGGGCCGACCACCACGTTGAGGGGTCGAGGATGGACGCTGACCGTCAGGGATTCACCCTGCGAGAGGTGCCCACGAGCCCGTCCGTCGATGACCACCGACGCACCGCGCACGTCGTCGACGTGGAGGCCGACGCTCCGATCTGGAGGGAGGACCACGGACCGATCGACCGCGAGGTGCGGCGCCACCGGCGTGAGGATCAGCGCACGCATCTCCGGGGCGAGGACTGGACCACCCGCCGACAGGTTGTAGGCAGTGGAGCCGGTGGGCGTCGCGACGAGGACTCCATCGGCGGCGTAGCGGACGAAGGCTTCGCCGTCGATGGATGTTCCCACTCGGAGCATGTGCCCCGCCTCACGCTTCTCGAGCACCACCTCGTTCACCGCCACGACAGGTCCGTCGTCGAGCGCAACGGCCAAGACGGCCCGCTCCTCAGCCTGGAAGCCGTCCCGGAGGCCAGCCACGACGAGCGGCTCGAGGTCTTCCGGCTCGAGCGGGAGCAGGTAGCCGAGTCGTCCGAAGTTGATGCCGAGGAGGGGAACGTCAGCGGCATGCGCGAGAGCGGCGCCTCGGAGGAACGTCCCGTCTCCTCCAAGCGTGATCACGAGGTCGGCTCCCTCGACCAGATTGACTGCGAGCTCGCCGTGGGGCTCAACGACGTGGATGTCTGCGTCGTGGTGGGTCTGCGTGAGGAGCGATTCCGTCGAGGAAGCGACCGCCGCAGCGTGGTCGTTCTTCGCTGGAGTGAGGATTGCGATCTTCATGGCGTCACCTCGCACCCTCCGCTGCGGCCTGCTGCACGGTACCCGCTCCATGATGCACCATCGTCAACCCAGCACCTCGCCCAGAGGTACGCGATCGGCTGCACGGGTGACTGCTGCTTCGATGTCCTCGGCCGTCAGCGTCGCGTCTGCGACGGGACTCCTCTCGCCAGCGAGGAGGAATTCGGTATTCCCCTTCGGCCCGAGCAACGACGAGACCGTGAGCGCACGGGGCATCAAACCAACAGCGCAGAACGCCTCGGCAACCCGCTCAATCGTCGCCGCCCAGATGGCTGGGTCTCGGATCACCCCCTTGCCTGCCGATGCAGTGGCCTTGTCGACCTCGAACTGGGGCTTCACGAGGACGAGGAACCGGCCGCTCGGTCGCAGCACGCTCACGAAGGCATCGGCCACCAAGGTGAGGGAGATGAACGAGAGGTCGGCGACGACGAGATCCACTCCAGTGCACGGTCGATCAGGTTCATCGAGGTCCCGAGGGCCGAGCGATCGCACGTTGAGCCGCTCACGCACGACCACCCTCGGATCGACCCTGAGACGATGGTCGAGCTGACCGTACCCGACGTCGACGGCGTAGACGAGTTCTGCACCGCGCTGGAGGAGACAGTCGGTGAACCCGCCGGTCGATGCTCCAGCGTCGAGGACGACGAGGTGCTCGACGGAGAGATCGAACTCATCGAGCGCTCCGTTCAGCTTCTCGCCCCCTCGTGAGGCGAACCGCCGAGGTGGACCGAGCACGTGGACGGCCTCTTCTGGTGCAACTTGGCGGGCCGCGCTCATCGCGACGCTCCCGCCCACGTGGACCAACCCTGCAGCGATCGCTGCCTGCGCTGCAGATCTCGTCTCGCACAAGCCGCGATCGACCAGCACTCGGTCGAGGCGCACCCGCTTCGTGCTCACGGGAGTGGTCCGCCGGTGAAGTGGCGCCCTCGGGCTTCCGCCTCGCGCAGCAGCGCCTCGAGCCGCCCGCGCTGGATGACGACCGACGTGGTCAGGGCTCGCAGCAGCCGCTGACGGAGCACGAGATGCGGCGGCGCAGCACCCACCCGGTCCTCGCCCGTCACCTCGACGCCAACCAGTCTTCGACGACGTGGTGCAACGTGGCGGCTGCCGAAACGCCGTCAGGCACGACGTGGTCGACGCCAGAGAGCACCAACGAGAACGGCGCACCGAGCGAGACAGCGAACGCGCCGTCGGTGGCGATCTGATCACCGACGACCATGGCGATCTGCTGCGCCCGCTGGCGAACGAGGTGGGCCATGGCGGCTCCAGGCTTTCCCGCGTACTCACAGGTGCGCCCTGATGCCACCTCGACTGCAGCGATGATCGCTCCAGTTCCGGGGCGGAGTCCCGCTGGCGTGGGGTGGGTCGGATCGGCGTTCGTTCCAATGAATCGAGCGCCACCACGCACCGCTGTCGCCGCCGTGGCAAGGGTCTCGTAGGTGAACGACTCCGTCCAGCCGACGATGACCGCATCGGCGTTGCCATCATCTGCAACCAGAACTGAGCGATGCGCGAGGGCTTCTCGGACCCCTCCATCGGCGATCGCCACCACCGTGCCACCCTCAGGGACCAACGACGCTGCAGCCTGGGCAGCGGTCACGAGGTCGTTCGGTTGACTTGGGATCCCGATGCGCTCGAGGCGTCGCTGGAGGACACCGATGGTCGGTGCGGAGTTATTGGTCACGAAGACGATGTCCTCACCGACCGACCGCAGACGGTCGATGGCTGCCGCACTCCCTGGAATCTCCTCCCCAGAGAGCCACACCACGCCATCGAGATCGAGGAGCCACGTGCTCATCGTCCACCATGTCCTCTCAGGAGTTCTCCAACCGCCGACGCTACCGCCGAGTCGCTGTGTCGCTGCTCGAGGATGGCGCATCCCCGCTCGACGAGCGACGCGCAACGGCTGAGGTCATGGTTCAGCTCCATGAGGGCCTCGGCGAGTTGGCGAGCGCTCTGCACGGCGACGAGGCCATCGCCATCTTCTGCGTCAACCGTCGCCGCACAGGCCACGGTCGTGACCACCGGGCGCTTCGCTGCCCATCCCTGGAGGATCGTCGTCTTCACCCCCCAGGCAACTGCGGCCGGAACGCACACGAGGCGCGCCGCGTCGTAGAAGGGACGCAGGTCCTCGACTGGTCCGACCACGCTGAGGCGCTCGCTGAAGGTTTCACTGATCGCCCGGTCGACGCCCGTCGCCGAGATGGCGGTGACGTGGAGCGAGCACGTCGGATCCACTTCGACCAGGGCTCCGAGCAGCGCATGGAGCCCCTCGGCGTTGCGCCGCTCCGCCAGATTGCCAACCACCACCACGCCGCCAGGTATCGTCGCCTCGAGCGGCGTGGTCGTCGCCACTGCCGAGCGGTCGATGGCATGGGGGACCACGGCGACCGCCGTCTTCCACCTCCGTGCCGCTGCTGCGGCCTCACCTCGGTGGATGACGACCACCGCACGAACTGGACCGAGCAGCGATCGGATCGCCGAACGCTCCACCGTGGCGAGCACCCGAGCACGCCGCGACGGCAGGGCTTCTGCCCCCATCGCTCGAGGTCGCTCCTCGACGAACATCCACGTGGGACGGAACTTGGCTGTCGCACCGGCGAACTCGGGGTGGCGGTAGCTGAAGAGGGCGACGGCGTCACTCCCCGCCGTGGCTGCAGCAATGGTGCGACGTGCGTGGTGGAACGGTCCGCCGAGGCCGAGTGCCGCGCGCACCCGGAGGAGGCGCCCTCGACGGCCGAGGTCGAAGACTTGGGGAGGGAGTTCGATGTCGGCGCCGCTCCCGATGGGACCACAGGTGAGTCGGTGGACCTCGGTAATGGTGGCCATCGCTCGCTCCACTTCGTCGTAGCGCTGGGTGAAGCCGTTCGCCATCGGCTGGTCGTCGAGGAGCACGATGGTCGAGAGGAGGAGGCGGGTCATAGGACGCTCCAAACGGTACAAGAGCAACGCCGCCCCACGGGAGCAACGGCTCCCGATCGATCGCTACAGTGAGCGCGTGCGCCTCTCCAACGTCGATCCAGCCCTGGAAGCCTGTTGGCAAGTGGTCTGTCGGAGCGAGGAGGTGACGCACCAGCCCCGAGCCTTTGCACTCCTCGGGCGCCACTGGGTGCTGTGGCGCTTAGGCGACGGCACCGTCGCCGCCTTCCTCGACCAGTGCCCCCATCGGCTCGCCCCGCTGTCCCTCGGGACTTGCGACGACGCAGGAACGCTCCGATGCAGCTACCACGGCTGGCAGTTCGACGGCACGGGAACCTGCGTCGACATTCCCGCCCTCGGCGACGCCGCTCATCTCCCGAGTCGAGCTCGGCTCACCGCACCTCACGACGTGACCGAGTCGCACGGACTGGTCTTCATGGCGATCCGTCCATCGCGCACCCCGCTCCCCCACGTCACCGTGGCCGATGATCCCTCCTTCCAGCGGGGGGACCTCCCCGTCACGACGACCACCGGTGCAGCGGGACTCTTCGCCGACAACTTCCTCGACGTGGCCCACTTCCCCTTCGTCCACGCAGCGACCTTCGGAGCTGGAGAGGAGCACGAGGTACCGACCTACACCCTCGAGCGAGATGGCTACACCTTCAGCGCCACCTACGAGCACCTCTTCGCCAACCGAGAGGATCCTGGCGTCGAGGCTGGCCTGCGCCCTCTCGTTCAGCGGCGAGCGCTCACCTACCGCTACACCGCCCCGTTCCACATGGAGCTCGAGATCAACTACCTCGATGCTGGCGGCACCAACGTCATCGGCTTCTTCATCGCCCCTGCCGACGGAGACCACGTTCGGATCTACTCCGCGCTGTGGCGCAATGATCTCGGAGGATCCCCAGAGGCCATGGCTGAGGCCGTCGCCTTCGAGGTCGCCGTGCTCGACGAGGACCTCGTCATCCAGAACGCCTATCGCGATCGTTCGCTCCCCCTCGACCCAACCATCGAGGTCCACACCAAGGCCGATCGAACCACCGTCGAACTCCGGCGGATTCTGAGCGATCTCGTCAGCGGGCGCTAGCGGCCCTCAACGGCTTCGATCGCCGCTCGACTCGCACTTCGCGCCTGACGGAGGTGCGAGATGGAGCCAGCCACCACTCCGAGTTCCTCGTCACCATCGATCTCCACCTCGAGGTCGGCGCCGTCGAACTCGATCACGTGGCCCCCGATCGCTCGATCGTCGCTCAGGAAGTGCAGGTGGTAGCCACCGACTTCGATACCTGAGAGCGCATCGGGGAAGGCGAAACCAACGAAGGTGCCAGCGACTGCGGTTGCCAGCCACTCGCGCTGATGCGCAACGATCTCGGTGAGGGGGAGGTAGGGAGGGACTTGTCGCTCGACGCTGCGGAGTGCCACCGAAGCCACCGTGCCGTGGGCTCGAAGGGCCACGATGGGCTTCGCCCCACGGTGCTCCTCGACCGACGCGATGAGGGTCGGGCGATCGGCTCCGTTCAGGGTGAAGCTCGTCGAGGGGCGGAACGTGGTGACGACAGCGAAGGGCGTTCGCACGCTCAGCGCCACCGAGTCCACGAGACCGCTGGAGCGAACGACGAACGGCGCGCCGTCGACGATGACGAGTTCACCGTCGAGGCCATGGACGGTACCGAGGCCGAGGTCCCCATGGGCGAGCAGTGCCTCGAGGGTGACCGTTCCGTCGTAGGCGCCTGCGAGGAGATCGGCCATGAGGCCGACCTGCACGACGTCGTCGCCGAGCTCGGGGGCTCCGTCCAGTCGATCGGCGAGGTGGAGGTGGACCGCGTCGATCAAGCCAGCATCGATGACGGAGTGTCGCACGAGTCGATCGTAGGGTGCGGTCGTGGCACCATGGAGCATGGCCTCTTCCGTCACCATCACCGAAGTGCTCGAACCACCAGCGTTCGGCGTCGGGCGAACGACCGCACTCTTCGTCGACGACGAGCGACCGGATCGCTACATCGGCCTCGACTGCTGGTACCCCACCGAACTGCAACCCGACGCTCCGGTCTCGTTCTACGAGCTCCTCCCCGGCATTGGATTCACCGCCCAGGCACGAGCGGAGGGCTCGGTGGTCGGGACGCCACCGGTCATCGTCTTCTCCCATGGCCTCTCCGGGAACCGCCTTATCTACTCGCAGTTGTGCGAAGCCCTGGCCGCGAGAGGCAACGCGGTGATCGCTCTCGACCACCCCGGCGACACCATGGCCGACTGGATCTTCGGGCTCCAAGTCGACACCGCGACCAACGAAGCCAATCGAATCGCCGACCTCGCAGCGGTGGTCGATGCCGTGGTGGACGGACGCCTCTTCAGCGACATCGTCGCCTCGGCGGCACCGATCCACCTCGCCGGACACTCCTACGGCGCCTTCACCGCGTTCTCGGTCGCAGGAGGACGACATCGCGACGCCGTCGCCAGTGTCATCGGCCTCCAGCCCCACCTCGTCCCGGTCGACCGAGCGACTCTGGCGGCCATCACCGCGCCGACCTTGATCATCGCCGGAGCCGAGGACACCTCAACACCGGTCTCCGTCGACGTCCACCCAGCCGTCGACCACATGGTGGCACCGGTGACCCTGCACGTCCTCGCCGATGTTGGCCACCAAGGCTGCAGCGACCTCGGACTCTTCGTCGAAGTTGCACCGCAGTTGACCGACCTTCCCGATGTCGTCGGCGAGTTCCTGAGCGGGATGCAAGAAGGCGTTGCCGGCCTCGACCAATGGCGAGCTACCCTCCTCACGCACGTCGATCTCATCAGTCAACACCTCAACTAGTTCGCACTCCTGATGTGCCGAAGGTCCGTTCCACGGGCCCGGCCTAGATTGATGGGGTGACCGACACGAGCCCACGGGCCACCCTCGCTCCCTGGAAGATCCGAGCGCTCGTCCCCACGCTCGTCGCCGTCGGGCTCCTCGTGGCGATCGTCTCGAGCCTCGGCGCACCGCTCATCCCCGAGATCGCCCATCAGTACCACGTCAGCCTCTCCAGTGCTCAATGGGTCCTCACCGCGGCGTTGTTGACCGGGGCGCTCACCACTCCCCTCCTCGGGCGTCTCGCTGACGGCACCCGTCAGCGAGACCTGATCACGATCACCTTGGTGGCGGTCCTCGCCGGGTGCATCCTCGCAGGAATTGGCACCACCTTCTCCATGGTCGTCCTCGGCCGTGCCCTCCAGGGCATGGGATTCGGCCTCCTCCCCGTCAACATGGCCGCGGCCCGCCGGCTCTTGCCGGCCACCGAGGCCCGCCACGCCATTGCGACGTTGTCGGTGTCGACGGCGATCGGCGCTGGCCTCGGCTACCCCCTGACCGCTGGAATCGCCCAGTGGCTGGGCATCAGCGCCGCCTACTGGTTCGGTGCTGCCACGGTCTGCCTCGCGCTCACCGCCGCGCTCATCGTGCTCCCCGGCCGCACGCCCTCAGCAAGCATCTCCTTCGACGCCGTTGGTGCGGTGATCTTGAGCATCATGGTGACGGCGATCTCGCTCGTCCTCGCCGAAGGGGATTCGTGGGGGTGGACCTCGACCACGACGATCGTGCTCATCGTGGTGGCCCTCGCACTCCTCGTCCCGTGGGTTGCCCTCGAGCTCCGACAGGAATCCCCGCTCCTCAACCTCCGCCACCTCAACAACCCCACGGTGGCCATGGCCAATGCCGTGGGTTTCCTCATGAGCGCGTCGATGTACCTCGTCGTCCCTGTGGTCGTGGAGTTCATCCAGAGTCCAGCTGATGTCGCCTACGGTTTCCACTCCACCGTGCTCGTCTCCGGACTGGTCCTCATGCCGTTGTCGGCGGCCACCTTCTTGTCGAGCCGCCTGCTCATCCCCTACGAGCGACGATTCGGCATCCGAACCATGGTCCCCCTCGGCGCGCTCATCTTCGGCGCTGCTGCTGCGTTCTTCGCGCTCTTCCACACCGCGCTGTGGGAGGCCTTCGCCACCATGGGTGTGCTCGGACTCGGGATTGGGTTCACGTTCTCCGCCATCCCTGGATTCATCGTGCGGGCGGTCCCTGCCCACGAAACCGGTGCGGCCACCGGGCTCTACCAAGTGCTTCGAACCATTGGACTCTCCTTCGGTTCGGCGCTCTCGGCTGGCGTGCTGGCGAGCTTCACCCATCCGGGATCGGTCTTCCCCGAGGTGCACGGCTTCCTCGTCACCTTGGTCATCGCCCTCATCCTCGCGGTCATCGCTGCCGGTGCCAGTTACGTCCTCGCCGGCCAACAAGCTCCCGACGACGCACTCGAAGCAACGCTCGACGAGCGCATGGTCGAAGAGGCAGAACTCGAGGCAGGTGGCGCCTTCCTCGACCGTGAGACCAGTTTGGACGCTGAATCCACCGACTAGTGCTCCTCGGCTACCCCTGCAGAGGACCATGGAGGAGACCTCCAGTTCCCCAGACGGAGGAGTCCCAATCGGCGAACCGATGGTCGAATGAGGGAACTCAAGGCAGGTGGCCCCTCGACCACCAGGTGGCCACGTTGAACGCCGAGTCCATCGAGGGGGCTACCTCGCGAGTGCTCCTCCAGCGTCCTGTGGACTCCGTGGACGTCGGAGGATGACCACAGCCATCCACACGAGGAAGCCCACCAACATGAAGCAGTAGCTGTTCGACTCGAGGAGCGCCTTGGCTCGCTCGTGGAGCAGGGGGTAGTCCGTCGGATTCGGGATCCAGATCGGCCCCCACCAGAAGATCGCAGCGGCGACGAGCGCGACGATTCGACCGAAGCGCGGGCGGTCGTCGGCCAACACCAGCCAGAGCAAGATCGGAATGATCCACACGAGATGGTGCGACCACGAAATTGGCGAAACCAAGATTCCGGTCGTCGCGGTGATCACGATGCTGAGCACCACCGAGGAGCGCCGGTACGCAGCGACGGCGAGCGCCAATCCGGCGACGAACACCACGGCGGCGATGGCCGTGGTCAACGATGCGGACAGCTCTCGGTGCGAGAGACGGTCGAGAGTCCCACGAAGGCTCTGATTCGACATGTAGTAGACGGTGCCGACCCGCTTGGCATCGGTGGCGTAGCGCGTCCAGAACGCCCACGACACCTTGGGGTTCACGATGGCGGCGAGGAGGGTCACGGTAACGAACGTCACCGTTGCCGTGAGCGCCGCCCGGAGTTGGCGAGTGCAGAAGAGGTAGAGGACGTAGATGAGCGGGATGAGCTTGATCGCCGCAGCCACTCCCACGAGGAGTCCCCTCGGCACGGTCCGCCCCCGGACGGAGATCGGCATCGTCAGGTCCGCCAGCACCAGCAGCCCGAGCACGATGTTGATCTGGCCGAAGTGGAAGTTGAGTCGAATGGGCTCCAACCAGAACGCGAATCCGCTCAGGAAGAGGGCTGCCCTCCACATCGTGGCCTTGGAGAGCTCGGGCCGAATCGCCCGGACGGCCACAGCGATGAAGCAGGTGAGCGCGGTCACGTTGATCAGCGACCAGATCATCTTCGCCACCGGGAATGGCAGCGGCGCTAGCGGCCAGAAGAACATGGCAGCGAAGGGTGGGTAGGTGAACGGGAGGTAGGGCTTGACGGGAAGGGTCACGGTGTAGAGGCGCCCGTCGAGCACGTGGTGTGCTCCCATGACGTAGACCCGAAGGTCGTACTGGCGGAGGAGGGCTGTGACGATCGCCCCACCGAGCGCAGCGAGCACCGAGAGCACGGTCACCACCGTCGTCCATGGCCGAGGTGGTGTGACCCAATCAATGATGGGTCGGCGCTCTGTGGCCGCTGCTTCGAGATTCACGGCGTCCACCGAGGTGTTGCGGCGAGGACGGTGAGGAGGCAGAGCCCAGCCACGCTGAAACTCAAGACGTAGGGGAAGCTCCGTTGCGTGAGGCGAGCCCCAGCGACACCGAGAATGGGCGAATCCCGGAGGAGCAGTCTCGGGGTCATGCCGATGATCGGCGAGATGATGCCCATGACCAGAGCGCCGTAGACGTAGCCTCGCCAGGTCATCGGGGGCTTGGCTCGAACGAACATCACCACCAAGATGACGGCGATCACGACCGTTAGCGTCTTGACCGGGGGGTTGAGGTCCTGGAACCCATGGGCGAAGAACGACCAGATCGCCTTCGGGATTCCCGTTCCGTAGTAGCCCCGCTCCCATCCGGCCCGTTGATTCTTGAACCAGGCCAATGGCGTTCCCACGTGCACCCACAGGTAGATGAAGAAGGTAGCGACGCCGATGGGCGCAAGGAGCGGAGCGAAGAGCGCCTTCCAGTCACGATCGTGCCGAATCGCTCCGTAGGCAGCGATGGCGCAGGGGATGAGGATTGCCGACGCCACCGGATCGCAGGCCGTGCACGCTCCAGCGCAGATCCCCGCCAGGATCCACCGTCGCTTGGCCAGCGCCAGGAGCACGCACGAGGTGAACAGCACGATGAAGGCCTCGCTGTAGACGTAGGAGAGCACGAACGCTGCTGGCGAGAAAACCATGAGCGCCGTCCCCCGATCGGCCCCACTGGCGTCGAATTGACTCCGGAGCAACCACCAGAACGCGACCGCAGCGAAGAGACCGACAACAGTGACCGCGAGCGAACCGGCGACCACGTAGTCGAGCCCGGTGAGCGCATGAGCTGCTCGGTCGACGAGCGCCGTTAAGGGGAAGAACCCGAGGTTCGCCTGGGATGCGTCTCCACGGGCGGTGGGCAGGTGCTGCACGTAGCCGAAGTGCGCAATGTCGACGTACCAATGGCTGTCCCAACCGTTGAGCACGCCCGTCAGCGAGCGACCCCTCGCCCTCGATGCTGCCGCCGCCACGCTGAAGACCAGCACTCGAGAAGCGAGGTACAACATGACCGGGCGGAGCGATGCACGGAGCCAGTCCGGCCAACCAGAAGCGATGCCGAGGAGCCTCCGCTCCAGCGACGACCGTTCAACTGGCGAGGATTCGACCGCAGTCGTCATTGGATTCCCTGTTCAGCCATAGGGCACGATGCTAGTTCCCGCACCCTGCAGCCGCGAAGCCCATGGCCGGCCACTCCTGAGAGGAGAACGGAACCTTCACCTTCGCTCGGCCACGAGTCGCGAGCTGCTGCGGAGCACTCCGACACCACAGGGCGGGATACGAGGAGGCTCTGGTGGCGCACCTGAACCTCCAGAAGGAAAAATGGTGTCGAAGGGGGGACTTGAACCCCCACGCCCTTACGGGCACTAGCCCCTCAAGCTAGCGCGTCTGCCTATTCCGCCACTTCGACTGGCCCGGTTTTGTCCGGGTGACCATCCTAGCGCGTCTTTCGGCTGCCTCTGGCTGTCAGCGAGCGGTCGCCGGAGCCGGGAGTGTTGGAGGGGTTTTCGTGGTCGTTGGCACGGGGATGGAGATGGTCCACTGCGGCGCTGCCTGCGTCACCGACGTAGCGAACGGGAAACGGAAGACGTTGTTGAGCGCCGTCCTCCAGAGTTGGACCGTTGGAATCGTGACCAGCTCCACTGCGGGAACATCGATCGACAGCTGTTTTCCAATCGCTGTGTAGGCGCCCGCTGCGTCGACGGGGTTCAGGTACTCCTGTGCAGCGAGGAAGTCAGCGTCGACAGCGGGATTGTCGTATCCGCCCGGATTCTCCACCGTCCACCGTCGGCCACTCGGCAGCGAGAACCACCGCTCGGCACTGCTCTGACTGAGCGTTGCGGTCCGAGTGAGGACGCCTGCATCGATCCTCCCCTGCACGATTGCCGTCGCCACCGCGAGCTGGGTGCGGTACCGCACAATGGTCACGCCGAATCCAGCAGCCTCGAGCTGAGTGGAGAGGGTCCGTCGAATCGTTGCGCTCCATGGCGTGGCATCGGACACTCCGATACGCAGTCGAAGCTTCGCCCCCGATGGTGACCGCCACCCCAATGGAGTGAGGCGGTAGCCAGGAATCGGTGACGTCGTGGTTGTGGTCGTTGCATTCGAAGGAGTCGTCGTGGTCGTAGACGACGTCGTGGTCGTCGTCGGAATTGGCGGCAATCCGTCGTTCACCAGATCCACGCCTACCGTTGAGGTCACGAGACGGGGACCGAGGAGCGATCGTCCGTTGCCGAAGTCGTGGCTCACGTAGCCCACGATGGAAACGCCGAGCAACTTCGGGGTGAGCGATTCGGCGACTTCACTGCGAACGCCAACGGACTGCGCGATGCCATGGTGCAAATCGAAGACCAACTGCAGCATCCTGGTGGTTTGCCCAACCGTTGACGACACGGCGCTCGCCCCTTGGATCGCGGCGATCTCCGGGGCGGTGAAGTCGTCGACCGTCGCTACCTGGGCCTGGTTGTGGGTGACCCAACCAATGGCTGTTGCCGCCGATGGGGCGATCTTGATCACCAGTCGATCGAGCATCGGCCGTGCTCCCCACCAACGGGGATTCCGAACCAGAACCACGCGCGAGGAGGACGCCTCGCTGATGGCGTACGGACCGGCAGAGAGATCGACGGCGGGTGTCACCACAGAGCACGAGAGGTGCCGCTCCTCCACGATGCGCGCCGGCAGCATCGAGGAGAAGAGCGCACGCCAGTCGGAGTAGGGGTGCGCGAACGTCACGGTCGCATCGTGGCCATCGGGAGAAGCAACGATCGAGGTGATGAGTCGATACGCCGGCGTGAGGGCCGAACTGTCTATGACGCCACGGTGCCAATTCGCCGTGAGGTCGGCGACGCTGACCGGTCGGCCGTCTTGCCATACCGCGCGCGAATTCAACGTGTAGACGATCATTTGGGGAGCAGTGTTGATCAGCTCGACCTGCGTGAAGAGGCTCTGGTTGAGGACCCATTGCCCTGTTGGCGAGACCGTGAACGCACTCGGCAGCACGACGGCGTCAACGGCTGCAGTCGCCGCGTCTTGGCCGAACGGACCGTCGGGCCGACATCCCGCAGGACCACCGACGACCGCGACCACCGCTGTACCGCCGCGAGTCGGCACCATCGTGAGGTGCGGGGGTTGCGGCGCACCGCACCCGGCGAGCACCACCGCTGCGACGATCGTCGCCACTACCTGCGGAACACGGAGCCGGCGGAGTGCCGCCGGAGTTCTCACTGCAGGCGGAGGTCCAACGTGATCGTCGCGAACGCGAAGATCAGCGCAACGGCGACCGTAATGCGGTCGAGGTTCTTCTCGACGACCGTCGATCCCTGCGCTGCGGAGCCAACGGCGCCTCCGAACATGTCGGAAAGCCCGCCACCCTTACCGCTGTGGAGCAGGACGAGGAGGATCAATCCGAGGGCAGCGAGCACCTCAATGACGATGTAGACAGCAGTCACAGCGAATTCCCTTCGTTCCTAGCGAATCAAGGGTAGCACCGCACCGCTGCGGCGACGATCTCGGTAAACGTGGCAGCGTCGAGGCTGGCGCCACCGACGAGCAGTCCGTCGACGTCGGGAGCGCTCAGCAGCTCCTCGGTGTTCCCAGGCTGCACCGAACCCCCGTAGAGGATCCGAACGCTTTTGGCTGCTGCAGTCCCGAGCACCGAGGAGAGGACGTTCCGGATGTGTGCCGCAGCGCCTTGCGCATCATCTGCCGTAGCCGCTTGACCGCTCCCAATGGCCCACACGGGCTCGTAGGCCACGACCAGGTCCTCAGCGGCGTCGTCAGGGAGACCGCGCACCGCAGCAGTCACCTGGCGGGTGAGTACCTCATCAGTCAGTCCGTCGTTCCGCTCCTCAGTGGACTCGCCGACGCAGACCACCGCAACCATGCCCGCACCGATGACCGCACTGGCGGTTTGCTGCACGAGGGCGTCGTCCATGGCGTAGAACGAACGACGTTCGGAGTGGCCGACCAAGACGTATCGGGTCTGCAACTTCGCCAGCATGGTTGCCGAGACTTCCCCGGTGTAGGCACCCTTGTCGAGGTGGCTGCAGTGCTGTGCGCCGAGCGAGATGGGCAACTTATCCGCTTCAACGATCGACTGCACCGTGCGCAGATCCGTGAACGGGGGGTGGACCGCGACTTCCACCCGCTTGGTCGTGAGCGTGGAGTTGAGCCGGAGTCCGAGGTCACGTACGAGGTGCAGCGCCTCTTGGTGGTCCTTGTTCATCTTCCAGTTGCCGGCGATCAGTGCGTTACGAGCCATGACTTACCTCGGAGCGTTCGACGCTGCACGCAGTGCAGCGAGGCCAGGAAGATCACCGAGCTCGATGAACTCGAGGCTCGCTCCCCCGCCAGTGGACATGAACGAGACCTCGGTGTCGAGGCCCGCCTTCTTCAATGCTGAGGCAGAATCGCCTCCGCCAATCACGCTGAAGCCCGCACTGCCAGCCACGGCCGCAGCCACGCCAGCAGTTCCCGCCGAGAATCGGTCGTCTTCGAACGCCCCCACGGGGCCATTCCACAGGATGGTCTTCGCCTGAGCGATCGCCGTGGAGAATCGACTGACCGAATCTGGACCGACGTCGAGGCCAACCCAACCGAGGGGAAGGTCCTCACCGTAGGTCTTCACCTCAGCGGTGGGGTTGGTTCCGTTGAACTCTACGCCGAACGGCGCCCCAGGCTCGAGGGCGACGATGTCGGTTGGCACCAGGATCTCGAGGTCCCGCTCCAGCAGTTCCCGGCAGGCCCCAATCTTCGTCGGGTCCAGCAACGATGCCCCCACCTTGTGCCCTTGGGCAGCCAGGAAGGTGAACGCCATGGCGCCACCGACGATCAAGGTATCGACCTTCTTCGACAGGCTGTCCAAGATCCCGAGCTTGTCGGCGACCTTGGCCCCACCCACGATGGCGACGAAGGGTCGTGCAGGCTCGTGCAGCAAGCCTCCGAGGACCTCCACCTCTCGTTCCACCAGACGACCTGCGGCGGAGGGCATCTTCTTCGGTGGCCCGACGATGGAGGCCTGCGCCCGGTGGGAGCACCCAAATGCGTCGTTCACGAAGTGGGTGTACCCGTCGCAGAGTTCGTCGATCCACGCCTGCTCAGCGGTCTCTTCGCCCGGGTTGAATCGAACGTTCTCGAGCACGGTCACGTCGGGGAGCACCTTGGAGAGCATGGCCGTGATGGGTGCCATTGAGTACCGCTCGTCAGGTGCACCCTTGGGTCGCCCGAGGTGTGAGCACACCGTCACCGATGCGCCCTGCTCCATGAGCCAGGTGAGCGTCGGAAACGTCGCACGAATTCTGAAGTCATCCACGATGACGCGGCGCCCCTCAACCTCAGTGATGGGCACGTTGAAGTCGGCGCGGACGAGGACCTTCGCCCCTCGGAGATCGCCGAGATCTTCGAGGAGCGGGAGGCCAGCGAGCGCTGCGGGGCGCGACGAGGAGGTCACTTGCCGAGGAGGACGGTCAGATCCACGAGGCGGTTCGAGTAGCCCCACTCGTTGTCGTACCAACCGAGGACCTTGACCAGCGAACTGTGCTCGTCGATCTTCTGCACCATGGTGAGGCCAGCGTCGAAGGTGCACGATGCCGGGGACGAGACGATGTCTTCAGAGACGATCGGCTCCTCGGTGTAGACGAGGACCTTGCCGAGGCGTGGGTCTTGTGCGGCGGCGGCGTAGGCAGCGTTCACCTGCTCGACCGTGGGGTTCCCAGGAACCACGGCGGTGAAGTCGGTAATGGAGCCGACGGGAACTGGCACGCGGAGGGAGGTCCCATCGAGCTTGCCCTTCATGGACTCGAGCACGAGGCTGGTGGCTCGAGCAGCGCCGGTCGACGACGGCACGATGTTGACCGCAGCAGCTCGGGCCCGACGGAGATCCTTGTGCGCGAGGTCGAGCAAGTTCTGGTCATTGGTGTAGGCGTGCACGGTCGTCATGAGGCCGGAGATGACGCCGAACGCATCGTCGAGCACCTTGACCATGGGCACGAAGCAGTTCGTCGTGCACGAAGCGTTCGAGACGATCGTGTGGGCGGCGGGGTCGTAGGTGTCCTCGTTCACGCCGATCACGAAGGTGGCGTCGACCTCGGTGGCTGGAGCAGAGACGATGACCTTCTTGGCGCCACCGTTGAGGTGGAGCGCCGCTTTGTCGCGAGCGGTGAACAGACCCGTCGACTCCACGACCACGTCTGCGCCGACCGATGCCCAGTTGAGGGCACCTGGGTCGCGCTCAGCGAACACCGTGATGCGCTTGCCGTTCACGACGATGGCATCGTCGTCGACGGTCACCGTCCCGTTGAACCGACCCTGCGTGGAGTCGTAGCGGAGCAGGTGCGCCAAGGTCTCACTCGAGGTGAGGTCGTTGATGGCCACGACCTCGACATCGGCGCCACTGGCCAAGACGGCACGAACGAAGTTGCGTCCGATGCGGCCAAATCCATTAATCCCAACTCGGACCGTCACGGGCCCTCCTCAGCTTTCGTCGAACGGCGCGCTCTACGCCAGCGGCGAGACTATCGCTGCTAGCCGGGAAGGGTCGTGCATTGGCCGGTTGGGCAGGGCCAACGGTGCGTCGACGCACTCGATCCTGACATCGCCCAGCTCCATCCCGAGCGTGGTATCGCACACCACCACATCAGGGGTGACGCCGTGTCGCACGAGCGCGTCGACGTGATCGCCGACGTTGTAGCCCGAGGACTCGGGGACCTGCGGCAAGAGGTTGCAGAGGTAGACCACCTGCGCCGACGTCGCCTCGAGCGCTTCAGTGATCGCCGGAGCAATGACCGACGCCAGAACGCTCGTGTACAGCGAGCCGGGGCCAAGGAGGATCTGATCGGCATCCGATATCGCCCTCACCACGGCCTCGGGAACACACGGGCGCTCAGGGTGCAGCCGCACGGAGGTGATCCCACCGGCCTCCGTGATCGCGGCTTGGCCCGTGACGCATCCGAGGTCCGTCTCCGCAACGAGCACGACAGGTTCGCTCGTCGCTGGGAGCACGGTACCGATGCAGCCGAGCAGATCGCCCGCTGCGGCGAGGCCCATGAGCAGATCGCCGTGGAGGTCGATCAGTCCCGCCAAGATCAGGTTGCCAACCGCGTGGCCGTCGAGCTCTCCGGCACCGAAGCGGTGCTGGAAGAGCGAATCCCAAGGGTTCGGCTCAGCAGCCAGAGCGAGGAGGCAACGACGGAGGTCGCCCACAGCGACCACGTCGAGGAGCTCCCGGAGTCGACCGCTCGACCCCCCATCATCGGCCACCGAGATCACCCCGGAGACCGACGTGGCGTACCGGCGAGCACCTTGGAGTGCGGCGGCAGCCCCGTGGCCTCCGCCGAAGACCACCACGTTCCGTGCGGTCATCGATCGATGTCTCGGTGGAACACGTTGAGCGCAGGAACCACGTGCTCAGTCCGCAAGCGCTCGGCAATGGCCTCGGCGATCGCCACCGAGCGGTGGCGGCCCCCGGTGCACCCGATGGCCACGGTGACGTAGGACTTACCCTCCTTGGCGTACGACGGGAGGAGCAGCGTGAGCATCGCGTCGAGTTGGTCGAGGAACGCAGCGGTCTCAGCGCTCTGGAGCACGAAGTTGCGAACCCCTTCATCGAGACCGCTCTGCGGGCGGAGCGCCGGCTCCCAATGGGGGTTCGGCAGGAAGCGGACGTCGAATACCAAGTCCACGTCGAGGGGGATGCCGTGCTTGAACCCGAAGGAGGTGATCGACGTCCTCATGGTCGCGGGCGCCGATGAGGCGTCGAAGAGGTCTCGAATCCGGAGCCGCAGCTGATTGGTGTTGAGCTCGGTGGTGTCGAGCGTGGCCGTGGCGTGCTCTCGGACCGCGGCGAGGGCGGCTCGTTCCTCGGCGATTGCCTCGGCGACGCCGAGGAGCGACCGGGGATGCTTCCGGCGGGTGCCTTCGAACCTTCGGACGAGCACATCGTCATCAGCGTCGAGGTACAGCACGTCGACGTGGTACTTCGTCGCGAGTCGATCGAGGATGGGCGTCAACGCCGCACCATCGACCGGACCCGACCGGCCGAGGATGAACGCCACCCGCTCAGTGGACCGTGCTGGGTGACAGACGAGGTCGACGGCGTCTTCGATGATCGCCGTCGGCAGGTTGTCGATGACGTACCACCCGAGGTCTTCGAGGGCGGCCGAAGCGGTTGACCGTCCGGCTCCCGACATTCCCGTGACGATGAGGACGCGATGCACGTCGTCAGTCTTACCCATCCCGCCCGTCGAGACCAGCGGTTGCACCTGCATCGCTGTCTGGCGCACCACTGGCATCACCGTCATCCTCAGGGTGCAACTCTGCGTAGAGCGCCGTCGCTACCCGATCGGGAAGCCAGGCGAGTTCAGCCAAGTCCTGCCGCGTCGCGTTCCGCAGTTCTCGCATAGTTCCGAAGTGGTCGAGCAGCTTGGTCCGTCGCGTGGGTCCGAGGCCGACCACGCCGTCGAGAACGGATGCGGTCATCCTGGCCCCGCGACGTTGGCGGTGGAAGGTGATGGCGAATCGGTGCGCCTCGTCTCGAATGCGCTGGAGGAGGAACAGCGCTTCCGAACCTCGAGCGACGTGCATCGGGAGCGACCTGCCCGGTCGATAGACCTCTTCGAACTGCTTCGCCAAGGAGGCCACCTCGATGGAGGATGCGAGCCCCAACTCGTCGAGCACGTTGGTCACCGACGACAACTGACCCTTGCCGCCGTCGATCAGGAGCAGCTGCGGCCGGTAGGCGAAGCGACGCTTCGTGATCGGCACCTCGGGTTCGTCGTCGAGCCGGCGGAGACGACGCCTGAGCACCTCGGCCATCGCTGCGAAGTCATCGTTGCCGTCCACGGTCTTGATGAGGAAGTGCCGGTAGTCGGAGCGTTTGGGGAGTCCATCTTCGAACACCACCATCGATCCCACGTAGTCGGTGCCTTGGAGGTGGCTCATGTCGTAGCACTCGATCCGCAGCGGTGCTTCGGCGAGCCCGAGATCCTGCTGGAGCTGCGTGAGCGCCTTCGACCTCGAATTGTGGTCGCTCGCACGGCGGAGCTGATGGCGAGCGAGGTCCTCGGCAGCGTTGCGCACCGCCATCTCGAGGACCTGACGACGTCGCCCGCGGTGCGCTTCAGTCACCGTCACGGGACCTGACCGCACTCGCTCCAACCACTGCTCGAGGACTCCAGCTCGCTCGGGATCGATCGCCGTCGAGACCAGTACCTGCCGAGGCACTTCGAGGACTGGATCGGCGTACACCCGCTCGAGGACCGTGGCCAGGATCTCTCCATCGCTCTGGTCCTCGGCGCGATCGACGATCACGCCATGGCGCCCGACCACTCGACCGTGGCGGACGTGGAAGATGGCAACGGAGACCTCGAGGGGATTGGCGCTCAACCCGAATGCGTCGAAGCTCCCACTGGCGTCGACGACGACCTCTTGGCTCTGAGATGCCTCCGAAACGGCGGTGATGCGGTCTCGCAGCCGTGCCGCTCGCTCGTAGGCCATCGCCGCGGCGGCTTCGCCCATCTCCTGGCGCAACTGCTCCAGCATGGGCTCGGTATCACCTGCGAAGAACTGCTGGAACGCTTCGACGTACCCGGCGTAGACCGCAGGTTCGACCGCGCCGATGCAGGGACCCGAGCACTTCCCAATGTCGTAGAGCAGGCAGGCCTTCTGCATCTTCTGATGCCGAGCGAACTTGGTGTCGGTGCAGGTGCGCAGGGGATAGGACTTGACCATGAGGTCGATGGTCTGGCGGAGCGAGCGAACGTGTGGGTAGGGGCCGAAGTACTGCACGCCTCTGCGCCGCTTGCCCCGGTAGGTGAACGGCCGTGGCCACTCCTCGTTGAGGGAGATCGCCAGCCACGGATAGGTCTTGTCGTCCTTCAGTCGGACGTTGAAGCGCGGCTGGTGGGTCTGGATGAGCGAGTGCTCGAGGAGCAGGGCGTCGACCTCGGTGGCCACGACCACCCATTCGACCCGCTCGGCTGCCGCCACCATTTGGGCGGTGCGGACGGGGAGGTTCCTCGGATCTTGGAAGTAGTTCGACAGGCGCTGCCGGAGCGACGATGCCTTGCCGACGTAGATCACCCTTCCATCCCGATCGATGAACTGGTACGAACCAGGAGCATCGGGGATTGAACCAGCAGGTGGACGCAGCACCTCTCCATTGCACCACGACGAACGACCACGTGGTGCAGCGTCACAACTACAGTGGAAACGGGTCCATTCGGGCCGCGGTGGAGGTACCCATGCTTCGGATTCAACGCACGCTCCCCGACCGCTACCAGACCGCGAGCAAGCAGGCGCTCCTCGAGATGGTCACCGCCGCGAAGGCATCCCTCGGACAGCGGTGCATGATCCTCGGTCACCACTACCAACATGACGACGTCATGGCTTTCGCTGACGCTCGAGGTGACTCCTTCGGTCTCTCGAAGATCGCAGCGTCGAACAGCTCTGCGGAGTTCATCGTGTTCTGCGGCGTGCACTTCATGGCCGAGTCAGCCGACATCTTGACGAGCGACCAGCAGCACGTCTTCCTCCCCGACCTCAACGCTGGGTGCTCCATGGCCGACATGGCCGACCTCGATGCAGTCGAAGAGGCGTGGACAGCGCTCGGCGACCACGTCGACCTCAGTCGGGTCATGCCGATCACCTACATGAACTCTTCGGCCGCGCTCAAGGCGTTCGTGGGGCGCCACGGCGGGGCGGTCTGCACGTCGTCGAACGCCCGAGCCGTCCTCACCTGGGCACTCCTCGACGAAGTGGACGGCGATACCCGAGCTGACCGGGTCCTGTTCTTCCCCGACCAGCACCTCGGCCGCAACACCGGTTTCGACCTCGGTTTCACCGAGGAGCAGATGCTGCTGTGGAATCCCCGCTTCGACCTCGGAGGCCTCGAGCCTTCGGCCGTAGCGACGTCGAAGGTCTTGCTGTGGAAGGGCCATTGCTCGGTCCACCAGCGGTTCCGCCCCGAGCACATCGAGGCGTTCCGAGCTGAGCACCCCGAGGGCCTCGTCCTCGTGCACCCCGAGTGCGCGCACGAGACCGTCGCCCTGGCCGACGTGGTCGGCTCAACCGACGCCATCATCAAGGCCGTCGACGCTGCAGCACCTGGGACGGCGATCGGCATTGCGACCGAGGTGCACCTCGTCAACCGACTGGCCAACGAGCACCCTGACCTCCACGTCGAATGCCTCGATCCCTTGGTGTGCCCCTGCGCCACGATGGCGCGCATCGACCTCCCCCATCTGGCGTGGATCCTCGAGTCACTCGAGGCTGGCGAAGAGGCGAATCGCATCGTCGTCGACGCCGACACCGCCGTCTGGGCCAAGGTGGCGCTCGAACGCATGCTCGCCATCACCTGATGTACGAACCGACCCTCTCACCACTCGGAGCCTCGTGAGGTGAGTCGCCCGCTGATTGGTGCTGTCGAGGCTGGGGGCACCAAGTTCATCTGCGCCGTGGCTGGCGATCTCGACGAACTCCACACGGTCGAGCCGCACGTCGTCGCGACGGTGGATCCCACGGCGACGATGCGGGCGGTCCTCGAGTACTTCGCCCCCTTCGCCGCATCTGGGGATCTGGCCGCCCTCGGTATCGGGACCTTCGGTCCAGTGTCGAGGGCCACTCGTTCGGTACTGGCGAGTAGCCCGAAGGTCGCGTGGCGAGGATTCGACTGGGATGCAGCCATGCGATCCGCTCTCGGCGACCTTCCCCTCGGATTCGACACCGATACCAATGCCGCTGCACTCGCCGAATCGAGCCTCGGCGCTGGAGCGGGCGATGACGTCATGGTGTACGTGACGGTCGGAACCGGCATCGGTGGTGGCATCACCATCAACGGCCACCTGCTCCATGGCCTCCTCCATCCCGAACTCGGCCACATGGTGGTGCCGCAGGACCCATTCGACACCTTCGTCGGCACGTGCCCGCACCATGGTGCGTGCCTCGAGGGACTCGCCAGTGGAGCGGCGATCGCTGCCCGATGGGGCCAACGTGCAGAAGCCCTGGAGTTGACGCATCCTGCGTTCGACCTCGAGGCCACCTACCTGGCAGCGATGTGCGCCACCATCACCACCGTGCTGACTCCCGGGCGCATCGTGCTCGGCGGCGGCGTCGCTCAGGTTCCCGGCCTCCTCGCCGCGGTGCGCCGCAAGACGGGTGACCTCCTGAACGGGTACCTCGCCGTCGATCGCTACACCACTGACCTCGACCACTACCTCGTTCGACCCGCGCTCGGGTCGAGGTCGGGGATCACCGGCGCGTGGCTCCTCGGAGTGAACGCGCTCGAAGCCTCAGCCCTTGGCGAGCAACGGCCCTAGCCACTGACCGGTGTAACTGCCAGGAATTGCGGCCACCTGCTCCGGAGTCCCCTCGGCGATGACCTCGCCACCTCGGCTACCGCCTTCAGGCCCGAGATCGATGACCCAGTCAGCGCACTTGACGACGTCGAGCGAGTGCTCGATGACGATCACCGTGTTGCCTTGATCCACGAGTCGCTGCAGCACGCCGAGGAGCCGGTGCACATCCTCGAAGTGCAAGCCGGTCGTTGGCTCGTCGAGTACGTAGAGGGTGTGTCCGGTGGGGCGTCTGGCCAACTCCGTGGCGAGCTTCACCCGCTGCGCCTCACCACCCGAGAGCGTGGTGGCCGCTTGGCCGAGCCGCACGTAGCCGAGGCCCACGTCGCACAAGGTCTGCAGGTGTCGCTGGATCGGCGGCTGCTTCTCGAAGAAGCCGAGTGCCTCCTCGCAGCTCATCTGCAAGACGTCGGCGATGGACTTGCCCTTGAAGACCACCTCGAGGGTCTCTCGGTTGTAGCGGGCGCCGTGGCACACCTCACAGGGGACGTAGACGTCGGGGAGGAAGTGCATCTCGATCTTCAAGGTGCCGTCACCCGCGCAGGACTCGCAGCGTCCTCCCCGCACGTTGAAGCTGAAGCGTCCGGGTTGGTAGCCCCGGACCTTCGCCTCAGGCGCTGCAGCGAAGAGCTTGCGGACGTGGTCGAAGACGCCGGTGTAGGTCGCTGGGTTGGACCGAGGGGTACGACCAATCGGGGTCTGATCGACCGAGACCACCTTGTCGATGTGCTCGATTCCCTCAATCCGACGGTGGCGACCAGGAAGGTCTCTCGACCGATGCACGTGGTGCTGGAGGCTCTTGAGCAGGATCTCGTTGACGAGCGTGGACTTCCCCGATCCTGACACCCCGGTCACGGCAGTGAACGTACCGAGCGGGAAGGTGACGTCGAGGTCGTGGAGGTTGTTCTCCTTGGCTCCCCGGACGACGAGTTCGTCGCCCGACCCCGGTCGGCGCTTGGCGGGAATGGCAATCTTCCGCTTCCCCGAGAGGTACTGACCGGTGATCGATGCCTTGTTCGTGAGGAGGCCACCACGGCCACTGACCGGACCGGCGTGGACGACGTGACCGCCGTGCTCGCCAGCTCCTGGGCCGATGTCGACGGCGTAGTCGGCAGCCAGAATCGTCTCCTCGTCGTGCTCAACGACGATCACGGTGTTGCCGAGGTCGCGGAGTCGCTCCAAGGTGGCGATGAGCCGCTGGTTGTCTCGTTGGTGGAGGCCAATGGAGGGCTCGTCGAGCACGTAGAGGACGCCGACGAGACCCGAACCAATCTGGCTGGCGAGGCGGATCCGCTGGGCTTCACCGCCGGACAAGGTGGCGGAGGAACGAGCGAGCGTGAGGTAGTCGAGACCCACGTCGAGCAAGAAGGCCATCCGTTCGACGATCTCCTTCACCACTCGGTCGGCGATGAGGTGCTCTCGCTCGGAGAGCTCCAGCGCCTGGATGGTCGCTAGCCCCTCGCCAATCGACAGTTCACAGAACGCAGCGATCGACATGCCCGAGACGGTGACCGCTAAGGACTCGGGCTTCAGCCGAGCGCCGTTGCAGGACGGACAGGGCACCTCGCGCATGAAGGCTTCGATTTGCTCTCGCGCCCAGTCCGACTCCGCCTCGCTGTGGCGACGCTTGAGCCACGGCACCACCCCTTCGAAGACGCTCGTGTAGTTGCGTGAGCGACCGAAGCGATTGCGGTACTGCACGGTGACCGCCTTGGTCCCCGTTCCCTCCAAGACCAGCGCTCGCTGCTTGGGCTTGAGGGTCTTCCACGCTGCATCTGGACTGAACCCTCCGAGCTCGGCCACTCCACGCAGCAGTCCCCCGAAGTACTCCGACCGAGCCGAAGCCCAGGGGATGATGGCGCCGCCGTTGAGGCTCAACTCGTCGTCTTGGACGACGAGATCGGGGTCGACCTCGAAGGTCGTCCCGAGTCCAGCGCACGCGGCACAAGCGCCGTAGGGCGAGTTGAAGGAGAAGTTCCTCGGCGCTGGCTCTTCGAAACTCGTCCCATCGTGGGGACAAGCGAGGTGCTGGCTGAAGGGCACCCGCTCGGACTCGCCATCACCGAGGATTTCGATCTCCGCCGTGCCACCCGTGAGGCCGAGCGCCGTCTCGATGGACTCGGTGAGGCGACCCCGAATGCTCGATTTGAGGACCAACCGGTCGACGACCACGTCGATGGTGTGGGTTTCGTAGCGTTCGAGTTCGAGGTCGCCACGATCGGCGAGCTCCACGGATTCCCCATCCACGATCGCTCGAGCGAATCCCTGCTTGGCCAGATCGTCGAGGAGCGTCGAGTACTCACCCTTGCGCCCCCGCACCACTGGGGCGAGGACCATGAAGCGAGTTCCCTCGTCCATCGCCATGATGCGATCGACGATCTGCTGTGGCGACTGGCGGCTCACGGGTCTTCCGCAGGTTGGACAGTGCGGGTGGCCCGTCCGAGCCCAGAGGAGTCGGAGGTAGTCGTAGATCTCGGTCACCGTCCCCACCGTTGACCGTGGGTTCCGGGACGCGGACTTCTGGTCAATGGAGATCGCCGGGGAGAGGCCCTCGATGAAGTCCACATCTGGTTTGTCCATCTGCCCGAGGAACTGACGAGCGTAGGCAGAGAGCGACTCGACGTAGCGTCGCTGCCCTTCGGCGTAGATGGTGTCGAAGGCTAGCGAGCTCTTGCCCGAGCCGGAGAGTCCCGTGAAGACGATGAGCCGGTCCCGAGGGAGCTCGAGCGAGACGTCTTTCAGATTGTGCTCACGAGCACCGCGAATGGTCAGAGAAGAGGACACTCGCCGAGGATACCCGGACGCCTGCAGCTCGCCCTCAGTCCTCCGTCGCTCGAGAGGGATCCTGCGCTCGCAGCAACTCGAGTTCGTCGCGGAGCAGCGCCGCCTCTTCGAAGCGGAGTTCACTGGCTGCGAGCAACATCTCCTTCTCGACTTGCGCCATGAGATCACCCATGTCGCCGCTCGACGGTGCGACGACGTCTCGCTTGGCGTTGCGCCGCTTCTCATCATCGAGGGTGCTGATCGCCCGTCGACCAGTGGATCCGTCGCCGTCCGTCCCACGAATACGGCCCAGGAGGTCGGTGACCGCCTTGCGAATGGTCTTCGGATCGATACCGTGCGCGGCGTTGTAGGCGAGCTGCACTGCCCGACGATCACCGGTGATGGCGATGGCCCGCTCCATCGATTCGGTCATGACATCGGCGTAGAGCACGACGTGGCCCTTGGCGTTGCGAGCGGCCCGGCCCATGGTCTGGATGAGCGCTGGCGTCGACCGCAAGAACCCTTCCTTGTCGGCATCGAGGATCGCCACCAGCGCCACTTCGGGAAGGTCGAGCCCCTCTCGGAGCAGGTTGATGCCCACCACGACGTCCACCTCGCCGAGGCGGAGCTGCCGGAGGACCTCAATTCGGGTGACGGTGTCGATATCGGAGTGGAGGTAGCGCACCTTGATGCCGTGATCGAGGAGGTAGTCGGTCAGGTCCTCGGCCATCTTCTTCGTCAAGGTGGTCACGAGCACTCGATCGCCGTCGGCGATCGTCGCTGAGATCCGACCCAGCAGGTCGTCGACTTGACCCTTCGTCGGCAAGACGGTGACCTCAGGGTCGAGCAGTCCGGTTGGACGGATGACCTGCTGCGCACGGGTTGAGGACACCTCGAGTTCGTAGGTGCCAGGCGTGGCCGAGACGAAGACCACCTGCGGCACGCGGTCGATGAATTCCTCGAAGGTGAGCGGTCGGTTGTCGAGTGCGCTCGGGAGCCGGAATCCGTGCTCCACCAGGTTCATCTTTCGAGAACGATCGCCGGCGTACTGTCCGTGGATCTGGGGAACCGCAACGTGGGATTCGTCGATGACGACGAGGAAGTCTTCCGGGAAGTAGTCCATCAAGGTGTACGGGGGCTCACCGGCCGAGCGGCCATCTAAGTGACGGGAGTAGTTCTCAATTCCCGAGCAGCTCCCCGTCTCCTGGAGCATCTCGAGGTCGTACTCCGTCCGAGACCGGAGCCGCTGCGCTTCGAGCAGCTTCTTCTCGGTGTTGAGCACCTGGAGTCGCTCCCGGAGTTCATCTTCAATGGACGTGATCGCCCGGCGGAGCGTCTCCTCGCTGGTGGCGTAGTGGGTCGCCGCGAAGAGGACCGCATCGTCCATCGGGTCGCTCATCTCGCCCGTCATCACGTCGAAGGTGGTGATGCGCTCCAAGGTGTCGCCGAAGAATTCGAGGCGCATGGCGCGCTCCTCGAACGCTGGATGCACCTCAATGGTGTCCCCGCGACGGCGGAACGTGCCTCGAACGAGGTTCACGTCGTTTCGGTCGTACTGCAGATCGACGAGTCGACGAAGCAGCAAGCCCTGGTCGTAGTCCTCACCGACGATGAGACCGAGCATCCGGTCCTGGTACTCGCTCGGGCTCCCGAGTCCGTAGATGCACGACACCGACGCCACGACGATGACGTCTCGACGGGTGAGGAGGGCAGAGGTGGCAGCGTGGCGGAGCCGGTCGATCTCGTCGTTGATCGACGAATCCTTCTCGATGTAGGTATCCGTGGTCGGCAGGTAGGCCTCAGGTTGGTAGTAGTCGTAGTAGGACACGAAGAACTCGACTCGGTTGCTCGGGAAGAGGTCCTTCAACTCCGAGGAGAGCTGGGCAGCGAGCGACTTGTTCGGCTCGATGATGAGCGTCGGTCGCTGGAGCGCTTCGATCATCCACCCGATCGTCGCCGTCTTTCCCGAACCGGTGATGCCCTCCAGCGTGACGTACCGCTCTCCCCCACCAACCGCCTCGACCAAGGTGGCGATCGCCGTCGGCTGATCTCCTGCTGGCTTGAAGGCCGACTCGACGAGGAACTCAGCCACGGAGCACCTGGTGCTTCTGCGCCCGCTGCTCCTCGAGCCAATCCCACAGCGCATCGGTCGCAGCAACCAGCTCTTCGAGGGTTCCCGAGTTGTCGATGACTCGGTCGCCGAGGGCAACTCGTTCCGCACGGTCCATCTGCGCTGCGATTCGCCGATCGGCGTCGTCAGCATTCATACCTCGCGCTTCCACCAACCGAGCCTTGGTGACGTCAGTTGGGCAATCGACCACCACGACGACGTCGAGATCCATCATCGACCGGTGCTCGGCTCGCAGGAGGGGGATCGCGAACAGGACGGTCCGATCCTCGTCGACGTACAGCCCACGTTGTCGGACCATTTCGAGGCCGATGGCAGGATGGGTAATGGCGTTGAGGTCGGCCAAGGCCGCAGCGTCGCCGAAGGTGCAGGCTGCGAGGGCGAGCCGATCGAGGTGTCCGTCGACACCCAGAATTCCGGTGCCGAATCGCTCGACGAGCGCCTGGAGCACGGGCGTGCCGGGCTCCACGATGTCCCGGGCGACTTGGTCGGCGTCGATGAGCGCGGCACCGCGCTCAACCAGGAGATCGGCCACCGTGGACTTCCCTGATCCAATTCCGCCGCTGATGCCGACTGCCAACATGACGCCCTCCTCGTAGCGCGGACCCCCACGCCTCGTTGGGAGCATAAACTCCGAACGGACGCTTCCACCTATGACGACTCAGACCCCCACCTCGACTGCCAGCGTCACCTCGGAGTCGTCGAAGCGCCGACGGGCGATTCCCTACCTCGTCTTGGCGGCATTCAGCTACCTCCCCTCGCTCTTGGCGCGGCCTGGTTGGATCGCTGCGGATACCAAGCAGTACCTCTACCTCGATCCCGGAAAGCTCCTGTCGAGCGCATGGTCGATGTGGAATCCGGACGTCGCCCTCGGGACGGTCACCCATCAGAACATCGGATACCTCTTCCCGATGGGTCCGTACTACTTCGTCATGGCCGAAGCCCATGTCCCCCTCTGGATTGCCCAGCGGTTGTGGATGGGATCGTTGTTCTTCGCCGCTGGTGCCGGTGTCTACTTCTTGAGTCGACTGCTGCAGTTCCGAAGGTCCGGTGCACTCGCAGGTGCCTTCGTCTACATGCTCACACCGTTCGTCCTCGACTACATCACCCGTATCTCCGCCATCACGATGCCGTGGGCAGCACTCGGGTGGATGCTGGCGTTCACCATCTTGTCTCTGCGACGTCCAGGCTGGCGGTTCCCAGCGCTCTTCGCCCTCTGCGTCGCCATCGTTGGAGGGGTGAACGCAACCTCCATCTTGTTCGTTGGCTTGGCACCAGCCCTCTTCGTTCTCTACGAGGTCTTCGTCACGAGGGCGGTTACCAACCGTGTTGCGGTTGCAACCGTCGCCAAGATTGGGGCACTCACCGCTGCAGTTTCTCTGTGGTGGATCGCCGGCCTCTGGGCTGAAGGTTCCTACGGCATCAACATCTTGAAGTACACCGAGACCATTCCGACGGTCACTTCGACGTCGCTCGCCTCGGAGACCTTCCGAGGACTCGGGTATTGGTTTTTCTACGGTCGTGACGCATCAGAACCCTGGACTTCTGCAGCGGGTGCCTACCTCCACTCGATGTGGGTCATCGCCCTCAGTTTCGCGATTCCGGCGGCATGTGTCCTCGCCGGTTGCTTCATTCGTTGGAAGTACCGAGCCTTCGCCGTCTGGCTCTTGCTTGCGGGCATCGTGTTCGCAGTTGCGGCCTACCCCCTCAACAAGCCGACCCCGTTCGGTTCAGCCCTGAAGGCAGCAGCGACTGGTTCCACCGTTGGCTTGGCCATGCGATCATCGAATCGAGTGCTGCCGATCGCTGTCCTCGGCATGGCCCTCATGCTCGGCGCCTTCATCTCCTCGGTTCGGCTGCGACGTCCACGGGTCGCCCACGCCCTCCTCGGCCTCACGGTGGTCGCGACGTGCGTGAACCTCTTGCCGCTCTACAACGGAACCATCGTGGCGACCAATCTGGCTCGGAGTTCAGCCACGCTCCCGCTCTACGTTCGCCAGACGACCGCGTACTTGAATAGCGTGCACCCTGGAACTCGAGTGCTCGGGCTTCCAGGCGAAGATTTCGCCTACTACACCTTCGGCACGACTGAAGACTCCATTTGGCCCGGGATTCTGAATCGGCCGTACGTCGCTCGTCAGGCTGTCGTCCAAGGAGAAGCCGGGTCAGCGAACTTGATCCGAGCCCTCGATGAGGCCATGCAAGACGGCGTCCTCGATCCGAACAGCATCGCTCCCGTCGCCTCCCTCATGAGCGCTGGAGATGTCCTCCTCCAGTCGAACCTCCCAACGACTCGCTACGGACTCAACCCCCCACAGGCCACCTACCTCCGCATGTTCAACCCGACGCCCAATGGCCTCTTGAGTCCAGCGTCCTTCGGTTCCGTCGTGGTCGTGAAGGGCATTCACCGCAAGATCTTCAGTCCAGCTGAACTGGCCATCCCACCTGGCTCGCCCTACCCGGCTCCGCTCATGGTCTACGGCGTCGCCGCGCCACGGTCGATCTTGCGCGCAGAGAGCGCCGAGCAGCCCATCATCCTCGCTGGTGACGGCGAGGGCATCTTGGCGCTCGCCAACTTCGGGTTGCTCGACAGCAACCCCACCGTCGACTACTCGGCGAGCTTGTCCGCCACGAGTCCCGTCCTGGCGAACGCGCTCCAGAACGATGCCACCTTGGTGCTGTCGGACTCCAACATCCGCCGACTCGACACCTGGGGTTCGCTCAACTCCACCTACGGCTACCCGATGACCGAGGACGAGAAGCCCATCGTGACCAACCCGGCCGAGCAGGCGCTCTCACCGTTCACCACGAATGACCCCTCCACCCAGACCGTGGCGTTCTACCCCGGCGTGCGCTCCATCGAGGCAACGTCCTACGGCAACCCCATCACGAACGACCCAGAGAGCCAGGCGTCGAATGCCTTCGACGGCATCTCGACCACCTCGTGGGTTGAAGGTGCTTACCAACGAGCGACGGGTCAGTACATCGACTTGAAGTTGGCCCTTCCGGTGACGACGAACCACCTCGAGTTCCTCCAGCCGTCTGTTGACGAGACTGGTCCTCGCCGAGTGGTCGGCATCACCATTACCGCCGGGTCGAGGACGATCCACGCGACCCTCAACTCGAGTTCGATCTACCAAACCAACGGACCGGCAACTGGACAGGGTCAGATCGTCTCGTTCCCGACGACCACCTTCTCGCACTTGCGTGTCACCATCACCTCGACGAATGAGCCGGGCCTCGCAGACTTCTCCAACGCGAACGCCGTTGGTTTCTCTGAGATCACCGTTCCTGGTGCCACCCCAATCATGGAATCGCTTCGGTTGCCGACCGACCTGTTGACCAACGTCGGCACGAGCTCGTTGAACCACCGACTCCTCATCACCCTCAATCGACTGATCCTCACCGCCCACCCCCTTGTTCGAACGGTCGACTTGCCCGGTCCTCGACAGTTCTCGGCGATGGGGACCTTGCGGCTGAATTCAGATGTCTCCGACAGCCAGATCAACGAGCTCCTCGGACGCACGGGATCCGGAGCTCATCAAAACCTCCCGCGTGGCACCTCAGGAGATGCCTACGTCGTCGGCACGAATTCCAACAGCCGACTCCAGGAGAGCTTCAACTCTGGATCGTGGTCTGCCGTCGATGGAGACCCAACGACGGCCTGGGTTCCCGCCGTTGGACCCGGTAATGGACAGACCATGTCGGTGAGCCTCAACAAGGCGGTCACCATTCACCAGCTCAACATGGTGCTCGTGAACGATGGGCATCACGGCCTACCGACGACGATCGCCCTCTCCAACGGCACGACCTCAGAGCAGATCGCGATGCCGGCAATTCCTCCAGCGGCGAGCACGGAGAACGGCGCCACCTCGGCGGTCACCGTTCCCATCGCCGTCCCACTCAGCGGCACGAATTTCAGCCTGACCATCGTCGCCAAGCGGGCGCCGCACATCACCGACTACTCGCTCTTCGGTCCGAACTCACTCCCCGTCGGCATCGCAGAGCTCGGGATTCCCGGCGTCACAGCACCCGTGACCCCTTCGACCATCCACACCGGCTGTCGGACCGATCTCCTGAGCGTGAACGGAACCCCGGTACCGATCACAGCCACGGGGTCAACCGCGGACCTGCTGGGCGGCAAGGGCATCACCTTCTCCACCTGCACCGGCGCACCCATCGCCTTCCAGAGTGGAGCCAACACCATCATTGGAGCGAAGGATCCATCAATTCCGCTCACCACCGATACCGTGGCGTTCGGTTCTGCCAGTGGTGGGGCACCCCTCGGGATCGCCAGTGGTCGATTCGATCTGCCATCTGCGCAGGCCGAGGTTCCCGCCACCGTCATCCATCAGAGCCGCACCTCGGTCTCAGCGACGATCGAGGGCACGGGAGCTCCAACCACCCTGGTCTTCGGGCAGAGCCTGTCGAGTGGTTGGAGCCTCTCGGTTGACGGACATCGCGTCGCGGGCAGCCCTCGTCTCGTCGACGGATTCGCCAACGGTTGGGATCTCCCGGCCCTCCCCGTTGGGAGCATCCACCACGTGGTCTTGACGTGGACACCGCAGAAGACCGTCGATCTCGCGCTCTACGCATCAGCCATTGGACTGGGTATCGTCCTCCTGCTCGCGCTGCGCCGTCCTCGACGCATGGCAGCTCCGACTGCTCCGCTCGATGTACCCCTGCTCTGGTCACGCCGCGGAGGTCTGCGCTCGAGTGGGCGACCACATCTCCTCGCCGTCGTACTCGCCATATCGATCGCCACGCTCGTTACGTCCTGGCTCGCCTTCATCCCCTTGGCGCTCCTCGGCCTCGTCGTCGCTCGCGGGCGCTGGGGTCGAGCGCTCAGCGTGGGCCTCATGGTGACCGGTCTCGGCGTCGCGACGGCGACCGTCGCCCTCGGCGCCCACCGCTGGCCGTGGAACATCTTGTGGCCGACGCACTTCGGTGTCGCGAACGGCTGCATCTGGGGCGTACTCGCGGTGCTCTTCGTCGACGCCACGATCGAGTCATCGGCTCTGCGCCACCCGGACGAGGCGATCGACGAAGACGACGATGACCTCTTCGAACTCGGCGACGACGGACCCGAGGGCGCCTCCCAGCCAGACGACGAACGAGACGAAACGGATGATCCGGGGCGCGACGATGATCTGGTGCTGCCCGGGACGCCTCACGAGCTCGAGCCGTCGGCCCCGATTGCCCCAAGCGTCGATCCCTTCGCTGCTGGATCTTCAGTAGCCCTCGCCGGTGGCATCGCTGCAACTGCGGCCATCTCGAGCGCAGTCGAACGCTCCAACGAGCGCCTCTCGACCGCTGCACCAACGATGCGAGAAGAGGAGCAGGCGCTGATTCCAGCGCTGACGGGACTCCGACGCTCCATCGCGCTCTTCCGCGCCTTCAGGGTGGAACAGACCGACCCAGATCTCTTCTATCGGACTCTCGCTGAGGACACGGCCCATCAGCTCGCCGGCTACGCACCGCTGTTCAACCGCGTCATCGCCGATGTGGGCGGAGGTCCCGGGTACTTCAGCGAGGCCTTCGAAACTCGAGGTGCGCACTGCATCCTCGTCGAGCCTGAAGCGGCGCCGATTCCCCCTCGCCCGGCGGATCTCCCCTTCTCCTCCTACGAGGAGCGCCATGACTACGCGGTGCTGCCTGGTCGCCTCCACCCAGGTCGTACGATCGCCGGCGATGGAATGCGGCTCCCCCTACCGGATGGGTCCGTGGATATCGCGTTCAGTTCGAACGTGCTCGAGCACGTACCCGACCCGAAGGCCTTCCTCGACGAAGCGCTCCGAATCACCCGACCTGGCGGTACCGTCTACTGCTCCTACACCGTCTGGCGCTCTCCGTGGGGTGGTCACGAAACGTCGCCGTGGCACTTCCTCGGGGGCGAGTTCGCCGCTCGCCGGTACGAGAAGAAGCACGGTCGCCCGCCGGGGAACAAATTCGGTGAGTCGCTCTTCAAGGTCACGGTCAAGCAGGGGCTCCACTTGGCGATCGACCGAGACGACGTGAGTGTGGCATGGGCGTTCCCCCGCTACTACCCCGATTGGGCGAGCTGGATCGTGAAGGTTCCCGTCGTGCGCGAGTTCCTGACCTGGAACCTCCTCATCGTGCTGAAGAAGGACGTGCCGGCTACCGAGATGCCTGAGCCGATGCCACCGCAGCGAGGGCCCGGAAGGTTTCAACCGCAGTCGCGTCCCAGGTGAAGCGCGCTGCGTTCTGCAGCGCACCGGCGGTCAACCTCCCTCGAAGTTCACCGTCGCCGAGCACCGTGACGAGACCGGCGACGAAGGCGTCACCTTCGGACACGAGGAGTCCTGAACTTCCGTGCACCACGGCATCGCGATGTCCTGCGATATCGGTAGCGACGGCAGGAGTCCCGCACGCTGCAGCCTCGGTGAGGGTCATCCCCCAACCCTCGCGCAGCGACGTCGATGCCACCACCCAAGAGGACTGATACGCGTCGACCAGCCCCGCATCGTCGATTCGACCAGGGAGGCGAAGCCAGTCGGCCGCACCCGCTGCGCGTACTTGCGCCTCGAGATCGGCACGGAGGTACCCCTCGCCGATGATCGTGGCCGTGAGGTTCGGAACCTCCCGCTTGGCCGCTACGAGGGCGTCGATCAACTTGTCGAACTGCTTGACGGGAACGAGACGCCCAACGGCGACGACGCTCGGCTGCTCGCTCTTCGTGCCTCCAGGGCTGAACGCTGACTCGATACCGGGCGGAACCACAGCGACGCGCCTTCGAGGGAGGTGCAGCTTCTCGATGATCTCCTCCTCCGAAGAGGTCGACAGGGTGAGGATCGACGTGCCGCGATAGAGAGGTGGCGCCAATCGGTGCTCGATCGTCGACCCAATCGCGGCGCGAACTGGAGGGAGCGACATCTGCCACATCGGCCCGTGGACGTGATGCAAGAAGACGATCTTGGGCCCGTGGTACCACAGCGGCGAGAAGAACGGCATGCCGTTCCAAATCTCCACGAGCGCCTCACCCGGTCGGCGGCGATGGCGAAGGCCGTGTGCGATCGCTGCCGGGAAGACGCCGTATCGACCGCCTCGCCGAATGACGTGGTAGCCATCGCGGTCGACCTCCATGGCTGCCCCGGGCACCATCGACGTGCGCATCTCCACCTCGATGCCGGCGGCGGCCCACCGGGTGGCGATGCGGTGCGCGTGGAGTTCGGATCCACCAGCCTCAGGATCATCGAGATCCCTCCAGGCCAACATGGTGACCTTGGCGATCCCGGCGTCTGCAGCGAGACGGGCGATGAGGGGCACACCCCCGGCGTCTTGCTCACTGGTCGTCACCGACATCTCCTCGTCCCGAAAGTCCTGACGATGCTACCGGCGACCGCTAGGTCGCCGAGGGCACCGTCGATGGGTTCCAACGGTGGTCTCGGAGGTGCGCGACCACGAAGCAGCTGACCATCACGACGACGAGGGAAACCTGCGCAGTGAGGTCAGCGTGGGCCACTGCCGACGGCGTCCCGCTTCCATTGACCGTGAGTGCAACGAGGAGTCCAGCGCCAGCCGCCAAGACGACGACCACCCATCGCTTGCCGATCGCCAACAGGTAGAGCGTGAGGATCATGGTGACCGAGAGGGCGGTCATCGCCGCCACCAGAGTCGAGAACGCTCCAGCAGCACCGAGGTACTTCGCCGAGAAGACGAGCCGCAGGACGGTTGCTGCCGCCAAGGAGGAGAGGCCAAACAGCAAGAGTGCGGGAGCTGCGACGATGGCGAGCGTCGCTGCCAAAGGCCGCAGGGCATGCGATCCTTCGCCGTGGTGGATCGCCGCCTCGGGAACGAGGTAACTGCCGAGGACGAGTGCGATGAAGCACAGCGCCTTGGATGCCACCGAGATCGCCGCGTAGGAACCCGACAGGTGGTGGTTCTCCCGCCCGATCAAGATCACATCGGCGTTCTGCAGCACGGCGAGGCACCCCATGGCGAAGACGGCAGCGATGAGATCCTTGGCGATGGCCGACGGATTGGCCGCAGCTCCGTGGTCGCCAACCCCGTCGTCACCCGCCACCGCAGACGTCGCGGAGCGACGAGCGTGGAGGTAGGTCGCAACTTCGGCAACGAGAATCCCGAGGCATGCACTCGCCACGTGCGGACTGATCGCAACGAAGGCCAAGACGGCGACGAATCGAACTCCACCCTCCACGAGGAAGTTGGTCGACAGGTCCCGGTAGTGCCGGGTCGCCTGCAGGAACCCACGATCGATACAGAGCACCACCCAGAGCCCCGCTCCTGCCAGCATCGTGACAACACCGAGCGAGGAGTGGTTCCGGAGGAGATCATCAGCGAGTGGCTGGGCGAAGGCGATAACCAGGGTGACGAAGACGGCGTAGACGATGAGTGCCCGCTTCCGCAGCACCACCGCCCACTCTCGGACTCTTGAGTTCTCTCCACCGACGCGCCACGCCGTCACCCGACGGACGACCGCCACGATAACCGCCGACCCCGGCGTGGAGATGATCAAGAAGAGCCCGATGAGCTGGTTGAGGTAGCCGTAATCCGCGGCGATGAGCAGGTGGGCCAAGAGAATCGTGACGAGGACATTGGATCCATTCGCGATGACCCCAGCGACGGCCAATGGACCGGCTTGGGCGATGTTGCGCCAGATCTCTGCGACGCGACTCCCCCGGCTCGCCTGAGAAGGGTTGGTCACCTCGCCACCCACGTCGACCATGACCCTTAGGACGCCGATGGGCGAGCAGGCAGGATGGGAGCGTCGCGCCCCGTCCCCTCACGACCAGCCGAACTACCGGATTGCTCGTGGTACTCCTCTTCGACGTTGACGGCCCAGATGTCGTGTTGGGCACCACGGAGGTTCTCCACGGTCAACATGGCGGTCAGCATGGAGTGATCTTGATTGTTGTACTTGTGCATCCCATTGCGGCCAATGAGGTGCACGCCAGCTACATGGTGCTGGAGGTAGTCGTCGATGATCGCGACGTTCTCCTTGTAGGAACCGTCGTAGTAGGGGTACGCCTTCGGCACTCGAACCACGTAGCCGCGCTCGACGACGTTCTTCGGGACGAGGCCCAGACGTTCGAGTTCGCTGGTGGCGAGCGCAACGAGGTCCTCGTCGCTCGATGACCACAGCTCGTCGTCTTCGAAGACGAAGTACTCGAGACCGAGGCAGGTCTTCCCGTCCTTGACCATGTAGGGCGACCACGAACCGAAGTTCTGAATACGACCGACCTTGACCTCTGGTGAGTGGATGTAGATCCAGTTGTCGGGGAAGACCCCGTGGTTCGGAACCACGAGCGCCACGGTCAGGAAGTCTCGATAGTGCAGCGCGGATCCAGCAGCGACCACCGCTGCTGGAGGCGTTGGCACGATCGATTCGACGAGCTCCCGCATCGGCATGGTGGAGATCACCGCTCGGGCGTCGATGGTCTTCGTGACGCCGTCCTTCGATCGGACGGTCACACTCTGGACCTGGTCATCTTGGGCCGTCACGGCGACGACGCGTGTCGACATCTCGATCACACCGCCGAGGGCCACGACCTTGTCGGCGCAGACCTCCCACATCATCCCGGGGCCGTACTTCGGATACTGGAACTCCTCGATGAGCGACGTGATGTCCTTCTGGTTGCGCTTCGGCATCAAGGCGTTGACGATGGCGTTACCGAGCGAGAGTCCCTTGACGCGCTGCGCGGCCCAGTCTGCCGGCATCTCCTTGACCGGGACACCCCACACCTTCTCGGTGTAGGTCTCGAAGAACCGGCGGTAGAGGCGCCATCCGAATCGAGCGACGAGCCAATTCTCGTAGTTCGTCTGGTCCTTCGGCGGGGCAACCTGCGCCCTGGCGTAGGAGAGCACGCACCGAACCGCCTCAATCGGTCCGAGGTTCTTCAAGGCGTTCGTTGGCTTGAGGGGGTAGTCGTAGTACTTGTTCTCGTAGAAGATTCGACTCTGGCGTGGTCGCAGCAAGAAATCCTCGTCGGGGAGGATCTCATGCCAGAGCGCTTCGACCTGTGGCACCTTGGTGAAGAAGCGGTGCCCACCAATGTCGAAACGCCAACCATCGCGCTCGACCGTTCGAGAAATGCCACCGACCACACGGTCTGCCTCGAAGACGATGACGGGATCGCCACCCTTGGCGAGCTCGTACGCAGCGGTCAGGCCAGCTGGCCCGGCGCCGATGACCACGACAGGGAGTTGCCCCTGCGGCGTTCTGTCAGAACTCTCGGACTCGGTGGTCACCTAACGCTCCCCTGCAGCACGGAAGTACTGTCGCACGTGGGCAAACAGTAGTGCACGGCGCGCTCGCTCCATCGTCGCTTAGGCATGCATTCGAGCCAGCGGCGGGAACCCCAACAACTGCATTGGCTGGTAGTAGCGATGGATATCCGCGGCGACGACGGGGGTGATCTCGGCAACTCCCCGATCTACGGCCAACTGCTGCGCAATAGCGTCACAGCGCCCGTGGAGCCCGGGTGCGTAGGTTTGACTCACGAGCCACACCGTGTGCGTCGGGCCGGCGAGGACCTCAGCTGCCCTCGCCGCAACTGCCGGAGGTCGATGGGCAATCTTCTGCTCGTAGTCAACCCAGTCCACGCGGCCGTTCGCCACCGAGAGGTTCGGATAGCCCATCGTCAGCACTCCTCGAGTCTCCATGAGGCGGAGCGTGGACGGGGCGAGTTGATCGGGACAGAAGAGCACGACGTCCCCGGGCCGAGCAGCAGCGTTCAAAGCGGTTGCCACCGCCGGTGACTGCGTCCGAGCCGTCGTGCGGTACTCCTTGGCCGCCCAAATCCCCATGAACGCGAGACCGATAGCGAGCCCGACGCGAATCCACGGGTCACCGAACGACGTAATCCCCAGTGCGAGCAGCACGATGAAGGGTATGAACGCGACCGCCGCGTAGCGCGGCGTCACAGCGCTCGAGGACAGGACTGAGAGCCCGGAGCCAACGGCAACCGTCCCAACCGCCCAGACCGCCATCAGGCGGGCCCTCCCCTGCACACGGAGGTCGAGCGCACCGGTGAACCGGCCGGTTGCCAGGGCCACGACGCCGACAACAGCGAGTCCGAGGTACGCCACGAGGAGCACTTGGCTGTGCAGGGAGTCGACCTGGAACAGCGCCGCCTGGTTGTAGGTCAGCCAGCCGAAGAGCTCCACGACGATGCTCGGCTGCGTCGGAGCACTCCACGGCGTCCCGGTATGGGCCGCTTGGTACAAGAAGATGGGTGCCCACGGGAGGAAGGCCACGCACCCAGCGATCACGGCGAGGATCAACTTCCGGGCAGTCGCCCGCCACTCGTTGGGCCCGAAGACGGCACGAACGAGCAACCAGAGACCGAGCACGCCGACCAAGTACAGCGACCAGTAGTGGGTGTAGAGGAGCGCTGCAACTGCTCCACCGACGAGGAGGAGCCGCCCCCGTGACGGCATCGTGCTCGCTCGGTGCAGAGCGAAGAGCAGCACCATGCTCTCGAACATCACCAAGCTGTACATCCGACACTCGCTGCCGTAGTACACGAAGTAGGGCGACCCGGCGAGGAGCGCCACGGTGACCGCGGCCACCCGAGTCGACCAAATCGCCCGTACCGTCACCGCCGCCATGCCGAGCGCACCGAGGGAGAACACGCCTGCGAGGGATCGCACTGCGACATCGCCGTGGCCGAACGCCCCCATCCAGAAGTGCAAGAGCACGTAGAACAACGGCGGAGCGCCGTCGTGTTTGAGCGCACTCGGAATCTGCGAAACCGGCAACGAGGAGATGTTGACGGTGAGGGCTTCGTCGAGCCAGAGGGAGAGGTGGACCCCGAACTCCAACACCAACGAGTAGGCAACTTCGACGGCGAGCAGCACCGCCACTGCCGCCTGGACCAGTCGAGGCAGACGACGATCGAACTCGGCCGGAGCTGGTGACAACAACGGTGAGCGCGTCTCGTCCACGCCGAGATCGTAGGTCATCGAGAACCCTCAGAAAGCCACTCCGAGGCCAAGTTTCATCATCTACACTCGGCTCCACAAGGGGGGTTCTTGTGGTTCGTTACCTACTGCGCCGCGTCATCCAATTCTTCGGCGTACTGCTCATCATCTCGTTCGTCAGCTTCGTGATCATGCGCCTGCTTCCGGGCGACCCGGTCGTCAAGCACCTCGGGACGTCCTACACGCCCGAGAACGCTCGGCAGTTTGAGCACCAAGTGGGCCTCGATCAGGGATTCTTCGCTCAGTACTTCACATGGCTCGGCCATATGGTGACGTTCAACTGGGGATCATCGTGGACCGTCTCCCCCGGCAAATCGAACTCCACAATCCTCGGCGAGTCGTTGCCGCCAACCTTGCTCATCTTGACCATGAGTCAGATCATGGGCCTCGTCATCGCCATTCCCACTGCGGTGGCGGTGGTGCGCAAGCCCAACGGTCGCCTCGACCGCGCGGCCAACGCCATCATGCTCGGCGCCTACTCGATCCCCACCATCGTGGCGCTCCCGATCCTCACCTACGTCCTCACCGTGAAGTACAACTTCCTCCCCGGACCGAGTGCCTGGAACAGCTCAGTCTCCGTGTTCTCCCCGCAGAACTTGAAGGTGGCCGTCCTTCCAGCCATCGCCATTGCGATTTCGTCTTTGGCTGGACACTTCCGCTTCCTCCGAAACGACATGATCATCAACCTCCAAGAGGACTTCGTCGTGATGGCTCGCTCGAAGGGACTGAGGGACGGACGGATCCTCTGGCGTCACGTACTCCGACCCTCGTCGGTCACCTTGCTCACCTCACTCGGACTCACCATTTCCGGCCTGATCGTGGGCTCCTTCGTGGTGGAGACTTTCCTGTCCATCCCAGGATTCTCGTCGTGGTTGCTCCCTGCAGTTGACACCAGCGACTTCGGACTCCTCCAGATGCTGGTGATGACCGTGGCCTTCTTGGTGATCGGCATTCAGATGCTCATCAACTCACTCCTCCCCCTGATTGACCCAAGGATTGCTCGTGACTGACACTCTCTCCAAAGTCGTCCACACCAACCCGAACAAGGCTTCCAAGGCGATGAGGAAGCGTGAGCGCTTCGGCGTGACGTTCTGGATTGCGACCGCGTTCGTCGGCATCGTGGTCTTCTTGGCGCTGTTCTGCCAGTGGTTGCCCATTCAGGACCCCAATGCGCAGAACGTGCTCACGCCAATGAACCTGCCGAGCTGGATGGACGCACATTGGCCAATATGGCAGTTCTGGCATTGGCATTGGAATTTCTCCCACCTCTTCGGTACTGATGATCTTGGTCGAGACACCTTCGCTCGCGTGGTGTACGGCGCTCGGGTCTCGGTCATCGTCAGCTTCGGGACCATGGCCATCGGCCTCCTCATCGGTGGCTCGCTCGGCATGATCGCCGCCTACCGAGGCGGCACGACCGACCTCGTCATCAACTCGGCGATGATCGTCGGGATCAGCTACCCGTCCTTCATTGCCGTGCTGATCATCCTCGGAATGTGGCAGCCCGTCTCGATGGTCAAGATGATCCTCATCCTCGGGATCTTCTCGATCCCGCTGGTGTTCATCTTGATTCGCGGTGCAACCATGAGTTACGCCTCCCGAGAGTTCGTAATGGCCGCTCGAGCACTCGGCGCCACCAATCGACGCATCCTCGTGAAGGAGATCCTCCCGAACGTCACGCCAGCAGCGATGACGGTGTTCCTCCTCGGCATCGCCAACATCGTGGTCATCGAAGGGTCGCTGTCGTTCCTCGGCAAGGGCATCGCCGTCCCAACCGCATCGTGGGGCAACATGCTCAACGAAGGTGCCGGACAGTTCTCCGGCTTCTACACCGGCTTCCAGCAGTACGAGCTGGCCTTCTTCCCCGCGATCACGATCTTCGTGTACCTCGTGTCCCTCTTCATCATCGGCGACAAGCTCCGCGCACGCTACGACGTCGGAGCCGGGAGACTCTAATGAGCATCGACCAAACCACGCTTCCTATCGTCGCCGTCGACCACCTGACGACGACCTTCGCCACGCCTCGTGGCCCCCTCACCGCGGTCAACGACGTGACCTTGACGATCCAACGCGGTCGCAGTCTCGGTGTCGTGGGTGAGTCCGGATCCGGAAAGACCGTGCTGTCACGGTCCATCATCGGCCTCCTCCCCACCTTCAACGTCACCCAGACTGGTTCGGCGACGGTCAACGGCCACCAGGTCATCGGCGTATCGAACAAGCAACTGCGCCAGATGTGGGGCTCAGAGGTCGCCATGGTGTTCCAAGATCCCATGACCGCCCTCACCCCAACCAAGCGCGTCGGAGAGCAGATTGCTGAATCGCTCCGCATCAACCTGAAGATGTCCCGCAAGGACGCCAAAGCACGTGCGGTGGAACTCCTGCGCCAGGTTGGTATCCCCTCCCCCGAGCGCCGAGCCAAGGCCTACCCGAACCAACTCTCGGGCGGTATGCGCCAGCGCGTCATGATCGCGATTGCGATCGCCTGCGGCCCCAAGTTCCTGGTGGCCGACGAACCGACGACCGGTCTGGACGTGACCGTGCAAGCGCAGGTTCTCGACCTCATCAGCGAGCTGCGTCGAGAGTCCGATCTCACCCTCATCCTCGTGACCCACGACCTCGGCGTCGTCGCCACCCGAACCGACGACGTGGCCGTCATGTACGCCGGACGGATCGTGGAACAGGCCCCGACCAAGGAGCTGTTCGCCAACGTCGCGATGCCCTACACCAAGGGCCTACTCGACTCAACACCACGCATCGATGCACCGAGTCACACCCGCCTCACGTCCATTGAGGGTCGGCCACCAGACCTCGTGAATCCGCCGAAGGGATGCGCCTTCGCCCCTCGATGCACGATGGCAACCGAGAAGTGCCACGAAGAGCGGCCACCGCTCGTCGCCTCCAAGCTCAGTGCAAACCACCTCTTCGCCTGCTGGTACCCCCTCGGTGGACACGCACCGGCACCGACCCCTTCGGAGCAGCAATGACTACCCCACTCCTCAGCGTCAAGGACCTCGTCGTCACCTATGGGCGAAAGCGCGCTGCCGTGCAGGCAGTCGCCGGAATCTCCTTCGACGTCTTCGAAGGGGAGACCCTCGGACTCGTGGGCGAATCTGGTTGCGGCAAGTCCACGACGGGGCGAGCCATCCTGCAGTTGGAAGCCATCACCTCGGGTTCGGTGACCTTCGACGGCACCGACCTCACGAAGCTCGATCGAGAAGCCATGCGGCAGAAGCGATCAGAGATCCAAATGCTCTTCCAGGATCCCATCTCTTCCCTCAACCCTCGTCGCAAGATCAGCCACATCGTGGCCGAACCGCTCGCCATCTGGAACCGCGGCGATCACGCCAGTCGGGAGCAGGTCGTCAACGACATCCTTCTGGAAGTCGGTATCGACCCAGCACTCGCTGGAGACCGCTACCCACGGGAGTTCTCAGGCGGTCAGTGCCAGCGCATCTCGATCGCTCGTAGCCTCGTGGCCAACCCCAAGTTGCTCGTCTGCGACGAGATGGTCTCCGCACTCGACGTCTCAGTGCAGGCGCAGATCATCAACCTCCTCACCGACTTGAAGAAGAAGCACAACCTCACCCTGCTCTTCATCGCTCACGACCTCGCTGTCGTCAAGAACGTGAGTGACCGAGTAGCGGTCATGTACCTGGGCAAGATGTGCGAGATCGGCCCATCGGACCTCCTCTACGAGAAGCCCCTCCACCCCTATACCGAGGCCCTGCTCTCCGCCGCTCTCGTTCCAGACCCCAACGTGGAGCTCAACCACACGGTGCTCCAGGGCGAGCCTCCATCACCCCTCAACCCACCTTCGGGATGCCGGTTCAGGACGAGGTGCCCGAAGGCTCAGGACCGCTGCGCCGCCGAAGTTCCCGAGCTCAGGGAGCTCGCTCCGGGCCACCAGGTTGCATGCCACTTCCCCAATACGACGACGCACGTCACCCTGCAGACCACCGAGCACTAGACACCTCGTTCCCCGACACCGGAAACGGGAGTAGGAGCCACGCTTTCGCGGCTTGATTCCTCCGCCGCTCATGCCTCGATTCAGGGGAACTCAGCGGTGCTTCACGGAGGCTGGACTGCCGTCTCGTCGACGTCAGTCCGTCGTTCCGACGCGACGATGCCGGCGGAGAACCGCCGGCATCGATCGAGAACTGCAGTGAATGGTCTGGACTACTCGCCAGCGGACTCCTCGACCACCTCAGCCTCAGCGGCGTCGGTCGTCTCCGTCGTGGCCGCCGCGATGCCGGCAGTGGCCTCAGCGACGTAGTCGGCCCAGGCAGCCTGCGCCTCGGTCTCGGGGGTGAAGTCACCCTCGGCGAACTCGTAGGAGCCGATGTAGTTGCCGTCGGAGTCGTAGGCGTGCTCACCGAAGGCCTCGCGGTACTCCTCGGAGACCTCGCCACCTTCTGCGGCCTGCTTGATCGACAGGGAGATGCGGCGACGCTGGAGGTCGACGTCGATGATCTTGACCCACAGCTCTTCGCCGGGCTTGACGACCTGCTCAGGCAGGTCGACGTGGTGGCTGGCCATCTCAGAGATGTGCACGAGACCCTCGATACCGTCACCGACCTGCACGAAGGCACCGAAGGGCACCAACTTGGAGATGCGACCGTAGACGAGCTGACCAGTGCCGTGGCTGTCAGCGAACTGCTGCCACGGGTCGGCTTGGGTGGTCTTGAGCGAGAGGCTGATGCGCTCCTTGGTCATGTCGACGTCCAAGACCTCGACTTCGACCTCGTCGCCAACGGCCACGACTTGGGAGGGGTGCTCCACGTGCTTCCAGCTGAGCTCGGAGACGTGGATGAGTCCGTCCATGCCGCCGAGGTCCACGAAGGCACCGAAGTTGACGACCGAGGACACGACACCCTTGCGACGCTCTCCGGGCTTCAGGTTGGTGAGGAAGTCCCCACGCTGCTCCTTCTGCGCCTCTTCGAGCCACGCACGACGCGACAGCACCACGTTGTTGCGGTTGCGGTCGAGTTCGATGATCTTGGCCTCGATGGTCTTGCCGATGTAGGGCTGGAGCTCGCGCACCCGGCGGAGTTCCACCAGCGATGCGGGCAGGAATCCACGGAGGCCGATGTCGACGATGAGGCCACCCTTGACCACTTCGATGACCGGACCGGAGACCATCTCGCCCTTGTTCTTGAGCTCCTCGATGGTCGCCCACGCACGCTCGTACTGCGCGCGCTTCTTGGACAGGATGAGGCGGCCTTCCTTGTCTTCCTTCTGGAGGACCAGGGCCTCAATCTCGTCACCGAGGCTGACGATGTCGGCCGGGTTGACGTCGTTGCGAATGGAGAGCTCACGGCTCGGGATGACACCCTCGGACTTGAAACCGATGTCGAGGAGCACTTCGTCGTGGTCGATCTTGACGACCGTGCCCTTGACGAGGTCGCCGTCATCGAACTCCTTGATGGAGCCCATGAGGGCTGCTTCGAGCTCGGCGCCGCCGAGATCGTCGGCAGTGATCTGCCGGGGGACGTAGTTGCCGTCTGCGTCGAAGGTTCCCATCGCCTCTGGCGACAGGAGCGATGTGCGCTCTTCAGTCATGGTGGACTTCCTCGTGTGGATATCGGTTGCGCTGGAACACTGTTGGCTTGCGTGAGACGGTGAGCGCCGAGCGCCACTCACTGCCGAAGTCCAAGGCTACCACCCCGACCTCTCGGCCCGGTTAGGACTTGGCGGAACCCCAGGTGTCGCCCCAGCCGAGCGAGATCTCTAGGGGCACGTGGAGGTCGGCGACATGGCTCAGCGCGTCACGCACGATGGCTTCAGTGGCCCCCATCTCGTCGACCGGTGTCTCTACGAGGACTTCGTCGTGCACCTGGAGGACCAAGCGGGCATCCAATCCGGCGGCGCTCAGTCCATGGTCGAGTCGCACGAGGGCCAACTTGAACAGGTCGGCAGCGAGCCCCTGGATCCCTGCGTTCATCGCTTGACGCTCGGCCGCTTGACGGATCCGGAAGTTCGGATCGTTGAGCTCGGGCAACGGCCGGATGCGCCCCATCGCCGTCCGGGTGAAGCCTTGACGCCGAGCTTCAGCCACGGCGCCATCCATGTAGGACTGGACCGAGGGGAACGCGGCGAAGTAGCGATCCATGATCTCCTTGGCCTCTTCGACTGACGAGCCGAGTCGACGCGAGAGTCCGAAGGCCTCCATGCCGTAGGCGAGACCGTAGGAGACCATCTTGGCCCGCTCTCGCTGCGCATGGGTCACCTCCTCTGGAGGCACCCCGTAGACACCAGCGGCAACTGCCCGGTGGATGTCCTGTCCGGCTGAGAACGCTGCGATGAGTCCCGGATCACCAGAGAGGTGCGCGATCACCCGCAGTTCGATCTGGTCGTAGTCGGCGACTAGGAGCTTCCACCCTGGCCTCGGCACGAACGCGGTCCGGAACCGCCGCCCACCTTCGCTTCGGACGGGGATGTTGTGGAGGTTCGGGTGCTCCGAGGAGAGCCGGCCCGTCCTCGCCACCGTCTGGCGGAACGTGGCGTGGATGCGGTCGTCGGTACCGACTTCTGCCAAGAGCGCGTCGCCGTAGGTGGAGCGGAGCTTCTCGGCCTCGCGGTAGCGGAGCAGCGTGTCGACGATGGCGTGGTCCTCGCGCAGCGACTCGAGCGTTGCGGCGTCGGTCGAGTACCCCGTCTTGGTCTTGCGTCCAGGGGTCAGGCCCAACTCGTCGTACAGCACCGTGCGGAGCTGCTGCGTCGAGTTCACGTTGAACGGGTGGCCGGCCAACTCGTGGACCTGCGCCTCCAAGGCTGCCGCATCGGCGGTGAGCGAGGCGGCGATCTCGGTGAGGGTGGCTCGATCGACGCCGATCCCCACGGCCTCCATCCGGGCCAGCACCGAGACGAGCGGCGCCTCAATCGTTCGGTAGAGCTCCATGAGCTGCAGCTCGTGGAGCGTCTCGGTGAGTCGGGCGACGAGCACGCTCACCTGAGCGATGCGCCGACTCGCCCACTGATGGTCGTCACCGGCAGCGAAGAGGTCGGCGGGAGCGATCTTCCCTTGAGCGAAGGGCACCAAGGCGTCGAGGTCGGTGGCGTCCTTCGACGCGTCGACGAGGTAGGCCGCAACTGCCGTGTCGAGGTTCAGTCCTTCGACCACGATGCCCTCGAGGAGCGAGCTCCGGAGGAACGCCTTCACGTCGTGCCCGCTGAATCCGACCGACCGACAGGCCTCGGCGATGGCCGCGAGTCCACCGTCACGCAGGACCGCCCCGGTGGCAATCCCCACCGACGACGGCGCAGTGACCGACGCGAGCGCCACGTTCCTCAGCGGACTCCGCCCAGATTCACCGTCGAACGAGGGGACGAGCAGGATGCCCTCAGCACACTTCTGGAGGAAGCTCGAAAGCGCGGCAACCGTCGAGAGTTCCTCGATGGTTCCCTCCGGTGCAGCCACCACCTCGACGTCGGCGACTGGGGCCGTCGCATCGCCTCCCTCGACCGAGGAACCGAGGACTCCGGTGGCGAGCAGGGCCTGCCAGCGCTTAAGTTGCCCCTGCATCTCGAGCGTCGTGAATACCTGCTCGAGCTGCGCGAGATTCCACCCACCAACCGCGAGGTCATCGACGTGGACGTCGAGGGGAACGGTCCGCACGAGGGTCATCACCGCGAGGTTGTTCCGGGCGAGGACTTCATTGGCGATCAGGTTCTCGCGCAGCTTCGGCGTGAGCTCATCGACGTGGGTGAAGATCCCGTCCAAGTCGCCGTAGGTGTTGAGCAACTTGGCAGCGGTCTTCTCTCCAACGCCGGGAACACCGGGAAGGTTGTCCGACGGGTCACCTCGCAGTGCCGCCAGCATGGGGTAGCGAGCCGGCTCGACCCCGGTGCGCTCCTTGATCCCGGCTTCGTCGTAGAGCGAGTAGTCGCTCACCCCTCGTCGGTTGTAGAGCACCTTGATGTGGGGGTCTGCTACGAGCTGGAATGCGTCTCGATCGCCGGTCACGACGATGACGTCTTCGCCGCGGGCCACCGATTCAGTGGCCAAGGTGGCGAGCACATCATCGGCTTCCATCTGGGGGACGCCGAGCACAGGGATGTGCAGTGCGTCGAGGACGCTGCGGATCATGTCGAACTGCGGTGGGAGATCGACGGGGATCTCTGCCCGTCCTCCCTTGTAGTCGGGGACCATGGAGTCGCGGAACGTCCCCCCGGCGAGGTCGAATGCAACCGCCAATCGGCGAGGTCGATGGTCTTTGACCAAGGTCATGAGCATCGAGCAGAACCCGTGGACGGCGTTGGTGACGACGCCCTGCGACGTGGCCAGATCGGCGGGGAGGGCGAAGTAGGCCCGGAAGGCCAAGCTCATCCCGTCGATCAGGAGGAGGGGGCCGTCCTCAGGGGTCGTCACGGCTTCAGGGTGCCGCTGATGATCTGTTCGGCGACATCACGCATGCGCTGGCGAGTCGCCATCGCGGTGCGCTGGATGAAGGAGAACGCGTCCTCTTCGCTCAGTCCCTGCTCTTCGAGGGCAACCTTCGCTTGGTCGACGATCCGGCGGGTGGCCAACTTGTCCTCGGCAGCCAGACCCAACTCCCCCACCTCCACGTCGAACGCGTGGTCTTCTCGGGCCTGTTGCAGCACCGTCGCCAGTGCCGGGAGCAGCTCGTGGCGTCGGAACGGCTTCACGAGGTAGGCGGCGACGTTCGCCGTGCGAGCTTCTTCGATCATCTCGCGCTGGGAGAATGCGGTCAGCAGCACCACCGCGGTGCTCGCACTCGTCACTTGGGCTGCGACCTCGAGACCCGTCATCTTCGGCATCTTGACGTCGAGGAGGGCGAGGTCGGGCTGGTGCTGCTCGATGAGCGCCAAGGCATCGACGCCATTGCCGGCTTCGCCGACCACGGTGTAGCCCGCTTCGGTCAGGATTTCCTTCAGGTCGAGCCTGATGATGGCTTCGTCATCGGCGAGAACAACGGTGGCGCTCATTGTGCGGCCTCCACGTGTGAGAGGAGCTCCTCGCGTGCAGCGAGCAGCTCGGTGAGTAGGGCTCGAACCGCTTCTCGCGCCTTGCCGAGCACATCGGCCGCACGGCGCATCTCCCCGTAGTCGTGGCTCGACAACGGCGTCTCGCTCACCAGGTTGCGAATTCGGAGTTCTTCAGCGGCTTCGTCGAGGGCGGCGAACTGTTCGTCGAGGACGACGAGCTCATGACGCGCCCGTTCCAACCGCTCCTGCGTCTCTTCGAGTTTGCGGAGCACAACGGCTTGGCGCATCGCCCCAGCCTACTGCCGCTCGTTTCGTGCGTATTTCGCCCTCGTTACGCCCCGAGGGGGAACTCCGTCCACACCGGCACGCGCTCCTCGAAGAACGTGCCGTCGGCGCCGCTCACCCCGACGCCTCTCGGCACGAGCACGCCTGCACCACCGAGCGCGATCGAACCGTCGTCGCTCAGCCCGTAGGTCGCTGGTGGCGTGCAATCTGACGGCAGGGTTGCGCCGTCGTGGCCAGCGAGGACCGCGAGCGTGGAGCGGGCCCACGAGGTCTCGTAGAACCCGCCGATGAAGGCGTCGACGCCAGCACGCCTTGCGAGATCCAAGGCGCCCACCGTGGCTGCGAGTCCACCCATGCGAATCGGCTTCACGCACGCGACGTCCAAGGCGCCGTAGGAAACGGCGTGCTTCAGGTGTTGGGGGGAAGCGAGGCTCTCATCGAGCGCGATCGGAATGGAGATCTGCTGGCGGAGCACTGCGTGGTCGGCCAAGAGGTTGGCGGCGAGTGGTTGCTCGATGCAGGCCACACCAGCGCCCTCGAGGGCGGCGAGCGCACGCGGACCATCTCGATCGTCGCCGCTCAGCCGGTAGGCAGCGTTGGCGTCGCCGTGCAGCCGAATGGACGGCGCCACTCGGCGAACCCACGAGAGCGGCTCGAGGTCGAACCCGGGCTGGATCTTGACCCGGAGCTGCGTGCACCCGAGGCCGACGAGGTGCTCGACCTGCATCGCCACCTCGTCGGGACCCCCTTGGGCCGTCGAGACC
>Ga0208877_1000006_pt1 | contig 137113 bp, 131 predicted proteins | sample CryBogCBH29Jun09_FD_184624 | JGI IMG/M metagenome (GOLD analysis project Ga0208877, IMG submission 184624) | Freshwater microbial communities from Crystal Bog, Wisconsin, USA - CBH29Jun09 (SPAdes) | ecosystem: Environmental > Aquatic > Freshwater > Lake | place: Crystal Bog, Wisconsin, USA...
GGAGGGCGAGTTGCTCTCTGGTCTCCTCGAGGTGCATGGCGTATTCCTCCACGGTTTCCGGCGTTTGTGAAAACTGTAACAGGTACCGTTCTCCCCCCACCCGGTCGCAGTATGGTGACGGAACCAGTGATCGCACGACCGGTACGTCAATGCGGTCATCCACGGAGGGGGAGCATGCGGTTCCATCAAGCAACAGCATTCCTCGACACCAGTCAGGTCCTGACGTTGGCTCGGGTGTCGGATCAATTGGGCTACGGCGGCATGTACGTCTCTGACCACCTGTTCAACCCACGCAACTTGGAGAGCCGCTACACCTACTCCAAGGAAGAGGACGGCTCGCCGATGTGGGAGAAGGAGACCCACTGGCCCGACCCCATGTGCGCCATTTCGGCCATGGCCGGAGCGACCGAGCACTTGGAGTTCACGACGGGCGTCTACATCGCGCCGCTCCGGGACCTCATGACCGTCGTGAAGTCCGTGGGGACGACCGCCGTACTGTCGAACAACCGCCTCAACCTCGGCATCGGCGTCGGGTGGTGCCGAGAGGAGTTCGAGCAGACCGGCCAGGACTTCAGCACCCGAGGGAAGCGCCTCGACGAGATGATCGCCGCGTGTCGCGCTTTGTGGAACCCAGGTTGGGTGGAGTACCACGGCACCTACTACGACGTGCCCGAGTGTCAGATCCTCCCCGCTCCAACGAAGCCCATCCCCTTCATCGGTGGCGGGCACTCCCCCGTCGCCCTCAGAAGGACGGCTGAGCTCTGCGACGGATGGGTCGCTGCCGGCGCCTACCCCGAAGATGAAGCATGGGCCCACCTCGCCGATCTGCAGGCAGCGCGTGAGGCAGCCGGAACCGCAGATCGCGAAGGGTTCCGCATCTTCCTGTCGCTCTTCGAGATGCCCTCGGTGGAGCTCTACACGAAGTTCTCCGAAGCTGGCGTGACGGACTTCATCTGCGCACCGTGGATGATGGTCAACGAGGAGCCCGGTGAGTCCCCCGAGCACTTGATGGCACGCCGCCTCGACGAGGTCCACAAGTTCGCTGATGAGATTGTCCGACCCTGTGCGGAGGTAGCCAAGTGAGCAACGACCTGAAACTCGGACTGCAGATGGGCTACTGGGGTCGCTCCCAGCCAGCCAACGCCATGGAGACCATCCTCGAAGCTGAACGCCTGGGATTCGACTCGCTCTGGACGGCCGAGTCGTGGGGTTCTGATGCCTTGACACCGCTCGCGTGGTGGGGGTCTCAGACGACCACCATGCGACTCGGGACGTCGCTGTGTCAGCTCTCGGCCCGCACCCCGACGGCGATGGCCATGGCGTCGATCACCATGGACCACCTCTCGGGCGGTCGCTTCGTCCTCGGACTCGGCGTCTCAGGGCCCCAGGTCGTCGAAGGCTGGTACGGCCAGGACTTCTCTCGCCCGCTCGCCCGCACCCGCGAGTACATCGACATCGTCCGTCAAGTGCTGCGTCGTGAAGAGCCGGTGACCAACGCCGGACCGCACTACCCGCTCCCCTACCCCGGTGGCATGGGCCTCGGCAAGCCCCTCAAGTCGATCACCCATCCGCTCCGCAGCGACATCCCGATCATCATGGGTGCCGAGGGCCCGAAGAACATCGCCCTCGCCGCCGAGATCGCCGATGGGTGGTTCCCGATCTTCTTCGCCCCTCGGGCCATGGGCAGCTTCCAAGCCCAACTCGACGAGGGCTTCGCTCGCCCGGGAGCGCGCACCACGAAGGAGAACTTCGAAGTCCTCGCCTTCGCTCCCACGATCATCCACGACGACGTCGAAGTCGCCGCCGACCTCTACCGACCGGCCATCGCGCTCTACGTCGGCGGAATGGGGGCCAAGGAGATGAACTTCCACTTCGACGTGTTCTGCCGGATGGGATGGGAAGCCGAAGCCACCAAGATCCAAGAGCTCTACCTGGCAGGCCATAAGGACGAAGCAACTGCTGCCGTGCCCACCAAGATGGTCGAAGACATCGCCCTCGTCGGTCCAAAGGAGAAGATCCGCGACGACCTCGAGATGTGGAAGGAGTCGATGCTGACCACCCTCCTCATCAACGGCTCGGTCGCTGACCTGCGGACGATGGCCGAACTGGTCCTGTGACCACCGTCCTCGTCGCCGGGGTTCCAGGCGCTATTGCGCGTCTGCATGAGCAGTTCCCCGAGGTCACCGTCATCGACCTTCGAGGCTACGACGGCCCGATTCCCTCCGACGCCATCTTGTTCGCCAGTCACCTCTCGAGCGAAGCCATCGCCGCCGCCGAGTCGGGCGTAGCGTGGAACGCCCTCCCCTACACCGGCATCGACAGCGCGCATCCCGCAATGCTCACCGCACCGATCGTCACCTGTGCCAGAGGGGCGCTCGCCCAGCCCATTGCTGAGTACGTCCTCGCCGTCATGTTGGCCAAGAACCGCCACTTCCCCGAGTTCTGGCTCCAGCAACCACCTGCTGGTCCATGGGTGTGGAACATCCAAGAGGTTCCCTTGGACGATGGCCGAACGATCCAACCGAAGAACCTCGCTGGCCAACGGCTCGGACTGGTCGGCTTCGGTGGAATCGGACAGCGCATCGCACAGTTGGCGCTCGCCTTCGGCATGGAGGTCGCAGCGATGCGTCGACGCCCGATCCCGAGTGAACTCCCCGGGGTCACCATCGAGACCTCGCTCCCCGACCTCATTGCATCGGTCGACCACCTCGTGCTCTGCGCACCGAGTACCGATGCGACGGCACACCTCATCAACGACTCGGTGCTGGACCTCGCCGCACCGGGCCTCCACGTGGTCAACATCGCCAGAGGTGCACTCGTCGATCAGGATGCGCTCAAGCGCTGGCTCGACCGAGATGGCGCGGCTCGAGCCAGCCTCGACGTCTGCGATCCCGAGCCACTGCTCGATGCAGGGCACTGGCTCTACCACCACCCACAGGTCCGCCTCACCCCGCACTCGTCGTGGATGGGGGCACCGTACATGGCAACGGCCCTTGAACAGTTCTGCGAGAACTTGGAGCGGTACTTGGCCGGCGAGCCCTTAGAGGGTGTCGTCGACCTCCAGCTCGGCTACTGACAGAGCACAACAGCCTGCCCGACGGGTAACGCCTCAGTTCCACACGTGATCGAGCGATTCCGCCATCGCTCCGGCGAGGTGTCGCGCGTAGGCACCACTCAAATGCGTGGCGTCGTAGTACACGATCCAGTGGCCAATGATGACGGGGCACGTCGTTGAGCAGATCCAAGGAAGTGGGTCGATCACCAGTCCGCCGGTGCGATGCATCGCCGCAGATTCCGCCTTTCGAAATGTTGTCGCCGACAGGCTCTGTGCCGAGACGCCGCCAGCGCAGTGCTGCACGCTCCTAGCGAATCGAGCCAAGCACGCTCCTGGCTGAGTTGGCAGGATGGGATTGTCAAGGATCATCGCCACCTTGACTCCAACGCTGTCGAAACGCTGTGCCAACCTGACAAGTCCAGCAGTCCATGCGGCGTCCGACGGGCGAACGTTCCACGTCTCACCGGTGAGTGATGTCCGCTCGGCGAAGACGATGACCTTGGGATGGAGTGCAACGAGTGCACGAACAGCGGCCGCCTTCCATGTCGTACATGCAGCTCCTGAGGGCGTAGTCGTGAGGGGGCACTGTGGGCGCCACAACAGCACCGTCCGGAGATTGGCTGCTTCCGCAGCCACAACAAGTGCCGGAGCCCACATCGCGGCATGAGAATCCCCGAACAGGGCGATGGTTCCTCGGGCAGTTGTCGGTCCAAATTTGCAGAGATGAGACGGGTCGGAGCAACGACCCGCTCCGGCGAGTTCATTCCAGGGCATCCGAGATGACAGCAGTGCAATCGGAGGGTCGACGTTTGCTGGAACACGTTTGATCTCACTGGCCTTAGCAACGAGGGACTCAATCGCCTTAACCGACGGCAGAGAGGCTCCGGAGAACGTTTGCGCTCCGCACATGATCAGTGTGGCGGTCAGCGCAACGATCGCTCCTCGTCCTCTTCGATGCATCGTGAACGCTCCTCTGTGATTCGCCACTCGAAAGTCTCGCGCTGCTTTGCGGCACTTGCGTGGGGGGCTCCTACCAACTTCTTACTGGATTTCAGCCGTTGCCTTACCTTGGCAGCCCACACTGTTGGTGGGCACGAGGCCCGAAAGACCCGAAGGAGGTTCCCATGACCTACGCAGCGATGTTCATCGCCACGCTGATCGCCGTTCCTGCAGCGATTGCCCCAGTGCTCGTTGGGCTGCACCGCACGCACCGCGACGAGCGCACCCGTGCCGTCGTGCCCGTGCGCTAGCCGACAGTTGCAGTACCCCTGACCAACCGATCGCTCGGCGCTCCCCCTCCCCAGCTCCAAACGACCGGTTGGTCGCGTGCCCGGAAGGCGTCAACGAGCGAGTGCGCTCCCGAGGCGACGAAGTTGGTCGGTTGGGCCACCGAGGGTGGTGAACAACTGGCGGGTGAGCATGAAGTAGCGGTGCAGCGGGTAGTCCCGGTCGACACCGACGCCGCCGTGCACGTGCACGCAGGCATGCACGACCCGGTCGGCGCCTTCAGAGGCCCACCACTTCGCCGTGGCGATCTCTCGCTCCGCAGGTCGACCAGCAGCGAGCAACCACGCCGCCTGGGTCATCGTGAGGGAGATGGCCTCGGCGTCGACGTAGGCATCGGCCACTCGCTGGCCAACTGCCTGGAAGGTGGCAATCGCCTTGCCGAACTGCTCGCGAGTCGTGGTGTACGACGCTGCCAACTTGAGCGATGCCGCGGTGGCGCCGGCTTCAATGGCGCAGAGCGCGACCGTGTAGCGATTCGTCATGGCGGCAATCTGGGCCACCCCGTCAGCTCCAGCACCGCCGAGAATCTGATCGGCCGAAATGTGAACCTCGCTGAGGGCGACCTGTGCCTCAGGAACGTAGGTTCCCGCTTGGGCGGTCACGACGACCCCATCAGCATCGGCAGGTACGAGGGCAACGATCACACCGCTCGGAGTTGCGGCTGGGATGAGGAAGAGCCCAGCTCGCACACCACCAGGCACGCAGGCCTTTACCCCAGAGAGGACGAAGCCATCGCCACTCGGCGTGGCGGTCACCCGAGGGTGGGAACCACCGAGATCAACCCGTCCGCCGTTCACCTCGACGAGGGCAGCGGTGGCGAGCAGGCTCCCAGAGGTGAACGCGTCGAGGTAGGCCGCCTTCTGCGCTTCGGTGCCGAAGGTCACGAGGGGGAAAATTGCGAGTTGTGTCTGCTCGGCAACGGGAACGTAGGCAGCGGTTGCCCCCACCTGGCGGAGCACCTGCACCGTTGCGATGATGTCGAGGCCGGCGCCCCCGTCGGCTTCTGGCACCTCGAGGCTCAAGAGGCCAGCGTTGGCCACTTCGGTCCACAGCGCAGCGTGGAACGGCCCGAGCGGGTCCCCGTTGAGCTCGATCTCCCGCATGGTCTCATGCGTCGCCAAGTCGCTGAACAGTCGAGTGGCGAGTTCGGTGACCGCGAGTTGCTCTTCATTCAATGCGAAGTCCATGGTCCCGCTCCCCTAGCGTCCAAGTCGCGGCAGGCCGAGGCCGAAGGTCGCGATCAGGTCTCGTTGAATTTCATTGGTCCCGCCACCGAAGGTGAGGATCACCATGGAGCGGTAGTACATCTCGAGGCGTCCGGCCAGCACCGCTGCGTCGCTGCCGCGCTGGAGGTAGGAGGCTTGGCCGATGACCTCAGAGAGCGCCTTGAAGGCCCGGAGGTAGAACTCAGTTCCGAACACCTTGATGGACGAAGCATCGGCCACATCGAGGTGCCCTTGGGTGGCCTGCCAGGCCACCTTCCAGTTGATGAGGCGGAGGTACTCGAGTTCTGCTGCGACCTTGGCCAAGTGGATCTGCACCCACTCTTGGTCGATCACCTTGCGACCATCGCCGAGGTCGGTGTCCTTCGCCCACCTGGTGACGTCGCCGAGCACCCGGTCGATGATGCCGGGCGAGCACAGCGTGACGCGTTCGTGGTTCAACTGGTTGGTGATGAGGGTCCAACCGTTGTTCTCGCCGCCGACCAGGTTCGTCGCCGGCACTCGGACGTCTTCGTAGAAGACGTAGTTGATGTCGTGGGTGCCCATGAGGCGCATCGGCACGATGCGGATGCCGGGAGTGTCCATCGGCACGATGATCATCGAGATGCCCTTGTGCTTCTTAGCCTCTGGATCCGTGCGGACCGCCAGCCAGCAGTAGTCGGCACCATTGGCGAGCGAGGTGTAGATCTTGCCGCCGTTGATGACGTACTCATCACCGTCACGGACGGCTGCGGTCTTGAGCGACGCGAGGTCAGTCCCGGACTCCGGCTCGGTGTAGCCAATGCAGAAGTGGATGTCGCCGGCCAAGATCCCGGGGAGGAAGCGCTGCTTCTGCTCGTCAGTCCCGAACTGCATGATCGTCGGGCCGACCGTGTTGATGGTGAGCATGGGAACCGGAGCTCCCGAGCGCATCGACTCATCGAAGAAGATGAACTGCTCCACGGCGGAGCGTCCCTGGCCGCCCCACTCCTTCGGCCATCCGATGCCGAGCCAGCCATCGGTTGCCATCTGCTTGACCACCGAGCGCACGGTGTCGCCAATGCCGTGGCCGTCGGCGAGATTGGCTTCTACCTCCGGAGTCAGCAGTCCTTCGTAGTAGGTGCGGAGTTCACTCCGCAGCGCCTCTTGCTCTTCGGTGTACCCGATCTGCATCTGTGCCCCCACAGCTCTGAGCGGACGTTCCCCCGCTCGCCGCCGTCACCTTATCCGCACAGTGCGCAGGGGTTCCACCTCCGCCACCTTGGCTACGCTTCGGTAACATCACCAGAGCGAGGCACCCCGCCTCTCGACTCACCAAGGAGCAACCATGCCTGAAGCCGTCATCGTCGCCACGGGGCGCACCCCGATTGGCCGAGCCGTCAAGGGCTCGCTCAAGGACTGCCGTCCTGATGACCTCACCGCCCTCGCGGTTCGCGAAGTGCTGAAGAAGGTCCCCCAGCTCGACCCGAACTCCGTCGAGGACCTCATCCTCGGCTGCGGGCAACCTGGTGGTGAAGGTGGCTACAACATGGCCCGCGTCGCCGCCATCTTGGCCGGCCTCGACAACGTTCCCGGCGTGACGGTCAACCGCTACTGCTCCTCCTCGCTCCAGTCGATCCGCATGGCCGCCCACGCCATCCGTGCCGGCGAAGGCGACGTCTTCGTCGCCGCTGGTGTGGAGACCGTCTCGCGCTACTTCAACGGTGCCGCCGACACGGGCCCGCACAACCCCCTCTTCGCTGAGGCCGAGGCCCGCACTGCTGCTCGCTCCGGTGCCGTCACGACGCCGTGGACCCCGCCGGGCCACCTCGGCGACATCTACATCGCCATGGGCCAGACGGCTGAGAACGTCGTCGAGTACGAAGGCGTGACGCGCGAGGAGATGGACCTCTTCGCGTTCAACTCGCAGCAGCGCGCCGCAGCCGCCATCGAGCGTGGCTTCTTCGAGCGGGAGATCATCCCGGTCACCCTCGCTGACGGCACGGTCATCTCCACCGACGACTGCCCACGCCCCCAGACCACCCTGGAAGGCCTCGCCGGCCTGAAGCCCGCCTTCCGCGAAGGTGGCTCCGTGACCGCAGGGAACGCCTGCCCGCTGAACGACGGTGCAGCCGCAGTGGTCGTCATGAGCGACACCAAGGCCAAGCAGCTCGGCATCACGCCGTTGGCTCGCATCGTGTCCTCCGGCGTCTCGGGTCTCCACCCAGAGATCATGGGCCTCGGGCCAATTGAGGCCATCCGTCAGGCACTCGGTCGGGCCAACATGACCATCGACCAGATCGACCTCGTCGAGATCAACGAAGCCTTCGCCGCTCAGGTCATCCCCTCAGCCAAGCACCTCGGGATCTCGTTCGACAAGTTGAACGTCAACGGTGGCGCCATTGCGCTGGGTCACCCCTTCGGTCAGACCGGTGCCCGCATCATGACCACCCTCATCAACGGCCTCGAAGACTCCGGCAAGCAGTACGGCCTCGAGTCCATGTGCGTCGGCGGTGGCCAGGGCATGGCGATGATCGTTGAGCGCCTGAGCTAGTCCAGCGAACCTGCAGTTGACGGAACGCCCCTGGCCCTCGGGTCAGGGGCGTTCTTCGTTCATGGGGTGCGGGACAGCCGAGCAACCATGCTCACTGCGCCGAACGCCATCGCTCCGCTCACGCCCTCGAGACTCGATGGGGCTCCTCAGCCCAATGCTCCCCCAGCACGGACGCAGACGCCGAAACGCTGGATGCGCGACTCCTCTCCGCGAAGCCGTCGAGGATCATGGTCCAGATCACCTCGTGCTCCGAAGTTGCTCGAACGCATGCGACAGCCGTCAAGGCCCGGTTCGTTGTGCATCGGTTCGATCCGCGAACTCCATGCCACACGTCGCCAGCACGCGATGGCAACGGACTGCGCTCCGGCGCATGCCGGCCAGCAACACCCCTCGGCGTCGACCTCCGAGGAAGAGGTCACACTTCGCTCGCTGCCACCTTCATCTCCACGATGGCTGGTACCGGTCCGGGATCGATGCCGACGTGCGCAGCGAGACCCAGCGAAACGAGATCGGCAATGGCGACGCCGTGGAGGAGCTCGACGAGCGCTCCACCCCCGCGCACCACGAGATCGTGTCGAGCAGCAACTTGCTCGTCGAGCACATCGTCGAGTAACGCTCTGCGCCGCACGTCAACTCGGTTATCGCTCGGGCGGTGGATCGAGAGCACCGTGAAGACCTGCCGGGTGATGTCACCACCTTGGCCGAACCCAGCAATGGTGCTGTAGGCGAGATCCGGAAGCCGAAGCGAGAACGCGAGCGTCTTGGCGTTCTCCTCGATCTGACACGCCAACCGTCGGGCCAAGACTCCGCCCATTGCACCAGCGCCGATGGTGAGCACCATGGTCCGGTCGATCTGCCGCACGATTGCGCCGAATTCGGCCTCGAATACCGCGCTCGAGAGCACGTCCTGATACGCCTCGATCCCGAGGTCGAGCTCACGCTCGAGCACCGCGCGACCGTCGTCGCTCAGGACCTCGCTCACGAGGAGGAGGGTGCTGATCACCGTCTCGAGGAGTGCCCACCTCGGCCCAGGGGCTGCACCGTCGAGCGAGACGACAACCCCACCTGCACCGGCAACGAGGTCGCCGAGTGGACCACGCGCCTGGAGGGCTGCGATGCTCACCCCTGCGGCAAGTGCTCGAGCGACGTGGGAGAGGACTTCGGGCGTGTCGCCAGCGAACGACGCAGCGATGACGACCGAGCCCGGAGCGAACCTGATGGCGTCGTGCGTGGCCACTCGAACGATGGGCACTTCCGTGTGGGAGTGGAGCCACGCTTGGACGGCGTCGAACGCCAAGCCGAGCGCACCGCTTCCGACGAGGTAGATGGCTCGTGGGGCCTCCCCGAAGTGCAGCGGCCGGACGGTGCTGCGTTGATCGACGAGGCGCCGCCCAGTGGCGCTGAGGTAGGCCCGACACCCGAGGGAATCAACCGCATCGATTGAGGTCATGGGCGCTACTTGGTCTGGTGACCGTGGCCGAACCCGGTCTCGACGGCTTCCCCTCGGCTGAATCGCTGGTCGAGACCCGCGGCAGTTGCCGCATCGACGTCGCTCGCTTCGGTGGGGATGAGAACGGGAATGTCGCCATCGATCCGGAAGGACTTGTGGAGGCGTGGGTTGTACAGGAGGTTGAGATCGGCGTAGTACCGGAGCGGCTGCTTGTCGAGCGGACAAGCGAGCACTTCAATGAGGAGTGAATCGAGCGGCATGAGGACTCCGTTCTAGGCGGTTTCGAGGAGGGATCGAACGAGGGCTTGCACCTCTGCGACGTGGGTGGCCACGTCGGCCTCCGTGGGGGCTTCTAAGTTGAGGCGGAGCAGGGGCTCGGTATTCGACGGGCGGAGGTTGAACCACCAGTCGTCGTAGGTTGCGGTCAAGCCATCCAAGTGATCGAGGATCGGACCGGTGCCCTCTAAGTGACGGGCCACGAGCTCAACGGCCAACTTCGGGTTGGGAACTTCGGTGTTGATCTCTCCAGACGCTGCGTACTTCGCGTACGGCGCCACGAGCTCCGACAGCGACTTGCCGGTCGACCCCATGAGGCCGAGCACCACCATCGCGGTGATGATGCCTGAGTCAGCGTTGAAGTTCTCTCGGTAGTAGTAGTGCCCCGAGTGCTCCCCGCCGAACACCGCTCCCGTGCGCTCCATCTCGGCCTTGATGAACGAGTGACCGACCCGGGTGCGCACCGCGGTGCCACCGTTCGCTGCGATGACCTCGGGGACCACCCTCGAGCAGATGAGGTTGTAGAGGATGGTGGCGCCAGCGTGACGCTTCCCCATGGCATCGGCGACCATCGCCGTCGTGAGCGATCCGGAGACCCCTTGGGCGTGCTCGTCGACCAGGAAGACCCGGTCAGCGTCGCCATCGAAGGCGAGGCCGATGTCGGCACCGCGCTCGACGACAGCCCTCTGGAGGTCGACCAAGTTCTCTGGCTGGATCGGGTCAGCGGGGTGGTTGGGGAAGGAGCCGTCGAGCTCGGGGTACAAGATGTCGACCTCGAAGGGAAGACCAGCCATGATGAGCGGCACGACGAGCCCACCCATGCCGTTCGCCGTGTCGGCCACGATCTTGAGGGGGCGGAGTTGGTCGACGTCGACGAAGGAGTGCACGTGCTGCACCCACTCGGCCAAGAGGTTCCGCTCGGTCACCATGGGGGTAGCAGGAGCGGGTGGGCTGGCCATGAACTCCTCGGTCAGGGCTTGGATCTCGGCGAGTCCCGTGTCTTGACCAATGGGTCGCGCCCCGGCGAAGCACAACTTCACGCCGTTGTACTGCGCCGGGTTGTGCGATGCAGTGAACATCGCTCCGGGACGATCGAGGTGCCCAGCGGCGAAGTAGAGGAAATCGGTGGAGGCCATGCCGAGGTCGATGATGGCAACACCTTGCGTCGCAGCACCCTCGGCGAACGCTGCGGTGAGCTCCACGCCCGATTCCCGCATATCGCGAGCCACGAGCAGCTCTGGGGTCGCGCAGAAGCGTGCCACCGCAGCACCGAGCGCACGCACGAGCGCCGCGTCGATCTGGTCGGGATAGGTCCCGCGAATGTCGTACGCCTTGAAGACCGCAGAGGGAGTAGTCACAGTGCTCCATCCTACTTCGCTCCCCCTCGCTTCCCTGAAGGACTGAGGGTCGCTGGACCGGTTCGGAGTAACCTCGCAGCGTGTTCCGCACTCGAGCTCGCGTCATGGCTGCACTGACTGCCGGAGCGCTCACCCTCAGTGCCTGCGGATCGCCGACGCCATCTGCACTCACCAGCGCTCGCCTCGCAGCGAGTACTGCTCATTCTGTCGTGGTCACCGATACGGCCACGGTCCTCGGAGCAACCTCCACCCTCTCAGGATTCATCGGTCCATCGACGGCCTCGGTCACCTGGACCGACGGATCCCTCGGTTCGCTCAGCCTCACCTCGTGCAACGCTCACCTCTACGTGCGCGGCACCGAAGCAATGCTCGCTCGCGTGCTCCACTTCGATGCCCACGCCCAGAGAGTCCTCGACGGAGGAACGGTTGATCTCGTCGCCGGTGACGCTCCCTACGCCTCGCTCAGCGCCATGGTCTCCCTCTCGGGAATCCTCACCCCGTTCATCGCCACGGGCCATCGTTCCACGTCGACCATCCATCGCCCCGGAGGGATCTCCACCACGGTGGTCACCGGCTCCATCACCCTGCCGAACGGGTGGTCCGGAATCGCATCGCTCACCATGGACCGCGCCTCGTCTCTCCCCACCTTCGGCCTCCTCGAGGTGTCGAACGGGTCCCAACGAGCCACCCGATCTGCGCACTTCACCGATTGGGGGACCACGGCGTACGCCGTCGACGCTCCGTCGACTTCCGTCCCGTACTCCACGCTGGTCACGTCGTGACGACCGCTCGCGGCCTGACCGTCTGGCTCACCGGCCTGCCTGGATCTGGCAAGACGACGACCGCCACCGTGCTGACCGAACGGCTCAGCGCCATTGGCGAGCAGAGCGTCATCTTGGACGGCGACATCTTGCGGTCGGGCCTCAACCGAGACCTCGGATTCTCTGACGCCGATCGCAACGAGAGCGTCCGACGTGCGGGTGAGGTGGCACTCCTCTTGGCGTCGGTTGACTGCATCGTCATCGTGTCGTTGGTCTCGCCGCTGCGGATCGCTCGAGACGCCGTCCGTGCTCGCCACCACGAATCAGGGGTGGGCTTCATTGAAGTCCACATCGCCGCACCGCTCGAGGTGTGCGAGGAACGGGACCCGAAGGGCCTCTACGCCAGAGCTCGTCGAGGAGAGGTCGCCTCGATGACCGGCATCGACTCCCCCTACGAGGCACCCCTCCACCCGGAGGTGACCCTCGCCACCGACGTGGACAGCGTTGCAGCCGGCGTCGAGCGCCTCGTCGACGCCGTACTCGCTCAGCGACGCTGAACGAGTCGACGCAACGCTGCCCGACGGCGGGCTCCCATGCCGACGACCACCATGGAGAGCAGGCCCACCACCGTGATCACCATGCCCACGGTGTTGGCGGCGGTCGCCCCATAGGTCAGGGTCACCCGGTGCGCAGTCGGGACGACCACCATGAGGTTGGGGGTTACCCGGTAAGGGCCGAGCGCTCCGGAGGCGTGCCAATTCGGGAAGTACGACACCTTCACGAGGACTGGGGTGCCGAGGTGGGTCACCGAGAAGCTGATGCCGCTCCCGGTGACGGCGACCGCGGAGATGCTCGTCGCCGGTGCTGCAGGTGAACGGTTCGTCGCAGCCGTTCCCCGCGGCCACGATGGCGGACCGTTGGCAGCGAGGAAGGTGCCCCACCGAGTGGGATCGACGTACCACGGCACCGATGCGTGGAGCCACTGTGGCGCAGAGGCGTTCATCTCCGGGACGACCACGGGCAGATGGGTGAGCGGCTCAACGAGCGTGGTGTTGCGAATTTCGAAGATGTGCCAGGTGAGCGAGGTGCCGTCACTTTGGGGGTACGCAGTCGTGTCGGCGACGTCGAGCAGTCGAGAGTCGCGTCGCGCAGCGGCCACCAGGCTTGGATCCGAGACGAGGTAGTACCGAACCCCGAGGAGGGCGAGGTGGGTGATGCCGTCGGCCACATCGGTGTTGCGGTAGGGCAACCCCACCTGCGCCCGAGATCCAGCCACGGAGAGCTCCGACTGGTTGAGGAAGTGGTACGGCGTCGTCGCTGAGCTCTCGAAGAGCAAGCCCTCTTGCGAATCGATGCAGCCATTCGTTGCCTTCGGCAAGAGCATGAGCGCCATGGTCGAGCCGAACCGACTCTCGTTTGACTCGTACTCCCAGAACATCCGACCACACCCCACGGTGGCGCCGACGTGTCTGGCTGCGGCCATGATGCCTTGGAACTCCACCCACGCTTCGCCGCGAGCCTCCATGCCGCTGTAGTTGTAGGCCGCCCATCCGCCCACGCTGTCGATCGGCGCATCGTCGAGCAGATGCGTCCCGAACACCGAGTTGATCGGGCCGAGGATGCGCTGGTTGATGAAGTTCTGCGATTGCGGGAGCGCACCGAGCACCACGGTTGCGGCGAGCGCGCTCCCGAGGAGCCCCACCGACAGCGCCCCGGGAGCCACCCGACGATCTCGGGGGCGACAACGCTCGAGTGGTCTCGCCGCGAACCGTGCCATGCGCCACTGTCGGATTCCCGTTGCGACGTTGACCCCGAGCACACCGAAGGTCCACGCCGCACTCAGGTAGAGGAACAAGAAGTACGGGGGGAGCAACCTCGTGTTGTAGATCGACCCCTGCGGATCGAGCACCACTGCCGCTCCGGACTCAATCGTCATGACGACCAGGAAGATCCCCACCCTGCTCCGGAGCGAGAAGGCGAGGACCACGCCGACCACGACGAGCCAGACTGCCCAACGATCGCCACCTGGCCACAGGAGGGCGCTGGGATCTGTGGCGTTGACGTACCCCATGGGGTTCGCGTACCGCTGATTCGCCACGAACGGCAGCAGCCACCACGCCATCGCCGAGAATCCGAGCGCGCACACCGAGGTGGCCCACCACAGCACCGAACCCCGACTCCGGCGGGCCCGCGCCACGATGCCTCGTCGCCGGAGCAAGCCGAGGCCCTCGTCGTCGAGCTGGCCCGGGCTGACCAAGTCGAAGAGCACCAAGAGCCCGAGGCCGAGCAGGGCGGTGAGGATGGGGAGCAAGTGCGCAGCCAGTGCGATGGCGAGGAGGAGCGCTGCACCAACTCGGCGCCGGCCGGAGCGAAGTCCCGATGCTGCGAGACCGAGGAAGCACACCACGAGCGCGAGCGACAAGGAGTAGGAGTACTCCCCCGCCATCGTCGAGTACAGGTTCCCTCCGTCGATGGTGTAGCTCTGCTCGAAGAGCACGAGCAGCGAAGCGGCGGCGAAGAGCTCAGGGAAGGGGCGGCGCAGCTTGAAGCCCTTCGCGAAGGCAAAGCACGCGAACGGCAGCAAGATGGACCCCAGTGCGGTGCCCAACTTGAACGCCACGTTGTAGCCAATGAGGTGGCTCGCCAGTGCGACGAATAGGTCGGGGAGCACGAAGTAGAACGAGTACAGGGGAAGCCCGTCGTACCACCCTGGGTACCAACCCGTGAGGTGACCCGAGTGGAGGAACTGCGACAGCACCGCTGGCATGAGGTAGTGCGCAGCGGTGTCGCCACCCGTCGTCGTGGTGTTGGACAGGAGCGCAGATGCTCCACCCAATTGCCACAGCACCATTCCCACGACCACCATCACGATGATCGTGGTGACCGCCACGGACCACTGGGCTGCCGAGGTCTCGAGCACCGTGAACCAGTTGACGGGGCGGCGACTCCGCCGCCGCGTCACAGGTGGCCTCGCAAGAAGATCGGGGCCAGTGCAACGGCGTTGAACGCTGCGTGGGACGCAATCGCCATCGACAATCGGCCACTCTGGCGGACCAGGAGCATCTGCACGGTGCCGAAGAGCGCGAGGCCGATGAACTGGAGTGGCTCGCCGTGTGCCGCCGCGAAGAGCACGCCGTCGGCCACGAGCGCGCCCACCGCCATGACGGTGAGCTGATGCCCCGGACGTGGCTCAGCGAGGCTCAACAGCCCCTGCCCGAGGAGACCACGGAAGAGGAGCTCTTCGGCCACGGGGACGATGATCACGAGGCAGAGCGCGAGCGCTCTCACCGTGGTGGGTCCGCCGCCGTCGAACCACCGATGCAGCGGTGCGGAGTAGTTCCGATGGCCGAAGATGGCCACGGTGAGCACACCCACCACGAATTGGGCCACCGCACCAATGGGGAGCCCGAGGAGGTCGATCCACCTCCACCGCAGTCCGAGGCTCCGCAGCGGCGTGGCGTCGCCCAAGGCGATGAGGAGGGCAATGGGTCCTGCGATGAACCCTGCCCACATCCCGAGCGAGGAGCCCACCGTCAACCATCCCGGAGGCGCCGTGCTCGAGAGCCCCGACGCCACCGCACCGACGTTCCCGGTCACGATGCCGGCGACGTAGGCGCCGAGAATTGCGGTCACATTCGCAGCGAGGAAGATCCCCACCGCTCCGCCCACGCACCACCGAGCCACTCGGTGGGGGAATCGGGGCATCCCTCGCTCCACCTCTCCTCCGGGAGCGCTCGACGTCGAGGGGTGTCGGGGCATCGCTCGAGGCTACCGCCCGGACTCACTCCCTCCTCGGTCATCGGCCGCAGTCCGGGACCGAACACCTCCCAACTACGCTTGACCTATGGCACCACGTGACCCAAAGCGCTCGAAGGAGGGCACGAAGCCCCGGTCTGGGAACGAGAAGCCATCGTCCCCCACGCGCTTCATCGTGCCGGTCATCATCGGCATCATCATCATCTCCGTGCTCTTCGGCACGACGTCTTCGGGGAAGTCCGGCTCCGAGCTCACCTATTCGAAGTTCGTCGTCGATGCCAAGCAAGGGCTGATCGCCACGGCCAATATCGACAAGACCTCGGGACAGATCACCGGAACGACGACCAGCGGCACCGCGTACACCGTCGAGGGCCCAAATCCCCCGAGCTCAACCGACGCCTTGGCGTTGACCGACGAGAAGGTCTCCGTCAAGTTCGTCTCCTCCAATTCGTTCTTCGCCACCTACGGTTCGCTCATCGTCACCGTGCTCTTCTTCGGCGCGATCGCGTTCTTCATGTCCCGCCTCATGCGGAGTCAGATGAGCGGCATGATGTCGATCGGCAAGTCCAAGGCCCAGATGTTCGACATGGACAAGCCGAAGAAGACCTTCGCCGACGTCGCCGGCTACAACGGTGTGAAGACGGAGATCTCCGAGGTCGTCGACTTCTTGAGGGAACCCCAGCGCTTCACCGCCATCGGCGCTCGGATTCCGAAGGGCGTGCTGCTCGTCGGACCCCCTGGGACGGGGAAGACCTTGCTGGCTCGGGCCGTTGCCGGCGAGGCTGGCGTGCCCTTCCTCTCGGTGTCCGGGTCGGACTTCATGGAGATGTTCGTCGGCGTCGGTGCTAGCCGAGTCCGGGATCTCTTCCAGACCGCACGAAAGCACGCTCCGGCGATCATCTTCATCGATGAGATTGACTCCATTGGGCGAAAGCGCGGCGCCGGGCTCGGAGGCGGTCATGACGAGCGCGAGCAGACGCTCAACCAGATGCTGTCGGAGATGGATGGATTCTCACCCACCGAAGGTGTGGTCCTGATGGCTGCCACCAACCGACCAGACATCTTGGATCCCGCCCTCATGCGCCCTGGTCGATTCGACCGTCAGGTGGTCGTGCCACTCCCCGACCTCAACGAGCGACTGCCGATCCTGACCGTGCACGCCGCTGACAAGAAGATGGGCGCGGACGTCAATCTCGAGACCGTGGCCAAGGGAACGCCAGGAATGTCGGGCGCAGATCTCGCCAACTTGGTCAACGAAGCCGCGCTCCACGCAGTGCGGCGCGGTTCCACGGTGGTGGAGATGACCGACTTCGAGTCGGCTCGCGACCGGGTCCTCATGGGGGCGAAGCGGGAGTCCACCGTCCTCTCACCTGAAGAACGCGAGCGCGTGGCGTACCACGAGGCTGGTCACGCACTCCTCGCCTACGTCCTCCACGAGGCCGACCCGGTCCATAAGGTCTCCATCATCCCCTCGGGGATGGCGCTCGGCGTCACGATGCAGCTCCCCATGGAGGAGCGCCACCTCTACCCTCGCCAACGGATCGAGGACTCGATCTGCGTGCGGATGGGTGGTCGCGTCGCTGAGCTCTTGATCTTCGGCGACCTCTCGACCGGCGCAGCCGATGACCTCCAGCGCAACACGGAGCTCGCTCGCCGGATGGTACGCGAATGGGGAATGTCCGCAAAGGTTGGCCCCATGGCCTGGGGTGGCGACCAGCAGGTCTTCCTCGGCGACGGCCTCATGTCGACGAAGGACTACGGCGACGAACTCGGCAGCGTCATCGACGACGAGGTGGCCGCAATCCTGCGTGCCCAAGAGCAGCGAGCGCGAGACCTGCTCGAACTGCATCGTGATGGTTTGATCGCGGTGACCAATGCCCTCCTCGACGCAGAGACCATCGACGGAGCGACGGTTGGGCAGTTGGTCGATGCGGCCCATGGGTCCCCCGTCTACGACGCTCCCCAAGAGACCGTTCCCTTCGCTGCAGCGTCGGCGGGTGTCACCGACACCACGGCGGTCGGGAGCGAGGTCGTGAACGGCGACGCCCCGGGTGCCACGTGGGCTCCCCCGGCGTGGCCGGGCGCCTAGCGCACCAACCCGCTCTGAACGAGCGACCTCACGAGGACTGCACCGGGAGACCGATGACCGTCGGCCCCGTTGGCGCTCCCGTGGGAATCGTTCGACCGGCGAGGGCCACGGCACCAGTTGCCGTCGCCACGATCGGCAATCCGGCGCTCGACGCGGCCACGACCGGTCCAGCGCTGATGGCCACGATCTGACCCGTCCCGAGACGGAGGGTGTCCGCCACTCCCCCACTCGTGCCGACGTGGAGGAACACCGTCGTCGGCCGACCGGCGAGGTTGCTCACGACGATCTGCCGCCAACGCATTGCTGGAACGGCGCTGTTCGCCGCGGGGAGCACGGCGGTCGTCGTCGCCCCATCACCCGCGATGGCAACCTCTGAAGAGCGCCAGAGCGCAGCACCATCGAACACCCGATCGACGCGCGCAACGGCGACGGCTCCCGATGGACCTCGAACGGTGAGCGTGAAGGGGAAGTCGCTCGGAACACCGGGGAAGCTCTGGATGGGCTGTCCGACGGTGGCGTTGCCTGGCACCGTGATCGACGACGAGGCGAGGAGCCCAGACGGCAACGTGACCTGCTCCTCCATCGTCGCTGGCTGTCCAGAGAAGTTGGTGAGGGTGACCACTTGACCCTGCGAAACCGTCTTGTCCTCGAAGCCGAGCACGTTCAGCCCGGCGAGCCCAGGGCGGCCTGGGAGGATCGTCAAGATGCGGTTCTCTCCCCACCCGAGTTCATCCTCACTCGCTGCGATCCGACCGGAGAGGGCGGTGACCTCGATGCCGAACGAGGCTTGGTTGAGCACGTAGGTCGCCAGATCGACGGGAATGGACCGCAGCGGTGGGATCACGAGGCCCTGGAGTGGCGCTGGTTGCACGAGGCCTGCGGTGGTGACTGCCGTCACCGACACCACCGCCACCGCGCTCGAGGACGGATTCGCCAGGGTCACGACCGAACTCGTGTGCCGAGTCGAAACCGCATCGGCGAGGTAGGAGGTCGTCGCCGCCGAGGAGACGCACGGCGCCGAAGCCACGAGGCCATTCCAGTGCAGCGCCATGGAGACCGCCACCCCACCGCCGTGCAGCTGCACGAACGCGGTTGCGTAGTTCGCTCGAGATGGGAGGACCACCGAGAGGACGGCGCGTTGGTGGGCGGCGACACCGGCTGCTTGGGTCTTCAGCACCCGACCTGAACCCACCACCGTCATGGTTCCTTCGACCGTCGCTCCGCCGAGGTTCTCCAAGGTGATGGCAGACCGCGCCCCTTCCCTCAGGCCGGCGCAGACCCAGGTCGACGAGGATGCTGTCGTTGGGGAAACGAGCGAAGCGTCGCGGAACTGCACCGACGGCGGCGGGGTCGACGGTGCTGCGCTGCCGAGGGCAACGATGGCCAGAACCCCGACCGCAACGGCGCTCAGCGCGCGCAGGCGACCGTGGTCACGCCGGTGCCGAGCTCGAGCGGCGGTCACGCTGCCTCCTCAGGCTCGACCGCCGGCACGCGTCCCCGCCCCAGACGGCGGAAACGGCCGACCGAGCGAACCGTTGGCGTCAGCCGACCGAGGAGTGCGAGGGCGACGAGGATCCACAGGGCGTACTCGAGGAGGGCCTCGATGCTGACGACGGGAACGACCGAGATGGCGAGGTGGGCGACCGAGCCGTTGCCGACGAACGCCACCGACGACGGCGAGCGCACCGTTCGGGGAGCGGTGACCCCGCTCGCCGTGATGGCGCTCGCTGGTGCACCCGACACCGTGATGGCCCCCTCGATCGGGCCAGGCGCTCCGAGCCCGTCGCGGAGGGCGCCGAGCGCTGCGCGGCTGGGCTGGCTGGCCAGCGCCACGATCGGTCGGGCTCCGTTGACGGTGAAGACGTCGAGTCCTCCGCTGTCGCTCTGCTCGGCGAGATCATCTTGGAGGCGGAGGCCAGCCACGAGGGCAGACGGCGCAGGATCAGGACTGAGCACGGTGGGGTTGGCGATGGACGGCGCAGCGGAACCCACGACCACAATCGTCGTGATCGCGTCCTCGGCGAACAGCGCTCCGGCGGTCGCCGTCGTTCCGTGCAGGACGGCGTCGATCGCCGCTGGGGCGTGCATCGACAGCGCTGCACCTGCGGGGAGGATCGACCACGCTGATGCCACGGTCGACGTCGTGGTGGCGTAGGAGAGCCCCGGTTCAATGCTCCAACCCGCCACCGGCAGGACTCGAGGATCGCCAATCCACAGCACTCGCCCACCACCGTGGCTGAAGCTGGCCTCGACTCCGGCCAGAGATTGATCGAGTCCGACCGTGCCGAGATTGAACCGACCAGAGGGGAGCTCCACCACCACGGTCAGCACTGAGCACATCGCCACGGCGAGCCCCGTCACCGTCACCACTTGGCGCCACGAGAACGCGAAGTCGCTCAGCTCCACCTCGAACCCCGACAGGGCGAGGCCGACGAGGGCAGCGACGGCAACTGCTGCAGGGGCCAAGACGACCTCTGGACGCGGGGCGAACGTGCCGAGGAGGTGCCAGGCGCTCATCGCTGCGAGCACCCAGGACCCGACCGCGACCAGTGTGAGCTGGGTCGCCAAGACGAGTCGCTCCCCACGCACCACGAGGATCGGCAGCCCAGCACCGACGAGGAGCGCCCACGACCACCACGAGGTGCCCTGAATGCCGACGGCGAAGGTGAGGAGGTGCCCCATCGACGGCGCGCTCGTTGGGGAGAAGGAGGTCCCGAGACTCGCCAGCAAGGACGAGGGATGGGCGACCAGGTCGATGACCCACGGGAAGCAGAGCACGGCTGCGGCGACGCAGGCCAAGAGCGCGGTCCGGAGCATGGCGAACGACGTCGATCGACCGAAGATCAGGCCACCGACGACGAAGGCCATCGCGACGACCACCACGTCGACGACCAGCGCCGGTGCGATGGACGCGGTGATCGCGAGGAGGACGCTCAGCGCGACGAACCGTCCGCTCGGCGTCGAGATCCACCCGGCAGATCCGAGGGCCGCAGTCGTCGATGGACGCTCCAAATGCGCCACGCCCCCGAGTCGGCCGAGGCCGACCATGAGCCACGGCATCGCAGCTACAGCGACCACCGCATCGAGGCGACCGATGGAGACCGCGGAAGCGAAGAGCGGGAGGATGCCGTAGGCGAGGACCGCGACGAGTCGCGCCCGTTCGCTCACGAGCGGCGTGACGAGTCGACCGACCCCAACGGCACCGATGGGGAGGGCGACGATGACCACGAGGAGCTCGGCGAGGCCCATGTGCCCGAAGGTGAAGACCCCGGCGAGCGCCATGGCGCCGAAACCGCTCGGCGCTGCGACGGTGGAACCGATGCCGGTCGGGTGCCACACCGTGAGGACGTCGTGCAGCGCACCGGTCCAGCTCGGCCACGGCGCGAATTGGCCGAGGTAGCTGAGACCGCCGGTGAGGAGGCCGCGTGCGGTGAGGAGGTAGGCGACGATGGCGAGTCCGTAGGCGACGGCTCGACCAGAACGCGTGCCGAGGAATCGTCGAGCGCCACCTCGATCGCTCCCGTGACCGAGGTCGTCTAAGTCATCGAACTCTTGGTTCTCGCTGAACGCCTCGCCGATCGTTGCCGTCAGCGAGTTGTCGTCCTCGACCACGACACCGCCGCCACGAGCCACCGTGAGACCTTGGTAGAAGAGGCGGCTCATGAAGACCTTGGCTCGGGTGGATCCTGGGACCATACGATCGTGGAGATCTCGATCGTGGATCGTTCGCTTCGCTGCAACGACGCTCCGTCGGGCCCGCAAACTCGACCGTTGCGAGAAGTTCCACCCCCACGCACCACGCACGGCATCGGCACGAGCGCTATCTCTGCCAGCGGTGGCGACGAGCCACTCCACGACGGCGAGGAGGAGGGCGATTGGTAACCACAAGGCGAGGGTCCACCCGCTCGAATTGACGAGCATGGCTCGCACTTCGTGGCGACGTTGCAGGCGCTGCTGCACTTCAGGTGTACTCGCCTCAGCGAAGCCACCGGCGCAGATCCGGCGGTGCGCCACTACGGCGAGCGGAGCGAGCACCACCCGTGATCCCACCACTTGGGCACGCCACGACAGCTCCAAATCCTCACCCATTGCCGAGATCGAGACGTCGTAGCCCTCGAGGGCAGCGAACAAGTCGGCGCGGATGAGCGTCACCCCGCTCGGGGCGACGAAGACGTCGCGCACCGCGTCGTGCTGCCCGGCATCGAGTTCGCCTGGGGTGACACGTTCGCTGATCGCTCCGGTCTTATCCGCGTTCTGACCTACGTGGAGCAGGAGGCGGTGGTGCTCGGCATCGACCACCTTCGGCGTCACGATGCCGGCGTTCTCTCGCAACGCGGTCTCAACGAGCATCCGCACCGCTGATGGGGCGAGTTCGACGTCGTCATGGCAGCACAAGAAGTAGGACGCACCGTCCACCATCTCGAGCGCGAGGTTCGTCACCGCGGCGTACCCCACTCGGTCCTCCACCACGCGGACGTAGGCCCCTGGGCATGCGGCGGCGACCATGGCAGCGACGCTCTGGTCACCGTTGGCCGTCAAGAACAGAATCGAGAGGTCGTCGTAGTCCTGCGCCGCCAGCGATGCCAGGGCGGCTCGAGCATGGTTCGAACCCTCGCGACTGACCACCACGGCGACCACTGATGGCGGCAGAGGGGTGGAGGTCGTCATGAGAACTCCGAGGCTACTCCGGACCCAGCGCATTTCCCTGCTTGCAACTGTTATGCAGAGTGGGTACACTAGTGAGCGAGCGAGTTCCGACCAGAGGAGCAACACATGACCACGTCGAAGACCACAAAGGCCACCACCACCGCCAAGAAGGCCACCGGAGCTGCTAAGGCCACGGCCACCAAGGCTGCGGGCACTGCAGCGAAGACGGCCAAGGCCACCGCCGCCAAGGCAACCGCCACCGCCAAGGCAACCGCCGAGACCCCTCAGGGCGAGCAGGCCAAGTCCGCTGCCTACACCGCCCTCGGTCTCGGCCTCATGGGTGCGCAGAAGTTGATGGCGCAGGGCAAGGCCATCATCGAGGCGGCACCGGCTGAGTTCAAGGTGGAGGAGAACCTCGCCGCCGCGAAGTCCCAGCTCCACACCATCGTGAAGGCATCGGCTCGCGAAGCCATCAAGATCGACACCGCGGTGACCAAGGTGACCGAGACCGTCGAGCACGCCGTTGCCCCCATCGAGGCGAAGCTGCCTGAGGAGCTCCGCTCAGCGGTCACCAAGGCTCGCACGACCGCCAAGGGCCTCCGCCAGCAGTTCCGGACGTCGGTGCTCGAGAAGGTCGCCAACGCCTGAGGCGCACCTCGTCTCATGCTCACGACAGCCACCGCTCCGGCGGTGGCTGTTTCGCGTCAGGACTCCCGTTCCCGCCAATCGGCGAGCACATCGGCCAACGTGGTGGCGAGGGTGATCGTCGGCTCCCAACCGGTCGTGGCGTAGAGGAACTCCGCGCTCCCCCGGAGTACTGGGACATCGACGGGTCGGAAGAGCGCCGGGTCGACCTCGAGCGTGATGGACCGTCCGCTCAGTTCGCACAGCGCATCGACCACTGCCTGCATCGAGACATCGACACCTGAGCACACGTTGGAGATCTCGCCGGGGCGACCATCGATGGCGAGCATCCGATACGCAGCCACCACGTCACGCACGTCGGTGAAGTCTCGTCGGGTCGAGAGGTTGCCGACCGTCAAACTCGACGCACCGCTCCGTTCGGCGTCGACGATTCGCTTGGCGAACGCGGCCACGGCGAACGCCGGACTCTGGCCGGGCCCGACGTGGTTGAAGGGTCGGACGACCAGGACGTCCTGGCCGAATCCCCGGAATCCTTGGAGGGCGATCTGCTCCGCAGCTGCCTTCGACGCCGCGTACGGCGACGCGGGAGCGAGCGGCCGAGATTCGGTGAGGGGGAGATCGTCCTCGTGGACCACTCCGTAGACCTCAGCAGAGGAGATGACGAGCACCCGTGCGGTTGGGACGACGGCTCGGGCAGCTGCCAGCACGACTCCTGTTCCCACGACGTTGACCGTCAAGACGGAGCTCGGATCGCTCCACGACGCGCCGACGTGGCTCAGGGCAGCGAGGTGGTAGATCACCTCAGGTTGCGTCGCCTCGAGCGCAGCTGCCACGCTCGAGACATCGGTCACGTCCACCTCCACATCGGTCACGGTGACGTCGTCACCATGGGCCGACAGGTGCGCTGCGAGGTGCCGACCGACGAAGCCATTGCCTCCAGTGATCAGCGCTCGCACATCGCCACTGTAGTGAGCGCACTACCCCGCCGGGGACGCTGCGACCCGTGCGTAGAGTTCGGCCATCTCGGCGGCCGTCGTCGTCCAGGAGAACTGCAGCGCTCGTGCCCGACCCCTGATGGTGAGGTCACGTCGGAGCGCTTCGTTCGAGAGCACGGCGTCGAGCGCGTGCGCCAGCGACGAAGGGTTCGCCACCTCGGTGTAGAGCGCTGCGTCGCCGAGGACTTCCCGGAGCGGTGCGAGGTTGCTGGCGACCACCGGAACCCGAAGAGTCATGGCCTGCAGGGGGGGGAACCCGAAGCCCTCGAGCAGCGAGGGAACCGCGAGCACGTGGGCGTTGGCGAGCAGCGACCTGGTGGCTCCAGCAGAGAGGGGTCCCGTCCTGGCCACCCGGTCAGCGTGACGGAGCGCGCGAGGTGGAGGACCGTCGCCGTTCCGCCCGATGATCACCAGCCCGAGGTGCGGGTCATCGTCGGCGAGCTGGTCGAATGCCGCGAGCAGATCGGGAGTTCCCTTCCGGGGACCATCGACCCCGAGGGTCACGATGTAGCGGGCAACGCCGCGGGGGACGAGATCATCGACCTCAACCGGCTCGCGGGTCGACAGCGGAGGAATGCCCCATGGAATGACCGCAATTCGGGAACGGGGAACGCTCAGGCCCTCCGCCACGACATCGGCCACTGCGGCGGTGGCGCAGTGCACGGTTGCCCCCCGGCGGATCGCCCGAACGATGCTCGGCCAACCACGGAGTGCCGTAGCGTCAGCCAGAGATGGTGCGACGAAGGGCGCTGCGTCGTGGATCGTGATGACGTGGGCCGCGTGACGCACCGGGGGCACGAGATCACCGAGGCTGTGGACGACATCTGGCCGCCCAACCGCTCGATCGATGGGCGGCCATCCGAGCGACCGCCACGTGCGATCGAAGAGTCGGGGAGGAAGGCGATGCTGGAGATGCATCACGCCCTTTGGGAGTCGAGCATCGAGATCGTGCGCTGCGAGGCCCTTGGCGAAGACCGACACCTCGAGCGTCTCGATCGCCGCCAAGCCATCGAGGAGGTGCGTGGTCGCCACCCCGGGGCCCGCGAGCGGACCGATGAGCGTGGAGGCGTCCACGGCGATGTGGAGGCGACGGTGCTGCGATTCTCCCTCGGGTCCAGCCACGCTCCGAGGCTACGCGGTCAGACCTCCGTCGACCGACAGAATCGCACCACTGGCGTAGGCCGCTTCGTCTGACGCCATGTAGCAAATCGCTCCAGCGATCTCTGATGGCGTGCAGAAACCCATGGGGGTCATCAGCCGATCGAGCTGCTTGGGGTTCGCCCCATCGGGGAGACCGAAGTTCCACACGAGCGGCGTGTCCACCCCACCAGGAGCGACACCGTTCACCCGGACGCCCTTGTCGATGTACTCGACGGCCAGCGCACGAGTGAGCTGGGTCACCCCACCCTTCGATGCGCAGTAGGCGGCTGAGTAGGCCTGCCCCATGAGGCCCGCGGTAGAGATGGTGTTGATGATGACCCCGCCGCCGTTGAGCAGGTAGGGCAGCGCCTCACGGCAGACGAGGAAGGTGCCGGTCAAGTTGACGGCGATGATCTTGTTCCACCCATCGAGTGACTGCTCAGCAGCGTGGGAGAAGCCGCCGATGCCGGCCACGTTGCACACCACGGTGATGCGACCGAGCGTGTCTGCAGCGGTCTTCACCGCATCGATGACGGACTGCTCGTCCGTGATGTCGCAGCTCAGCGCGAGAGCGGTCCCCCCGGCCGCAGTGATCTCCGCTGCGGTCTCACCTACCTGGTCTGCTTGGATGTCGAGGCAGGCAACCGCAGCACCTTCGCTCCCGAGGCGCCGAGCTGTGGCCCGGCCGATGCCTGACCCAGCACCGGTGACCAGCGCCACCTTGCCAGCGAAGCGACCCGGGAAGCAAAACGCAGCGTCGGTCCCGCGGTCAGGGTCTGGTGCACCGAGGTTGTCGATGGGGGTCATGGTTCCTCCTCGCCGAAGCGATCGCGATCTCGGCCCCTGTTCTAGTCCGTTCCGGTCGACCCCGGCGATTCACGAACGACGACGATCTGCTGCTGCCTGCGCGAGGGGGCGCAGTGCCGCTCGATCGACCTTCGACATCGCGGTGAGGGGCAGGTTGTCCACCACCACGACGGCATCAGGTCGCTTGTAGTCGGCGACCAGCGGCGCGAGCGCCGCACGAATCTCGACGAGCGTCGGTGCCGCCGATCCCTCGGCGAGGACGACGCACGCCACCCCCACTTCGCCGAGCACGTCGTCGTCGACACCGAGCACGCAGGCGTCAGCCACGCTGCCCATCGTTCGGAGCGCTTCTTCGACTTCGGCGGGGTACACGTTGTAGCCACCGCGCTGGTAGAGCTCTTGGAGCCGTCCGACGAGCTCGAGATTGCCCTGCTCATCCACCCGACCGAGGTCGCTCGTGTGGATCCACCCCTCGGCGTCTTTGGCGGTGGCAGTCAACTCGTGGTCCATGTGGATGACCGTGCACCCATCGTTCCGCTCGACCACGTCGATGTAGCCAACCATCGATGCCGCAGAGCGGAGCCAGACCTGGCCGACTGCTCCCGGCGGGCACGGGACCCCATCGTCGTCCACCACCACTCGCTCGACGCCGGCAACCGGCCTGCCGACGGTCCGAGCCACGACGGCGTCGAGATCCCCCGGCGTGGTCCCACAACCGAGGCTCGACTCGGTCGAGGTGTAGCGAACCACGACGGGAACGCCGAGTGCAGCACGGAGCGCAGCGACCCGAGTGGCGGGCATCTTGGCTGCCCCGGTGCCGGCAATGCGCAACGACGAGAGGTCGGCGGTCGCCAACGCCGGATCGGCGAGGACGAGCGCCCACTGGGTTGGCACGCCTTGGGCAACGGTGATCCGCTCAGCGCTCAAGATCGCCACGGCCTCCGCAGCGGACCACGGCGTTGGCGTGATGACCGTGGTGATGCCGAGCTGGAGTTCACTCGTGACCCGGGTCATGTAGCCAACGTGGGCGAATGGGAGTGGGGAGAGTCGACGATCACCGCTGACCCCGAGGACATCGACCCCACGGGAGACGGCGTCGAGGCACGCCGTCGTGAACAGCGCACCCTTCGGGCGAGCGGTTGTCCCGCTGGTCCAGACGATGGCCACCGGGTCGTCGTCGAGGACGTGCACCGCATCGATCCGGTGGCTCGAGACGGGCTGGAGGTCTGTCGACAGGCGAACGGGGCACGGCGCCTCTACCGTGGTTTCCGAATCGACGACCACGACGGTCGGAGCGACGCGCTCGAGGAGATCGAGCTGCTGCAGTGGACTGAGGCGTGGGTTGATGCCGGTGGTGACCGCACCGAGGTAGGCGGCCGCGAGGTAGGTCGTCGCGTACTCAATGGACGACGCCATGACGAGGGCCACGACGTCGCCACGTCGGACCTCGAGATCTGCCAATGCCGTGGCTCGAGCACGGACCTGTTCGGCGAGCTCGGCGAACGTCACTGCCCGACGAGGGGCACGAGCGGTTGCCGGCTGCACGTAAGCCTCCCGCTCGCCGAAGGTCTCGGCGGCGAAGGCGACGAGTTCAGGGAGGGTTCTCACCGTTGGCGTCACAGGTGGCGAACCTAGCAGCGAGCGGTCGACGGCTCAGGCTGCTGCCCCGGTAGGCTCCCTGCGTGCTCGTGACCCTCTGTGGCGGCGTCGGCGCTGCGAAGTTCCTCCAGGGACTCGTCGACGTCGTCGATCCAACGTCTGTGACCGCCATCGTCAACACCGGAGATGACCTCATCCTGCACGGTCTCATGATCTCCCCCGATCTCGACACCGTGACCTACACCCTGGCTGGCATCAACAACACCGTGACCGGGTGGGGCATCGTCGGGGAGACCTGGCGCACCATGGAGCGCCTCGGACAACTCGGTGGAGCATCGTGGTTCTCCCTCGGTGACCTCGACCTCGCCACGCACCTGTTCCGAACCGAGCTCCGGCGGGGCGGTGCCACCTTGACTGAAGCGACCGCAGCGCTCACCGCAGCGCTCGGGATCTCCATCCGCCTCCTCCCCGTCACCGACGACCCGATCGCCACCAAGGTGACCGTGGACGATGGCCGTGTCCTCGACTTCCAGGAGTACTTCGTCAAGCATCGCCACGCGTTGCCCGTCACCGCTGTCCACGTCGACGGGCTCGACACTGCACGCCCAGGCCCCGACGTGCTCGATGCCATCGGCGCCGCACGGGGCGTCATCATCGCTCCGTCGAATCCCGTGGTCTCCCTCGGACCACTCCTCGGCGTGGCCGGGGTCACCGAAGCAGTCGAGGCCCGACGAGCGCATACGATCGCCATCTCGCCCATCGTGGGTGGCAGTGCCATCAAGGGGCCGGCGGCCGACATGCTCCACGCCCTCGATGGGAGTTCGTCGGTGGTGACCGTTGCCGAGCGATACCGCTCCCTGGCCAGAACGTTGGTGATCGACGCCGTCGACGCCCACCTCGCCGGTGCGGTTGGCGAAGCGGGCATGGTGCCAATCGTCACCAACGCCATCATGGACACTCCTGCCGCTGCTGCCGACCTCGCTCGCACCGTCGTGGCCGCCCTGTCATGAGCGCGATCGAGCTCCACCCCATCACCGGAATCGGCGAGATCACCGAAGGCACGAACCTCGCTGCGGTCATCGCCGAGGCGACCGGACCGGAGGACCCGGTCCAGGTCCGCGATGGCGACGTGGTGGTGGTCACCCAGAAGGTGGTCTCGAAGGCTGAGGGCCGCATGGTGGCCATCGACGTCGATGACCCGCACGCCAAGGTGGCGCTCGTCGAATCCGAGGCGGTGCGCGTGCTCCGTCGTCGTGGTGACCTCCGGATCACCGAGACCACCCACGGCTTCATCTGCGCGAACAGCGGCGTGGATCTCTCCAACGTCGATGCCGGGACCGCAGCGCTCCTCCCCGTCGACCCCGATCGTTCGGCTCGCCGCATCCGTGCCGACCTGCGCCGCCTGCTCGGCGTCGAGGTTGCCGTCATCATCTCCGACACCTTCGGACGACCCTGGCGCCGAGGAGTCACCGATATCGCGCTCGGCTGCGCCGGTATCGCCGCCGTGATCGACCTGCGGGGAACGCCCGACGCTACGGGACGGATCCTCGCCGCAACCGAAGTCTGCGTGGTCGACGAACTCTGCGCCGCTGCCGAACTGGTCATGGGCAAGGACCGAGGAGTTCCAGTGGCGATCGTGCGCGGCGCTCCTGCTTCATGGTTCCGTGACGGCAGCGTGAAGGAAGAGGTCGTCCGGTCAGTCGCCGACGACCTCTTCCGCTAGGCGAAGACGTCGACCGGACCCTCAACCCTGGAGGGTCTGAAACCCTTCCCAGGCATCGACGATGAGCTGGTCGAGCGAGGAACGCTCCGGGACCCATCCGAGGACGTCGCGAGCGAGGTCGGAGGCGGCCACGAGTTCAGCCGGATCCCCTGGTCGCCGCGGAGCGACCGTGGTCGGGACGGTCAATCCCGTCACTCGCTCAATCGTCGAGATGACCTCGTTGACGGAGTACCCCTGACCGGTCCCGAGGTTACAGATGAGCGCGTTCGTTCCCCGATCGAGGGCGTCCAGCGCCAAGAGGTGCGCTCGAGCGAGGTCGGAGATGTGGATGTAGTCCCGAATGCAGGTGCCATCTGGCGTTGGGTAGTCCGTCCCGAAGATCGACAGGGCCGGGCCACGGCCTGCAGCAGCTGCCAAGGCCAGTGGGATGAGGTGACTCTCGGGCTGGTGGCACTCTGCATGCCCATCCGTTCCCCCAGCAGCGTTGAAGTACCGCAGGGCCACGAAGTCGAGTTGCCCCTGCGCAGCTGTGGCGACGAGGGCCTGCTCGACGAGGAGTTTCGAGAGGCCGTAGACGCTGGTCGGCGCAGTGGGGTGGGCCTCGGTCATCGGGGTGAAGTGCGGTTCGCCGTAGACCCCCGCCGAGGAGGAGAAGACGACCTTGCGCACTCCGTGGCGTGCCATGGCCGCGAACAGGGTGAGGGATCGACCGGTGTTCACCTCGAGGTACTGCGCGGGCTCGCGCATTGATTCTCCAGCGGCGATCAGCCCAGCGAAGTGCACCACTGCGTCGAAAGTTCGCTCGGCGAAGAGTGCATCGAGGAACGCTCCGTCGCCGACGTCGCCCTCACGGAACGTTGCTCGCACATCGAGGTTGCGACGATCCCCAGTCGACAGATCATCGAGCACCATCACCGAGTGACCAGCGCTCACGAGTAGCTCTGTGGTGACGCCTCCAATGAACCCGGCGCCACCGGTGACGAGGACGTGCACGCGACCTACACCGGCAGTCGTTCACCCACGAGTGAGCTCGCGGGGGCCACCTCTACACCGGCGCCAGTCACGGAGTACTCCGAGAGACGGGCATCTTCACCGATGCGACCGCCAGGTCCGACGATGGAGCGCTCAATCATGGCGTTGGCCTCCACGGTGGCTCCTGCCAACACGATCGAGTCGGCGATCACCGCTCCGGCCCCAATGCAGGCGCCTGCACCGATCATGGAGTGTCGAACATGGGCCCCGGCTTCGATGATGGCGCCCGCCCCGAGGAAGGAGCGCTCAGTGGCGGCTCCATGGAGGACCACATCAGGTTCCTCGAGGTGATCGCCGTGGTCCACGACGCCATCGAGGGTGATCGTTCGTGCTCCATCCATGAGGTCGAAGTGCGCCTTCAAGAGCGCCGGAGGAGTCCCAGCGTCGATCCAATAGCACTCCCCCGACATGGCGTAGAGGGCGCCTCGTTCGACGAGGGCCGGAAAGGTTTCCCGTTCGACCGATACCTTTCGTCCGCTCGGAATGAGGTCCAGAACCGACGGCTCGAAGACGTAGGTGCCGGCGTTGATGAGGTCCGTCGGCGCCTCGTCGCGTGGCGGCTTCTCCACGAAGGCGATGACCCGACCATCGGGTTCAGTCGGCACAACGCCGAATGCTGAGGGATCGTCGACCCGGTGGAGCGCGATCGTCGCCTCGGCTCCTCGAGCTCGGTGGAAGTCGATGAGGGCGGTCAAGTTGAGATCCGTCATCACGTCACCGTTGAGCACGATGAAGGTGTCCGCAACGTTGGCTGCCTCAGCGGCGAATCGAATCGCTCCTGCGGTGTCGAGGCGCTCTGGCTCCACCGCGTAGTTGAGCCGAACCCCATGGACCTCACCGTGGGGGTAGGCATCCATGAACGCATCGGGCAGGTAGCCGAGGGAAAGCGTGACCTCGTCGATACCGTGCATCTTCAAGTTGGCGATGACCCACTCGAGCATGGGTCGTCCGAGAATCGGGACCATCTGCTTGGGGGCGGTGTAGGTCAGCGGTCGAAGCCGCGTCCCCTCACCCCCCACCAAGATGATCGCGTGCATGCCTAGCCTTTTGCCGGCACGGTCGCCAAACCGGCACCACCGGACAGGACAGCCGTCACGGTTGCCTTACTCGGCTTCGGAATGGTGGCGCCCGTAGGCTGGAAGATGATCGACATGAAGGAGTTCGCTGCGAACCTGGCGTCCTTCGGGTCCTTGACGATGGTTGGGGCCTTGTTGGTCGAGAACGCGGCGTAGCTCGGCCAGACGGCGATTTCCTCTTCGCCCTTCTGTCCTGCATCAGGCGTTCCCTTGGGGCAGGCGTCGCCATCGGAGTAGGTCTTCAGTCCAAGGCTGAGGCTCGACGAGGTGACGAGGAAGTTCCCGACGCCTGGGTTGGAGCCGTACTCATTCTGGAAGGTGTCGAAGTTGGCGTTGTGCCCAGAGTCCGAAGCGCTCGTCGGAGCGACCTTGACGACGCCGGACCCGAGCGAGACGAGGCCACCACGCTGGAGTGAGGTCGACGGATCGAGTGATCCTTGCTCGGTACCGCAGAGCGAGATGGTGTAACCGGAGTACCACGTCGTCCCAATCGTTGGGGCGACGCTCGACGCCGAGCTCGACGAGGTGTAGTTCAGTCGAGCGAGGACGATCGAGAGCACGCCGATCACCACGATGGCGACGATTGCCAGCGTGAATCGAGAGGGGCCTTGCCCGCTCGAGGCACGACGGCGCGTTCCGCCGGTAGCTGCTGCACGAGAAACGACTGATCCGGTCTTGGTCTTTGCCACGATTCGATACCTTACCCAAGGACGCACCCTCAAGGTGACGAACGACGCCGCTCGCGAAGTTCGACGTAGTGGTCCCACGTGGCCGGATGGACGAGGTCAGCGAGGTCCAAAGCTGGTGAGAGCCGCTGGAGAACTGGTGAGGCGCCGAGCACCACGGCGAGCTCCGAAATGACCTGGTCGAGGCCCGTTGCTGATCCACTGGCGTAGGTCGCATCGAGGAGCAGCCTCCAGAGGCCCTCGTCGTACGGGGTCACCGCGAGCCCGCGTCGGAGCGTCGCCTGAGCGCTCATGGCGTCGCCATCGCTCAGCAGATCCTCCGCCACCGAGGCCGTCAGCCGAGACGCAACCGATTCGGCTCGAGCGAGGTGCCCTTCGCCGATGATCCACTCGTATCGGCGGAGCCCGTCGAACGGCCTCCCGCGCAGGAGCGCCATGGCGGCGTGACGTGTCGCTCGATCAGCCACGAGCAGATTGCTCACGAGGTCCAGGTCGCACTGCACCAAACCGCTCAAGCGGAGCCGTGCGTGTCCGTGCGGCAGCAGGTCGTGGCCGTCAGCGCCGACGCCGAGCGCTCGGCGGGCCGCCGAAGAGGTCGAGTGGATCGTCGCTGGGGCCATGATCCGATCCGGCCACAGCGCGGTCACCCACTGATCGGTGGCAGCCCCGTGCGGATGGAGGGCGAGGTAGGTCACGAGATCGAGGGTGAAGGCTCGAGCGAAGGGCCGAGCTGCACCGTTGATCGTCACCGGTCCGAAGACCGAGACGGTGACGGCGGCGGGTGATTCTTCACGTGCAGGCTGTGGAATGGTCATGCACACAACGGTCGCGTCGCGAGCCCTCGGTGCTCACCCGATCGTCGAGTGCCCGGCCGAGATCGAAGGGTCGAGACCTGCTCGGCAACAACCGGCAGGACGACATGGGCCGCTGAAGTCCTCGGACGGCCGTGATGCACGGTGCGCCGGCCACCGTCGTGGGGATGGAGGTGTGTGGGGACGGAGGTGTGTGGGGACGGAGGGATTCGAACCCTCACTGAAGGCGGTTTAAGCGCCCTGCCTCTGCCGTTGGGCTACGTCCCCGTGCCTCCATGGTGGCACGCCCCGGACCCTCCTTGCCCACAATTTCCGGAGGTGCGCCACTACGCTGGAGGAGTGATCACCTCGTCGCGCACTGCGTGGTTCGGCTCCCCCCGGCGAGCGCTCTGCGCGGTCACTGCGTCCGTGGTCTTCGTGGTTGCAGGTCAGGTGGCTGGAGCAGCGCCGAAGGTGACCCCTGGGCAGATTGCCAACCTCCAGCACGAACGGCGGGTGGCCGCAGAGCAACTTGCAGCGTTGCTGCAGCGGTCCGAACGACTGTCGAACCGCTACGACACGGCGATCGGCGCCGCACAGGAGCTGAAGAAGAGCATCAACGCGACGACGACCAAGGTCAAGGTCTTGACGCTCGAAGTCGCAGCCGACAAGTCGAAGCTCATCGAAGATGCCGTCAACGCCTACGTCCTCGGCGAGGCGGACAACGGGCCAACCACGGCGTTCTCCGGCAATTCGCTGTCGACCGAAGTGCGCCGCACCTACGAGATCGCTGCTGCGGGTGACCTCGCTGCAGAGTCCGCTGCGTACAGCGCGAGCAAGAACCAACTCACCACCAATCTGGCGACGTTGACGACCGAGCGAACGGCTGCGCTCGCCAACGCTGCAGCCATCAAAGACCTCGCCGTGCAAAATGCCCAAGCCGAGGCGGCCACGAACGCGATCTACGCCAAGGTCAGCGCCCGACTCCGGACGGCCCTCGCCGTGCAGGCCGAGCAAATTGCTGAGGCACGCGCCGCAGCTGCGGCCAAAGCGGCCTCGGGTGGGTCGACCGGCTCGAGCGGCGGCGGGAGTTCCGGCGGCTACACCTCGGTTGGAGGCTCCTCGACGCCGAGCGGTCAGGGAGGCGATGCCCTCCACGCAGCGCAGAGCCAACTCGGCGTGCCCTACGTCTGGGGCGGCGAGACCCCGGGCCAAGGATTCGACTGCTCTGGGCTCACCCAATGGGCCTGGGCCCAGGCCGGCATTTCCATCCCTCGGGTCGCCGCTGCGCAGTGGCAAGCGCTCCCGCACGTCTCGGTGCAGAAGCTCGAACCCGGCGATCTGCTCTTCTACTACAACCTCGACGGCGACTTCCAGGTCGACCACGTGGTGATGTACGCCGGGATGGTGAACGGCGTGCCGACGGTCATTCAAGCGCCCCACACCGGAGCAACCGTGTCGTACTCGCCAGTGTGGTTCTTCGGCCTCATCGGCGCTGCTCGCCCATAGACCCACCGTGACCGCTCCACTCGGGCACCCGTTGCTCACGATCATCATCCCCGCCTACAACGAAGCGGACCGTATCGCCCACGGCGCAGATCGCCTGCGACGAGCTGCCGACGATGGCGCCATCGACCTCGCCACGACCGAGCTGTGCTGGGTCGATGATGGATCCACTGACGCCACCGCCGAGGTTGCGGCGCAGATCGCGTCGACCTTCCCCCACGCGTCCGTGCTCCGACTCGGCCATAACCTCGGCAAGGGAGGTGCCGTGCGAGCCGGCATCGCCGCCGCGAGGGGTGATGCCGTGGCCTTCATCGATGCCGACTGCAGTATTGATCCGGACCACCTCGCCGATCTCCTGAAAGCCCTCGAGGACTCCCCCATCGCCATCGGCTCGAGAACTGCGAGAGGCGGGAGCATCGACTACGGCAGTCGGCTCCGCACCCTCGGAGGTCGAGCGTTCAACCGCCTCGTGAACCTCCTCACCGGCCTCCAACTCGGCGACACCCAATGTGGCTTCAAGGGCTTCGCACTCCCCGTGGCCCGGCTCCTGTTCGCCGCCACCTCCATCAACGGATTCGCCTTCGACGTCGAGCTGCTCGCCACCGCACGGCAGCTCGGCTTGGGCGTGACCGAGGTGCCGGTCACCTGGACCGAGATCGCCGGTTCGTCCATCCGCCCCCTCGTCGACCCACTCCGCATGGTGGTCGACCTCACCCGGAGTCGGTGGCGCCGACACGCCACCGCGATCGAGGGCATCTCCGTCAACCGGTCGAGCGCCGTCGCCACCGCAGCCGCGCTCACCGACGGCGCGCCCGACCTCACCACCACCGTCGTGCAGCGCGGTGAGGACTCCCTCATCCTCTTCCCGTTCACTCACGGCACCGAGCTCGAGGAGGCTCGATCGATCGTTGCCCGCGTCTTCCAACCACGCGGGACGTCACCCGTCAGCGTGACGGTGGCTGATCTCGCTCGATCGGGGCCAATTACCGTGGTGAGGTAGGCCTCAGCACCACGTCGCCGTGAGTGTCGAGCCCCGCTCACTCCACTCCTCGGCGGTGATCGCGAAGCGCATGTGGTCTTCCCAGACACCGTCGATCTCGAGCATGCGGAGCGACACACCTTCACTGCGCAGGTCGAGCTTCTCGACCACCCGGCGACTCGCCGTGTTCCTCGGGACGATGTTGACCTCCACTCGGTGCAGCGCCAAGGTCTCGAAGGCGAAGGCGAGGACCACCACGACCGATTCGGGCATCAGCCCCTGCCCCGCCTTGGCCTCATCGATCCAGTAGCCGATGACGCCGCTCTGGAACGGGCCACGCTGAATGCTGGAGAGGGTGATCTCGCCACAGAACGCCTCGTCCGCGAAGATTCCAAAGCCGTAGCCGTAGCCGAGCTGGCGCTCTCGCTCGCGACCGAGGCACCGACTCACGAAACTCGAGCGATCCTCTGCGAGGTGGGCTCCACCGGCTGGGCGTGGCTCCCACACCTGGAGCCACCGTCGACACGACGACCGAACGGAGAGCCACCCGTCGTAGTCCTCGGCGACGAGCGGTCGCAGGACCACGCGCTTGCCCCGGAGCACCGGACCTCCGACGGTGAGCTGCGGCTCGGGCCGAGTCCCGTGCAGCAGCGACCACCGACGTTTCGGGGTATTCGAGGCCGTCATCGCTGTCCCCCTGCTGCCACCCTGGCGTCGACGCCGGCGAAGGTGCTGCTCGACCGGAGTGCGTCGGCGACACCATCCAAGATGTCCGCCTCGGAGTGGAGCACCGACTGCGCCCCAATGCGCTCCATGACCGCGAGGAGCACGACGAGACCACCGACGAGCACGTCGGCTCGACCGGGCTCCATGCCTCGGTGGGCGAGTCGCTCTGCCGTCGTCTCGCCGCTCAGCCGCTGCGTCCACGACGCGACGTCGTCTACGGAGAGTCGGGCGTGGTGGACCAGGGCTCGGTCGTAGTGGGCCAACCCGCGATCCACCATGACGAGGGCAGCGACGGTGCCAGCGAGCCCCACGAGCTCGAGGGGGTCACCCGTTGAGAGCGATGGCAGCGCAGCCATGGCCGTCTCGAGCTGCACGGCGACGGCATCGCGGAGCCGGGCTAGCTCCTCGGCCGTTGGCGGCATCGACGCCAGGAACCGTTCGGTGTTGCGGACGCAGCCGAGTTGGAGCGAGATCGCCTCGAGACCGCCCGCCCCTTCGGTGATGAGCTCGGTCGAACCCCCACCGATGTCGAGCACCACTGGACGAGACCCCACCAGGTTGAGGTCAGCGGTGGCCCCACGGTAGGAGAGGCGGGCCTCGTCGTCGCCAGATAGCACGACGCAGGGAGCGTGGAGCACCGCACTCGCCTCATCCAAGAACGCTGCCCCGTTGCTGGCGTCGCGAACTGCGGAGGTGGCGGTCATCACCGCTCGCTCGACGCCGTGGAGCACGAGCTGGTCGGCGTAGGTCGAGAGCGTCGCCAGTACTCGGTCGATCGCCGAACGGTCGAGGGCTCCCGTGGCATCGACGCCTTGGCCGAGACGGGTGATCTGCATCTCCCGAGCCACGTGGTGGCCCTCACCATCGACGATCAGGAGTCGGGTGGAGTTCGAGCCACAGTCGAGGGCAGCGACGACCGGGGTGTCGCTAGCCACGCCGGAGTCCAAGGTTCTCGAGGTCGAGACCCTCTGCGGCGAGCGCGGCATCCGTCCAACGTCCGACGGGATCTACCCCGTCGACGAGGTACTGGGCGAGGTGCGCGTGGAGGCACTTGACGCCGACGCGGGTCCCTGCCACTCCCCCGCTCGGTCTCGGGCGCCCATCATCGGGCCCGAGGAGCGCAGCCCGTGACGCTTCCATTGCAGCGTGGGCCTGCGCCAGCTCTTCTGGATCGACCTCAGCTTCAGCTCGGTTGACCCCACCTGCAGACTCGAGGCGGGCAACTGCGGCTCGGAGCTCGAGGTCCACCAACCAGTGGCGCGTGGGCATCGGTCGCCCATCTCGGAGGTACGGAGCGTTCTCGACGACCACGGGGTCGCCGTTGGGCCGCCGCACGACGATCGTGAAGTCGCCTTCCGGGGCGCGGCCGAGGAGTTCAGTGACCTGCGCAATTTCCTCTGCGGTCGGCGGGTTCACTTCCAGAACTGGAGGCTGTGCAGCACGCGGGAGATGAGGTTCGGCGTCGATGCGGCCCCATGGGTCGTGGTCGATGGAATCGACGGTGCCCCACCCTCGACCAACCCCGCAGCGTTCGGTGGCACGAGTGGCTGCAGGCCGGGATCGCCGGCGAAGGGGGCGGAGCCACCATTCGGAGCGATGGTCGCCGCTGGGGGAAGGATCATGGTGAGGGACTGACCAGGTTGGACGAGACCGTAGGCCTTGCGGGCGACTTGGGCGATGACCGCCGATGACTGCAGGCTGGCGTTCTGCTTGGCGAGCAGCGCGTTCTCTTGGTCGAGGGTCCGAAGCTGACTCGAGGCCTCCGACAGTGCGCGACCTTGGCTCTCCATGGCCTTCAAGGGGAACCACCCGACGAGGGCGAGGGCACAGGTAGCGACCACGAGGGCCGTGATCGCCCACTGGGCCTGCCGGGAGACGCCCTGCTTGTCCATGGTCTCGCCGCGTCGAGTCGACGCCGATTTAGCCACGAACGCCTCGGAGTGCACCACGCCCGAGGAAGCGAGCGCTGTCGCCGAGCTCGTGCTCGATGCGGAGCAACTGGTTGTACTTGGCCACACGGTCCGAGCGGGCCGGAGCGCCGGTCTTGATCTGCCCAGCGTTGGTGGCCACGGCCAGATCGGCGATCGTCACGTCTTCGGTCTCGCCCGAGCGGTGGGAGATGACGGCCTTGTAGCCATGGCTGTTGGCCATCGCCACCGCGTCGAGGGTCTCGGTCAACGTGCCGATCTGGTTCAACTTGATCAGGATTGCGTTCGCGGTGTTGGTCACGATGCCACGCTCCAACAGGTCAACGTTGGTCACGAAGAGGTCATCGCCGACGAGTTGAACGGTGGAGCCAATCTGGTCCGTCAGCATCTTCCAGCCGTCCCAGTCCTCTTCGGCCATGCCATCTTCAATCGAGACGATTGGGTAGCGGTCGCAGAGTTCTGCCCAGTACTCAACCATTCCCGTGGGACTGAGGCTCCGACCTTCCCCAGCCAAGACGTACTGCCCGTCACGGTAGATCTCCGACGTGGCTGGGTCGAGGGCGAGGGCGATCTCACTGCCGGGAGTGCGACCGGCAGCTTCAATGGCCTCGAGCAGGAGCTTGCAGGCTTCCTCGTTGTTCGGCAGGTCGGGAGCGAAGCCGCCTTCATCGCCAACCGCAGTCGCGAGGCCACGCTTGGACAGCAGGTCCTTCAGCGCGTGGTACGTCTCCACCCCCCACCGCAGCGCCTCGGAGAACGAGGATGCGCCGACGGGCATGAGCATGAACTCTTGGAAGTCAATGGAGTTGCGAGCGTGGGCACCGCCGTTGATGACGTTGAGCATCGGCACCGGCAACACGTGGGCGTTGGCGCCGCCAATGGAGCGGTACAGCGGCAGATCGAGTTCAACCGATGCCGCCTTGGCTGCAGCCAGCGACACCGCCAAGATGGCGTTGGCACCGAGTCGACCCTTGTCGGCGGTCCCATCAGCGTCGATGAGCGCCTGGTCCACGGAGCGTTGGTCGTAGGCGTCGAGGCCCTCGACGGCGAGCGCCAGCGCCTCGTTCACGTGACCAACCGCGGTCAGCACACCCTTGCCGAGGTAGCGACTGCCACCATCACGGAGCTCGACGGCTTCGTGGACGCCGGTCGAGGCACCAGAGGGAGCGATCGCCCGCCCACGAGCTCCAGAGTCCAAGATGACTTCGGCTTCGACGGTCGGATTCCCTCGGCTGTCGAGGACCTCACGGCCAATGACGTACTCAATCGCGCTCACGACACTCCCTCAGCAGTAGATCGATCCAAGGCTACCCCTCGGCGCTCCCCGCCGGGGGAACGCTCAGGCGCGCTGCTCGAACGCGATGATGTCGGCGCGTTGGCGTGCGGCCGCGGTTCGCAGCGCCGCTTCGAGATCGGCACCGGAGGTCTCAGCGATCTGGCAGATGGCTTCGAGCATGGTCCCGAGGAGCTCCTCGTTGCCCTCGGCCGGTGCCCCGTGGAGGTCAGCGGTGGCGAGCATGCGCAGCGTGGTCTCGAGTTCAGCCAGGGCAGCATCGAGGCTCAGTGGCACCATACCGATCGACCGCGCCTTGCGCTGGAGTTTGGTCATGAGTGCGAGCGCCGGAAGCGACTGCGGTATCCCTTCGGTGACGCTCATCCGACCCTTCTCAACCTTCTTGATCGTCTCCCAGTTCGCCGCCACGGCATCGGGCGTTGTGGCCACGACGTCGCCGAAGACGTGGGGGTGCCGAACGACCAGCTTCGACCGGACCGAATCGGCGATATCGGCGGCGGAGAAGTCACCGTCTTCGGCGCCGAGCACAGCGTGGAAGCACACCTGGAACAACACGTCGCCGAGCTCCTCTTCGAGGTGCGCCGCCGCGGCAATGGGGTCCTCCGCGTTGGCCAATGCGTCGAGGGCGTCGAGGGCCTCGTAGGCCTCCTCCAAGAGATGCCGAGCGAGCGAGGCGTGCGTCTGCTCTTGGTCCCAGGGACACTCAGCTCGTAGCCGTTCGGCGAGCACCATGAGCTGGCCGAAGGCAGACCCTGGGGTGTTCCACGATTCGACGTAGAGGCTGGTCAGGTGGTCGACCTCCACCACGTTGGCGAGTTCAGCGAAGGGCACCGTGCACACGAGCTCATCGTCGAGTCCGAGGTGGTGGAGCACGGTCACCGTCTCTGGGCCCGATCGCGACAACCACTCTCGTTGCACGATGAGCTCGGCGATCAGGTGGTCCGACCACGCCTGGGCGATGAGGAGCGGACCGGAGAGGTCTCGCCGATCGAGGAGATCCACGAGATCACAGACCGTGACCGCCTCTGCAACGGGGTCGATCCCGAGCGCAGCCCAGGCCAGATCGCAGAAGCTGAGCGCCGGCTCCACGCGCACCGCAACCCGAGGATCTGCGAGGAGGAGCTCCACGGTGTGCTCAGCGATCATCGGGGAGCCGGGAACGCCGTAGACGACTGGTCCTGATGCCGATCGTTCGACGAGGTCGTCGACGATGGCTCGGTAGAGCGATTCGAAGTCCTCCGCCTGCTCGTAGAAGGCGTCGTAGGACGGGAGCGTCGCGAAGGGTGCTGCTGCAGGGTGGACCAGCGTCCGGAGGATAGCTCCGCCCGACTCGAGGAGCTCGACGGTCTTCGCCGAGAGGTACTCCGGGCCGGCTGGACCGAGACCGACGACGGTGACGGTGCCGAGGTGGCTCACGCGGGAACGGTCGGAGGGGTGACCCTAAGTTCGGATTGGTTGTCCGTCCAGGTTCCATACGAGGAGTTGACGATCACGTTGTCGCTCGCGAGCTGGTTCCGAATGCTGGCGGCGGCTGCGGCTTGACTGCTCGACCGCGCCACCGTGGCCACGAGGTTCTTCACCGAATCGAAGGAATTCGGATTCCGAGCGTCCACCCGGAGGAGCGCGAGGAGGGTGCTCGAGGCTGCGAACGGGGGAACCAGCTGTCCGACGCCGGTGCTGCCAACGATGGAGGACACCTGTGCGTAGTTCGCACCGCTCGGAGCGAAGCAGCCAATGGATCCCGTGCTGTTCGAACCCGACTGGGAGAACAACTTCACCGCTTGGGCGAAGGCCATCCCTTGACGGAGCGCAGAGATGGCCTGGTCGATCTGACTGGGTGACGCAACGATCGCCGACAGGCAGAGGGTGTCGAACCGAGCCGGGTTGGCGTCGAAGTAGGCACGGATCTCCGCTGGCGACGTGGGGCTCCCCTGCGAGCGCAAGACGGCCTCGAAGGCCGCCTGAATCCCGACTTGGCGGGCGATGAACGACGCCGGCATCGAGGCGATGATCTGCCCTGTCGACTGCGTGCATCCACCACCGCTCGACGCCGCCTGGGTGAGCACCTGGTCAATCGAGGCCTCGAACGAGGTCCGAGCAGCTGCGAGGTCCTTCGGGGTGACGGCGAGGTGGTGGAGGTGCACGTACTGCCACGCGGCGATGCCGGTCATGCGCTGGGTGAGCCAGTACGCGGCGTAGGCGGGATTGTAGCTCCCTGGGGTCTGACCCAGAATGCCCCGGGTGTTCGAGGTCCCCGCTTCGACGAGGGCAGCGTTGACGTAGCACGTGAACCCGGGGCTCGCGGCGATCGCTGCGAGATCTGCGTTCAGCGACGCTCGGGTGACGTGGTCGCTCCCCACCGTGGCGGCATTCGACGGAGAATCGGGGAAGCAGAGGGTCACCCCTCCAATGGCGAGCGCGGCGACGATGACGACGGAGAGGAGTTTCTTCACGTTGGAGATGCTAACCAACGCCGGCGGCACCGCTCGATCAGTCAACCGGGACGAGTTCGGCGAGCGCATCGGCGAGGAAGCGTGCTGCCCCGACGCCCTGAGGAATGTCGACGAGGAGTTGCTGCTGGGTCTCTCGATACGTCGACCCCGGCATGACCCGACGGAGCTTCATCTGACTCGATGCTCGCAGGGCAATGGGCTGAATGCGAGCAGAGCGGGTCTGACCCCGAGCGGTCCGCTGCGAGCTCACGAGCACCTCTTCGATGCCGATGCGAAGTGCTTCAACCCGGAGGTGGGCGACGTCGAGGAGGCCGGTGGCTGCATCGGGGATCGGTCCGTAGCGGTCGATCCACTCCGCAGCCACGTCGTCGACGTCGTCGTGGGTCGTGGTCGCTGCCAGGCGCCGGTAGGCCTCGAGACGATCATCTTCGGCCGGAACGTAGGCCTCGGGGAGGCTGGCGGTATCGGGCACGTCGATCTTCACGTGGCTCGGCACCGGAATCGGCTCGCCCTTGGCGGCCGCAACCGCCTCGGCCACGAGTTGGACGTAGAGGTCGTAGCCAATCGCCGCCACATCGCCGGACTGCTGCTCGCCGAGGATGTTCCCCGCCCCTCGAATCTCGAGGTCGCGCATCGCGATCTTGAAGCCGGAGCCGAGTTCGGTGTGCTCGCCAATGGTGCGGAGCCGTTCGTAGGCCTTCTCCGAGAGCACCTTGTCGGCGGGGTGGAAGAGGTAGGCGTAGGCCCGCTGCCCACCACGGCCGACTCGTCCACGGAGCTGGTGGAGCTGGCCGAGGCCCAAGAGGTCGGCACGATCGCAGATCAAGGTGTTCACCGAGGGCATGTCGATCCCTGATTCCACGATCGTGGTGCACACGAGCACGTCGAAGGTGCGGTCGAAGAACTCTTGGACGATCTGCTCGAGCGTGCCCTCATCCATCTGCCCGTGCGCCACCGCGACCTTCGCCTCGGGCACGATCTCGCGAATTCGCCTGGCCACTTGGTCGATGTCGGCGACGCGGTTGTGGACGTAGAAGACCTGTCCTTCACGGAGCAGCTCTCGACGGATCGCCTCGCGGACGGCCGCTTCGTCGTACTCGCCGACGTAGGTGAGGATCGGACGCCGCTCAACGGGTGGAGTCGTGACCATGGAGAGGTCTCGAATGCCCGAGAGCGCCATCTCGAGCGTCCGAGGGATGGGGCTCGCCGACAGCGTCAAGACGTCGACCCCGTTCGCGAGGTGCTTGATGGCTTCCTTGTGCGTCACGCCGAAGCGCTGCTCCTCATCGACGACGAGGAGTCCGAGGTCCTTGAACGTGAGCGACGGGGACAGGAGACGATGGGTGCCGACCACGACGTCGATGGAGCCATCGGCGAGCCCCGCGAGCACGGCAGCCGCTGCGGCATCAGTCAAGAACCGACTGAGGAGCGCGACGGTGATGGGGAAGCCGCTCATGCGCTCGGTGAAGGTCTGGTGGTGCTGCGACGCGAGCAGGGTCGTCGGGACGAGGACCGCTGCCTGCTTGCCGCTCTGGACCGCCTTCATCACGGCCCGAACCGCGATCTCGGTCTTGCCGAATCCCACGTCGGCGCAGATGAGTCGGTCCATGGGACGCGCTAACTCCATGTCGGCCTTCACGTCCTCGATGGCCCGGAGTTGGTCATGGGTCTCGACGAAGGGGAAACTGGCCTCGAGCTCAGCCTGCCACGGCGTGTCGGGATCGAAGGCGAACCCGGTGGCGGTGAGGCGGTTTCGGTAGAGCTCGACGAGTTCTGCCGCGACTGCCGCTGCGGTGGCTCGAGCTTTCGAACGGGTCTTCGTCCAGTCCGCGCCGCCCATCTTCGACAACGACGGGGACTCTCCACCCGAGTACGGCGTCACCGCGTCGATCTGCTCGACGGGGAGGTAGATCCGGTCGTTCCCCTTGAACTCCAGCTGGAGGTAGTCCCGGGTGGCACCACCCATGGTCTTAGTCACGACCCCGTTGAAGCGAGCGATGCCGTGTTGGCGATGCACGACGAAGCTGCCGATGGCGAGGTCATCGAAGAACCCCTCGACGGTCTTCGGACGTCGTCGAGCCGCCTTATGGCCAACTCGGCGCCCCGTCAGGTCCGACTCGGTGATGAGGGCGATCTTCGCGCTCGGGACGATGAACCCGTGGCCCACCGTGGCCTGGACGATCTCCAGTCCGCCTTCGGCGAGCGCAACGGATCGCTCGAGCGGGTCGAGGCGCTGGCCGACGAGCACCGCGGTCAGGCGCTCGAGCGCAGCGGGGGTCGACGCTGCCACGGTCACCGCGATCTGGTCACGGAGGAAGGCCGCGATCTGGTCGGCCAACTTCTCGTCGTCGCCGAGCACGGCGCCGAGTTGACGCACCGTCACCGTGGGCGTCGTCGGGCTCTCGGCGATGGGCAGCAACGAGTGGAGCGACGCCGTCGAGTACTCGAGGAGGCGCTCGAAATCCGCGTGGAGGTGGGATGGGCCGTGGGTGCTCGGTGCCAGATCCTCCAGATTCCAGGTCTCGAGCAACGTCGAGACCAGCGCCGCCTCCTCGTCGTTGAGCTCGACGGCCCGGTCTCGGATCTTGCGGGGTTCGATGAGCACCACGGCCGAGGCTCGGTCGAGGGAGTCGGTGACGAGGCGCCGCTCGGGGGCCAGCCACGGAAGCCACCCCTCCATGCCGTCCACGAATTGTCCGTCGCCGACGCGCTCGAGCAAGCCCGATCCGAGCCCAGCCTGAGGAGCGAGGGCTCGGGCGTTCTCCATCACGACGTCCGTCAAGAGGATCTCTCGACAGGGGAAGCACCACACTTCATCGACGTCGTAGCGCGACCGTTGGTCGGTTGGGTCGAAGACCGAGCACCGCTCGAGTTCGTCACCGAAGAGGTCGAGACGGACTGGCAACTCCGCCGTTGCCGGGTAGAGGTCGATGATGCCACCGCGCACCGAGAACTCCCCACGAGCCTCGGTGCGGTGCTCACGCCGGTAGCCGAGTGCCACGAGGCGCTCGATGAGGGTCTCTTGATCGACCTGCGCCCCGGTTCGGACGACAACCGGCTCGAGGCCTCCGTCGTCACCGAGATGCTGCAGGGCGGCGCGAACGCTGGCCACCACGATCTGAGGCATGACCTCAGGCTGGGTGAGGCGCCACCGGACTTCGGTCCTGGCGCCCATGGTCTCCACATCAGGGCTCACCCGCTCGAGCGGCAAGGTATCCCATGGCCGCAGCACCACCACTGGTGCCGTCGGCGCCGCCACCGTTCGGGAACGATCCGGTTGGTCGCAGAACGCCAGGAGATCCTGGGCCAGTCGATCAGCCTCCAGCGCGGTAGCGGTCACGACGAAGATCGGAGAGGCGCTGCCGCGACGAGCGAGTCCGGCGATCAGTGCCGGGTGGAGGCTCGACGGCGCGCACAGCTGCCCACCGTTCGATGCGAGCGTGTCGGCGAGGTCATCATCGTCGAGGAGTCGCTCCGCGAGTGCACCGAGCGGGGCGGGAATGACGGGGGGTGTCGTCATCGGGCGTTGAACGTCCCCATGGCTGCTTCGACCCCGGCCGTTACCACTGCCTCCACCGCATCGGCTGCGAGGGCGACACCGAGGTCGAGTTCGACACGAGCGGCTCTCGAGACCTTCGTCAAGACGTGCTTGGCTCCGTGCTCCTTGCTCGGCGGCTTGCCGATACCGAGGCGCACCCGGAGGTAGTCCTGGGTCGAGAGCACCCCGGTGATGGAACGGAGCCCGTTGTGGCCGGCGAGACCTCCGCCAACCTTCACGCGAACGACACCAGGATCGAGGTCGAGCTCATCGTGCACGATGATCACCTTCGCCATCTCGTCAATCCCCGCACGTCGGAGCAGCGGCTTAACCGCAGCTCCGGATTCGTTCATGAAGGTCGTCGGCACCGCCAAGAGGCAACGAGCGCCACCGATGGTCGCCGTGGCGTGCGCCGCCCTGAGCGAGGTTTCCACTCGAAGGGTCTGTCCGAAGCGTGCTGCGAGGAGACGGACGGCATCGGCACCCACGTTGTGGCGCGTGCCGTCGTACTCCGCGCCCGGGTTCCCGAGGCCAACGACGAGGAAGTCTGCGCGTGTGCCAGTCCGGACGGACTCGTCGCCCCTCGGCACCGCAGCGGTGGACTAGGCCTCAGCCGAAACTTCAGCTCCTGCACGCCCTGCATGACCAGCCACGATCACGACGTCACCGTCGGTCGTCGCGGTCACGCCAGCGGGGAGCTTCAAGTCGGCGACGCGAATGGCGCCACCAGGCTGGAGGGTGGTGATGTCCACTTCCCACGACGTCGGGATGTCCGATGGCTTGGCCGAGACGTGCAGCGTGAAGAGCTGCTGGTCGACGCTGCCACCAGCATGGCGCACGTCAACGGCGTCACCCACGATGGTGAGGGCGACGTCAGCGGTCATGAGCTCGTCGCGCTGGACGATTTGGAAGTCGACGTGGGTCACGGTGTTGCGCACCGGGTGGCGCTGGAGTTCACGCGCCATGGCGAGGTAGGTCTGGTTGCCCGCCTTGAGCTCGAGGAGCTGGTTGAGGCCGGCCTCGGTTGTCAAGGCGCTGCGGAGGGCCTTGCCTTCGACGGCGATGGCGATCGGCTCAATCCCGTGGCCGTAGAGCACGCCGGGGATTTGACCAGCGGTGCGGAGACGACGCGACTCAGCAGACCCAGTCGTGCGACCAATCTCGGCGTTGAGGGTGAACTCGGGCATTTCAGACTCCTTCGAGCGATTCCGCCGACGGACGAGGTCCACTCGGGCTGTGCAAGCCTAGCCGGAGTTCAGCCAACCTCCAACTCGACGGGGTTGGATCAAGCGAGGTTCTCGCCGCCGAAGATCTCCGACACGCTGGTCTCTTCGAAGACGGCGCCGATGGTGTCTGCGATGAGGCGAGAGACCGACAAGATCTCCAGTTTGTCGAAGTGGCGACCTTGGGGAACCGGCAGCGTGTCGGTGATGACCACCTTCGAAATCGAGGTCGAGCTGCTGAGCCGCTCGGTTGCGGGATCCGACAGCACGCCATGGGTGGCCAGCGCCCACACCTCAGCGGCTCCGGCTTCGACGAGCAAGTCGGCAGCGGCGCAGATGGTGCCAGCGGTGTCGATCATGTCGTCGATCAAGATGCAGCGCTTTCCCTCAATGTCGCCGACGACCTGGAGGGCTTGGACCTGATTCGCCGTTCCCTTCGGTCGCGTCTTGTGGACGAGGGCCATGTCGACGCCGAGGTGGTTGGCGTAGCGCTCGGCGACCTTGGCCCGGCCAGCATCAGGAGTCACGATGACCGCGTTGTCGCCCATGCGGTCGCGCAGGTAGTTGATGAGCACCGGCGCAGCGGTGACGTGGTCGAAGGGGCAGTCGAAGAACCCCTGGATCTGACCGGAGTGGAGGTCGACCGACAGGATGCGATTGACCCCTGCTGCGGTGAGCATGTCGGCCACCAACTTGGCGGTGATGGGCTCACGGCCAGTTGCCTTTCGGTCTTGGCGGGAGTAGCCGTAGTACGGGATGACCGCGGTGATCCGCTTGGCCGAGGCGCGCTTGGCGGCGTCGATCATGATCAGGTGCTCCATCACCGTCTCGTTCACCGGCCCGCAGTGGGTCTGGATGATGAAGACGTCAGCACCGCGGATTGAGGCGTCGAACCTGCAGTGAATTTCGCCGTTGGCGAAGGTGCGAACGTTGGCTTCGCTCGGCGTCACCCCGAGGTGGCCGGCAATCGCTTCGGTGAGCGCAGGATGGGACCGTCCCGAGACGATCTGGAGGTGGCGGCGGGGAACGAGGTCCATGAGCGTCACGCTACCGCGCTGAGCGAGCGGCTCCCGGTGGATCAGGAGATGGCCGGTCGCTGCGGACGCACCCGCCCGTTGGCGGGGACCGAATCATCGCCAGTCAGGTGCACGTAGGGACCGACGTTGGCATTCTCACCAATCGTGGCGAACTCCGCAGTCGAGGAGGCGATGACGGCTCCTCGGCCAACCACGCAATCACGGAGCACGACGTCGGGGCCGAGTTCAGCACCACTCGCCACCGTGGTCGCACCTTGGAGGATCACCCCCGGCATCAAGACCACGTCGGGGTCGAGTTCCACATCGCAGTCGATGTAGGTGTGCTCGGGGCTCCACATCGTCACCCCGCGCGCCATCCACGAGGCGTTGATCCGGCGGCGCATGTGGCGCTCGGCATCGGCGAGCTGCGCTCGATCGTTCACGCCTGCCACCTCACCAGCATCGGCAACGGTGATCGCCGCGACGAGGTGACCTGCGCCAGCCAAGACCGAGATCACGTCGGTGAGGTAGTACTCGCCCTGCGCATTCGTCGGATGGAGGCGGCGTAGCGCTGGAGCGAGCAGGCTCCGCTTGAAGCAGTACACCGAGGTGTTGACTTCGGTCACTGCACGCTCTTCGGAGGTCGCATCGCGTTCCTCGACGATGCTGGCCACCCCACCGTCTCGCCGCCGGAGAATTCGTCCGTACCCGGTGGGATCTTCGGCGACCGCCGTCAAGATGGTGGCTGCAGCACCGCTCGATCGGTGCGTCGCCACGAGGTCGCGCAGGGTCTCTGGGCGAAGGAGCGGAGCATCGCCAGGGAGTACGAGGACATCGGCTTCTGGATCAGCCACTCCGGTCAGCCCAACTGCTGCCGCGTCCCCAGTCCCGAGCTGCTCGGGCTGTTCGACGAAGGTCATCTCCACACCGCTCGGCGCTCGATCGATCAGCGCCTTCGTGACCCACTCTCCTCGGTGGCCAACGACGACGACGACTCGGTCCGGGCTCGTTCCAGCGACGGCGTTGACCACGTGTTCGATCATCGGTCGGCCGCAGAGGTGGTGGAGTGGCTTCGGACGGCTCGATCGCATGCGAGAGCCCTCTCCGGCGGCGAGGATGATCGCTGAGAGGGGGGTGTCTACCATGGCTCCTCTCTAGCACGGTGGCCTCCTCTAGGGTGAGTTCATGACGCGTCTCCCCTACGACGAGTTCGGGCTCTTCCACGAAAACGCCGAGGAATTCGGCATCCCCTTCGACGGCCCCCCGGCGGTGGAACGCGTGGTGGCGACCATGGCCGATGGGCGTCGAATCTCGGCGCTGCGCTTCGGCACCGAACCCCCAGAACTCGTCCTCCTCCACGGTGGAGCGCAGAACGCCCACACCTTCGACACCGTCGTCTTGGCCCTCAATCGACCGGTGCTGTGCATCGACCTGCCCGGTCACGGCCACTCCGACGGGGGTGCTGGAGGCGCGCTCGATCCCGTGAGCAACGCCGCTGATGTCGCTGCAGCGATGGTCCTGCTCGCGCCAACGCCGACCATCCTCGTTGGCATGTCGCTCGGCGGGCTCACCGCGATGGCGCTCGCTGCTGCCCACCCTGCTCTCGTCCGATCCCTCGTGCTCATCGACATCACCCCCGGGGTGAACGGCGAGAAGGCGAAGCACATCACCGACTTCGTGCGAGGACCGGCAACCTTCGACAGCTTCGACGACCTCCTCGAGCGCACCATCGCCTTCAATCCATCCCGCTCGGTCACCTCGCTACGACGCGGCATCCTGCACAACGCCGAGCAGCTCTCCGATGGGACGTGGCAGTGGCGCTACGCCCGCCACCGAGACGTGACGGCAGCTCGGTCGATTGCACCGGGATTCCTCTGGGATGCCCTCGGCTCCCTCACCGTGCCGGTGACGCTCGTCCGGGGCATGGCTGCCGGTTCGGTGGTCGACGATGACGACGAGGCGAGGTTCACAGCGACAGCTGCGGCTGGAACCGTCGTGCGGATCGACGGTGCGGGCCACTCCGTCCAGGGCGATCGACCCCTCGAACTCGCCGCGCTCCTCGACGACCTCGCCCGCCGTTCGTGACCACCACCCGACCGAGCACGAAGCGGATCGTGGCGACGATCACCACCTTGATCGTCCTCAACGGGCTCTTCATCTGGGCGTTCTTCTGGCAGCTCGGCCGAGCCCTCGGCGGCAACGGCCTCAGCTGGGCCTACGTCGTTGAGTGGCCGGTGTTCTGCTGCTACGCCGTGTGGTTCGCCTACTGCGACCTCACCGGTCGAGATGGGAAGCGCCTCGCGCCTCGCCGGACGCGTTCCGCTGACGTGGACGAGGCGACTGCCGCTGACCTCGATGCCTACAACGCCTACCTCGCATCGCTGCACGATGGTGGCCCTACCCTGCTGGCGGGAGAGGATTCGAACCCCTGACATCCGGGACCAAAACCCGGCGTTCTGCCAACTGAACTACCCGCCACTGCTACGCCCTCAGCCTAGGCCATGCGTAGCGGTTCGCTGCTCAGGGGCAGATGAGCTCGATGCGGTTGCCGAATGGGTCGTCGACGTGGACGCGGCGTACTCCGGGAATGTCCTCAGCTGGGCGCACCGCCACCTCGGCGTCGGCGAGTCGCTCGAGGAGCAGGTCGAAGGCGCCGACCACGAACGCTGGATGCGCCTTGGTGGCCGGTGTGAAGACCGGGTCGACACCGAGGTGGAGCTGGACGGGACCGGAGTGCAACCAGAGTCCACCGCGCACTGCGAGGGCTGCGGGCTTCTCGACCTCGGTGAATTCGAGGAGTCCAACGTAGAAGGAACGAGCGAGATTTTCCCCACCGGCGGGAATGGCGACCTGCACGTGGTCGAGGGCGAGGATGGCTGGTGGCACGTCCGTAGTGTGCCAGAGGATTCCATTCGATGCACGGCTGCCCTGCGGTGGTTTGAGGCACCCCTCGGAAGAGACTAGGGTGGCGACCCTCATGGGTTCTCTCATTAAGAAGCGCCGTAAGCGCATGCGTAAGAAGAAGCACAAGAAGATGCTGAAGGCCACGAGGCACCAGCGTCGTCGTGCAGGGAAGTAGCGAAGCTACTTCCCCTCGCCGTTCCACCCCGGTGGCACGGTCACGACGTCGTACACCTCGAGGCTGATGCCGTCGACCGCCAACGGCTGGTCGAGCGCTACCTGCGCACTCGTGCCCTCATAGAACAACGTTGACCCACTCCCTGCGAGCGATGGCGTCAGGCCGGTTCGCGCCCGGAGCGCGGCGACGACGCTGGCGAGCGCCGGAGAGACCGTGAGGGCAGCTTTGTAGAGGTCGTTGCGGTGTGCCTGGCCGAGATCTTGAAGGCCAACCTCGTCGAAGGCTCGGTAGACCTCGGGTGTCGAGATGGCGCAGTCGGGAACGATGAGGCAGAACGCTCGGTCCTCATGGCGGAGCGGCTCGACGATCTCCCCCACCCCAGAGACCGCTGCTCGCCCACCGAGCACGCAGAACGGGACGTCGCTCCCGAGTTGGGCGGCGAGGTTGAGGTCGTCGCAGTTCGCCCAGCGGAGGACTGCTGCGGCATCCGCCGAGCCACCACCCAACCCACCGCCAACGGGGATGACCTTGTCGAGGTCGATCGCCGCTCGACGATCGACCAGTCCGAGCGCGTCGAGGCAGAGGTTCCGCTCGAGGTCGACGAGCCCTCCGGCGCGTGACTGCGGCGTCGCGGTCATCGTGAACCCTGAACCCTCAGGCGTGATGGTCAACGTGTCCGCCAAGGAGATCGTGACCATCTCCGCTTCGAGGAGGTGGTAGCCGTCGCTGCGGAGGCCCACCATGGCGAGCGACGTCGTCAGCTTCGCTGGGGCCGCTACCCGGTCCACGTCGCCTCCCTCGTCAGCGCCGCGAATTCGTCGAGGCCCAGCTCTTCAGCTCGACGGGTGCCGGCCACCGAAGCCCGGTCGAACGCCGCATCGTCGAGGAGTCCCTTCAAGGTGGAGCGCAGCATCTTGCGGCGCTGGCCGAACGCCTGCTTGATGAGATCGAAGAGTCGACTGGGGTCGACGCCTTCCGCTGCGGTGGGAACCTCGTGACGCACCAGGCGGACGAGGACGGACTCGACGTTCGGTCGCGGGACGAACACCGATGCGGGAACCCGAGCGACCACCGAACCATGGGCGAAGTAGGCCACCTTGACCGAGACCGCCCCGTAGGCCTCGCTCCGCGGTGGAGCAACCAGGCGCTCCCCCACCTCGCGCTGGACCATCACGAGGAGCGACGTGATTTCGGGGAAGTCCTCGAGGATGCGCATGACGAGGGGCACCGAGACGTTGTAGGGGAGGTTGGCGACCAAGGTCGCAGGACCGGTGCCGATCAACGAGCGAAAGTCGACGTGGAGCGCGTCAGCGTGGACCACGGTCGCACCCGTGCCGGCGAGGACGTCGGTGAGCACCGGGATGAGGTGCCGATCAATCTCCACGGCGTAGACCGTCGCACCGGTCTCCACGAGCGCCAACGTCAGGCTGGCCAAGCCAGGGCCGATCTCGATGACCGTGGAGTCGCTCGTCACCTCGGCCAGACGCACGATGCGGCGGACGGTGTTGGGGTCTGCGACGAAGTTCTGACCGAGGGCTCGACTCGGCGAGAGGCCGTGACGGTCGAGGAGTTCGAGGATCTGCGGGCGAGAGTGGGTCACCAGGCCAACGAAACGGGGATGACCCCAGCGCCGAGCGGCGCCAGCTTCGTGAACACTCCCGTCGACAAGTCGACGAGGCGCACTGCGTTGAAGGGTTTGCGATCACCGACGACGCAGGTGGTGATTCGACCGTTGCGGAGGTCTCGAATCGTGATCACGGTACCGAAGCGGAGGGTGGCTGATGAGCAGACCCGCGAGGCTGGGTACTGCCCGTGCGCCGGGGCGATGTACCACGTGGCCTGCCCTGTTGCTCGATGTGCCGGTGCGGCTCCCGCTACGGGGGTGGCGACTCCCAGCGTGCTGGCGAGGAGGCCAACCGCAGCGACGAGCATCCGACGCTTCACGTTGAGGAGGACTGTGGACATGGCGACGCTCACTGACGAGATGGAGGGGTGGCTCAGCCGACCCGGTTCCTCCACGCTAGGGAACGAGAGCACGGCGGTCAACCTGAGCGGTGCCGGTTCGCCCCGTTCAGATCGAGCCGTCGAGCGTGAATCGGAAGATCCGCTCGGCGTTCGCCGTCGACGCTCGGGCCACCTCGTCGGGCGTGCAGCCCTTCGCTGCGGCGATGACCGCACCGACGAGGTGGACGAAGGAAGGCTCATTCTTCTTCCCGCGGTGTGGGACCGGGGCTAGGAATGGGCTGTCGGTCTCCACGAGGAGCCGTTCGAGCGGAACGAGCGCCGCCGCCTCGCGAACCTCCGGCGCCTTCGGGAAGCTGGCGATCCCTGAGAACGACACCGTCATCCCGGCAGCCAAGCAACGCTCTGCTTCTCCGGGGCCTCCCGTGAAGCAGTGCAAGACGGTCTCCGTTGGCACTCCCTCGCTCTGGAGCACGTCGAAGAGGTCGTCCCATGCGTCGCGTGCGTGGATGACGAGGGGGAGGTCGTACGCGTGGGCGAATCCCACCTGCTCGGCGAAGGCCACCCGCTGCACCGATCGTGGGCTGTGCTCGTAGAAGTAGTCGAGACCTGCCTCGCCGACGCCAGCCACGTGGGGACTGCGGCGGGCCAGGATTTCCTCGATGGCCGCCGTCCCCGACGTCGCTTCGTGGGGATGGAGGCCCACGACCGCTCGAACCAGTGGAGCATCGCTCCCGAATCGGCCAGCAGCAACCTCTTCAGCGAGGCAGATGGCTTCCTCCGAGGTTTGGGCATCGGTGCCCACCACGACGAGGGCGGCAGTTCCTGCATCGCGGGCGCGCTCGAGGAGCACTGCCACTCGGGCGTCGTCCTCGCGGTAGCGCTCTTGGAGGTGGCAGTGCGCGTCGACCCAGACCACGATCAGGCCTTCTTGCGCGGGAAGAGGGGGTCGCCCTTCTCCACCGGCACGCCTCCGGGGTAGCCGCCCCACACCGTCACGTCGTCGAAGGCGCCATCGGTCGGTGCACCCGACAGCCCCAGTCGCCGCCAGATCTCCGTGGTCACGCTCGGCATGGCTGGGCTGGCCAAGATGCAGACGAGCCGGAGGACTTCGAGCGCGTCACCGAGGACCGCGTCGACCTCGGGGCCAGGATCCTTCTTCCACGGCTCAGCTTGCTCGAGAGCGGCGTTGGCTGCACCGATGAGGCGCCAGGTGGCCTCGAGGCCAGCGTGGGGTTGGAAAGCGGTCCACGCTGCCACGGTGTCGGCGACGACGGTGGCTGCAACCTGGGCAATCGGACTCTCCGGCACTGGGCGAGGGCCAAGACCGCCGCACTTGGAACCAACGACGGTGGCCACTCGGGCGACGAGGTTGCCGAGGTTGTTGGCGAGATCAGCGTTGTAGCGGGTGATGATGCCTTCGATGGAGAAATCTCCATCACCTCCGAGCGGCACTTCCCGCAGCAGGTGGTAGCGGATGGGATCGACGCCGAACTCCGCCGTCAGTTGCTCGGGTGCGATATCGGTCAACTTCACCGGGGCCGAGTCATCCTCAGCCATGGACTTGCTCAGCTTCTTCCCCCCGACGAGCAGCCACCCGTGCACGAAGATGTTCGCCGGAGGGGCAATCCCAGCCGCCATGCACATCGCCGGCCACCACACGCAGTGGAACCGGATGATCTCCTTGCCGATGAGGTGGTGGACCGAAGGCCACCACTCCTCGAATCGCTCAGGGTCCGTGCCGTAGCCAATGGCGGTCAGGTAGTTGATGAGCGCGTCGTACCAGACGTAGAAGACGTGGTCGCTGTCCCACGGAACGGGCACGCCCCAGGTCAGCGAGGTACGGGTGATGGAGATGTCCTTCAGCCCACCCTTGATGAAGCTCAACGCCTCGTTGCGCTTGGTCGCTGGCTGGATCGCTGTCGGGTTGGCCTCGTACCACTCGAGGAGTTGCTCTTGGAAGGCGGACAGCTTGAAGAAGTAGTTGTCCTCCGACATCGCAACTGCCGGCTTCAGGTGCACGGGACACTTCCCATCGACCAGTGCGTCGTCGGTGTAGTAGTCCTCGCAGCTCACGCAGTACAGGCCCGAGTACGCCGCCTTGTAGATGAATCCTCGCTCGTAGATCTCGCTCAAGAACGACTGCACCGTTGCGGTGTGGCGGGGCTCGGTCGTACGGATGAAGTCGTCGTTGGCCACTTCGAGCGCTGACCACGCTGATTTGAACGCCGCAGAGGTCTGGTCGACCCACGCCTGAGGACTCACGCCGTTCTTCGTCGCCGCGTCGGCGAGCTTCTGGCCGTGCTCGTCGGTGCCGGTCAGTGAGAAGACCTCATCACCGATGAGGCGATGGAACCGGGCCAGGGCGTCGGCGTTCACCGTGCAGTAGGCGCTCCCGACGTGAGGAACGTCGTTGGCGTAGTAGATCGGTGTCGTGATGTAGAAGCGGCCCACAGGTGCGAGGTTAGTTGCCACCCCTCGACCCTCCCTCAAGGGATCGGCGCTCCGCCCGGAGCGCAACGGCCCGGTCGTAGGTCGCCCGGTGATCGAGGCCGAACTGATTGGCGACGGCCACCGCCACCGACTTGAGTTTCTCGCCGGCCTCGAGTCCCGCCCACAGCGCTTCGTCGACGAGGTCGTCATCGACGACGTGCACGGGGGTCGCACCAGCGATGACGAGGACGACTTCGCCCCGGAGTTCCCGATCGGCCACCAATGCAGCGAGGGCGCCGAGGGGCGCCCGGAGCACTTCTTCGTGCACCTTCGTGAGCTCGCGCACCATGGTCGCTGAGCGGTGGGGGCCGAGAACCGCAGCCAGATCGGCGAGCGTCGCTGCGGTGCGCAGCGGTGATTCGAAGCAGATGACCGTTGCCGTCGACGCCGCGACATCCTCCATCCACGTGGAGCGCTCCTTCCCCTTTCGAGGCGGGAACCCGAGGAAGGTGAACCGGTCGGTTGGCTGTCCAGACACCACCAGCGCCGAGAGGGCGGCGGTGGGGCCGGGGACGATGGTGACCGGGAGGCCGATCCGGTGCGCAGCATCGACCATTCGACTCCCGGGATCGGCGATCCCCGGCATGCCGGCGTCGCTCACGAAGGCCACGAGGCTCCCTGAGGCCACGAGGTTCAAGACCGCGTCGATCTGCGCCTGCTCGTTATGGTCGTGGACGGCCCAGAGGCGCCGAGGCGAGGTGTCGGCACCGATCGCCGACAAGAGGGCTCGGGTCCTGCGGGTGTCCTCGCAGCAGATCACCGCCGCCTCGCCGAGTACGGTCTTCGCTCGATCCGACAGGTCACCTAAATTCCCAATCGGTGTGGCGACGAGCACCAAGCAGCCACTCGTGGGAACCACGGGGTCATGGTCGGCGGTTTCGACCTCGTTGCTCATGGGCTACGATATCCAGTCTTATGTCGAAGCGAACTGTGAAGCGCAAGCTGCGGGCCAAGAAGAAGGCCAACCACGGCAAGAAGCCGAACTGCGGTCGCGGCTGATCCTCAGTACCCCCGCCAGGTCAGGCCACGTGCCTCGATCTCGGCAACCATCACGGTTGGGTAATCAGAGATCAGTCCGTCAACGCCCATGTCGAGGAGGCGCCCCATCGTGGGAGCGTCGTTGATCGTCCACACGTGGACGACCTTTCCCATTTCGTGGGCCACGTCGACGAATCGTTGATCCACCACCACGAGATCACCGAAGGTGTCGGGCACCTGCAAGGCCACCGACGGCGTCGCCGGAGGTCGCTCCCCCGCTTGGACGCATCGCCAGAACTCGGCGACCTCTGCGGTCGCTGCACCGACGGAGAACTCCGGGGCAATGGCGTGGAACGACGCCGCCGCTGCGTCGGAGAACGACGACACGATGACTGAATCAGCACGGTCGTAGCGACGGAGGAGATCGGCCAGGGGCTGTTCGTAGGGGACCACCTCTGGTGCGGTCTGCTTGATGTCCATGTTGAGGACCGTGTCGGGGAATCGCTCGAGCACCTCTTCGAGGGTTGCGATTTGGAACTCGACGTCTTCGGGCGCCCTCCCCCGGTACGGGTACGCCGACGGGTCGAGCCCTGGACTCACGGCATCTCCGGGCGCCCACCAGTAGGCGTTGTCGAGGCGCTTCAGCTCGTCGAGGGTCATGTGCGCGATGGCGCCAGAGGCGTTGGTCGTGCGGTCGACGGTCTCGTCGTGGCACACCATGAGCACGCCGTCGCTCGTCATGTGGACGTCCAGCTCAATGGCGGTTGCGCCTGCACGCAAGGCCTCTGCAATCGTGGCCAAGCAGGAGCTCGGCCCCTCATGAGAACCGCCCTGGTGGGCGTAGGCGATGACCCGACGATCGATCCACGGATTCGTGCTCACTGGGCGACCTCCTTCGGAACGGGGTTGGCCATGGTCACGCGCTCGACGTAGAACGCCAGACCCGGAATGATCCCCGACAAGATGCAGAGCACCAGTTGCTTCTTCGACAGGACGAAGTGCCGCAGCATGGAGGGCAGGGTCGCGAGGTAGACCACGTAGCAGAGGCCGTGGAACGGCGAGAAGGTCTTCGGCGCCTTGGCCCCAAGGCCGAAGACGATGATGAGCAGGGTTAACACGGCCAAGGCGATACCGACCACGAGGGCCATGATTCGGTAGCGCTTGAGGGCGGTGGCAGCAGTGTCGTTCATTGGTCCTGATCTTTCTCTGCGAGCGCTCGCAGGTGCTCGTTGTAGGCAACCATGGCGGGGTCGTCAGTGGTCGTCGCTGCCGCGATCGCCGCAGCAGCTCGGGCCGCTTCTCTGGCGGCACGTTCAATGGCGGCACGCTCTGCGATCTGCTCCTCCGTTGGCTTCTCGGTGTGGAGCAGCATCCACCACCCCCAGACTCCGAACGCGGCGAGTGCTGGCCACTCAACGACGTAGACGTAGGAGAGGGAGTTGCCGCTGCTCGCCCGTCCGAGTTGCCAGTTCGTGAGCCACAGGCATCCCGGGAGCCACGCGATGAGCGCGAGGTGGAGGAGGATGGCCTTCGGCGATAGCCAGCGAGAGCGCACGGGTTCAGCCTACTGAGCGCGAGCCGCTCCGCTCAGAGAATTCCCGCATCCATCGCCAACTCGGCGAGGTCGCGTTCTGGCCGCGCACCCATGTGGGAGATCACCTCGGCGGCGCACAGGCCACCGAGTTGGCCACACGCCTCCAGGTCAAGGCCAACGGAGAGTCCGTAGAGAAAACCTGCGGCGTAGAGATCGCCGGCACCGGTGGTCTCCACCACCGCATCGACGGGGTGTGCCGCAACGGCGATCCGCCCCTGCGGCGTCACGATGATGGAACCCTCCGCTCCACAGGTCACCGCAGCCAGGACGCCCGTCTCTTCGAGCGAGGCGAGGGCGTGGTCGAAGTCCTCGGTGTCGAACAAGGCCAGAACCTCATCGCGATTACCGAACAAAATCTCGATCTCGCCCTCGACCAGATCCAAGAAATCACTCCGGTGGCGCTCTACGCAGAACGAGTCCGACAGCGAGATCGCCACCGATCCACCGCCATCGTGGGCAGCAGTAATCGCCTTCGCGATAGCCGCCTTGGCCATGGGGAGGTCGTACTGGTAGCCCTCGACGTAGAGGATCTGTCCACGCTGCACGAATGCCTCGTCGATATGGCCGGGCGTGAGGTGTGCTCCTGAACCGAGGTGCGTGAGCATCGTGCGCTCGGCATCATCGGTCACGAGCACGAGGCACCGGCCCGTGCCATCGGGCTCACCAGCGTCGTCGACCTCAACGTCCACGAACATCGGCTCGAAGATGATCCCGGCGTCTGCGATCACTTCGGCGAATCGGTGTCCGGCCATGTCGTCGGCGATACGGCCAATGAACCCCGCCGAACCACCGAGCGAGGCGATGCCCGCCAAGGTGTTGGCAGCAGAGCCACCCGACACCTCAATGGGGTCAGGCAGCGTGGTGAAGATCGACTGCGACGTGCTGTGGTCGATCAGGGTCATCGAACCCTTGACGAGGCCCAACTCGGCGAGGTGGTGGTCGGGCACAACCGCGAGCACGTCGACGAGGGGGAATCCAATGCCGACGACGTCGAGGGCGTCGCGTTCGGCTCGGGTCGATAACTGGACTGGGGTTCGGTCAACCATCACCGAGGAAGGCTAACCGAGGTCAGCGCGGTAGCCTCGTGGCCATGTCGACCACGCCAAATCCCTACCGTCTCCCCCGTGCCGTTGTCCCGATGGTCTACCGCCTGACTCTCGCTCCAAACCTCGAAGCGGCAACCTTCACCGGTACGGTCGAGATTGACCTCGACGTTGAAGAGCACACGAACGAGATCACCTGCAACGCCATCGAACTCGACATCCACAGCGCTGTGCTCGCCACCGCCGATGGCCAAGAGATGTCAGCGACGTGGACCTTCGACGAAGAGTACGAGCGGGTCACCTTCCATCTGCCCGAAGTCCTCTCCGCTGAGCGCGCCGAGCTGAAGATCGCCTTCACCGGCATCTTGAACGACCAACTCCACGGCTTCTACCGGTCGACCTTCACCGACACCGAGGGCGTGGAGCACACCATCGCCACCACGCAGTTCGAGGCCACTGATGCCCGTCGGGCCTTCCCCTGCTGGGACGAGCCCGACCGCAAGGCCGTCTACGAGATCACCCTGGTCGTGCCTGAGCACTTGGCCGCGTACTCCAACTCCCCGGTCATTTCTGAGACGTCGAACGGCGATGGCACCCGGACCGTCGTCTACGGCCCGACGATGAAGATGTCGACCTACCTCGTCGCCTTCGTCGTCGGTCCCTTCGAAGAGACCGCCGCCGTTGACGTCGACGGCATCCCGCTCCGCGTCGTCTACCCGAAGGGCAAGGGACACCTCGCCCCCTTCTCCTTGGAGATCGGGGCCTTCGCCCTGCGCTTCTTCTCGGAGTACTTCGACATCGCCTACCCCGGCGAGAAGCTCGACCTCGTGGCCATTCCCGACTTCGCCTTCGGTGCCATGGAGAACCTCGGTTGCGTGACCTTCCGAGAGACCGCCCTCCTCGCCGACCCGGAGAACACCAGCCGAATCGCGCTCGAACGCATCGTCGACGTCGTCGCTCACGAGATTGCCCACATGTGGTTCGGCGACCTCGTCACCATGGGCTGGTGGGAAGGCATTTGGCTGAACGAAGCCTTCGCCACCTTCATGGAAATCCTCTGCACCGACGCGTTCAAGCCCACCTGGCAACGGTGGGTCAGCTTCGGCCTAGAGAAGGAGATGGCCCTCGCGCTCGACGGCCTGCACGCTACGCGCCCCATTGAATACGAGGTGCTGTCACCCGAAGATGCCAACGGAATGTTCGACCTCCTGACCTACGAGAAGGGTGGATCCGTCCTCCGCATGCTGCAGCAGTTCCTCGGCGAGGATGCCTTCCGCGATGGCGTGCGCCTCTACCTAAAGCGCCACTCCTACCAGAACACGGTGACGACCGACCTGTGGGATGCCATTGAAGAGGCCACTGGCCAGCCGGTGCGCCAGATCATGGACACCTGGATCTACCAAGGTGGCCACCCCATCATCACAGTGGATGGTGGCGTGGTCTCCCAGAGCCCCTTCAGCTACGGACCAGTCCCCGAGGGTGCGACCAGCGCCATTGGGACCACGTGGCAGGTCCCGCTGCTCACCCGGCACATCGCCGGCGGGGACACCACTGCGACGCTCCTCGGCAAGGACCCCATCGTCCTCGGTGACGGTGCGGGCTCGGTTGTCGCCAACGCTGGTGGCTCCGGCGTGTACCGCGTCGCCTACGCCCCTGCCGATGCTGCGGTCATCGCCGCCGAGCTCGAGCAGCTGCTCCCCCTGGAGCGTGGCGTGCTCATGAACGATGCTTGGGCGGCCACCTTGGCCGGCAAGATGGAGCTCGGCGCATTCTTGACCCTGGCCGACAACCTCGGCGACGACGACGAGCCGGCAACCTGGCAGGCAGTCTGCCGTGCCCTCAGCTTCCTCTCCCGGATCGCCACCGATGCCGAGCGGCCCGCAGTTGCCGCAGCAGCAGTCCACCTCTTGTCGACGAAGGCTGCATCGCTCGGATGGGAGCCGGTTGCCGGTGAGGGCGAGCGCGTGCCTGGGCTGCGATCGACGTTGCTGCAGACCCTCGGCACCGTTGGAGAGCACGCACCGACCATCGCCGGTGCCCTCGAGCGCTTCGACGGCGACGCCCCACTCAACCGTGACCTCGAGTCGGCGATCTTGGACATCGTGGCGTCTGCCAACCGGCCCGGAGACTACGACCGAATCCTCGCCCGCCACCAGAACCCGTCGAACCCGCAAGAGGAGGTCGCCTACCTCATGGCGCTCGCCGCGTTCGACGACCACGTGGCGACGACGTTCGAGATGGCCCGGACTACCATCCGCACCCAGAACGCCCCGTTCCTCATCAACCAGTTGATCGCCAACAAGACCGGTGGGGCAACGGTGTGGGGCCTCGTCGAGGCCCACTTCGCTGAGCTCCTGGCGAAGTTCCCTGAGAACAGCCACGCCCGGATGGTCTCCGCGGTTGCGATGCTCGCCCACGATGCCACGGCTGCATCCCGGGCGACGGCGTTCCTCACGGCCAACCCGATCAAGACTGGGCAGTTGACGGTCCGCCAGGCACTCGAGCGGCTCGCCAACAACGCCGGCGTTGCCGCTCGCCTCCGTGGCACCTTGACCGAGACGCTCGCGCCCTTCGGCGGCTGACGGAGATGCACTTCGGCGTGCTGTTCACCGTGCTCGTCACGGTCGCGCTCGCCGAACTCCCCGACAAGACCATGATCGCCACCTTGATCATGGGCACCAAGGTGCGTCCCCTGTTCGTCTGGATCGGGGCCAGCCTCGGCTTCGTCGTGCAGATGGCCATCGCGGTCCTCGCTGGGCGACTGCTCCTCCTCCTGCCCCACCGAGTCGTGGAGAGCGTCGTCACCCTCTTGTTCCTCGGAGGGGCGGCGTACCTCCTCTTCGTCTCCGAAGCGGCGGAGGAGGAGAAGGGGGCCGAAGAAGCCGAGGCTGAGTCGCCCGGTTCGGCGCTCCGGGTCATCTTCGGAGCGTTCACCGTGATCTTCTTGGCGGAATTCGGGGATCTCTCACAGATTCTCGTGGCCAACTTCACCGCCAAGAGCCACCTGCCGCTCGAGACCTTCCTCGGCGCGTCCATCGGCCTCGTCTCGGTCGCAGCACTCGGTGCCTTCTCGGGAACCGCCCTGCTTCGAATCCTCCCCCTGTCCCTCATTCGACGAGCCGGTGGGGTCCTCCTCCTCGGTCTCGGCATCTACTCACTGGTGAACCTCCTATGACCACGTCCAATCGCCGCGACCACCTCATCGCTTCCGCACGAGCAGCGAGAGGGTTCATGCCCGACGACGAGGGCGTGGCGCTCTTCGAGGCGGCGCTCGCTGCGGGCAGCGCACCAGCAGCCCAGCCTGCGGTGCTCCTCGAAGTTGGTTCCTGGTGCGGCAAGTCGGCCACCTACCTCGGTGCTGCCGCCCTCGAGACCGGGGCGACGGTGATCTCCGTTGACCACCACCACGGCAGTGAGGAGAACCAAGCGGGGTGGGACTACTTCGAAGCCGACCTCGTCGACCCGACCGACGGACGCCTCAACACGCTCCCCCACTTCCAACGCCAGATCGCCAGCGCTGGCCTCGAAGGCGTGGTCGTCGGCATCGTGGGCCACTCACCAGCGGTCGCTGCGTGGTGGCGGACACCGCTCAGCTTCTTGTTCATCGACGGAGGCCACGGCGAAGAGCCCGCCTGGGCGGACTTTCGAGGATGGACGCCGCACCTCGTCGTCGGTGGCATCTTGGCCATCCACGACGTCTTCGAGAATCCAGCCGACGGTGGTCGTCCACCCTACGAGCTCTTTTGCCACGCAACGGCGTCCGGTGACTACGCCGAAATCAGCGCGTGTGGATCCCTCAGGGTGCTGGAGAAACTGCGGTAGCGCTAGCGACCGGTGCAGTCGTCACCGGCAGCACCGTCGCAGGCCACACCAGCGAGATCGAGCGCGACCCCTAAGGTCTCACCACGGAAGAGACCGGCAGCGGCGGTCGTGTTCGACAGCGCATCAGCAGCCATCACGATCGCGGCTGCGGTGTAGGTGGTGGCCTCGTTGTCGGGATAGGTGACGAGTTCGGGGTAGGCGATGCCGGTGAAGTAACTGCCATCAGGCCGGCGATGCGCTGCGGTGCAGCTGAGGAGCTCCAGCGCACGGTCGCGAAGTCCGAGCGCATCGAGGGTCATGACGCACTCAGCAGTCTCCGCTGCGGTCACCCAGTCGCCGGTCGAGACGCACCGCACCCCCTTGCCGGGGATGACGAAGGTGTCCCACATGTCCTCGAGACGAGCGTGAGCCTGCTCACCCTCGAGGGCCCCCGACAGCATCGGGTAGTACCAGTCCATGGCGAACTCGTACTTCGGGGCGAAGGAACCGGCGTGGTGGGCAACGGCGTGTCCGAGGCGACCGGCCGAGAGCTCCCACTGGGGATTCGAGCGGTTGAGGGTCTCGGCGATGGCGTTCGCACAGCGGAGCGAGTGGTAGATCGAACTCGATCCCGTGAGGAGGGCGTAGCCCTCTCGGCGACCGGCTTGGTCGCGCGACCAGGTGATCGGCCCATCGGCCTCTTGGTGGCGCAACACGAAGTCAACGGCGCGTTCCACCATGGGGAACCGCCGCTCGAGCGTGGCGCGATCACCGGTCAAGAGGTAGGCGTGCCAGACACCGGCAGCCACGTAGGCGACCACGTTGGTGTCGAGGCGAGGGTCCTTGACGGAGGTGGCGAGGTAGTAGTTGAACCACGACCCATCGCGCAGCTGGGTAGCCTCGAGCCAGTCGTGGGCTCGCTCCATCTCCTCGGTCAGGCCACAGATCCCGAGCGCCATGGCCGCTTCGACGTGGTTCCAGGGGTCGCAGTGTCCCCCGGGTGACCACAGGATCATGCCGTTCGGCTGCTGGAGCGCAGCGATGGAGTGCGCGGTGGCCAGGACCTCATCGGCGGTGAGGATGCCGGGAACCTCAGGCAAGCAGTCCGTCAGTGGCGTGCTCATGCGTTCTCCAAGTGCTTCGCCGCCGGTGCAGGAACCGCGACGACGGGCTTGCGCAGGTAGATGATCATGCTCTTGCCGATGAGGGGATTGAGGACTCGCTCGGCGTAGCGGGTGAGCTTGGGAGCTTTCATGATGTCCCACACGAGGAGCCGGTGGTAGGCCTTCACGGCCGGGTGGTCGTCGTTCGTGGTCCCCACGGCACACTTCAGCCACCAGTAGGGGGCGTGGAGGGCATGGGCGTGGTGGTGGCCGTAGGGGACGAGCCCGGTCGCCGTCAACCGCTCGAGGAGGACGTTCTTCCGGTAGATCCGCACGTGGCCACCTTCGACGCTGTGGTACTCATCCGACAGCGCCCAGTTGATGAGCTCCGGCCCGAACCTCGGCACGGTGATGGCAATGGTGCCACCAGGACGGAGTACGCGGGCGAGTTCGGCCATCGCCACCGTGTCGGTGACGAGGTGCTCCAAGATCTCCGAGGCGATGATCCGATCGAAGGTGGCGTCGGCGAAGGGCAGGGCGAAGGCATCGCCGCGCGTCACCCCAACGTGGGTCTCGGGAGTCAACTCGCCGGCGTCACGCATAGCGGCAACGGTGCCGAGCACGCCTTCCACCTCTGCGGCACCGAAGTCCAGTGCCACCACCCGAGCGCCGCGTCGGGCGGCTTCGTAGGCGTGGCGACCGAAGCCGCAGCCCATGTCGAGCAGGAGGTCACCTGGGCCCATCTCCAAGAGCTCGTAGCGAGCCGTCAGCATGCTGGTTCATCCGTCCCAGGAAGCGCCTCTCCAGCGAGCAGGGCGTCGTAGGCGGCAGCAGTGCCGATTGCGGTGACCACCCACGTGAACTTCTCCATCACCCGGGCGCGGGCGGCGACGCCCATCGTCGCCCGACGGTCAGGGTCATCGAGGAGGGTGCGAATCCCCGCGGCGAGGGCCTCGGGATCATCGGGGGTGACGAGGAGCGCCGTCGTGCCATCGGTGCCGACCACCTCAGGAAGGGCACCGCCGGTCGTCGCCACCACCGCTCGACCACAGGCCATGGCCTCGATGGCCGGCAGGGAGAAGCCCTCGTAGAGCGACGGGACCACAGCCACTTCAGCCTCGCCGTAGAGACGGGCGAGGGCATCGTCAGAGATCCCGCTGACGCAGGTCACGATGTCACGCAGGTTGAGGCGATCGAGCGCTTGGTCGACCCGTCCCCCCTTCTTCGGCCGTCCGATGACGGTCAAGGTGACGTCGCGCTCAGTGCGCAGCTTGGCCACCGCCTCGAGCAGGGGAACGAGTCCCTTCATTGGCACGTCAGAAGACGTGGTCACCATGAGCCGGCCCGGAATCGGGGCAACGTCGTCGAAGGGGCGGAAGACTTCGTGGTCGACGCCGACGGGCACGACGGTCATCTTCTTCGGATCCACCCCCATCTGCGCGGCGATGTCCTTCCGAGACGACTTCGACACCGTGAGGATCGCAGGCAATGCAGCGGCGACGCGCTTCTGCATGCCGAGGAACCCGAACCAGCGCTTCGTGGTGAAGCGCTGCCACGCCGTCGTGTCGTGGGCGAGCTTGATCTCGCGGTCCACGGTGATGGGGTGGTGCAGCGTCGTGAGCAGCGGCCATCCTTGGGCGACGAGCTCCAGCATCCCCGTGCCGAGGCATTGGTTGTCGTGGACGATGTCGAAGTCACCCTTTCGGGCGGCGAGGACGTCGACGATCCGCTTGGAGTAGGCGTAGGGTTCGCCGAATCCTGCGGCGCACATGATGGCGAACTCCGCGAGGTCGGCCTTCGAGTGGAACTCCCGAGGGTGCGGCACTCGGAAGGGGTCGGGGTCGCGGTAGAGGTCGAGGCCAGGAACGGCGGTGAACCCCACGCCCTCGTCGAGCTCAGGCCAGGGCTGGCCAGCGAACACCTCGACGCTGTGACCGAGGTTCACGAGTTCCCGGGTGAGGTGCCGGGTGTAGACCCCTTGGCCCCCACAGGTGGGATTTCCGCGGTAGATGAGGAAGGCGATGCGGAGCTTGCCCGGCGCAGCCGGCCGTGCAGGAACGTGCGCGGGGGTGACGATCGCCCTCGATCGTGCGGCCGACGCACGGAAGTCCTGAACGACGCGTCGCGGTGATCTGGGCATAGAAGGCCTTCCTCAAGGATTGGGTTCACTATTCTCCCCCGAAATCGGCTGCATCACAACCTCGGAGGAGCGGGCCCTCAGGTTGCCCCGGGACTCGGCACGTGCCCATGGTGCAGACTCGTCCGCTTCCCGTGGCCCACGAGCAGCACCGCCGAGGCGATCGTCGCCACCGCCCCCACGATGAGCGCCACCCTCGGCGAAGCCGCCTGGGCGATCCAACCGATGAGCGGGCCACCAATTGGCGTGGAGCCGAGGAACGCGATGGCGTAGAGGGCCATGACTCGACCGCGCATCTGCGGATCAGAGTTGACCTGGAGAACGCCGTTGGCCGTTGCCACGAAGGCGATGGAGCCGTAACCGACGAGCACCGTGCACAGCACCGCCACGAGCACCGTTGGACTGAGCGCCACGGCAGCCATCGCCGCGCCGAAGAAGAAGCCGAGTTCAGCGAGGCGAGCCTGGGTTGGCTTGCCGTGGTGGGCCACCCGGAGTCCGCCGACCACCGCCCCGAGGCCCATCCCCACCATGAAGTGCGAGACCGTCGTCGCCGAACCGTGGAACGTGCCCTCGGCGAGGGCCAACAGGGTGATGTTGAAGTTGAAGGCCAAGATCCCAATCACCGTCATCGCCAGCAACGGACCGAGGAGCTTCGGGGTGGAGGCGACGTAGCGCAGACCGGCCCGCACCTGTCCCTTCTCTGGCGAAACCGGGGTGATTCGGTGGAGATCGCTCGAGCGCATCGCCGCCAAGGCGATGATGACCGCCACGTAGGAGCCGGCGTTGATGAAGAAGCATCCCGCCAGTCCCACCGTGGCGACGAAGATTCCACCGAGACCGGGACCGACGACTCTGGCCAGGTTCATGAGCACGGAGTTCAGGCTGACCGCGTTCGGGAGCAGCTCATGGCCCACCATCTCCTGAACGAAGGTCTGGCGCGTCGGGTTATCGAAGAGGTTGACGAAACCCGTGATCAGCGAGAGGCCGAACACAGCGATGAGGGCCACGCGGTGCGTCGACACCAGCACACCGAGCAGGAGGGCCTGCATGAGCGCTGCGGTCTGGGTGGCGAAGAGGATGGGGCGTTTCCGAGACCGGTCGACGATCAGGCCCGCCCACGATCCGAGGAGCAACATGGGGGTGAACTGCAGTGCTGCGGAGTAGCCCACATCGGTGAAGCTGTGGCTCAAGTGGAGCACCAGGAGCCCGAGCGCGAAGGATTGCAACCAGGTGCCAGAGACCGACACCAACTGACCAATGAAGTACAACCGGAAGTTTCGAACCTCCAGCGCTCTGAAGGTCCGTTGGAATCCGGTGCGCACCCCCGATCGGTTCACTGGCGGGGAACGTACCCGCCGTGACCGAGGGCCGCGCTCGACTCGAAGTCGAGTTCATCGTCGAGGGAGCCAATCACCTCGGTCACCCAATCGAGACGACCCTTCAGTATTCGCTCAACGCCACCTTGGAGCGTGGAGGACGAAACCGCACAGGAGCTGCACGCTCCTTGGAGCTGCACCTCGATGACGCCGGTCGCGACGTCGGCCGAGATGAGCACGAGATCGCCACCGTCGGCCTGGACGCTCGGGCGCATGAGCTCAATCAGGCTGAGCAACTTCGCCAAGCGCTCGCTGCGCTCTTCGTCACTCAGGTCACTCACGTTCACGTCCTCGGCCACGCCGACTCCTTTGATCGCCTCCATTCTGCCGTGGAGGAGCCGCGCCTGTGTCAGTCAACGTCGTGCACCTCCTAATCTCGCACTATGGCGGACCCCTCGGCCGGAGCAGTGAACGACGGCCTCGCCGTCGATCGCGGTCGCCTCTCCAGCGCTGAGCTGCGCCGTGCAGAGCGGATTGCGGGAACGGTCTTCAGCAACGACGACCTCTTCCAGTTCTTGTTCCCAGACCCCGCTCGGCGGATCTTCGGCGTTGGCCGACTCCATCGTGGGCTCCTGGCGGTGGCCCCAAAGGTGGCAACGGTGTCGACCACCGCAGAGCGTGGCACCCTCACCGGCGTGTCGATGTGGGTGCCACCAGGGAACTACCCCTACCCCCCACGCATCGAGCTCCGCACGGGCCTCAACGCCTTGACCTTGTCGTGGTGCGCAGGGATGGCGCTCGGACCGGGCGGAGCGTTCATGCGAAAGGTCGTCGCCGAGCACCTCCGAACCCCGCACTACTACCTGCAACTCCTCATGGTGGATCGAGCGGCGCAGGGTACGGGACTCGGGACGCTCCTCATCCAGCCCGGCCTCGATCGAGCTGATTTCGAAGGTCTCCCGTGCTACTTGGAGACGCAGCGCCACGACAACCTCGCCTTCTACGCCCGGTTCGGGTTCACCGTGACCGCCACCATTGGCGGCACCAACGGTGAACCGACCATGTGGGCGATGACCCGTCTCCCCCACCCGGCGTAGTTCAGACACTGCCCGCAGTGGCTCACTAGGGTGAGAGCATGGAACCGAAGTTCACGCTCGCCGCTGACGATATTGACCTGAACGACATGGGGTTCTGGACCCTGCCGTGGGATGAGCGCGAGGGTGCCTTCGCCACGTTGCGCAGTGAACGCCCTGTCGCGTTCTTCCCCGAGCCCGAGATCCTCGACGCACCGTTCCCCGTTCCCGCTGGCAACGGGTACTACGCCATCACTCGCCACGCCGATATCACCGAGATGTCTCGGCACCCTGAGCTCTTCTGTTCCTCCAAGGGCGCCACATCAGTCCTCGATCTCCCCGAAGAGATGGTCGAGTACTTCGCTGGGATGATCAACACCGATAACCCTCGCCATGCTCGACTCCGACGCATCGTGAGCCAGGCGTTCAACCCCCGACGCATCAAAGCGATTGAGGACTCCATTGAAGGCGTCGCCAACGACGTCATCGACGGCATCTGCGAGCGGGGAACCATCGACGTGACCGTCGATCTCTCTGCCCCCCTGCCGCTCAAGATCATCTGCGACATGATGGGCGTTCCAGCAAGCCACTACGACGATGTGTTCCGGAACTCCAACATCATCTTGTCGATGGGCGACCCTGAGTACGTCTCGGGCGACGTCCACCCCATGATGGCCTTCATCACCGCAGGGATGGAGCTCACGGCCCTCATGGAAGATATCGCCAAGCACAAGCTCGAACACCCCGGTGATGACCTCACCACGGCGCTCATCACGACCAACGTGGACGGCGAGGCCCTCACCCACGGTGAGTTGGCGTCGTTCTTCATCCTCCTCGTCGTGGCGGGCAACGAGACCACCCGAAACGCCATCACCCACGGCGTGCTGGCCCTCACTGAGCACCCCGACCAGAAGGCCATCTGGATGGCCGATGTCGATGGGGTGAGCGCAACCGCAGTCGATGAGATCGTCCGGTGGGGCTCCCCGGTGATCTGGATGCGCCGGACGGCAACCCAGGACGTCACCGTGAACGGCTACGACTACCACGAGGGCGACAAGGTCCTGCTCTACTACGCCTCGGCCAACCGCGACGAGTCGGTGTTCGAGAATCCCTTCGACTTCGACGTTCGACGGAACCCCAACCCACACCTCGGTTTCGGTGCCGCCGGACCCCACTTCTGCCTCGGGGCACACCTCGCCCGCCGAGAGGTGACCGTCATGTTCCGAGAGCTCTTCCGGCGCCTGCCTGATCTTCGAGCGGTCGGCGAACCCGATCGACTCCAGTCCAACTTCGTCAACGGCATCAAGCACTTGACAGCAGAGTTCACGCCGACGCGTCCTCGCTGAACTCGGTGAAGGCACTCGACGCTGCCATCGACGGGATCGATCGCGTCCAGCAGTCTCACCGGGTGACCGCGGTGGTCGTCGCCGTGCAGAAGGCCTACGGCGATCACCGTGGAGGCATGCTGGCCGCCGCCATCACCTTCTACGGGTTCGTTGCGCTCTTCCCACTGCTGCTCCTCTTCTTCACCGTCGTCGCGCTCGTCCTCTCGGGACATCCGGCGCTCCAAGAGCGCCTCATCAACGCCGCGCTTTCGGAATTCCCCGATCTCGGGAACCACCTCTCCAATCAGATTCACGCGCTGCGCTCCAACTCGCCAGCGGTGTTCGCCATCACCGCACTCGCCCTGTTCTGGGGTGGACTCGGCATTGCGTCAGCACTCCAGCAAGCGAGCAGCGCCGCATGGGGCGTAGCGCGAGCGGACGAACCCGACTTCTGGCGCCGGACGCTGCGAAACGTCTCCATCATTGCGGTGGTGGCAGGCACCATCGTCGCCAGTACGGCGCTCGCAGGGCTCCTCGCCAATCGGTTCACTGCTGGATTCGCAGCTGCGACGTGGTTCCACGGCCTCGAGCTCGCCACCACGGTGATGCTCAACCTCGGCGGGTACGCGGCGGCGCTCAAGATCCTGAGCCCGAAGGGGACGACCTGGAGAACGATCCTCCCCGGAGCAATGCTCGGCGGCTGTGGGTGGGGACTCCTCCAGGCCATCGGCACGTCCCTCGTGGCCCATCACCTGCACCGGGCCGGTGCCCTCTACGGCGTCTTCGCCGTCGTGCTGGCCCTCGTGTTCTGGATCAACCTCGGGACTCGCCTCTTCCTCTACGCCACCGAGCTCAACGTCGTCTTGCAGCGACGAGCCTGGCCGAGGAGCTTTCGCGACCAAGCGTCAGAGGGCTGATCAGCCGAAGCGTCCTTGGATGTAGTCGAGCGTGCGGGGGTCACTCGGCTGGGAGAACAACTTCAAGGTGGCGTCCACCTCAATCTGCTCACCGGCGCCATCTTCACCCATGAGCAAGAACGCCGTGACATCAGAGGCACGAGCGGCTTGCTGCATGTTGTGGGTCACGATGACGATGGTGACGCGCTTCTTCAGCTCCACCATCAACTCTTCGATCTTCTTGGTGGAAATCGGGTCGAGCGCTGAGGTGGGCTCGTCCATGAGCAGGACTTCAGGCTCAACGGCGAGGGCTCGAGCGATGCACAGACGCTGCTGCTGTCCACCCGACAGCGTGGATGCGTGCGCCTTCATGCGGTCCTTGATCTCGTCGAAGAGTGCTGCTGCTTGGAGCGCGCTCTCTGCTGCCTCGTCGAGGATCGACTTCTTCTTCACGCCATTGAACCGGAGACCCGAGACCACGTTGTCGTAGATCGACATCGTCGGGAAGGGATTCGGGCGCTGGAACACCATGCCGATACGGCTGCGGAGCACCGTCGTTGGGATGCCACCGTTGTAGATGTCCACACCGTGCAGGCTGATCGATCCGGTGACTTGGGCTCCCTTGGTGAGGTCGTGGAGTCGGTTGAGCGAGCGCAGCAGCGTGGTCTTGCCCGATCCCGACGGTCCAATGAGGGCGGTCACCTTGTTCGCGGGCACGTCGAAGGTCACGTCGCGAACCGCAGTCCGTCCGTTGAAGGACACGGCGACGTTCGACAACGACATCGCGGTCGGTCCGGTGCGTGGGTCTTCCACGTCGGGGTCTACGAGACCATGGGCGATGGAGATGCCGCCGTTCATTGAGGGCTGAGTGTCGGTCATCGACGCACCTTCTGCTTTCGGGCTGACCAGATTCTGGCAGCGAGACTGAGAACGAAAATCACGAGCACCAAGAACAGGGCAATTCCCCATGCCTGGTCGTGCTGCGAAGAGTAACTGGACTGGACGTCGCCGTAAATAGTGGAGGGGAGGCTGTTGCCGAAGTCCAGCGGCTTCCAGGTGATCGCCGACGCCGTGCCACCGATCACGAGGTAAACGACGGCGGTCTCGCCAACGGCACGAGAGATTGCGAGGATGCAGCCAGTCACGATACCGGTGAGCGCTGCAGGGATCACGATGCGAAGCGACGTCGTCGATGGACGAGCCCCGAGGGCCAGCCCCGCTTCACGGAGCGTGTGGGGGACGTTGCGCACGGAGAGCTCCGTGGTGCTCGCAATCAGCGGGAGCATGAGCACCGCGAGACCGAACGAACCAGCGAGGATCGAGAAACCAACGCCGAACTGGATCACGATCACGCTGTAGGCGAAGAGTCCCATGAGGATCGACGGTGCGCCGATCATGGTCGCCGTCACGGTCCGCAGCACGGCAGCTGGCTTCGTGTCGTGCTCAGCCAAGTAGACACCAATTCCGATACCGATCGGCACCGCGGCGATGCACGCGTAGACGATGAGGACGAGCGATCCAACGAGAGAGTTGGAGATGCCACCGAGTTGGTTCTGCGCGAACAGCGTGGGTGCCTGTGGGAGCTGCGTGTAGAAGGACGAGGTGGTGATGTACGACCATCCCTTGGAGAACAACTCGACCAAGATCATGACGAGCGGAACGGCAGCCACCGCAATCGATGCCCAACACAGACCAGTCATGATGCTCGAGACCGCTTGACGACGGGCGCGGGTTGCCTCGGCACGCTCGCGAACGTGAGCTCGAACTTCGCTGTCGATGGGAGAGAGGAGATCGGTCATGACGCCATTGCCGCCTTCCGCTGTCGAGCGACGAGCCGGGTGGAGAGGAGCGACATCCCAAAGGACATCAGCATGAGAATGAATCCTGCTGCGAAGAGGGCTGGGATCTGGTCGGATCCTTGGGCCTCACCGAACTGGTTCGCGATGAACGCGGCCAGCGAGGTTCCCTCTGCGAGCGGGTGGTAGTTCGTCTGCACCACACCACCAGCGAGGAGCGAGACGGCAATCGTCTCACCGAAGGCACGGCCGAGCGCCAGCGAGGTTGCTCCGAAGAGACCAATTCGTCCGGTCGGGAGCACGGTCTTCCACAAGGTCTGCCACTTGGTGGCGCCGAGGGACAAACTCGCTTCAACCAGCTCGTGGGGAACCGCACCAATGACCTCTCGACTGATGGCGACATAGGTCGGGAGAATCATGACCGCCAGGACAATGGCGGCGAGCAACAAACTCTTACCGGCCAAAGTGGTGCCGAACACGGCGGTGCCACCCGGGAGGCTCGAGAGCCAAGGGCCGAAGGTGTTGAGCACCCAGGGGGCGAGGACCAAGATGCCCCAGATGCCGTAGACGACGGAGGGAATCGCTGCGAGCAACTCGACCATCGTGGCCACGATGGTCCGGAGGCGGGCGGGCAGGAAGAAGTTGATGGCGAGGGACGTACCGGTCCCGATGATGACGGCGAAGACGATCGCGATTCCAGAGGTCTCGACCGTGCCAATGATCATGGTCAACAGGCCGTAGTGGCTTGGGGTGGTCCCATCAGTGGGGTTCCAGCCCACACCGGTGACGAGGCTCAGTCCTTGTTGATGGAAGGCCGGGAGCGATTTGAAGAAAATTGAACCGACGAACCAGAAGGCGATAATCGCGAAGAGTGCGCTCAGGACGATGAGCGTCCACTCGTAGGGGCCACGCGAGCGAGTGGAGGGGCGTTGCCGCCCCTCCACTCGAACCGCAGGCTGATCGGCTGGCGCCGTGATGGTAGTCGTGGCGTCAGCCATGTTTCAGGAACCTAGGCCTTCTGGGTCAGGAGGACCTTGGTGCCGCTCTTGACCGTCAAGAGGGCCACACGGTCAGCCTTCTGCACTGCCGTCGGCAGGGCAACGAAGCCGTTGGCGCCAGCGAACTTCTGACCACCTTGGGTGGCGTAGTCGAGGAACTTGACCGCAAGCTCGCCGTTGGCAGCGTTGGTCTGGCTCTTCGCAAGGATCGCCCAGGTGTAGGTCGCGAGCGGCCACACGGCGGTCTTACCCAATGCCAGGTAGGTGATCGAGAAGTTCGAAGCCGAGATCGTCTTGGCGGCAGCGGTGGCTGCAGCAGCGATGTTCGTCAGCGACGGAGCGATGAAGGTGCCAGCAGCATCCTGGAGCTCAGCAGCCTGGATCTTGCCAGGGTTGGCGAGCACGTAGGAGTACTCGAGGTACCCAATCGAGCCATCGGTGTTGGCGAGGTCAGTGGCCATGGCCGCGTTGTTGGCCTCACCGCTGATGTTGGTGGCGCCCCAGAGCTTGCCGGTGCCTTCCATGACCGAGCCGCTCGCACCGGAAGGGGTGCGACCTTGCGTGGCCTTGGCGAGGTAGTCGGTGAAGGCGTAGGTGGTGCCCGACGAGGCGTTGCGGTAGCAGACGAGGATCGTCTTGTTCGGCAGCGTCACACCGTGGTTGAGGGCAGCAATCTGGTCGTCGTTCCAGTTGGTGATCTTGCCGTTGTAGATCTGGGCAATCACGCTGGCCGAGAGCTTCAGGTTGCTGAGGCCAGCCAAGTGGTAGCCGACCACAGCGCCACCGAGGGCGAAGGGGATCTGCACGTAGTTGGCAACCTGGCTGGCGGTGGTGCCGGTCGGGAGGGTGCCCGCAGTGGGGTCCATGGGCTGGTCGGAGAATCCGATGGTGTAGGTACCAGCGGTCACCTTGGTGCGGCCGTCACCGGAACCGGCAGCGGAGTCCGTGCCGAAGGTCACCGAGTTGGTGGGCTTGTAGGCACCAGCCGACGACGAGGTCGTGAAGTAGGTGTACAGCGGAGCAGAGAACGACGAACCGCCAACGGCGAGGGTCGCACCAGCTGGGACTGCAAGGTCGATGTCGCCCTTGGCGCCGGAACCCTGGGCTGCAGCGGCACCGGCCACTGAACCAAGAAGCACCGACATTGCGGCGGCACCGGCGGCTGCACGTGCAGCCACGCTACGGATGTTCTTCATTACAGGTTGCCTCCTCGGCAGGTTGGGGTTGATGTACTCCGGCCCATGCACCGTTCCCGCCGGATCGGTGGGAGTGGGTTCCTGAGCACATCGTCACGGTACGGGGGGTAGGTAAACAGACCCTGTCTCGCGAGTGGCCTCAAGGTGAACTTCCGACGAAGTCTTGCGACCCCTAGGTGAACGGCAGCGGACGCTTGAAACCGAGGTGACTCCCGAGGAATCCTTCTCGAACGTAGAAGCGGTGCGCATCGGTGCGCTGCAGATTGGAGGTCAACTGCAGCCGGTATGCACCGCGCTCCGCTGCGATGGTCGTGGCCCGAGTGAGGAGTTCCCTGCCAATTCCCCGCCCTCGAAGCGCCGATGCGACGTGGAGCGACTCGAGCTCTGCGCAGAGGCCACCTCGGTGTTGGAGATGACGGAAGAAGATCAGCTGACCCATGCCGACCACGACTCCGTCGAGCTCGGCAACCAGAATCATCAACTGCTCGTCTGCGGCAATTGCAGCGAGCGCAGCGCGGTAGGGCTCGAGATCCTCGAGCTCTTCGTGCTCAGGGCTGAGCGTCCCTCCGACGAGTAGCGCGACGAGTGCCTCAACGTCGTCGATCACCGCTTCTCGAATGAGGACTGATGGTGACTCAGTCATCTGCAGGTGCAGACCGCATCAACTCGTCGATCATGGCGACCACCGCAGGATCAACGAGCGTCGTCGTATCCCCGAGGGTTCGCTGCTCGGCGACGTCACGGAGGAGGCGCCGCATGATCTTGCCGCTTCGAGTCTTCGGCAGTTCAGGAGTGATGAGCACCTGGCGGGGTTTCGCAATCGGCCCAATCATCTGCCCAACGTGGAGGCGGAGCGCCTCAACGAGGTTCGCATCGTCGGGAGCATCGAGGCGAAGGGTGACGAAGGCGACGATGGCCTGCCCCGTCGTCTCATCGCTCGCTCCGACGACGGCCGCTTCGGCGACGGCAGGGTGGGCGACGAGCGCGTGTTCGACCTCCGCGGTGGAGAGCCGGTGACCCGAGACGTTCATCACGTCGTCGATCCGTCCGAGGACCCACAGATCACCGTCGTCGTCTCGCTTGGCTCCATCACCAGCGAAGTAGACCCCGGGGAGTTGGGAGAAGTACGTCTCGACGAATCTGGCGGGATCACCCCAGATGCCCCGGGTCATCCCAGGCCAGGGCTCGCGCACGACGAGGAATCCTCCTTCCCCGTTCGCCACCGAGCGACCATCGTCATCGACGACGTCGATACTGATGCCGGGAAGTGCTCGCATCGCCGCTCCTGGCTTGGTCGCCGTGACCCCAGGGAGTGGCGACGCCATAATCCCACCGGTCTCGGTCTGCCACCACGTATCGACGATTGGGCACCGGTTACCGCCGATCACTCGCCGGTACCACATCCACGCTTCAGGGTTGATGGGTTCACCAACCGAACCGAGCAACCGAAGCGAGCTGAGATCGTGGCGCATTGGGTGCTCGTCGCCCCACTTCATGAGGGTTCGAATCGTGGTCGGTGCGGTGTAGAGGATGGTGACGCCGTACTCCTCCACGATGCGCCACCACCGGTCACGCCCACCAGCGTCCGGCACGCCCTCGTAGAGCACTGAGGTTGCCCCGTTGCAGAGCGGGCCGTAGACGATGTAGCTGTGGCCCGTTACCCAACCAATGTCAGCAGCGGTCCACACCACGTCGGACTCGGGCTTCAGGTCGAACACCATGGAGTGCGTGGTCGCCACGTGGGTGAGGTAGCCCCCGGTGGTGTGCAAGATGCCCTTGGGCTTCGCCGTCGTTCCACTCGTGTACATCACGTAGAGCGGATGCTCTGCGGGAAAGAGTTGGGCTGCATGGGTGCTCGGCTGGCGATCGACGAGGTCATGCCACCAGTGATCACGTCCGGGCGTGAACGAGACGTCTTGCCCCGTCCGTCGCACGACGAGCACGCTCCGCGCCAGTGGACACTGCTCGAGTGCGGCGTCGACGTTGACCTTGAGTCCCGACGCAGCGCCACGCCGGTAGCCGCCATCCGCGGTGATGACCACCCGACAATCGGCGTCGAGGATGCGACTGGCGAGGGCATCAGCAGAGAAGCCGCCGAAGACCACGGAGTGGGGCGCACCAATGCGAGCGCACGCCAGCATCGCCACGACCGCTTCGGGAATCATCGGCATGTAGATCGCCACACGATCTCCAGCCACTACGCCGAGTTCCATCAACGCGTTGGCCGCCTTGGCGACCTCGTTGGCGAGATCGGCGTAGGTGATCGTGCGGGTGTCCCCGTCAGGTTCACCGACGAAGTGGTACGCGACCTTGTCCCCATTGCCAGCCTCGACGTGGCGATCGACGCAGTTGACTGCAGCGTTCAACTGTCCGTCTCCGAACCACGTCGCAACCGGTGGATGCCACTCGAGGGTCGAGGTGAACGGAATGCCCCACGTCAGCCGCTCCGCCTGCTTCGCCCAGTAGGCGATCGGATCGGCAGCCGCGGTCTCGTAGATCGAAGCATCGACGTTGGCCTGCGCCACGAACGCTGGAGACGGTGTGAACGTCCGGTCCTCGTGGAGCAACGCTTCAATTTCATCTCGATGTGCAGTCATGTCCCCTCCTGCTGCCCACGCTACGCGAGGAGGGGTGACCCGTTCTCAGTAATCCTCGGGGAGGAGCACCGTCGTGACGCTCCGGTCTGCCTCGGTGATGACCCACACCCGGGTCCCATGGCAGACGTACGCGGAGAGGAGCCGTCCACCGTGGACCACCGCTCGGTCATTCGAGGCCACGTCGTCAGGATCGAGGTCGCCCCAGTCGCCGCGTCGGTGCTGTTCGAGGAGTGCGGCGATGCGCCGGAGGGTGGTCGCATCGTCAGCCGTACTCGCCAAGGTGCACCACAGGGACTTGGTGACCACGACTTGGCCGAGCGACAGCGGGAACGTGGGGTTCGGGAGTTGATCTGCAGTGATGTCCATTGCAGCACCGTGCCGAACCTCTTGGCACGGTGCCTCGCTCGTTCGCTACCCCTTGGCCACCGCTGGAGCGCTGAGGCGAATCCGCTGACGATGCAGCACGACGAATGCGGTTCCGAGGTAGGCAACCCACCCGAGGAGCTGCAGGGGCGTCGGGGAAGCCGAGTACCCGAGGAAGGAGTGGAGGAGATCACCGAGTGTGGATGAATCGGCAATTGCCCCACTCGAATTCCACATGGGCTGATCGAGGAACGACAACCAGCCCAGATCTTGGAAACCGCTGATGGCGTCAGCGAACAGGCCGGCGCCGAACACGATGAGGATCTGCCCGATCACGGAGAAGAACAACTTCACGTTGATGGCCTTACCCAGCTTGAAGATCGCGAAGGCGACCACCGCAGCGACGAGGAGGCCGACTGCAGCACCGATGAGTGCACCCTTTCCGGCGGGACCGAACACGATCGCGAGCGTGAAGACGGCAGCCTCAATGCCTTCCCTGAGCGTCGCCTGGAAGGCGATGAGGAAGAAGCCGCGGCGCTCTCCACTGCTCAACGCACCGTCAGCTTGACTCCGCAACTCACTGCTCAGGCTGCGAGCGTGGCGTCCCATCCACAAGGCCATGTAGATCAGGAGACCTGCAGCGAGCAGGTAGGTGAAGGACTCGAAGATCGTCTGCGCTCTCGTATCCGCCCAGTTGTGGACTGCGGCGTAGATGCCAGCGCCGAGGATGCCAGCGAGGATGACGGCACTGCCCATCCCTGCCAGTACGTACCGAATGGCGTGTCGCTGCCCGATCTTGGTCAGGTAGGCCGCGAGGATGGCGGCGATCATCGACGCCTCGATGCCCTCTCGCATGAAGATGATGAAGGTGGCGATCACAGATGCTCCTCACACCGACAGGATTGCTGTCGTGCAGGGAGTTTAGGGCGCCCTAACTATTTCGTGCAACACGGAGCACCGGGGACGCCAGCCACGCTGCGTTGACGTAGGGGACCTGCACGTAGGCGAGTCCCCGAATCTCTGCACCCGGCTGCACCGAGAACACCAACGAACTGGCTGTACACGAACTGGCCGTGAGACCGAGCAGCGGAGATTCCTGATTGGGCAAGATCGCCTCGCCGTGTCGAATGATGAGCGCGAAGCCCGAAACACCGTTCGGCGACCAGGTGCCGTGTGGGCACACGGTGAGTCGAACCGCGGCCGTTCGACCGTTGAGCGAGATTGAGGTCACCGTGGCCGAGGCGAGCGCGGGGTCCAAGGGGTTCTCGAGTGCGATGCGATGGCCCACCGCGACGGTCGTGGTGGGAAGCGAGGCGACGTCGAGCGTCCTCGGCGTCCGTTGGAGCAACGGATGGATCAGTGCTGCGAGGAGAACGACGACGACGATCGCCACCATCCCTCGCCGGACGATCGCTGCGCGGCGGGCGTAGTTCGGCGCCTGATCCGGCTCGAGGGACGCAAGCGTGGTCACTCCGCCACCGTACAAGATGCATCCCGCACGAGGTATCGAGCGCAGTGCTCGCGAAACCTTGGATGGAGCCATCTGATCGGTACGCTTCTGTCGTGACCACCGTCAGCCTCCCGACGTCTCTCGGCGCAGCGGTGCGAGCAGAATTTGGCCGAGCCTTCCACGCCCCCTACGAGGCCCCCATCTGCGTTGGCGCCAACGCCATCTTGGTGTTCCTCGGCTGGTGGCTCCTCCCACCCTCGATCACCACGTGGCTCTTCGGCTACCACGGCGCCCACGCGCTGCCCCTGACGCTGCTCAGCTGGATGGTGGCCGATGTTCCGGCCACCAACGTGATCGGGGGCGACGCTCGGCGCATGGCAGTCGCCCTCAACCACCGGTCCCAACTCCTGCAGCTGCTCCTCGCCAAGGGCATCGTGCTCTGGCTCTTGACCGCTCCGTTCTGCGCCCTCGTCGACGTCGTCATCGCTGCTGATCGAACGGATGTGGTCACCGCGTCCCTCACGACTGGAATCATCTTGACGGTGCCGGTCGCCACCTTGGGGATGGCCACGTGGGTCGGACTCGTCCTCCCCTACAAGCCACTCCCCCTCCGCGAGCGACAGCGCCAAGTCCGTGAAGCTCCTCTTCGGCTGCTCCGCTGGACCCTGGCGATCACCGCTCCCTACATCGTGGTGCCCGCCATTGGGATGTTCTGCCTCTACCCTCTCCACACCTGGGGACTCCCCGGCGACAGCCACCGCGTGCTCGGCCACCGCATCGCCTACTTCTGGGTCGTCCTCGTGGGCTCCATCGTCATGGCCGGAGCGATGCTGTTCGTCGGCTACCGAGGAGCACTGCGAATTGCCGAACGGCGCAGAGGTCGACTCCAAGTGTTCCTCGCCGATCCCGATCAGGGCTGAGCGGTCACCGCCGCGGCGCACCACCCTGCCTAGGCTGCTCCGGTGCCCTCTCCATCCGCCGATCACCGACCAACGGTCACCATCACTGGTGGTCCGCTCCCCGCAGATGACCTCGTCGCGATCGCTCGCTTCGGCGCTCGAGTTGCGCTCGCACCGACAGTGCTCGCCGACTTGGAGGCCACCCGTGCGTCCATCGACGCGTTCGTCACAAGCGGTCGTCCGGTCTACGGCGTCTCCACAGGATTCGGCGCCCTCGCCACCACCTTCATCGCCCCAGGAGATCGCACGCAGCTCCAGCGCTCGCTCATCCGCAGCCACGCCGCAGGTTCGGGAGCACCCGTTGAAGATGAGGTGGTCCGGGGCATGATGGCCTGCCGCCTCGCCACGATGGCCAAGGGGGTCACAGGAGTTCGCCCGAGCACCGCCCTCGCCTACGCCGCCCTCTTGAACGCCGGCATCACCCCGGTGGTCCACGAGTTCGGCTCTCTCGGGTGTTCTGGCGACCTCGCTCCGCTCAGCCACGTCGCCCTCGCCCTCATGGGTGAAGGAACCGTCCGAACCCTAACCGGACAGGTGGTCGATGCGGGCAGCGCGCTCAGCGAGGCTGGGCTCGAGCCGGTCATCCTCGCCGAGAAGGAGGGGCTGGCGCTGATCAACGGCACCGACGGCATGCTCGCCATGTTGGTCCTCGCACTGGCAGATCTCGGCGAACTCGTCGCACTGGCCGACCTCACCGCAGCCTGCTCCATCCAAGCCCTGCGCGGCACCGACCGGGTCTTCCTCCCCGAACTCCACGCGCTTCGGCCGCATGCTGGGCAGGCGGTGAGCGCCGCCAACCTCCTCACGCTGCTCGCCAACTCACCCATCGTCACCAGCCACGCAGATGACACCACTCAAGTCCAAGACGCCTACTCGTTGCGCTGCGCACCGCAGGTCCACGGTGGTCTGCGCGACACCATGGCTCACGCTGCGAACGTGGCGGGAGTCGAACTGGCCTCGGCCATCGACAACCCCTCAGTACTCCCCGATGGCCGACTCTCCTCCAACGGCAATTTCCACGGCGCGCCAATCGCCTACGTCCTCGACTTCCTCGCCATTCCCGTGGCCGATGTCGCCTCGATGGCCGAGCGCCGGACCGATCGGCTCCTCGACCCGGCTCGAAGCCACGGCCTCCCCGCATTCCTCGCCCACCAACCCGGCGTCGATTCTGGCCTCATGATCGCCCAGTACACCCAGGCCTCCATCGTGGCTGAGCTCCAGCGCAACGCCACCCCGGCATCGGTGCAGTCGATCCCCTCGTCTGCCATGCAGGAAGACCATGTGTCGATGGGCTGGCACGCCGCCCGGAAACTCCGCCGGAGCATCGACGGCCTCACCCGGGTGCTCGCTATCGAGCTCCTCACCGCAGTTCGAGGTCTCGAACTGCGAGCACCGCTCGCTCCCTCACCTGCGACGGCCGCCGTCCTCGATCACTTCGCCGCGCTCGGGATCACCACCGGCCACGATCGCTTCATGGCTCCAGAGATCGCCGTCGCAGAAGCCTTCTGCCGCACGAGCCAGTGGCGGACGCTCGACGATCCGCTCCTCGCTGCGCTCAGCTAGAGCGTCACCGGCGCTCGATGAGCGCATCGAGGCGGACCTTCACGCTCGGCCACTCGGCGGCGACGATCGAGAACATCGCGGAATCGCGCAGTGCCGTCTCCTCCCCGGGGACGAACGACGGTTGCCACGACCGCAGCACTCCTTCGAACTGCGCACCGATGCGGAGGATCGCAGCCCGGGAACGGGCGTTCCTGACATCAGTTCGTAGCTCCACGCGCTCAGCACCGAGGGTCTCGAAGGCGTGCTCGAGGAGCAGTCGCTTCGCCGCGGCGTTCACCCCGGTTCGCTGCGCGGACGCGGCCAACCAGGTGCCCCCAATCTCCAGCGCCGTGGGCGAGCGGTGGCCAGGGAAGGACCGAAACGTGAACAGCATCGTCTGACCGACGAGTGCTCCAGTCGTTGAGTCGGCGATGGCGAACGGGAGGTTCTCACCAGCAGCGTGCGCGTCGAGCAGTCGATCCACGTGGGCGACCATCGCAGGCCGAGTGTCGGGAACCGGCGTGAAGCCGTAGGTGGACCGGTCCAGCGACGCTGCAGCGAAGAGGTGGTCCACGTGGCTCCGCTCCAGTGGGAGCAAGGTCACCGTTGCCGAGGTGAGCGTCACCTCCTCCAGCGGTTCAGCCACGGTGGCACCAGAGGGTGGACTGAGCGGTCACGCTGTCGCCCCTTCGACCTCGAGGAGCACGGGTGGCACCGCGTCGAGCGCCTCCAAGATCGCCATCGCGAGGCTGTGGGCTGATTCCGGGCTCAGCTCCAGCCCCACCCGAGCCGATGGGCCTTGCGAGGGGTTCGAGAGATCGACCATCAGGGCATGCCCTCGGGCGAGGTGGACGGGGTGGTCGAAGTAGACGGTGGCCTGCGTGGTCGAGAACCAGCCGATCTTCCCCTTCGCGCTACCGTCGACGTCGAGCACGGTGGTGGCGTAGGTGCACACGTCAGGCTCCGATCAGGTGGGTGCCGAAGAAGTCGAGCACGATGCCCCACGCTCTGGTCGCCACTTCAGGGCGGTAGCTCGGTCGATCAGTGGCGAAGAAGGCGTGACCTGCGCCGTCGAAGGTGTGGGAGGTGAACGATTTGCCGTGGGCCTCGAGCAGGCTCGCCATCTCCGCGTTCTGCTCTGGCGAGGGGAACTGGTCCTCAGCGCCGAACAGGCCGAGGAGCGGACAGGACAGGTGCTCAAAGAGCGGTGTCAACTTGGTGAAGGCGAAGGGGAACCCTCCGGGGACATCGGCGACCACGAAGGCTCCGTAGCAATCAACGGCAGCTTGGAGGTCGAGGCTGCAGGCGGCCAGCACACTCTGTCGGCCACCCGAGCAGTAGCCGATGACGCCAACGGCTCCATTCGATGCCGGTTGGGTCCGGAGGAACGCCGCTGCACCCGCGACGTCGCCAACGAGGCGCTCATCGGGCACCCCGCCGAGGGCGCGGGCCGTCGCTGCAGCGTCGTCGGGATCAGCCCCTGGAGCTTCTCTCGAGTACAAGTTGGGGCAGATCGCTGCGAAACCTTCGGCGGCGAACCGCCGGGTGATCTCCTTCGTCGCAGCGTCGTAGCCAGGGAGGTGGTGGATGACGACCACGCTGCCACGAGGGAGCGAGTCGCTCGGAGTCGCGAAGTACGCCTCAACCTGATCGCCGTTCGCACCGGAAATGGTGATGGTCGTCGCCGTTAAATCGCCGCGCATGTCGCCTCCTCGTCCATCAGAGCCTACTGACGCGACCAGGTCGATCTCAGTGCTCGCCCACGAGATCGAGTCATGCGCGGTTCGATGGCGCATCCGTTCTAACCTTGTCAAACGATTTAGGACGAGGCAGCCATCTCGGTTGCAGGAGGATCGAGAACGCCATGAGCCTCAGATGGAACGCCGCGCCTCTGGTGCGACTGGAGCAGCGATGAACGAGCGGGAGCTCCGACGCGCCGCACAGGTCGATGCCCTCGTCGACGATCTGGCGAAGACGGACTTCGACGTGGCCCACCCCAGCGTCACGCTCCCTGAGGTTGCCATCGTCATCGCGGCCTACAAAGAACGCGACAACATCGCTGCGGTGATCGCCGCTCTCCCGACCACGCTGTGCGGTCGAGGAGCCAAGGCCCTCGTCATCGTGGACGGCGACGACGATGGAACGGCCGCATTGGCGAGAGATGCTGGTGCACTCGTCGCCGTTGCTCCGGTCAATCGCGGCCAAGGAGCTGCGCTCCGCCTCGGCTACACCATCGCCCGAGAGCGTGGTGCCACCTTCATCGTGACCGCCGACGCCGATGGTCAAGTCCTCTCGAGCGACTTGGGAGTCGTCCTCCAACCCGTTGTCGACGGCGACGCAGATTTCTCGAATGGCTCACGACGCCTCGGCAAGACCGAAGTCCACTCTGCGGCACGCAACACCGGGATCTTCGTCTTCGCCCACCTGATCACGTTGCTCACGAGGACCAAGGTGACCGACACCGCCAACCCCATTCGTGCCTTCCGAGCGGACTTCGTCGTCGGGCTCCAACTCGACGAACCCCAGTTCCAGGCCTCAGAACTGCTGATCTCCGCGATCATGGCGGGAGCTCGCTTCACGGAGCGCCCGGTCACCATGAAGGCGAGGGTCGTCGGCCACTCGAAGAAGGGTGGCAACTTCTCCTACGGCCGCAACTACAGCAAAGTCGTCGTTCGGACCTGGCTGCGTGAACGCCGCCGCTAGGCGGTGAAACTCGCCCAGGTGTCGAGCAGACCCTGCTCGAGGGTTCGGCTCGGAGCGAAGCCCAAGGTGGCGCCCTTCGTGATGTCGACGATCACCGCCGGCATCTCGCCGGGCTTCGGCGCCACGTGGCTCGAAGGGATGTCGATACCCGTTGCCGTGCAGGTCATCTGGTGCAGGTCGTTGATCGACACCGAACGTCCTGCACCCACGATGAAGGTTTCCGGCTGCTCGAGTTCGAGGCCGAGTAGGAGGGACTGCACCGCGTCGTCGACGTAGACGTAGTCACGCACCTGGGCGCCGTCACCGTAGATCTCGATTCCCGTTCCGGCCAACGCCGCCTTCATCATGCGGGCGATGATGGAGTCCTTCAACTGCATCTCTGCGCCGTAGATGTTGGTGAATCGATTCGCCACCGTGCAGATGCCGTAGGAGGCGCCGTAGGCCGACAGCAGCATCTCCGCCGCCGCCTTCGTGGCTCCGTAAGGAGTGAGGGGGCGAACGGGTAGGTCCTCGGTGATCGTCCCGAAGCCGATATCACCCACAACGGCGTTCGTCGAAGCGAAGACGAAGCGCGAGACGTCGTGCTTGCGGCATGCCTCGAGGAGGTTGTGCGTCATCACCACGTTGGACTGGAAGACCCCCTCGGGGTCGTTGATGCTCTTCAGCACCGAGGTGATGGCTGCGAGGTGGATCACCGCGTCAACACCGGTGGCGAAACACGCGTCGATGGTGGCTTGGTCACGGAGGTCACCCGTCACCTGCTCCACGTCACGAGGTTCAAAGGGGAACTCGATGAGATCGGCGACGAGGGGTGTGTCGCCTCGTTGGAGCAGGTGTCGAACGACGTGGTGGCCGAGGAACCCTGATCCACCAGTGACGAGTACCCGCATGGGCTTCCTCCGCATCTCCGCGCCGCTGAGCACTCGCTCGGGCGTCTCAGCAGCGTAGTTCAGCGACTGCGGCGAACCGAGGACGGCTGCGCCGCTCGACGGGGTCAGACGGAGGTTCGTTCAGCCGTCCCCGACGGATGAGGCAGAACGGGTGCCCGGCGGGATCGAGGAACACCCGGAACGTCTCGCCCGGCTGAATGGCTGCCTTGGTCGCACCGACGCGCAGCGCATGCCGTTCACCCTCGTCGAGATCGTCGACCACGAAATCGAGGTGCATCTGCTTCTGGATCGTGCCGTCAGGCCAGGTTGGAGGGACGTAGTCCTCGACGCGTTGGAAGCTGAGTGCCGGCAGTGAGGAGTGCACGAGGTCGATGCCGTCCATATCCTGCGGATCGACTCCGGGCCAGGTCTCGACCGGGATTCCGGTGAGGGCTGCGTAGAACTGCGCGAGGGCGTAGGGGTCGGGACAGTCGAGGGCGACGAGGTGCAGCTTCGGCAGCGTCATGGTCTGCACGGTATCGCCCGTATCGATGTTCCTCCAGCGCGGAACGGCCACCACGGTTCTGCAGTCCTGCGAGTGCCCCCGGCAGGATTCGAACCTGCGCACACGGTTTAGGAAACCGATGCTCTATCCCCTGAGCTACGGGAGCATTGCCTCTTTGGTGCCACTTTGGTGCCAATTGCTACACTAATACTTGTGACGAGGCGCCGTGGACAGGGTAGCGGAGGACTGGTCGAGCGACCGGTTGGATCGGGCACCTGGCGTCTGCAGTACTCCCTAGGTGTTGACCCTGCGACCGGACGTCGTCGTCGTGGCTCACTCACGTTTGAGGCACAGGGACGAAGAGAAGCGGAAAAGAAGGCGGCATCGATCATTAGTGCCATTGAAGAAGATGCTCCAGGGACAAGTGTCACTCTGTCCAAGCTTCTCGATGAATGGATGCGCTTCCAATCGGGGCGCGGCAGGTCCCCCACCACCCTGCATGGGTATCAGTCACTCATTGATCAGAGAATCAACCCCGCACTTGGCGCAATACCGATCGAACGCCTCAGCGCTCACAAGCTCGACTCGTTCTACCTCAGCCTCCATCGGGATGACGGTTCGGCCCCGCTGAGCCCACTCACGGTTCGTAATATCCACCGGGTTATTTCCGCTGCGCTCAACCAAGCAGTGAAGTGGGGTTGGATTGAGCGAAATCCTGCAGATCGCTCAACTCTTCCGAGTTCAGAGCCAAAGGAAATTGCGATACCAACACCGGATCAAGCCCAGTTGCTTATTGAGGCCTGCCAGGCAAAGAGTCCGACTCTCGGCGCCTTTGTGTTCATGGCTGCAGTTACTGGATGCCGGAGAGGGGAACTTGCGGCCATCAAGTGGAGTGATATTGAGAATGGCTGCCTCCGCATTGAGCGATCCGCGTATGCAGTCGGCAAAGAGGTAGGGATCAAATCAACCAAGAACGGTCGAATTCGACGAGTTCAGCTCACTCCAAGCGTCATTGGTTGGTTCGAGCAATGGCACGAACGGTGTCTTTCGCAGGCTGCCGAAGCTGGAATCGCCCTTCAAGAAGATGCCTTCGTGTTCTCGTCGTGGCCAGACGGGTCTCAACCTATGGACGTCCGCTCGATCGGTGCTCGGGTCCGAAACGTCGCTGACTCCATTGGCATGAAGGAAATCCACCTCCATTCACTTCGCCACTTTGCTGCAACTGAACTCCTCGCGGCCGGAATCAGTGCTCGAGATACCGCAGACATGCTTGGTCACGCAGATCCTTCGCTCACGCTCCGCGTCTACAGCCACGCAACCCTCGACCGCCAGCGCGCCGCTGCCGTAGCTCTCGCCGCCGTTGTCGAACCACCCAATTAGTCCTCTCGGCCGTTGTTGGGCTGCACATATGCCACGAGGTCGATCACTCGAATCAGCCAGCGAGCCCCATGCTTTCGACCAGGGATAGCTCCAGAGTTCAGACGGGATCGAACGGTGTAAGGACTAACACCAAGATACGCAGCTGCCTCATCTGGCGTCACCAGCTGTGGCAGGACATTCGTCAAGCTACTTCCGAGGCTTCTTTGAGATGACGATCTCATGAGTCAACCTCTTGCAGGAGCAAGCAGCCAAAGCGGGTCTCCAAGGCCGGAACCGAATGCACCACTCGATCCCCTTGGTTAAGCCCGAGAATGACGCTTGTTGCTATCCATGCTTGGCCCAACGCTGAACATTCAGTATGCAAATACATCACGCCCTCGCCTTTCGCAAAAAACAGCCCTCATATGAGAGCCGCAGAACGGGAGCTTTTTGGACAAGTGGCTCAACTGGACTGAAAACCTCAAATTTCAGAGGATTATCTTTCTGGATCCATGTTCAACGCTTGTCCGTGGTCTCAGTGGCGCTGGCGCGCCATCAGCCACGGCGAGGCCTGGCGGCCTCAGGGGTTAGACAGGACGTTGTGTGAAACTCTTCTATACGACAATCAAGATTGATCTCGTCGCCGTCTCTCTAACTCCAGTTACCGAAGCAGCGGCTAATTGGCAACATTCAGACCCAACTCCTGAGCAAGCAGGTCAAATGCCATATAGGCTGAGCCTCCTCCAAAGAGAAATTTAGAGTCCGTAGCATTCCGTCTGATTGGACAGATAGTGACTGAATCTCCGTTCTTCACGAGTGTTGCCACTTCGGCTGGTCTCATGCCTAAGGGCTCCCATTTCAGATCAACACATTCTTGTCTCAATAGAATTTCCTTTCTAAAAGTCCAGCGAACCAAAATGAGATCTTCAGATATATATACACCTCGCCTCAAAAGCGCAATTGACAGAATATACAAGGATAGTAGTTGAGGAATAACGATTATTAGACCGGCAGTTCCGAACAACGAACGTGACTGCGTTCCTAAGTAAATTATGGGCATCCCGCTCATGACAATCAAACCAACTGTCGATGCGATATTAAAAGCATAGTCTCGGATTAATACATTCGATAATAGTTCGATCCGACCCTTAAAGCCCCAAAATAAAGGTCGAGCGCTCAGCCAAGGTACCCTAGCAAACATCTAAACTCCTTTCATGAGAGCAATTTGAAAAATAAATACCAAATATCGGGATGAAAAATTCATGAATATAGGTGGCAGATCTCATCTACTTATGAATGTCTTTGAGATGTGTGGCCCCAGTCCGAAGCGCGCCCTTTTCACCACCTACGATGTCAAGTGGGTTTGCGTGGTTCAGTCCATCCCACAACCAACGGGCCGGATTGGCAACCAAAGGGCTGTTGAATTTTGTGAGAACAGTGAATGATGTACCAACCGCTGCGCCATAAGTTCCACCCCCTGGCTCAACGGCAAGTGAGAAAGCCACGCCATAGATGAGTTTCTTTCCTGGAGGTGCGAGGTTTGAAAAGACGACCATTTGGAAAGAACCGAAAGCATACATCGCAAACCAAAAAAATCCCTTAAGGTCCGTTAGGTAATGTGCGTTACTGACCTCAATACCAACTGAAACGCCTGGAGGTCCTAATCCAACAATTGGACCTCCAGCAAGGTTCAATGTCCAAGTGAGACCAATATCATCCCGTGGGTCCGGAGCATCTCTTGTCCGATTTAGACACGCTCCTCCACCAAAGCTCACTCCGACAAGTGCCATTTGGATAGACAAACAGTATCCCAAGGTATTCAGGCCCAATGGGTCTACACCACCAACCGGATTCCCTCCCGCGTACCCATACGGACTCGCCGTTTGATCAACGAGTGGGTCTTGACTCACAAACTGCCCCGTTGTTGGGTCGTAGTACCGGTGGACCAGATAGACGAGGCCACTTGGGTCGGTGTAGCCAGATCCATAGCCAAACGGTGTGGAGTCGACGTAGTTGGTGTTGAGTGCAGTTTCTTGGGTGGTGACCCCACCTGGTTCGGCAGCTTGGCCTTGGCCCACAATGGCATTGCCGTAGGCGTCGTAGTCGGTGGTGTTGGTGAGCACGCCAACGAGTGTTGATCCAGAGATCCGAACGAGACCTCTGGTGTTGCCAATCTGATCGGAAATCAGAAGATCTGCAACCGCTCCTGCTCCAGAACCGGTGATCTGTTCAATTGGTGCTGACCCAGATGGTCCGTAGAGGAAGGAGGAGGTGCCGTCTGAAAGAAGGCTTGTTTGCGCTTGGTCCCAAGTGAAGGTCCCGGTCCAGAACCCAACGGTTTCACTCGTTCTCCGACCAGTTGAGTCGTAGGAATAGGTGGAGGCGCCTGTTGGTGGAGTAGCACAGGTCCCAGAACCCGACGTAGCCGAGTAACAGAGCTGTGAGGACTCTTGTTGCCAACCAAGGGTGTTGGTCGCTCCTCCCGAGAGCCGGTCGCCACTTGCGTCGTAGCCATACGCCGTTACACCAGACGGAGGTGTTGCACAAGGATTCGACGACGAAGTGGAGTTCGTCCAACAGAGCTGCCCAGAGGCTGCGTACTTCGCCGCTCCAAAGCCCGGTGCCTGGGTGATCCCATGGTCTTGCGTGTACGCGTAGGGCGTTGGCGACGAGCCGGTCGTGCTCGGGCCACTTGAAACTTGGGTCTGTTGGTCGTAGTTGAACGAGTCAACTGGCTGGGTCGTCGTGCCAACCGTTGGCGTTGAGCTTGCGAGATTGCCATTGGCGTCTCTCGTGTAGGTGAGGTCAAACAGCTGGGTTGTGCCATTGACGGTCGTTGCCCCAGCCAGTTGTCCGGCTTGGTCGAAGCGCTGAAGGGTTGCAACGCCTGATGGCGATGCCGTGCACGAACTCAGAAATGCAGTCGACGTCCCACACAGCGAACCCGTGGCGTCGTAGGTGAAGTAGAGGGTGTTGCCCAACCAGTCGGTCTGATAGTCCATTTGGCCGAGGTTGTTGTAGTGACGGACCAAGAGACCGTTTTGGCCCAAGTCACTTGCGGTGTTCGACACACAGGTCACCGTGGCGATTGGGTAACTGAGACACACCAACTGGCCAACCGCGTCATAGGCATAGCTCGTGACCGCTCCGGAACCGGCGGTGACCGAGAGCAGTCTGCCCACTGGGTCGTACGAATAGGAGGAGGTGTTGGCAGTCCCACCAGTTCCTTGAACAACGCTTGCTTTCGTGCCATCGGCGTTGTAGCTGGTTGCAACCTGAGGTGTGCCATCGGTATAGGTGAGCATCGTCACTCGGTTGGAACCATCGACCGTTGAATACACCGTCCCGGCGCAACCGCCGGTCGTGAGTGGATTGCACGTCCCGGGGTTGCCCGATGGTCCGGTGACCGCCACCACATTGCCACTTCCGTCGTAATAATTGGTCGTCGTTGGGTTCGCCCCTGAAGGATCTGCCGGTCGAATGGTCGCCACAAGACGGTCCGCTTGGTCGTAGGAGTAGTAGGTCGTGTCCGCACAGGTGGACGTCACGAGAGGGTTGCACCCAGTTGGTGAACCGGTTGCCTGATAAGGGGTTCCCGAAGGACCAGTCACGGCCACCTTGTTGCCGTCGGCGTCGTAGTAGGTGGTGGTCGTAGCTGATGACGTTCCCGTTGGCGGCGTCGCACAGGAAAGCGTTCCTGAAACTGGCAGCGTTGAACTCCAACATTGCGCACCACTTGGCGTCACGGTTGAAGCCGTCCCCGGCTTGAGCGTCCCACCGGCGTTGGCGGCGGAACTGCCTGTGGTCACCACATTGCCACCTGCGTCATAGGTGCTGGCATCAACGACGGGCGTCGTGCCAGTGCTCGGCAACGAACTCGTGGCAACGACGTTGCCCGCTGGATCGGTCGTTGTGTCAACCTCAACGCCACGTGATTGTCCAGCTGGAACCGGGGACGTGCTTGAGAGTTGATTGCCTTCGGCGTCAAAGGTTGCTGATTGAGTGGACGTTGACCCTGAAGGGTCCTGGCTCGCCGTGGTGTTGCCCAAGTTGTCGTGCACGGACACATACTTGAAGTTCGACGGCGTCCCGCCGCTGACATTGCCACCTGGAGCCACACTCGCAACCGACGTCCCGGCTGGATCAAAGAAGGAAGTACTGGTTGGCCCTTGGGTGCCAGAGCTGCTCGTCGGCGAGATGCTCGCAATCGACTCGCCCATCTGGTTGAAGCTCTGATAGCTCGTGTAGAGGGCGGTGGTGCTCCCGGTGATCGTTGCACAACTTGCAGTGCCGCCCATGGGCAGAAGCGTGGCAATGATGTCGCCACCTGCATTGAAACAACTCGTCGTCGTCACCCCACCAGAGGCATTGGTGACATTCGTTGGTGAAATCGTCACACTCGGTGACCCGAACACGTTGAAGCCGGTTTCAACGGTTTCATAACTCGCACCCGAAGTCGGACACGAACCGGGTAGACGTGCTCCGGTCGCATAGCCATCTGGAGACAAGCTCGCACAGAGCTGTCCGTCGGCATTCATGAGTGACGTCGAGGTGTCGCCAACGGGGTCAATGACGCTCGTTTGGTCGCCCGCTGTGTTGTAGCCGTAGCGGGTGACAGAGGGGGAGGACGAAGAGGGACAACTCGTGAGGGAGTACCCCGCTGCGTGGCCATTGGCCGACAAACTCGCGCACGTCGTCCCATTGGCGTTGTAGGCAAAGGAGCGGATTGATTGCGATACCCAAGGTTCCGTTGCCGGGGACGATTCGGTCAGCAGGTTCCCATTTGCGTCGTAGGTGTCCGTCGTGGTGTTCCCAAGCGGGTCAACAGTCACGAGTGGCTCATTGAACTTGTTATATGTCGTCGTTGTCGTGTTCCAAGTTTCCGCTTGCGAACCCGGCGTGGAACTCGACAGCACATTGCCGAACAGATCTCGAATGAGGAACGTGAGTCCGGAGTTGAACACCGGCGTCGTGCCACCGGACACATTCGGCACCTGAATCGTGGTGTCAGCCAGCGGATTAATGGTCTCATCGGGCAACTGCGTCAGGGGATCTCGAAGCGTCGTCGCAACGACGGCTGCTTTGGTGTTGGGGTTCACGACTTCAGCCGGTCCAAAGCCATCGACTCGACTTGAGAGGGCAAAGTCGGTGTAGCGATCGAGCACAATGTTGGCTCCTGGGAGCATTGCGCTCGAATGTGTTGCATTCCATGTAGCGATCGGGTCCGAGATAACGACAGTTGAAGAACCGCCGTAGAGGTCGACGGAGGGATACGAGAAGGTCGTCGTGGCGGCGTAGGTCTCGGTCATCGACGTGCCTTCATTCGAAACCTGAGGAGCAGTCACCGAGGTCGGCCAATTAATGGAGTTATAGGTAATCGTCGTCGCTTCAGTCGAGGAGTTCCCCGTTGCTGCCCAGTTGGTCGGGCTCCAAACGCTTGTCAGGTAGTGGCTCGAGTACCCGAACGCGTAGGTCGACGTTGGCCCGGACCCGCCACTGGCTGGTGCACGAAGAAGAGCGACCAAGTCATACCCGGATCCTGAAGTGCCAACCAGCACAAAGGTGGAGGTATTGCCGACGGGGCTTGTGACGACCAAGCACTTGCCAACACTTGCCCCATTGAAACTGGAAGGACACGTCGCCGTTCCCGGTGACGGTGAGGAGAAGGAGAGTGTCCTTACGGTCGAGCCGCCTTGGACCGAATGCAGAGAGGTCAAGACACCGCTCGTGTAGGTGTAGGTCACGGTGTTTCCGTTGCGGTCGTAACGCTTGATGACGGGATGCGTCGACAACGTGGCGTCGATCCAGGCGTGCTCACCGGTCAAGGCACTTGCGACATCAAGGCAACTGTCGGTGCCCAGACAGTTTGTCTTCCAACTCAGTGATGCTTGCACCCAGGGGGCTGGTTCATATCCCGTCGTGACGGCTGGACACGCTGTTGCATACGGCCCACGAACAACAGGATTAAAGATCGCAAGTGCACCATTTTCCTGGGTGACTTGGATCTGACACGGGAACACGCTGGCATTGAACGGTGTCTGCTTGTAGGTAATTCCAGTCGAAAGTCGCCACCCATAGGCAAAACTTGGAAGTGCACTCGAGGAGTCCACTCCATATTCAGTCCAAGCCGAGTCGTAGGTTGCCGATACCGACAACGGTAGGCCAACGGCTGGCACCTCCATGGCTGATAAGTCCAGTGAGTAGGACCGAATATTGGTGTTGACCGAAGCCGACATCCCGGTCGCGTTGCTCGGAAGTCCACCCAACGCCGTGTCAACCATTGACGCTGCTGCGCTCTCCAACGCATTGCTCCCGCTTGCGGTCAATTCTCCCCAACCGATCTGCCCATCAAGAAGCACGCTTGAAGAATCGCTCACGCTCGACGAGACGGGGCTCACCGCCAAGGCTGAGATTTGCTGGAAGAGGTAGTTTCGCGCCACAGCCGATCCATCGGCAGCGCTCGAGGTCGACACTGATCCGGTGTAGGAGCCAGTGACATTGTCAACCGTTGCGAAGTATTGACCATCAGGGGTTGCAACAACCTGGTTGCCTTCGGTCGTCGCTGAAGGAGTCGAGTAATAGTCAGCCGAGCTGAGATTGAGTGCGTAGGTGGCATTAGTGGCCGAATCGGTGACGTAAGCAACGGCGGCATCTGGAGACAACACAAAGCCCGTTGGTCGGGTGCCAGCCGTAAATGACCATGGTTGTTTCGTTCCGCTTGAATCAACCGACCTGTCAGTAGTGAGTGGCAAATCGAAAAGTGTTGGCTGAGTTGCATACGCATCGAGAACGAAAAGCGAGCGGCCATCAGGTGCTGCTTGCACACTCAGTGGAGTGTGGAGTGTCACGACCGAAGAATCGCTCAAGATGCCTGTCAGCGTTGATGCTGCTTGAAAGCGCACGGGAGTAGCCCCGGAAATGCCATAGCCAGAAGTCGACGTCGCCCCAACAGCAAGCACCGAAATCCCGCCTCCGCTTGTTGCTTGGTCGGCTACGTATGCAACGGTGCCATCGGGGGCGACAGAGATGGACTTCCCCGTCTCGGGAGTACTGCCATTGAGTGAAGCCTTCGAAACAATTTTGCCAAGCCACGAGGCGCCATCAGTGCTGCTCATATCCATCGTCAGCACGCAACTGTTTGCTATGTCGGAGATGAGCAGACTCGCCCCATCAGGAGAGATTGCAGACGCTCCTAGCACTGGCAGGTTGCTCAGCGAATAGCTGTAGGGGGTGGATCCAGATTGGAGGATGGGATAGGTAGCAATGAGGCCGTTGACGGAATTGCCAATGGCGCTCGTGTTGAAGACTTCGACTTGCGGGCTCGTGCCACCGGTGCCACTACCGGTCTGATCAATCACGTAGAGACGGCGGCCATCTGGACTTGGAACAGCTGCTTCGGGGTTGTGGGCATCAGAGAAGAACCCGAGCACATTGCCCGTCAAAGAATCCATGACTGCCACTGCCCCAAGCGTTGGTGCGAGGGCAAAAACATCGAACGTAATGGTGACCGCTGCAGGGGTGGCGATCGCACTCACCGGTCCGGCCAGTGAAGCCATCGCATTCACGGTCTGAGTGGCAGAACCGGGGATCTTCATCGTCCCCGTGCCGGTTGACGTGTCGCCAACGAACAGCGTTGAAGAGTTCCAATCGAGCGCCAACGCGCCAGCAGTCGTCACCCCTGGTGCAATGGCCGAGTAATTCGGGGTGGCTGAAGTCACAAGGTCAATCGCGTCAACTCGAGCAGCAGTTGGAATGGCCACATAGGCCATCTGTCCGCCAGCACCGAGGAGCACATTGCCCGGCACTCCGTTGGTGAGTGACGACACCGCGGTGAGGCTGGAAGTGGACGGCGGGTCACTGACACCCGCCCAAACGTTCGTTCCAGAGGTATTTGCCGTAGTCACGAGCATCTTGTCGCCCGAGGATCCCGTTGGGTCAGTCGAAACACCAACCATGGTGAGACTCGTGGGGATCGACAAGGTGTCAGAAGCGGCGTAGGTGAAGGGGTTGGCGCCACCAACGTCATAGATCGCGAAGATCTTGTGCTGAGTCGGGTTGATACCTACGACATACATTCCCGAACTATCGAACGCAATCTGAGTGATTGCGCCCAAGGTGCTCGGAGTGGGCACTACTCGGTTCGTTGTGACCACACTTTGGGTGGCCACGTTGATGACGTTGAAGCGGGCATGGTTCGTTGAGTTGAGATCAACAGCAACTGCAAAGTCCGTGGTGGTGGAACAGGCGACTGAGGTGACATTTGTTCCACTGCCGCCGAGCGAAACTGTCTTTGTTTGCTTAGTCACGGTATTGACGAACGTGACCGAATCTGCCGCCTTGTTTCCAACAACCACAATCGGGTCTTGATTGGTATCGGTGGTTCCAGCTGCGGGCTGCCAGTAGCAGAGAGATTCTGGGTCATTGCCAACCGGGATTGGCGTGCCGTAGACCGCTCCTGTTGCTTGATTCACCATTTGAACTTCATCAAGTGACCCAATGGCGACCCAAATGAGATCGTTCTGCGTGACTGGTTCAACGAAGTGTGGGCCAAGTGCATGTTTGGCCGACCGCAACTGCCTCGGGGATGATTTTGGAATGCCGATGCCGACGTGCAGTTTTGGTAAGGAGGCACTCTGGTGAATCTGGGTCCATGGAGTCCTGACAGAAGCTGACGCCGGTTGAGGCGTCATCAGGCCAATCACGAGTGCGGCTGGAAGCAGCACCGTTGCTAACGAACGAAGTGACCGGAGTAGTGAACGGCGGGCAACACGGAGGTTCTTAGCCAGCTCAATCGCCATTGCTCGCCCTCTCGTCTGAGTCACTGCTCTGCGAGTCTCACTCACAAAGCACAACTCGTCAACAGACACTCACCATTGGGGTTCACTGATCAGGAGTTTTCCAAAGCTGTTGGATTCTTGAGCACCTTTAGTTCTCATTTCGCAATGAGGTCCCCAGCACTCGATCCAAGGTGGCGATCAGTGAGGGTTGCGCCCGTGGTGCTCTTGAGCCAAGTGAGAAATAACGTGTTCGCTACTCGATTGGTTGGCGAGCATTGAAAGCTGCCTAGCACCTTCGGGATCACCTGCGTCCACTGTTTGCCATGAAGGTGGAGCAGCACACCGCAGTTAGGCGGCAAATTGCTTGCTGGATTTGTTGGGGCGATCAGGCCTCCTGCTGAGTATGCGCTCGACCGGCCGAGTGCGCTGACGACACACTGCCTCGTAAGGTTCGCTCCGCACTCGTTGGCTGCAGTTGCCCAAAGGAGAAAGGCGGCAGCGGCATGCTCTCCCATCGCTGTTTGGCCAGCACTCCGAGCAATCTGGTTGAAGACTGCAACTGCTGGTGACGAATCGGCAGTGAACGGGAGCACCGATGAGGCTGCATAGACCGAGTTGGCGACACCGCCATGTCTGAAGTTCCACTGAGCGAACGATGCGGAAAGAACTGATTCTCCAACAAACCATTTCACCTGGACATGATGGCGATGAAGTGCCAAGAGCAGAGCCTCAAAGTTCCCTTCAGGATTTCCACTCCACGTCAGCACCTTTGCCCCAGAGTGCTTGATTGAAAGCGCTGCCCTGTCAAGGATCTTCGACTTCACGCTGTAGGCGAGATACCCGAGGTCTGTGGTGCAGTTGGAGAACGCCCAACCCTTCTTTGACGTTGCCAGTCCTTTAACTCCAAGACTTCGCTGTGAGAATGCAGGGACAGAATTCTCGGTCACAGCACAGGCAGACTTGACGGCTTGTTGACCAAAGGTCTCGGTTGCTTGCGCAATGCCGGTGATGTTCGTGACATCAAAGGGATTTGGAACGGCGCTGTAGGTTTCCCATGAGTTTCGCGACTGCCAGAGTGAAGTTGTTGCCGGAACTGACACCAAGTTGCAGCCAAGCCGAGTCGATTCGGCTGAGCCATCAAAAAGATACGACGATCCCACCAGCATGAAGTCGACCTCGCAAGCGGCCTTGATTGCCTCGAGCGTGCTTGCACCCAAGGCTCCACCTCGAGAACCATTCCGAAAGTCGAGAAGGACTTTTCGACCATTGATCCCACCGAGTTGGTTGCACCAAGCAACAAAGTGCTTCATGGTCTTCGTCACGGAATCATCGAACGAAGAAGCACCGGCATCATCTCCCGTTCCCAGGCGAATCGTGGTCGAGGTGATGCCAAGGTCAGAGGCTCCGCCATGAATACCGTTATGGCAAGGCACAGCCAACGTGCCAAACGACCTTGCTGATCCTGATGCGGGGGTGACGGCTGGCGCTGCTGCCAAGAGCACGGTTGCCAAGAGCACGCAAACGAGTGAAGCGAACTTCCGCAAGGCTTTTCGATGCAAGGCAAGTGAGGACACGCTCGCATTCTTTACCATGCACCCATACCAATGCATCAGGAAGTGAAAGAGCCGAGCCCACTGTGGCCAATGCAGCCCTAGGAGCGACCGTTGATAGATCTCATCGACTCAGTACTTTCATGGTTTCAAGGAAGGGCCTCCGAAGAGAGACCTTCAGTTAGAGCGAAGTGCGCTCACACTGTTAACAGCGGCTCAAAGTTCCACGGGCATCGCTGCTCAGTCGAATCGAGGGAACATTGGAGTTGACTCGCCGCTCCACTCAGGGCCGCTTCCTCCTTGGGAGTCCCGGGTAATTCCGACCAGGCTTCGAGATCCAAACATCGGCACGGGGCGCCACCAACCCCAGAGTTCGAGGGTCATTCCTGGTGCCACTTTGGTGCCTAATTCTGCGATATGACGCCAAACTTGGGATTGATGGGCCAGAATGACCAATTATTTGATGCATTTTCCCACAGAGTGCTACACGATGAATGAGTTTAGGAAACCGATGCTCTATCCCCTGAGCTACGGGAGCATGTACCCCTTGACCGCAACGGCCACGGACGGAGCGTCCGCACCATGTGGTTCCGAGATGGCCTCCATGCTAGGACACCCCACCGAGCTTCCACCCTTCGGTCCATCGGCCGGGCATTCCTCAACGCTTTGTGGTTTGGCTACACCCGAAGTCCTCGGGGCAGGGGTTGAGGAGCCCGAGAGGATCAGTCGATGGTCTGCCGCGTGACGTTCGGTCCGAGCACCACGAGACCAGCGGTGACGAGGCACATTCCACCCATCACGAGGAAGCCGGCGAAGAACGACCACGCAGCCACCGGGAGGATGATCATGGGCGCCACCGCACCACCGAAGTGCCCGAACCCATTGGAGATGGCGACACCTCGAGCCCGCACCGTGTCGTGGAACTGCTCAGCGGTGTAGGTGTAGAGCATTGGAATCGCCAGACCCACACTCGCCGACAGCAAGAACCCGCTGATGGTGATGATGACCCCGTGCGGCCACGCACCGATCGCCGCGAAGCCGAGCGCCGCGAACACCAGCGATCCACCAATGGACCAGCGACGAGATCCGCGGTCGGCGAAGACGATGGAAGCTGCCGAACCTGCGACGTAACCAATGCCACTGATGCAGAGGAAGGCCAGACTCCCCTTGAGCGAGAACCCGTGGTCGACGAGCAGCGTCGGGGCCAACGTCACCCAGCCGTAGTTGGCCATGTAGTAGCAGAACCAGGTGATGAGCAGGAGCGCCACCGAGACGCCGAAGGGGCGGAGCGCCGCGTTCGCCGTAGGTGCAGCGACGATCGGGCGCTCCTTGTTCGGCATGCCCTCGACGTAGCGCTCGGCTGCTTCAACCGCTCGGCGAGCTTCCTCATCTCGCCCGTTGGCGAGCAGCCACCGCGGTGAGTCGGGAAGATGGCGACGTAACGGGAGGATCGCCAAGCCACCGGCGGCGCCGATGTAGAAGAGCCACCGCCATCCGTCGACGAAGTTCGGCACGAGCGCCAGCGAGATGAAGGGCACGACCGCGAACGCCGAGTACCCCCAGAGCACCGACTGGCCGCTCGCCTTTCCTCGGAGGTGCGCCGGGGCGATCTCGGAGAGGTAGGCACCAACGGCAGCGATCTCCGCACCGATACCCATTCCGGTAATCACTCGGCCAACGACGAGCCAGGCGAAGGTGGGAGCGAGTCCAGAGAGCAAGGTGCCAATGGAGAACATCGCTACCGACCCGAAGAGGGCCTGGCGCCGTCCGATGCGATCCGAGATCCAGGCATCGAGGACTGCGCCAACGACGTAGCCGAAGAGACCGAGGGTGATCGCCAGCGATGCCGTCTCGGTCCCGATGTGGAAGTGATGCTTGATGGCGGGGAGCGCATCACCGACGTTCACCACGTCGAAGAACCCGAAGAAGTACGCGCTGCCGATCACGGCGAGCACTCGACGGGGATACGGCCACACCGCGAGGCGGTCGAATCGATTCAGCAGGGTCGTGTCCATGTCTCCACCACGTGTTCAGCAAGCGTCCAATGCAACCGGAGCACTGTAGTTTCCAGCGCTAAAGCGTTGGGCCATCCACTACCGCTCCCGCCTCCAAACCGCGTCACACCCTCACGGTGTACTGGGATCAAATGCGCAATCCATCGAGTGAAGACCACCACCAGACTGGAACGGCACCCCTCGCCCTCAGTGGAGTGGTCGAGCGAGAACTCGGTCTCCGCTACGGGGCGCTCGGCACAATTTCCGTCGCCGTACCCGACCAGTACATTCCGCCTGAAGATCATCGAGACGACGTGGATGACTTCATGATTCGGCCGCCATCTGAACGGCAATTCCTCGTGGGCACGTACCTCGAAGTTGTCCTCACCTTCGAACGTGGTGGGTGTGAGCTCGCTGAACTCCAGTACGACCTTCGGCCACCGTGCCCCGATCTCCTCTACCGGAGAGACGCCGGTGCGGAGCAGATTGGAGACATCGCCGGTCTTCGGCGCCACCTCGGTCAGGACGAGTTCGAGCATCGCATCATCCAGAGCATCCGTCGCCTATCAACCAAGCGACGGAGTAGGTATCGACGCTGCGCGCATTGCCGAGAGATGATGCCGCCAGGTGCATTCTTCGAAGGTCCGATTTGCTTCGGATGTGCGCCGGAGGTCTTCGGACTCGTCTTCTGAGCCCTGCTGTCTCAGAAAGGGCGGGGACCGATGATGCTCGCCCGCTCCATGATGCGACGTTGGGGGTAGTAGTCCGCCGCCGCGTAGTGCTGGACAGCCTTGTTGTCCCAGAACGCAATCGAATCAGGCTCCCACCGGAACCGGACCTGGTACTCCACGATCTCGGCTTGGCGACAGAGCTCATCGTTGAGCTCCAGGCTCTCGGTCTCGGCGAGTCCCTCGATGCGCTCCACGAAGAACCGATTGACGTAGAGCAGCTTCTTGCCTGTGACGGGGTGGGTGACGACCACGGGGTGGCGCACCCTGGGGTAGCGCTCCTGCATCGCCCGCTTGGCGTCCTTGTCCATTCCAGCGCCGAACCCTCGGGTGAAGTCGTGGACTGCGTGGAGACCAGCGATTCGGTCCTTCACGTCGTCGTCGAGCCCGTCGTAGGCCGCGTACATGTCCGAGAACAAGGTGTCGCCGCCGACCTTGGGGCAGGCGATGCAGTGGAGCACCGCTCCCATGGAGGGGCACTCCCGCCAGGTCACGTCGTGGTGCCAGGCGTTCTCGAAGGAGCCGACCTTGGCTTCCTTCTCGAATCGGACGAGCTCTGGGAACCCGGTATTCGACGGCAGGAACGGGTGCGTCTCGAGCGCGCCGAACGACGAGGCGAACGCCACGTGCTGCGCCTGATCGATCGGCTGATTTCGGAAGAACAGCACCTTGAAGTCGGCGAGCGCTCGGGCGAGCTCGGCCACCAGCGCTGGCGTGAGCGGCACGCGGAGATCGAGCCCCTCGACGAGGCCTCCAACCGTGGCCGACTGGAGGGCAACGGTGAACCCGTCGTAGGTCAACCCCTCGAGTCGCTCATGCTCTGCTTGGAGGTGTCGAACGGGACCGACCTTCAGATTCCACGGGTCGATCCGCATCCGCTGCGGCCCGAGGACCTCAGCCATGTCTCGCTTGGTGACGACTGGTTCTTCCTGCATGGTGCCCCCTCCGAAGCCCACCGTAGGATGCGTGTGCGCGAACCGTCCAATGCGCCACCACGGTGCGCACGGATCCGAGGTGGAGACCCTCGGTCCTCAGTCGAGCCGGAGGAAGTCCTCCGGATCGAAGGTATCGACGTCGATCACGGTGAAGACCGGGCGTCGCAGTGGCACTTCGAAGGAGTTCGGGATATCGCGTTCGAGGTCGATGAAGCGGAGGCCGTGCTCTCGGAGGTTCTCGAACTGGCTGTTCGCACGCTCGGGCAAGCAGACGAGGGAGACGTCTCGGCCTCGGTCGAGCAAGGCGTGCACCTCGTCGACGAAGTCTCCGTCGTGGGAGAGGAGGGCGACTGCGCCCTCGTGACCCAGCAGCGCGGTGAGCGTGCGCTGGATACCGAGGTCCACGACCTTTCCCTCGCCTCGGAGGAGGACGGGTCGGATCCCGATGGAGCGCAGGAAGGTGACGAACTGAATCGGGACCACGTCGCCAGGGCAGTTGAGGAAGAACAGGGCGACCACCGGCCGAGCGCCTCCTCCACGGAAGTACTCAACGATCTCGCCCCAACGGGGTCGCTCGCCGGGGAGCGGCTTCCGCTTGACGAGGTCGGACAGCGTCCAGTCGATGTTCTCGCCATCGATGAGGACGTAGGTCGGGGCGGTGGTCTCAGGGGTCATTCGTCGTGCTCCCAATTCTGCGTTCGGCGAGTGCCTGAGCCGCTCAAGGCTATTCGCGAAGGGTTGGTCATCGGTCGTTCCGGCGTGCACCTCGGGATCGCACGGCGGTGGCACCGGTCGTCGTGAGGGGGACGTTCGTGAGCGGTGGACCCCCAGGCGCCATGGCCTGGACGAGGAGTTCGCCGTGGCGCCGCCAGGTGCTGGGCGCCACGTCGTAGGTGGTCTCGATCACGCCGCGAATCGACCAGATGGCCACGAGGATGTCCTCGTAGACGAGGTCGTCGCGCACCGCTCCAGCGCTGCGGGCACGATCGAGCACCGACCGGCCGAGCGCCTGAACCTCATCGAGGATCGCTGGATCGGCACGGCGCCAGAGCTCCTTCAGGCTCCGCGGGTGATCGGCGTGCACCTCACCAATGCCGAGGATGAAGGCAGCCACGGCACCAGATGGGGCGACGATGTCTCGAGCCACGATCGCTGCGTCACGAACGGCCAGTGCCGCCTCAGCGACGATGACGTCGAGGAGGTCTTGCTTCGTCGAGAAGTTGCGGTAGAGAGTGCCGATTCCGACGCCCGCCATCTGCGCGATGGCCTCCATGCTGACGTCGAGACCGTGGGCATCCACCGCGGCACGAGCCGCGGCGATGATCTTCCCCCGATTCGCAACAGCGTCGCGTCGAAGCGACCGAGGTGCGGCGTCGAGGAGTTCACCCTTCGGCAAGCGTCCCTCCAGCCACCATCGCCAACTCGGCGTGCTCACCGTGGTGGTCGTGGCGAGCGGGACCACCTCCGGGGATTCGGTGCGCGGCGACTGCGGCGAAGACCGTCACGATCCCGAGCACCATGAACCCGTCGCGGTATCCCGACTCCGAGGGGTACAGGCCAGAGGACTCCATCTGCGCGGTCACGATGCTGGCCATCACCGCTGCGCCAACGGCACCGCCAATGGTCCGGATGTTGGCGTTCATGCCACTGGCCACGCCCGTCTGCTCAGGTGGCACCGCTCGGACGATCAGGTTCGACATCGCCGAGAACGCCAGGCCGAAGCCGATGCCGAGGAGCGCTGAGGCGGCGTAGATCTCCCACTTCTCGCTGTGGGCGAAGGCGATGACGAAGAACCCGGCTGCTGAGATGACCGAGCCGAGCTCCACGGCGGCTTTGGAACCAATCCGATCGGCGATTCGACCAGCGAGGAGTCCGAAGAGGAACATCATGGCCGTGAGCGGCAAGAGGAAGAGACCCGATGCGATGATGCTGGCTCCGAAGCCGTAGCCGGCGGAGGTCGGCGTCTGGAGGAACTCCGGCAGGAACGCCATCGCCGAGTACATCCCGAGTCCGAAGAGGAACGCGACCAGGTTGTTCGTGAACACCGCCGGCACGCGCATCATCGTCATGTCGATCAGCGGCGCAGCGCTCCTCGACTCAACGACGATCCACACCGCGATGAGGACCACAGCGCCAACGAGGAGGCCGATCACCCGAGGCGAGCCCCAACCCCACGATGGCGCTTCGCTCACCCCGAGGAGGAGGGCCACCAACCACGCCGAGAGCAGGACTGCTCCAGCTGTGCTGACCTTCCCCTCGGTTCGTACCGGAGACTCCGGCACGAAGAGCGCAGCGGAGATCGCTCCGAGGATGCAGATGATCATCGGGAGCCAGAACAGCCAGTGGTAGTTCAGGTTATTGACGATCGGTCCGGCGATGATCGTGCCGACGCCACCGCCCACTGCGGTCATCGCGGCCAAGAAGCCAATTGCTCCAGCGACCTTGATCCCGGGGAACTCGTCACGCACGATGCCGAACGACAAGGGGAGCAGGCCACCGCCCATGCCCTGGATTGCCCGGGCGATGATGAGGACGAGCACGCTGTGGGCGAGACCGGCCAGCGCCGAGCCAGCGGCCAGCGCGATGAGGGTCACGACGAGCATGCGCTCCTTGCCCACCACATCCCCAATCCGTCCGACGATCGGCGTGAACACCGATGCGGAGAGGAGGTAGGAGGTCACCACCCACGTCACGGTGGTCTGGCTCGTGTGGAGGTCGTGCTGAATCGTGGGGAGCGCAGGAATGACCAGGGACTGCAGCAACGAGTAGGCGGTCACGCCGAGCAGGAGGACCATGAAGGTCACCTGGTAGTGGGATCGTTCGATGGACTTCCGCATGGACGCAGCTCCTCAGTTCACGAGGAGTATAAGCGGAATGATGATTCCGCTTCCGCTGACTACCGATCCGCCAGGCTGCACCAACGCATCAGTGCGACTGCCGACTCACGACGGCTGCCTGCCCGACTTCGGTGTGCCCCTCCCCCGCCGAGCAGCCTCGGCTCCAGAGTTTCCCGACTTCGCGAGCTTGGCGAAGTTGTCGAACAGCCGGTAGGCGAGCTCGGTGAGCTCATCCTCGGTCATGTCGGCAATCCGCGTGGGCAATTTCTGGAGGTGGTACTCGGGCGAGGTCACGTCGTCATCTCCTCAGCATTGGCGGTGTCGCGGTCCCCTCCTCCGACTGCGGGGGAGCGACGATGTCTGGACCGTTGGGGAGGTAGTGCTCCGGCGTGAGTTCTCGTTCGCCCGACCACCGGTACGCGACGAGCGTCCCACCCTTACCCACGCTGAAGTCCACGCACGCGGTGGTGGGCGTCCAGTCCTCGAGGTGCTCTGGCTCACCCTCACGCCAGTAGTGGCCGTAGATGACCGGGATTTCCCCGTTGTAGCTGTAGGTGCAATCCTCATCGTCGGCCACGATGCTCGAACAGTCGGGGTACGGGAGACCGCTGTCGGTCTCCGCATCCTTCTGGAAGACGGCGAGGTCGACCAACGTCCTCGCACCGGAGCGCCACCACTTCACGCGAGCCTCGTTGCGAGCGATGTTGCCCTTGTCGACGAACTTCGGCATGCCGTACTTCTCGAGCGAGAGCTCTGGACCCTTCAACAGCGTCTCCACACACCTCGCCAGCGAGCGAGGTTCGCCGTCATCGCCATCGGCGTGGGCCTCGATGAGATCGGCCTCGTCGCGAAAGGTTGCTCCTCCGAGGAGCGCACGCACCCGGTCCACACTGGGCTGATGCCAACAGGCGTGCACGACCCGAAGGCCTTCGAGCTCGAGGAACAACGGGAGCGACATGAACCACGCTCGCCACTGGTCCTGCTCCTCTGCCGTCAGTTGGTTGAGGAACGCCCCGTGCTGCTCGATGTTCTTCGGCGTGTGCTTCCGGAGGTACTGGTTGCTCCCCTTCGGATACTCCGTGCCGAACGCCAGCGCATTGAGCTCGTGATTCCCCATCACCGCCTGGGCTGATCCTGCGTCGCACATCGAGCGCACGACCTTCAACACCTCGAGCTGCTCGGGACCTCGATCGATGAAGTCCCCAACGAAGATCACCGTGCGGGTGGGGTGCTGGTACGCACCGTCTACTTCGTCGTAGCCGAGGCTCGCGAGGAGCGCCTTGAGCTTCGTCGCGTGTCCGTGGATGTCGCCGATGATGTCGTAGCCGTGCATGGGTCCATCGTGGCAGGTGGTGGCGCCTCGCTTCGGGCGCAGCCACGCCATCGTCCTCACCAACCGACGTAGGAGAGCGAGAGGTCCTCCACGTTCGCGAGTTCGAGATCCCGGAACAGCGTGTCGGCCACGAGACCTGCCGGAAGCGTCATCGGGAGCGGCGCGTGGTAGGAGGCGACCCAGATTCCCTCCGCTTCGGTCCACCCGCGAGCGGTGAGGAGCGCGGGTTCGACCGGGTACGTGGTCTCGAAGCTCAGGTGGAGATCACCACGGGGCATTCCCTTGACCGTCAGAGTGAACGGCACCTCAGGCGAGCCGCGGAACTCCATTGCGCCACTCGTATCGAGGCCGAGGCGACACAAGAGCCCGGAGAGCTCAACGGTCAGCTCTTCGAAGGTGGTGCTGAACAGTTCGGGTTGATCGATCGACAGGTCGTGGACGATCCCTGGCTGCAGGAGCAGCGCCGCCACCGCGGCGCGATCGGATCGGGCGATGGCGTCGGACCACGGCAACACCGCGCCCACGCCGAGCGTGAGGGCGGCGAGCCCGCGCACCGAACTCTCGAGCTCATCCATTGATCCAATGCACTCAGCCATGTGGCGCTGCGCTGCGGCTACCGCTTCGGGGTCGACGATCGGGATGCCGACCTCGAGCGCCCCGTGGGCGATCTGCGCAATGGTGTCCGCCCGTGCGCAGATGTTGAGCGAGGCGGACTCGACGCGGTCGAGCAGGTCTCGAAGCCCGGGAGCAGGCGTCGGCCCGCTGTCGCGCGACCAACGGAGCGCTTCGATCTCAGCTGCGAAACCCTTCGCCACCATGTAGAGGCGACCTGCGGTCAAGGCGAATTCATTGGACTCGTCGACGCACCCGTCCAAGGTGTCAGGAATGACTCCCTCGATTGACGCCCACTGCTCAAACGCATCGGTCATAGAGCACCACCATTTCTCCCGTCGACCCTCGCGACCAGGAGCAGAAGGATGCGCTACGGCTGTGACATCGAAGGAGTGGCTACTTGAGTCCGATCCCCGCCGCAGCTGCCTTCACCCCGGCAGAGGTGCACACCGACGCCGGCATTTCGCCGTCGATGTGGCAGACCGATGCGGAGATGTAGTTCGACGACACCAGGATCTGCTGGGACACCGCGTTCGTGGGGTCGTGCAGCAGCTGGGCGATCTGCGTCCAGGTGAGCCCTTGGAGGTAGCTCGGGTCGTAGGTCGGCCCCGGCATCAGGATCTGGTTGCCGAAGTCGATCCAGGGGTAGCTCTGCGCCTGATCGGAGGGGATGAAGGGAGGATTGTCGTACTTGTTGATGAGGTACTGCTGTCGCTTCGTCGCTGATTGCAGGGGCTTGTAGAACGTCCCCGACGGGATGTTGGTGAAGCCTTCAATGCTCTGGAAGGTGATGTAGGGCGAGACGTACTTGGCCTTGTAGAAGGTCAACGTGTTCGTGCTCGGGTACTTATCGATCGATGAGGACTTGGTAATTCCGAGTGCGCTGAACGTACCGAAGCGGCTCAGCGAGGCGACGATCGCCCAACGCTCGGCACCGCAGTACGGGCAGAACTCTGCCCCGTTGTAGAGGACCAAGGGGAGCACTGCACCGTTGGGGTTGGCGGCCTTCTCAAGCGGTTGGTTCTTCGTCGTCAAGAACGTGGACTCCGGGACGCCAGGGGCAGACGTGTTCACGTCGTAGGAGCTGGCCGGCAAGCCCGCCAGCGTGGCGGCAACCACCGTTGGTGCCTTGGTCCAGGTGTACGAGGCGCTCGAGCTCGATGAGGCCAGGCCGACGATGGCGATCACGGCCACGAGGACGAGGACCGCTCCAATGGAGATCCAGGCCACGAGGCCGTTCTTCTTGGTCGACTGCTTGGTCACCGCACGACTCTTCTTGGCCGGAGCCACGCTCCGACCTCTGGCCTTGGCCTGCTGCTTGGCATCGTTGCTGGCATTGCTCGCCATGTCTGTACTCCTCATCGTGGAACGCTCTCTGCAGGCTACCTGAGGAGGTCATTCAGACTCTGACAGCCAGCATTGCTCGACGGGGTGGGTGCGCCTACAGTGAGGGCATATCTTGACCAGGGGGTCTCATGCGCAGGTTGCCGCTTCTCAGTTCGCTCGTCGTCGCCTCACTGGCGACCGCCATCGTGACGGCGGGGTCCCTCTCGATCGCCGCAGGAGCGACGAGCGCATCGGCCCATACGGTCCGTCCCCACACCACGAGCACGCTCACCCTCAACCTCACGCCCTACCAACCGAGCAAGCCGGTTGCCGGTGGCCACGACAACTACCACTGCTCGCTGCTGTTCCCCGGGAACACCACCGACCAGATGATCACCTCCACCACGTTCAGCCCCGGTTCGGTGCAGGTGCACCACGTGATCTTGTACCTCGGTTACGCCAACCAACTCGCTGCCGCCGAGAAGTTGAACGCCAACGGCAAGGGGTGGACGTGCTTCGGTGCCCCGCAGCTGAACGGCAGTAGCACCGTGTCGGAGATCTCCGACAACCCTTGGCTGGCGGCGTCGGGACCGGGGAAGTCAACCGGCTACGAACCAACGGGGACGGGAATGCCCCTTCCTGCTGGCGCCTTCATCATCGTCCAGGTCCACTACAACCTGCTCGTTGGCTGCGGACCTTCTGGCGTCAGCCCAACGGACCACTCCTCAGTCACCTTGCAGCTCACCCCTGAAGCGGGCTCAGGACTGAAGCCCTTGAGCATCCACCAGATCGTCGCCCCACCAGATCTCCCGTGCCCCACTGGAGTCCACGGCGCCCTGTGCAGCCGCGCCTCGTCGCTCGTCGACTTGGGGAAGCGATTCGGTGCTGGCGAGGTGAGCTTCGTGAACCTCCTGGAGTTCATCTGCGGAAGGACCCATTCGATCCCGTCTGCGACCTCGAACGTCACCTCCACGTCGTGCACGTGGCCCATTGACCAAGCAGGCGTGATCCAAGACATCGCCCCGCACATGCACCTGCTCGGGTCCTCGATGACGGTGTCGCTCGTCCACAACGGCACGACCACGGTGCTCCTCAACGACACGGCGTGGAACTTCGACCTCCAGCGGGCCTACTTCATGACGCCAGCCGTTCCCGTGGTCCCTGGTGACAAGTTGGTGCTCAGCTGCAGCTACACCCCCGCACTGCGCTCCCTCCTCCCCCAGACCAAGGCGCTGCCACCCCGCTACATCACCTGGGGTGATGGCTCCTCTGATGAGATGTGTCTGGCGTCCTACGGCACCACCTCGAACTAACCCCCTCTCGACGAAGGAGCCTCCATGGCTGGAATGCCCATTGCCGTCACCGCTGACGCTGAGGAACTGGGGTTCGACCCTGCTCGGCTCCACCGCATCGATCGACACTTCGATCGCTACGTGGCTGACGGGAAGATCCCTGGCTACCTCGTGAGCGTCGCTCGTGAAGGCGAGGTGGTCCACGTGGCCACCGGTGGCCATCGAGATGTGGCGCGTCAACTCCCCGTCGAGGCAGACACCTTGTTCCGGATCTACTCCATGACGAAGCCGATCACCTCGGTCGTACTCATGTCGTTCTTCGAAGAGGGGCGCTTCAAGTTGAGCGACCCGGTCGAGTGGTACATCCCCGCCTTCAAGGACGCTCGGGTGTACGCCGGAGGCAGCCCGACGTCGTACACCACGGTTCCTGCAGTCGAGCCGGTTCGGATCTGGCACCTCCTCACCCACACTGCGGGACTCACCTACGGCTTCAACTACGTCCACCCCTGCGACGCCATCTACCGGAACGAGGGACTCGAGTGGGGAGCCAAGCACGGCATCTCCTTGGAAGAAGCCTGCGACCTATGGGCTCGACTCCCCTTGCGCTTTCAACCTGGTTCGGCCTGGAACTACTCCGTCGCCACCGATGTCTGCGGTCGCCTCTGTGAAATCTTCGGCGGCGCATCGCTGCCCGAGGTCTTCGCTGAGCGCATCCTCAAGCCGCTCGGCATGCACGAGACCTCCTTCGTCTGTGAAGGTGACGACCTCGACCGTCTGGCCGACCTTTACCTCGCCACCCCCTCCGGCGGTATCGTCCAGGCTGGCCCGATGGCGGAGTGGGCCAAGCGCCTAGCAACGGCTCCGTCGGGTGGCGGTGGGCTCATCTCCTCCGCTGCGGACTACCACCGCTTCACGACCATGTTGCTTCGGGGTGGCTCCCTCGATGGAGTCCGCATCTTGAGTCCACGCACCCTCGACTTCATGGCGGCGAACCACCTTCCCGGGGGCATCGATCTCGCTGAAGCTGAGGTGGATGGCTTCTCCGAGAGCCCCTACAACGGAGTCGGGTTCGGCCTTGGATTCGCCGTGATGCTCAACCCACTGGCTTCGAAGATGTTCGCTAGCGCTGGCGACTTCTACTGGGGTGGCATGGCGTCCACCGCCTTCTACGTCGACCCCACCGAGCAGTTGACGGTCCAGTTCTTCACCCAGCTCGTCCCGTCGACGACCTACCCCATTCGCGAGGAGCTCCGCCAGCTCGTCTTCCAAGCCATCACCGAGTAGTCGCCCGCCGGCTCCCGTGCGCCGGCGTTTGCCGCTTCGGCCACAGAGTCATCACGACGCCGCTCATCCACACACCGAGGACCACTGCGGCCCCAGCCACCATGATGGGGCGGAGCGCAGCTGCATCGGCACCCGTCGTCAATGCGTGGAGCCAGACGACACCGAAGGTGAAGACCCCAGCACGGTGCACCGCCTTCCAGCTCTTCTTAGCAATTGACGTTGAGAGGCGAGCTGTTCCCCAGATCGCAACCAGGAGCCACAGGCCCATGGTTCCGAGCGTGACCGGCCAAGGTCGATACGGCGATTGCATCGGGATGAGCGCCCCAATGATGCCGACTCTGGCGTAGGAGTCGGCACAGATCGCTGCGACGTGAATACCGACGAGCACCATCGTGAGCGATGCCAGCACCGTGTGCGACGTCGCGAGGGCTGCTGGGCGAAGTGCCCCGAGGTGCTTGCGGAGCGGATGTCGCCGCCATATCCCGACCAGGGTGAGGAGCGCCAGCGACATCTCGGCGCCGAGCCCCATTCCTCTCGCCAGGATCCACGGCGCCTCCACGTTGTGCACGAGCGAGAGGATGGAGGCGACGAGGGCAGCCATGGACCCCACGACAGCGAACGTCGACAAGGCGGGAACCAGTGCTCGTGGACCGCTCCGCTCGAGGCCGGCGCTCATCCTGCGACCCAGCTGAGCGAAGGAGTGAGGGCTGAGCTCCAGTTCACCTGACCAGAGGTCGTGACCCACAGGGCAGCGAGACCACGGTCCTCAGCTTCGGCAGCGATTCCCTCCGCACCGTTCATGAACAAGGCTTTGGACCACACCTCTGCGTCAACGGGTTCTGCACCGATGATGGTGACGGCGCTCAACCCATCACCACCGGGACGCCCCGTTCGTGGATCGATGAGGTGGTGGACCGTTGATCCAGCGGCGACCCAGGATCGGATGCGAACCGATGAGGTCATGATCGCCCCTCCGGAGCAGTGCACGACGGCAGCGAGCTCCCCTTCTCGGTGGGGGTCCTCGATCCCAATTGGCATGGGTACGGCATCCCCGATGACCACCACGTCGCCACCGGCGTTGACGACACCGAGGACACCATGCGCCGTCAGGAGTTCGCGCACCATCGCCAGTGCGTACCCCTTGGCGATCCCACCGAGGTCGAAGGGGAATTCCTGCGGGGCGAGGAGGTGGGTGCCCCTCCCAATGACCGGGTGCGGGAAGGCTGTCGGGAGCGATGGGGGGCGAGTGGCGACGGCTACCTCCCCGACGCTCGCGAAGGTTCGGTCGTAGCCGAGGGCGCAGAGCGCGTCGTGCACTCGAGGATCGAATCGACCTTCCGTCGAGGCGAAGGCCCACATCGCTGCGTCGAGGACGTCGACGAGCAGTTCGCTCCCTGCGAAGGGTTCGGTGGAACGATTCCACCGAGCGAGTTCTGCCGTCGGATCGAATCGAGAGCACGCACGTTCAGCCGCTCGCACCGCAGCAACGACCTCGTCGATGAGGAGTCGGCTGCGATCGTCTGACCGCTCGAGGCTGACCGTCCACACCGATGCCATCGCTCGAAACGCACTCGAATGGAGGACCTCGAGCTCAGCGGTAGGCACCAGAGGCCCCCGACGTCGCGACCACTGCCGGAGCCGTGGTCGTGGTGACCGACTGCACCACCGTGGTCTGCGTCGTTGCCCCTGCCCCCGAGGACGAGGTGGCGGTGCTCGCCGACGTTGCGGTGGAAACTGCACCAGCAGTGGACCGTGACGCTGCTCGAGCTCGTGCCAAGGCGCGCTCGGCGGCGGCAATTCGGGCCTCGAGCGCCTGTACGGCCTTCGACGACGCCGTGGTGGACGGAGATGCCGCTGCTGTTCGCTGCGTCGTCGACGCGGTGGACGCCGCAGTGGTCACCGATGCAGCGACCCACGAGAGGGCCAATGCCGTCGTCCCAATGCTGGCGACGAGCGATGCAGAACCGGCAATCGATGGCTTCTTCGACGCAGTCATCGGTCGCCGCCGTCTTCAGGGGTTCCGTCGTTCGACGATCCATCGCCTCCATCGTCACCCGGGGGCGTCGCCGAAGTACCGGGACCATCGTCGTTCGACGTGGACACCGTCGTCGTGGTGGTGGACGGAGGAACGGTGGTCGCGGGCAGGGTCGTCGTTCCGGGCTTCTGCACTGCCACCAGCCGAGTGCCTCGGGTCGAGGCGTGCACGCCTTCGGCACCAACCGCTCGCTCCCGGCTAGCGGCTCGCTCTCGTTCGAGGGCGGCGGTGAGCGCACGTTCCTTGGCGGTGAGCTGCCGCAACGTCGATGATGCCGGAGGAGTCGTCGTCGAGGTCAGTGGCGCTCGAGCGGACGTTGCGGTGTGGTGCGTCGCGAGAACGGTCACCGATGCAACCACCGTCAAACCCACCACAGTCATGACCGTCGATCGGAGCATGGAGCCTCCTTCAAGGCGTCGTTCGGAACAATCCCATTTTCACGCTTCAAGACGTGGAATGGGTAAGAAGCCGGCCGCTTCCTGAGGGACGACTGAGGTCTTGAGATTCCTCCCCTAACCTTGCCCCTCGGAGGTTTGCCCTAATGGCCCTGCAGCTCGGAATCGTCGGACTCCCCAACGTTGGGAAGTCCACCCTGTTCAACGCCCTCACCGCCAACGACGTCTTGGCCGCGAACTACCCATTCGCCACCATTGAACCCAACGTCGGCGTCGTCGAGGTTCCCGATGCTCGCCTCGCCGTCTTGGCAGAGATCTTCGGATCAGGACGCCTCGTTCCTGCGGTGACCACCTTCGTCGACATCGCCGGAATCGTGCGCGGCGCGTCGGTCGGTGAAGGGCTCGGGAACAAGTTCTTGGCCGCCATTCGTGAGTCCGATGCCATCTGTCAGGTAGTGCGGGCCTTCGATGACGACGACGTCATCCACGTCGATGGTGCGGTCAGTCCCGCCAGCGACATCGAGACCATCAACACCGAACTGATCTTGGCCGACCTCCAGACCATCGACGCTCGTCTCCCGAAACTCGAGAAGGAAGCCAAGCGTGCTCCCGAACTCGCCGATCAACTGAAGGCGACGCAGCAGGCACGCGCCATCTTGGATGGTGGACGAACGGTGTCCGCGGCTGCCGCCAACGGTGAAGTTGCGCTCGAGCACCTCGCCGATCTCCAGCTGCTGACGGCCAAGCCCTTCCTCTACGTGTTCAACGTTGACGAGAGTCAACTGAGCGACACGACGCTCCACGCAGAGCTCGCCCAACTCGTCGCACCCGCAGAAGCCGTCGTGCTGTGCGCGCAGCTCGAAGCGGAACTGTCCCAGCTCGAACCAGCGGATGCAGCCGAATTGCTGTCGAGCTACGGCCAAGACGAGCCTGGCCTCAACCGCCTCATCCGACAGGGTTTCGCCACGCTCGGTCTCCAGACCTACCTGACCGCTGGACCGATGGAGGCACGAGCCTGGACGATCAAGGTTGGAGCCACCGCTCCTGAGGCCGCCGGCGTCATCCACACCGACTTCCAACGCGGCTTCATCAAAGCCGAAGTGGTCTCGTTCACCGACCTCGTCACCGCAGGATCGATGACCGCAGCCAAGGCTGCCGGCAAGGTCCGCATGGAGGGCAAGGAGTACGTGATGGCCGATGGTGACGTCGTCGAGTTCCGCTTCAACGTCTGAGGAGAACTCCGTGAACGAGCACCTGCTCTACAGCGTCGAGCGAACCTTCGATGCCCCCATCGACGTCGTGTGGGCGGCGTGGACCACTGCATCTGCGTTGGAGTCGTGGTACCACCCAACCGAGCTCTCCGTCGTGCCAGGTTCTGCGACGTCTGAGGCTACCGAGGGTGGTGCGTGGTCCATCGGCATCGATGCCTCGAAGTTCGGCTTCACGCCCTACTTCTACGGTCGCTACACCGCGGTTGCGCCCCACCAGCACCTCCGTCACACCATGCACTACACCGAGTCAGTCGAGGCGCTCACCGAGGCAGACCAGACCACCGATTTCCACGAGATCGAGGTTGATTTCAGCGAGGAGGGCCGCGGTACCACCGTGACGTTCCGCCAAATTGGCGACCTCCCCGAAGAGGAAGCGACCCGAGCGAAGGCCGGCATGGAGAGCTACTTCGACTCGCTCGCTGCGTACCTCGCCGACCCATCGCACTGACGACCACCGATCGGGGCGTCGGTCGCTCGTCCGTTCCGCATTGCTAGAGTGGTCCTGTTGTGCCGTCGAGCCCAGAGGGGCGGGCAAACGCAGACCATGTCCCGGCCGCGCGCCCAGTTTCTCCTGGAGGTACCACCATGTCCCTGTCTCCGTCCGACTACCGAGTCGCTGACCTCTCCCTCGCCGAGTTCGGCCGCAAGGAGATCGAACTCGCCCAGGTGGAGATGCCGGGCCTCATGGCCATGCGCGCCGAGTTCGGCGCCGCCAAGCCGCTCGCAGGTGCTCGCATCACCGGTTCGCTCCACATGACCATTCAGACCGCGGTCTTGATCGAGACCCTGGTTGAGCTCGGCGCTGATGTGCGCTGGGCATCGTGCAACATCTTCTCCACCCAAGACCATGCTGCCGCGGCCGTCGTCGTTGGCAAGCACGGCACCCCTGACGCTCCTGCGGGCGTCCCCGTCTTCGCCTGGAAGGGCGAGACGCTGGAGGAGTACTGGTGGTGCACCGAGCAGGCCATCGTGTGGCCGAACCACGCTGGACCGACCATGATTCTGGACGATGGTGGCGACGCCACCTTGCTCGTCCACAAGGGCGTGGAGTTCGAAGCCAAGGGCTTCGTCCCGGCTCCCGACACCGCTGACTCTGAGGAGTACGCGATCGTCCTCGAGCTGCTCACCCGTTCCGTGGCCCAATTCCCAACCCGCTACACCGAGATGGTCAAGGACATCGTGGGCGTCTCTGAGGAGACCACGACCGGCGTCCACCGCCTCTACGAGATGCAGCGCAGCGGCGAGCTCCTCTTCCCCGCCATCAACGTCAACGACGCCGTCACCAAGTCCAAGTTCGACAACAAGTACGGCTGCCGTCACTCCCTCATCGATGGCCTCAACCGCGCCGTCGACGTCCTCATCGGCGGCAAGCTCGCCGTCGTCTGCGGCTACGGCGACGTCGGCAAGGGCTGCGCCGATTCGCTGCGCGGCCAAGGCGCTCGAGTGGTCGTCACCGAGATCGACCCGATCTGCGCCCTCCAGGCCGCCATGGACGGCTACGAGGTCAACACCTTGGAGAACGTGCTCGACCGCGCCGACATCATCATCACCGCGACCGGCAACAAGGGCGTCGTGACGGTGGAGCACATGGCCATGATGAAGCACCAAGCCATCGTGGCCAACATTGGGCACTTCGACAACGAGATCGACATCTTGGGGCTCACCAACTTCCCCGGCATCGTGCGCAACACCATCAAGCCGCAGGTCGACGCCTGGATCTTCCCCGACGGCCACAGCATCATCATGCTGTCAGAAGGTCGCCTGATGAACCTCGGTAACGCCACCGGTCACCCGAGCTTCGTGATGTCGAACTCCTTCACCAACCAGACCATGGCCCAGATGGAGCTCTTCGCGAACGCCAGCGCCTATGAGGCCAAGGTCTACGTCCTCCCGAAGCACTTGGACGAGAAGGTGGCGCTCTTGCACCTCGACGCCCTCGGCGTGCACCTCACCAAGCTCTCCAAGGAGCAGGCGGAGTACATCGGCGTCGACGTCGACGGCCCCTTCAAGCCCGACACCTACCGCTACTAGTTCCGAGGTCGCACCGCGACCTCTTCGCTCAGCCCAGGCGAGCGAAGAGGTCGTCGTCGACTCCGGTGCCACCGGTCAAGTCGAGCACTCGAACGAAGGCTTCTCGGCCGAAGATCGAGGCGAATCGCTCTTCGGGCATCGTCAAGAAGAACGAGTTGGCGGTCTGCGAGCCGTGCGCTGCTAGGGCATCGCGCTTCACCGTTGCGTAGGCCGAGGTGTCGATGATTGCGCCGATGGCGTCGTCATCTGTTCCGAGGTCGTCGCTCGGTGTCTCGCCCTCCCCCGGACCCTCAACGTCCGCAGCGGCGATCTCTGCTTGGAACTGGGCCATCCAGGACTTGGGGATCGCGGTGTAGAAGAGCTTCTTCACCGTTGATCCCGTTTCGGAGATTGCCGACAGGGTGATCCGGTTGGCTTGGATGTGGTCGGGATGGCCGTAGAAGCCGTTCTCGTCGTAGGTCACGATGACATCAGGCTGGTACTGCTCAATGAGGGCAGCGAGGCGAGCAGCGGCGTCGGCAACTGGGGTGTTCCAGAACGCTCCTGGTGCCTCGTTCTGCGGCCAACCCATCATCCCCGAATCTCGATACCCGAGTTCATGGAGGTGGGTGATGCCGAGGATCGCCGCCGAGTGCACCAACTCCTCGTGGCGATGCGCAACGACGGCGTCGGGATTGTGGTCATCGTGGTCAGGGTTGAGACCATCGGGACTATCACCGAGGGCCCCATCGGTGCAGGTGACGAGCACGGTCGTAATGCCACGGGCGTGAGCATCGGCCAAGATCCCCCCGGTCATCGACGCTTCGTCATCGGGGTGGGCGTGCACGGCCATGAGGGTGAGGGGTGCGGTGATCATCACCGAACCCTAGCGAGCAGCGCCACGCACCAATCAGATCTCGGTGGCGAGTGGAGCACCGGTGGCGTAGCCCTTGGTGTAGACCTCGGCGCCGAGCATCGCGGTGAACTGCTCGTCGTCCATCCCCAAGAAGAAGTGGTTGTCGAGTTGGCTCGAGTGGGCAGCGATCGCCGAACGCTTGGTCGCAGCGAATTCCCGCACGTCGAGCAGGAGGCAGATCTCCTCATCGGTGGAGCCGAACTCCCCCATGTCGGTGACCCACTGGGGCAGGTCTCCACCGTCACCGAGGCTGGCCGAAATCGCCGCCACTGCGGAGCGAGCGACCGTCACGAAGAGGAGGTCTGGCTTGACAGTTGACAGCTCCACGGCACGCACCGTCGCCTCATGGGCCTTGATGTGATCAGGGTGGCCGTAGACGCCGTGGCGGTCGTAGGTGACGACCACGTCGGGGCGGTGGCGATCGATCTCACCAGCGATTTGCTGGGCGACCACGTCGAGGGGCTGCTGGACGAAGGCCTCGGGCCACGAGTTCACGGGCCAGCCCCGCATCCCTGAGTCGTAGTAGTCCAAGGTGACGAGGTGGTCGACGCCGAGGGCCGCCGCCGAGTCGCGGAGATCTCCCTTTCGTTGGACTGCGGTCGCCGCAGGGTCGTGCCCTTCGGTGCCCACTTCGACGTGACCGGGCGAGTACCCCCACCGCCCATCGGTGCAGCAGATGACCCCGGTCCACGCACCGAGTGCGTGCTGGCGAGCGAGCAGACCGCCGGTGAAGAGCGCCTCGTCGTCAGGGTGGGCGTGGATGCAGAGAACTGATGTCGCCATCGTTAGTGGCCTCCTCCCGTCAGTGCGACGGATTTCACGAACAACATGATGATCGAGATCACCATGTACGCGCCCATGGCGTACATGGTGATGCGACGGGGCAACGACCACTCAGGTCGGTCGAGCAGCGCTGCGGGCGGCATGCGCCACAGTTCGCGGCGACCGTCGTACTCCACCGGCGAGCGAGGGTTCCGACGTCGGTAGAGGAGGAGCCCAACGAGGACCACGACGAACCCTGCACCGAGGATCCACGCGAAGACCTGGAGGAGGGCCACGACGTCCAAGTTCGGGAAGATCGTCGTGAAGGTCAGCAAGAACGAGAGGACGAACAGGATTGCGATGACGAGCCCGGCGATCAGGTTGAGCCACGTCGCGTTCACCCACGGGCCGAGGACGCCTCGGTCGTTGCACAGCAGCAACAAGAAGATGGTGGACGCCGGGAGCAAGATTCCGGCCAATGCCTGCACGGCGGTCACGATCAAGCCGAGCGGCGCACCAGGGATGAGGATGAGGAAGGCGGCGAGTCCCACGAGCGCTGCGAAGGTCGCGTAGAAGGCCTTGGCGTCTCGCCAGCCGTTGTTGAGCGAGACCGAGACCGTCAGCACGTCCCCGACGGCGTAGGAGGTGGTGAGGGTCACCGCTGCTGCGCCGATGAGCGAGGCGTTGAACAAGACCAGCGCGAAGAAGGCTCCGGCCAATCGAGAAATGTGGTGGGCCAGCGCGTGGGCGACGCCGAGGCCATCGGTGAAGTGGCCAGCGACTGCGGTTCCCGCGGTAGCTGCAGCGACCGTTGAGACGAGCAGGATGGCGGCACCGACGACGACCAGGGAGCCGAGCACGGTGTCGACCCGCTCGTAGTTCACGAATCGGGTCGTGATCTTCTTATCGACGATGTTGGACTGCTGGAAGAACAGCTGCCACGGGGCGATCGTGGTGCCGATGATGGCGATGATGAGGAGCACCGAGGTCGATGTGGCTCCCCCGTTGATGTGGGGCGTCACCAGCGAGTGACCCATGGCGTGGAGCGAGATGTGGGACTGGAACGCCAAGGGGATCACCAAGAAGTTGGCGATCACGAAGATGAACATGAACCGCTCCCAGGAGCGGAAACTCCCCGTTGCGGTCATGAGGACGAGGCCCACTGCAGCGAGCGGCACCGACACGTACTTCGAGATTCCGAAGTACTCGAGCGACAGGCCAATGCCGATGAACTCGGTTGCGATGGTGAGGAAGTTGAGGAGGAACAAGTCTCCCGCCGAGAACCACGCCCAGCCTCTGCCGAAACGCTCTCGGATGAGCTTGGCGTGGCCGACGCCGGTGACGGCGCCGAGGCGGACCACCATCTCTTGGTTGATGACGAGCACCGGGATGAGCAGTGGGAGCACCCAGAGCAGCGAGTACCCGAAGTCCTGCCCGGCTTGGGCGTAGGTCGAGATTCCACCGGCGTCGTTGTCGCCCACCATGACGATCAGGCCGGGACCGAGGATGGCGAAGAAGGTGAGGAGTCGGCGCTTCCAGGTCTGGCGCTCCCCCATGCTGGCTTCGGTGATCGACCCGAAGGCCCCGTGAATGGGAATGTGGTGGTGGTGCTCGTGTTCGTGGTCGTTCGCCATGGGTCCTCCTCTCGATCGATCGTGCGGCCAGTCCGTGTGATGCCCGGCCGATCGAGGGGCGACCTCAGCGGTCGCTACAGATCAGCGCGGGACCTTCCTCCAAGACGCGGTGCGTCTCGGAGGCCGAGATTGATGGGGGCCACTGTCGTCGCTCGTGGAGCGCGTGCGGTCCAAGGTGCGGTAGCGGACGACGGTGGTCCTCATGCCTGCTCCTCGTCGCCCGAGAGGTCTCGACGCCAGCCTTGCGGCAGGAGCACGTCGATCACGTCGTCGATGGTGACGACGCCGACCACCATCTTGGTGGCCCGGTCGAGGACCGGGATGGCCATGAGGTTGAAGTCTGAGAGCTTGCGGGCCACCTGGTCGAGGTCGTTGTCGACGTACACCTTGGCGGCATTGGGGCGCTGCACCGTCGTGATCAGGCTCGCGGGGTTCGAGCGGATGAGGGCGACCGGCGTCACCTGACCAACGGGGAGCCCGTCGCCATCGACCACGAAGATGAGCTGCAAGCTCTCCTGCGCCGCACTCGAGGTTCGAATCGCGTCGAGTGCATCAGCCACCGTTGCGGTCTCAGGCAGCACGATGAAGTCGGGACTCATGACGCCGCCAGCGGTATCGGGGTGGTAGCTGAGCAGGTTGCGGACCTTCTGTCGCTGCGGTGCTGGGAGCAACTCGAGCACGGCCATCCGCCGCTCTTGGTCGACGGCGGAAATCAGATCTGCTGCTTCGTCGGGGGCCATGCGACTCATGAGACGAGCGGCTTCGACGTCGGAGCGAGAGTTGACGAACTCCGCCTGGTGCTCAACGTCGAGTTCCTCGAAGACGTCGGCCTCAAGTTCACGGTCAGCACCGACGGCTTCGATGATCTCCTCGCCCTCCTCGTGCGACGCTGCCTCGACGAGGTCGGCGATCTGGGCGGGGTGGAGCTTGGCCAACTTGCGATAGGGAATCCGGAGTCGAGCAGAGGGAACGTGACCCACGAAGGGCTCGATGGACTCCCAGTCCACGAGGGCCTTCGGGTGGATGTGGCTCGAGAGTCGCCCAGGGAGGAGGCGCCGGAGCAACGGCCGCCGTCCAGCGTCGACGCCGACGACCTCCCAGGTGCCGTCGACCTGCGCGAGCTCGATCTCATTCGCGGTGATGAGCCGTCCACCCACCAAGTTGATGAGGTGACGAGCCATCAAGTCCTTGGCGAGCAGCAGCTCGCCCGGACGTCGCTCGAACTTACGGAGATCGACGCGCTCCGCAGCGAAGACGACGCGGCTCGGGCTCAGCAGCGAGATCTTGGCGATCTTCACGAACAGCTCACGGCCACCGATACGAACGATGAGGCCGGTGATTGGAGGGTGGGCTGCGGTGCCGACACGGATGATCACGTCGACGACCCGGCCGATCCTGCCGCCGTCGCGGTCGACGAGCGGGGCGCGGACGAGGCTGGAGACGTGGGTGAGTTCTAACGCCACAACCACTCCCTCCTCGACTCGTGCTCTCCTTCAGGCTACCCGACTGCGCTCAACCTCCTCCTGACAACTGCGTGACGAACGGGTGTCCTCGCTAGGGTCGAGGGAGATCGAGGAGGGTGTCATGGACTACGTGCAACTTGGAGCGAGTGGCCTCAACGTCTCGAGGCTGTGCCTCGGCATGATGAGCTACGGCGACCACTCGGACCGACCCTGGGTGCTCGACACCGACGCTGCCCGACCCTTCGTGGCCGCAGCCTTGGAGGCTGGCATCACCTTCTTCGACACTGCCGACACCTACTCCGCTGGCCAGAGTGAGGTCACCACCGGACGGCTGCTCAGAGAGATGGCAAATCGCGAGGAGGTGGTCGTGGCCACCAAGGTGTTCATGCCGATGTCCAAGGGCAACAACGGCTGGGGGCTCTCGCGAAAGCACATCTTCGACGCCATCGACGCTTCGCTCACCCGGCTCAACATGGACTACGTCGACCTCTACCAAATCCACCGGTTCGACCCCCGGGTCCCCGTCGAGGAGACCATGGGCGCGTTGCACGAGGTCGTGACGTCGGGCAAGGCTCGCTACATCGGTGCTTCCTCGATGGCGGCGTGGCAGTTCCAGAAGATGCAGTTCGCAGCGGAGCGGGCCGGTGGTGCGAAGTTCATCGCCATGCAGAACCACTACAACCTCATCTACCGCGAGGAAGAGCGCGAGATGATCCCGCTCTGCATCGACAGCGGCGTGGGCGTGATCCCGTGGAGCCCACTCGCCCGCGGCATGCTGGCCGGCAACCGAGCGCGCGGTGGCGTTCGGTCGACGACTCGGGCCGAGACCGATGGATTCGCTGACGTGCTCTACACCGACGACGACTTCGCCGTGGTAGACGTCGTGGTCGACCTCGCCGCTCGACGCGGCGTCCCCGCTGCCCAGGTCGCCCTCGCATGGCTCCTCGCCCAGCCGGGAGTCTCTGCCTCCATCATCGGAGCGACCAAGCCCCACCACTTGAGCGATGCCATCGCTGCGCTCGACCTCGAGTTAACGGGCGAGGAACTCCAAGCGCTCGCCGCCCCCTACCTCCCCCACCGAGTCCTCGGCCACTGAGGGCCCTCAGGTCTGGAGGCCAACGACGGAGGGACTGAGGGCGCTGAAGGCCTCGGCGTAGTCGACTCCAGCATCGAGCGGGCGGAGGACGAACTTCGAGCACCCCTCAGCGATGAACCGTTCGAGGAGCACGGGAACTTCGTCGAGCGTTGGCGGGATGACGTCGGGGAGCGCTCGGCCCTTCAACCGATTCGCCATGGAGGCCTCGAGGCCATCCGGGTAGCCGTGGGCGAAGTAGCCGAGGGAGACCCCGAAGTGCTCCTCGCTGATCGCACGGCCGTGGAGCGCAGCTTCTGCCTCGATCACGACTCGACCCCTCGCCACCTCTTCCGGCGTACACATCGACGGCAACCAGCCGTCGCCGACGCGACCACACCGCAGCAGGGAGTTGCGCGCCGTACCACCGAGCCATACCTCGAGCGGTTGCTGGACGGGAGTTGGCCGCACGGTGACGTCGGTGAAGCTTCCCGCCGGTCCATCGTGGGTCACGGCCGCTCCGCTCCACAGTTGCCGCAGAAGTCCGAGGACTTCTTCGAGCACCGGACCACCACGCCGGGGGTCCAACCCAATCGCCGATGGCTCCGCACCGGTCGTCAGGCCAGGGACGGCCGTGACGAGGAGGCGTCCACCGCTCACCACGTCGAGCGACGCCAAGCGCTTCGCGAGGCGAATCGTGTTGGTGCCCGTGAACAGCACCGTGGTCCCGAGCTTGAGCGTCGGCGCTGACGCTGCGAGTGTGGCCAAGGCCACTGCTGGGTCGAGCACCGGCGAGGCGAGGACCTCGGGGAGCCAGATCGAGTCGAACCCCCCACGCACCACCGAGTCCGCAACTGCGGTGAGCTCCTCGAGGCTCGTCGGGGCGGCACCGATCCCGATACGGATCTTCACGGGCACACCGGGGCGCTGGCGATCGCGGCGATTGCCCGCTCAATCCCAGCGTCATCGACGTCGAGGTGCGTGACGAAGCGGAGCTGACCGGGCGCGATGGTGTCGGCGAGGACGCCGTGGGCTGCGAGGTGGGCGAGCACTGCGTCGGTGTCGTCGAGGTGGGCGACGACGAGGTTGGTTGCGGTCATCTCGGCGCTGACCCCCGCAGTCGGCCATGCCGACTCGATCGCCGCGGCGAGGTGCGTCGCTCGACGGTGGTCCTCGGCCAATCGGTCGATGCCGTGGTCGAGCCCAACGAGCCCGGCAGCGGCGAGGATTCCAGCTTGCCGCATGGCCCCGCCCAAGCGCTTGCGTTCAACGGCAGCTGCGGCGATGAACGCCGACGAACCCGCCAACACCGAGCCCACGGGAGCACCGAGGCCCTTGGAGAGGCAGCTCATCACCGAGTCCGCTGGGGCAGCGAGCACTGCCGGGCTGATGCCCGACGCCACCGACGCATTGAACAGCCTGGCCCCATCGAGGTGGATCTTCAGTCCTGCTGCAGCGTCAGCCACGGCGACGAGGCGCTCGAGCGTCCAAATGGTGCCACCGGCCGCCATGGAGGAGTTCTCCATGCACAGCAGACTCGCTGCAGCGTGGTGGTGCGCCTCCCCCGCTCGCACCGCGGCAATTTCAGCAGGATCGAGCATCCCGTCACCGTCGTACAGCGTGGCGAACTGCACGGACGAGTTCCGACCAGCCGCACCCATTTCGTAGAGGACGACGTGAGCCCGGCGACCAGCGAGCACGACGTCGCCGGGCCGGGTGTGCACCCGGATGGCGATCTGGTTGGCCATGACCCCCGAGGGGACGAAGAGCGCTGCGTCCTTCCCAACGAGTTCGGCGTAGCGAGCTTCGAGTGCCCGCACGGTCGGGTCCTCCCCGAAGCCGTCGTCGCCAACGACGGCGGTGGCCATTGCCTCGCGCATGGCGGCGCTTGGCCGGGTGACGGTATCGGAGCGGAGGTCGACGATGGAATCCATGCTTCGACACTACCGAGGCCGGGACTGATGAGACCGAGAGCGAATCTAGGCTGGAGCGATGGCCTCTCTCCCTGCATCCGTCCCCGACGCCGGCGTCCACCTCGCCCTCGGCATCACCGTCGCGGAGGCGACTCCAGAGCGCGTCGTCGTGAGCGTTCCGGTCACGAGTACCGTTCACCAGCCCTTCGGCATCCTCCACGGAGGGGTCTCCGCACTCCTCGCCGAGTCGGCGGCATCGATCGGTGGGTCGATCTCGGTTCCTGAGGGCAAGGTCATCGTTGGCACTGAGCTCAACTGCTCCCATCTCCGGTCAATGTCGAGCGGCACGCTCACGGCCACGGCAACCCCCATTCGTAAGGGGCGAACGATGCAGGTTTGGGCGATTGATCTCGCCGATGAGCAGGGGCGACAGATCTGCGTTGCCCGCTGCACCCTGGCGGTCATCGATCGCCCCGCAGGGGAGTAATTCGCCATCGCGACACCCCGCGTTTACCTCGCTCCGTGTTAGGTTGCCTGCGTTGTCCTGCGCGCCAGCAGGACGCCACACCATCCATCGACCGCAAACGAGTGCCGAGATCCCCCGAGGACACGACGCTCCGCAGGAGGAATCCCTAGGTGAGTGCACCAACGCTCGTGATCTTGGCAGCCGGCCAAGCGAAGCGGTACGGCGGCATCAAGCCCCTCGCTCCCATTGGAACGAATGGGGAAGGCGTCATCGACCTCCTCGCCAACGACGCCCTGTCTGCAGGCTTCACCGAAGCGGTCGTCGTCCTGAACCCGACCACCGGCCCAACGATCATCGAGCACATCGACGCCCACTGGGATCGGTCTCGCCTCAACGTCACCTTCGCCACCCAAGATGAGCCGCACGGCACCGTGCACGCCGTCCTCGCCGCTCGGGCCGCCCTGGGTGATGACCCGGCCATTGCGGTCTCCAACGCCGATGACCTCTACGGTCCAGCAGCGCTCCGCCACCTCGCCGAGCACCTCACTTCGGGGACCGGTAACGCCATGGTCGCCTTCGAGCTCGCGCAGACTTTGGTGGGTGAGAGTCCGGTCACGAGGGGAATCTGCCACATCGACGCTCAGGGGATGCTGGTTGGCCTCGACGAGCGCCGTGGCGTCCACCGTCTCGGCGACGACATCGTCGTTGATGACGGTCGCTCCCCACACCACCTCCAGCCCGATGCTCCGGTCTCGATGAACCTGTGGGCCTTCTCGAGCGAGATGTGGGGCATCTTCGAGTCGGCCATGGCGGCACGGCTCCCCGACGAGGCTGAAGTCCTGCTGCCGGTGGTTGCCGACCACCTCATCCACGGACGGATCGCTGGCGCACCTGCGCACCTGTCGCAGTTCACGGTGTTCCGGTCCCATGAGCACTGCGTTGGGGTTACGCACCCGGGAGACTTGGAGCTCGTCCAGGCCCACATCGCCGACCAAGTCGACGCTGGGCACCGCGTGGCCTCGCTGTCCGGCGCCCTCTACCGCTGACGCCACGCTCCCCCGGCGCACCGCACGGCTGCAGCGCGCCGAAGGGAACGCCTCCTACAGCGGAGTGACGTAGGCCGCCGAGATGCCACCGTCGACGAGGAACGTCGACGCCGTGACGAAGGAGGCATCGTCTGAGGCGAGGAAGGCTGCTGCTGCGGCGATCTCCTCGGGCTCGGCGAAGCGCCCAACGGGGATGTGCACGAGGCGACGTGCGGCTCGCTCGGGATCCTTGGCGAACAGCTCTTGGAGCAACGGTGTGTTGACCGGTCCCGGACAGAGGGCATTCACTCGAATTCCCTCGCGGGCGAACTGCACGCCGAGTTCTCGAGACATCGAGAGCACGCCACCTTTGGAGGCGGTGTAGGAGATCTGCGAGGTCGCTGCACCCATGAGCGCGACGAAGGACGCGGTGTTGATGATCGAGCCACCGCCACGCTGCTGCATGAGGGGGATGACCGCCTTGCAGCAGAGGTAGACCGAGGTGAGGTTGACCTCTTGCACCCGCCGCCACGCGTCGAGCTCGGTCTCCAAGATGGAGTCGTCATCGGGAGGAGAGATCCCGGCGTTGTGACACGAGATGTCCACACCGCCGTAGGTGGCGACGGCTTCGGCGAACATCGCCGCCACGCCCTCAGGGCTCGTGACGTCGGTTTGGACGAAGTGCCCACCCACCGCTTCAGCGATTGCTGCACCTGCCGTGGCGTCGAGGTCGGCGACGACGACCTTTGCCCCTTCATCGGCGAACCGCTGCGCCATCGCCCGACCGATTCCTGAGGCTGCTCCGGTCACGACGGCAACTTTGCCCTCGAGTCGATTCGAGACCACACGCTTAGTCACTGGTGTCACCCTTCTCTCGTCGAAATGAAGACGTTCTTCACTTCCGTGAACTGCTCGAGTGCGTCGGGGCCGAGCTCGCGCCCGATCCCCGATCCCTTGAACCCCCCGAACGGCGTCCAGTAGCGGACCGACGAGTGGGAGTTCACGGAGAGGTTGCCGGAGGTGACCGCACGGGCAACCCGGATGGCACGACTCAGATTCTCCGTCCAGATGGAACCGGACAGGCCGTAAGGCGTTGCGTTCGCGAGGGCGATCGCTTCCGCTTCGTTGGAGAACCGCTGGACGGTTACCACGGGACCGAAGACCTCTTCCTGCACGATCCGGTCGTCGTTCGACCTCGGCAAGACGACCGTCGGCGGGACGTAGAAGCCAGGACCGTCGGGGGCAGTTCCCGTGAACGCCACGTCGACGCCGTCCAAGTACGACATGACCCGGGAACGGTGGCGCGAGCTGATCAACGGCCCCATCTCCGTTTGAGGATCCGTCGGATCGCCGACGACCACCGAGCGCACGGCACCCTCGAATCGCTCCATGAACCCCTCGAAGATCGAGTCGTGGACGAGGATCCGACTCCGGGCGCAGCAATCTTGGCCGGAGTTGTCGAAGACCCCACCCGGCGCGGCAGCAGCGACCTCATCCAAGTCGGTGTCGTCGAAGATGATGTTGGCGCTCTTGCCGCCGAGCTCCAGCGTGATGCGCTTCATCTGCGCAGCGCACGTCGCCATCAGGTGCGCTCCGACTGCGGTCGACCCGGTGAAGCACACCTTCGCGACCAGTGGATGGGTGGCGAAGCGTTCGCCGACCACGGGACCGTCTCCAGGTAAGACCGTGAAGACTCCCTCAGGTACGCCAGCGGCGAGTGCCAGTTCGGCGAGGCGAAGGGCGGTCAAGGGCGTCCACTCTGCAGGCTTGAGCACCACGGTGTTGCCGGCCGCGAGGGCGGGAGCGAATCCCCAGGCAGCGATCGGCATCGGGAAGTTCCACGGAACGATGATGCCCACCACACCGAGGGGCTCCCTGAAGGTGAGGTCGAGACCACCGGCGACCGGAATCTGCCGACCGCTCAGGCGCTCAACGCCACCAGCGGCGTACTCGAGGAGATCTCGGACGTTGCCCGCTTCCCAGCGAGCATTCCCAATCGTGTGTCCGGCGTTGGCGACTTCGAGGTCGGCGAGCTCGTCGAGGTGCGTCTCAACGAGGTCGGCGAAGCGCCGGAGGAGCCTCGCTCGATCCCCCGGAGCGAGAGCGGCCCACGCTGGTTGCGCCGCTGACGCTGCTCGAATGGCGCGATCGGTTTCTTCGAGCGTGGTCGGCTGAATCGTTGCGATCCGCTCAGCAGTCGTTGGGTTGATGATGTCGTGGGCCTGCACCCTCCCATTGTGGTCGCTCCACCACCTCCGAGTGGCCATCGTCGATCGCCTCCTCGTTTTGGTGGTGCTGACAGGTCGGGTCTAGCCTCTCGCCCGTGACCACCACGCCATCTCCCCAAGGGTTCAACCTCGGAACGGTCTTCACGACCATCGCCGAATCCAACCCCACTCGCGATGCACTCGTCCAGGGTGATCGCCGGTGGACCTACACCGAACTCCTCGACCGTTCGCGCCAGTTCGCCAACGTTTTGACCGCTGCATCGCTCGGGGCGCACACCGAGCGAGCGGACCTCGCCAACCACGAGTCGGGTCAGGACCACGTCGCCCTCGCCCTCTACAACTCCAACGCCTACTTAGAGGGCATGATCGGGAGCTACCTCGCCCGGTGCGCCCCCTTCAACGTCAACTACCGCTACGTCGGCGATGAGCTCCGCTACCTGTTCAACGACGCCAAGCCGAAGGTCGTCCTCTTCCACGCCACGTTGGCTCCGACGATGGCCGAGGTCATGGCGGACTGCCCATCGGTCGTCCTCTGGCTCCAAGTGGCCGACGACTCGAACAACGCGCTGATCGACGGGGCCATTGACTACGAGACAGCACTGGCCGGAGCTGCGACCTCCGCCCCGTCAGTCATCCCCTCCCCCGACGACCTCTACATCCTCTACACCGGTGGGACCACCGGGATGCCGAAGGGCGTGCTCTGGCGGCAGCACGACATCTACATGAACGCCATGGGTGGTCGCAAGATCGGCACCTGGGAAGAGGTCACGAGCTACGACGACGTCCGGCACAACGCCACTAACGGCTTCGGCTTGAAGGTGCTGCTGCTCCCCCCGCTCATGCACGGTGCCGCGCAGTGGACGAGCTTCATCATGATGGGCGACGGCGCCACGTTGGTGCTGCCCACCCATACGAAGAACCACGACCCCGTCGACATCCTCCGCACCATTGAGCGCGAGCGCATCAACACCTTCAACACCGTCGGCGACGCCATGGTGCGACCCCTCCTCGAAGAGCTCGGACGGGCCTCCTACGACACCTCATCCCTGCTCGCCATCGCGAACGGTGGCGCTCCGCTGACCGCTGCGATGAAGAACCGCATGAAGGCAGCCCTGCCGAACGTCATCATCTCGGACTCCGTTGGCTCGTCGGAGACCGGTGCCCAGATGTTCTCCAACTCCTCCAAGGGCGCCGCCCAAGGACAGTTCGTTCCTGGTCCTGGCGCGGTGGTGGTCTCAGAGGACCTGACCCGACTCCTCGACGAAGGCGACCCAGAAATAGGGTGGCTCGCTCAGGGTGGCTGGGTCCCCCTCGGCTACCTCGGCGATGCCGCCAAGACGGCTCGCACCTTCCCGGTCATCGACGCCAACCGCTACGCCGTCCCCGGCGACCGAGCCCGCCTCCTCGACAGTGGCGAGATCGAGCTCCTCGGACGCGACTCGGTCACGATCAACTCCGGTGGCGAGAAGATCTTCGCCGAAGAAGTTGAAGGTGCGTTGGCTGGCCACCCGGCGATTGCCGACGTGGTCGTGGCTGGTCGTGACTCTGAGCGATGGGGCTCCGAAGTCGTCGCCGTCGTGGCCTTCAAGCCAGGCCTCAGCGCCTCGTTCGACGAGCTCGTCGACTACGCCGCCCAGTCCATCGCTCGCTACAAGCTGCCGAAGGACGTCATCGTCACCGAGCGGGTGACCCGCAGCCCCTCCGGTAAGGCGGACTACCGCTGGGCCAAGGAACAGGCGACGACGGGAACGTCCATCCGCTAGCCCAGATCTCGGGTGAGGATCACCCGGGGTGCACCGTCAGCGAGTCCAGCTGCTCGCTCGGTTGCGACCAGTGCGGTGAGTTCTGGCCCGAATGCACCACTCGGGAGGTCGGTGAACCCCCTGCGGCGATACCACGGTGCGTTGAACGAGACCTCCTCGTAGGTCGACACCGTGAGCGACGGCGAGCCGGCGGCAGTCGCCGCTCGAACGGCGGCCTCGAGCAGCGAGGAACCGAGGCCTCGCCCCTGCACACCAGTACGGACGTAGAGTCCCTCGAGGTGGGCAACCCCATCGAGGGAGACGAGCATCGCCACGCCACGGAGTGGAACACCCACGCCGAGTGCTGCGAGTTGGTTCGGGGTCTCGTTCCACCGCCGGGTCGAGGTGAACGTCCCGAGCGACGTTTCGTCGAATCTCGCCAGCGCATCACGCTCGACCGCACGGAACCTCGAGCGCCCGAGGGCCCCGAGGGATCGGACGGTGGCCACCTACTTGAAGGTGATCGACCAGTACCCGCCGTTGTTGAAGGCGAGGTAGTAGGCACCCGAGGTCGGCACCTTCGCGGTGATGATCTCGTAGACCCGACCGGTCCCCACCAGCGCGGTGGTGCCCGGCGCACCGTCGGCGGGGAGGAACACGATGTTCGAATCTTGCGAGACCGTCGGCACGACCACTGCCAGGAACTTCGAGGTCGGGGCGACGTTGAACGGCCCGATCACCGCGGCACCGGTTCCGGTGTAGAACAACGTTCCCGACACGACGGGCTCGTTCCGAGGCTGGGTGATCGTGATGTCCCAGTTGAGGTCGGCCGCCACCGTCAAGCCATAGGTACCTGCGGGAAGTGTGAGGCCGAGAACCCCCTTGTATGCTGCAGTCGAGTTGACGAGCACTCGATTCGGTGCCCCTGCTTGGGTGAGCGCGACCGCAAAGTTCGCCACGCACTTGCAGTGCATTTGGAACATCGTGACGCCACCGGCGAGATCGAAGGTCTTCGTGGTCGTGGTCCCGCTCCCACTGAAGTGGATGGGGACGATTTGGCCGGGTCCTGAACCTGGAAGGGGGAACGTCGTCGACGTCACCACCTTGGAGGTCGATGTTGGCGTGGTCGTGGTGAGCTGGGTGTTGATCACGAGGGCGACGACGGCAAGGCCGATCACCACCACGGCGAGCCGCTGTGGCCAGCGTCTGGGCTTCTCCCACGCAGCCCAATCAGGGTCGTAGAAGCGAGGGCTCTGCGGATCCCGCGACGGCGGGAGATCCGTTCGCTTCCGAAGAGGTTTCATACGTCGCCACCCTACTCAAGCAGGAGGAACTTCTTGAAACATCATCGCGACAACACTGCGAACCGCTCAGGAGAGTTGCGAGATATCGAACTGCTGCTGGTGGAGGTGAAGGGAATCGAACCCTCGACCTCTACATTGCGAACGTAGCGCTCTGCCAACTGAGCTACACCCCCAGCAAGGGATCAGCCTAGCCCGGCTGATCGACGCCGCAGTCAGAAGCCCGTCGCCGCCTCGCTCCAGTCGTCGACATCATCAATTCGGGGGCGAACGACCCTCCGTCGCGTCGGCACTCGAGACGCGAGCACGAAGAGGGCGCCGAAGTACGCCACGAAGCAGAGTCCGGCGACCGCCGCCGCGCCAATGGCGAGAGGGGTCCCCGTCAGAACCGCAGCAACGGTTCCGACCACCGTCGCGAGGGCCAGACCGAGGAGCATGTTGCGCCGCCGGAGCGCTGCGGCACGGCGCCTCCGCCGCGACGGGATGCCCTCGGTGCGGACGCCGCTTCGAACCGGCACTCGGTCGAAACATGCGCCAGAGTCCTCGTCGACGTAGGGATCGACTGCGTCGTCGACATCGCCAACAGGCCGGAGCAGGACGAGCTCTGGACGTCGCGTCGAGAACGCCTCCGTCGATCGATCGAGCAAGTGGAGCGAATCGTGGAAGGTGTCGATCTGGTCCACGGTTCGGTACTCGCGGACTCGGCGGACGACGATGGGAGTCAACACTGCGATCCACAAGAGGGCCAGAATGGGCAGGACCACGGTGGTTGGCATCGCGATTCCCCCCTTCGCTCGGTTGGATCAACCTACCTTCGCGAGCGGAAAATTTGGTGGATCCTCAACGCTCCGCGTGGGCTCCGTACCGCCCGTTCGCACTGGTCACCGTGAGTTCCATGTCGAAGCAGGCGCTGATCGTCTCCGACGTCACCACCTCGGCAATCGGCCCTGCCGCGAGTGGCCTTCCCGATCGCAGCACGAGCGCATGGGTCATCGAGCGAGGAATTTCCTCGACGTGGTGGGTGACGAGCAACATCGCCCGGTCGGGATGGTCATGCGCGAGGAGGTCGAATCGGCCGAGGAGCCGCTCACGAGCACCGAGGTCGAGGCCCGCTGAAGGTTCATCAGCGAGGAGGAGCGGAGGGTCGGCGAACAATGCACGGGCGAGGAGTACCTGCTGGCGCTCCCCATCGGAGAGCGAACCGAGGCGGTGGTCCGCGAGCGCTCCGACGCCGACGCGTTCGAGCATGCTCCGAGCGGCATCGACTTCGCTGATCGTCGTCGTGCGCCACCACGGTTCGAGGGAACCGTCGAGGCCGCCAATGACCACCTCGAGCGCGGTCAGGTCCGTGCGGAGCTGCCGGGTGAGCGAACTCGAGACCAGCCCAATTCTGGCCCGGAGCTGGCGGAGGTCGACTCGGCCGACGCGTGCACCGAGGAGGTCGATGGTGCCAGTGGTGGGCAGGAGCCTCCCCGCGCAGATCGTGAGGAACGTGGTCTTGCCTGACCCGTTCGCCCCGAGGACGACCCACCGTTCGCCAGCGCGCACGATCAACTGGTCGATGGCCAAGATGGTGCGACCGTCGCGAACGACCGTCAGGTCTCGGACGTCGATGACCGGCGTGGTCATTCGTGGAGTCCACACTCCACTTTGCCCGTCCCCGACCAGCGACCAGCCCGTGGGTCTTCATCGGGAGCGGTCGGTCGAGTCGTCGGTGCGCACCCAATGGACCGGTAGCCCTGCGACATGAGGGGATGGGTGAGGAGATTGTGGTCAACCTCGTAGGTGGCGATGTCCTCATCAGTCCACGTCGCCATGGGGTTGAGCTTCACGAGGCCGAAGTTGTGGTCGTAGCTCACGATGGGAGCAGCGGTTCTCGTGGTGGCGTCGACGCGCTTCAGCGCGGTGATCCACGCCGCCTTCCCGGCGACCGCGGCCTTGAGCGGTCCAACCTTCCTGCGCTTGCAGCACTCATCGGTCCCGCACGGCCACGCTGCAGCGTCTGGTCCGGGGTGCGTCACGGTGAGGTTGAGGTCGTAGTGCGCTCGCACCTGCTCCACGAACTCGAGGGTCTCGGGGAAGTGCGCCTCGGTGTCGAGGAAGACCACCTCAATCTTCGGCGAAATGGCCACGGCCAGGTCGACCAAGACGATGTCTTGAAAGGAACACGCGAGCGCCAGGTCATCGCCGAATTGCTCAACCGCCCAACGCAGCACCTTCGAGGCTGGTGCGGTCTCGAAACCTGCGGAGATCTCCGCCAATTCCGCTTCGGTGAAGCTGACGGTCATCGCTCGTGCTCCTCACAGCCGCCTGAGGCGGCATCGCTTTCTCTACAACTCTGACTAAGATAGTCAACAATCAACGGACGCCCTCGCGCGTCCACGCTTCGAGGAGTTTTGCCACCATCGTGACCGCTCAAGAGACGACCGTCCATCGGCCGAAGGACACCCATGGGGTCCACCATCTCGACCTCCTCGAGAGTCAGGCGATCTTCATCCTCCGAGAGGTCGCCGCAGAGTGCGAGCGACCGGTCCTCCTGTTCTCAGGCGGCAAGGACTCCGCCGTCCTGCTGCACTTGGCGGTGAAGGCGTTCCGCCCGGCGGGCTTCCCCTTCCCGATGATGCACGTCGATACCGGGCACAACTTCCCTGAGGTACTGGCCTTCCGTGACCACATGGTCGAGGTCCTCGGCGAGCGCCTCATCGTGGCGTCCGTCCAAGAGTCCATCGACCGGGGCCGCGTCGTCGATCCCGGGGAGAACGGCTCGCGCAACCGACTCCAGACCACCACGCTGCTCGACGCCATCACCGAGCACAAGTTCGATGCTGCCTTCGGTGGTGCTCGACGCGACGAGGACAAGGCTCGGGCCAAGGAGCGGGTGCTCTCGTTCCGTGATGCCTTCGGCCAGTGGGAACCTCGCAAGCAGCGTCCAGAACTATGGCACCTCTACCAAGGCAAGGTCCTGCCCGGCGAGCACCTGCGGGCCTTCCCGCTCTCGGACTGGACCGAGCTCGACGTGTGGCAGTACATCGCCCGCGAGGGCATCGAACTCCCCTCCATCTACTACGCCCATGAGCGAGACGTCGTTGAGCGTGACGGCATGCTGCTCGCCGTGAGCGAGTTCGTCCACCCGAGAGAGGGTGAGACGGTGCAGCGCCTGTCCGTGCGATTCCGCACCGTGGGCGACGCCACCTTGACCGGTGCGGTTCGCTCAACCGCGACCACGGTCGAAGCGGTCATCGCCGAAGTGGCTGGTTCCACCGTGTCGGAACGTGGCGCCACTCGAGGCGACGACAAGTTCTCTGAAACTGCCATGGAAGACCGCAAGCGCGAGGGGTACTTCTAACCATGACTGAACTCCTCGATCCCACGACCTCGAGCCTGCTGCGCTTCGCCACCGTTGGCTCGGTGGACGATGGCAAGTCGACCCTGATCGGTCGCCTGCTCGTCGACACCAAGCAGCTCTTCGACGATCAACTCGACGCCGTCACCGAAGCATCGATTCGGCGAGGCACCGGCGAGGTCGACCTGTCCTTCGTGACCGATGGCCTCCGAGCTGAGCGCGAGCAGGGCATCACCATCGACGTGGCCTACCGGTACGCGTCGACGCCGACGCGCAAGTTCGTCATCGCCGACTGCCCGGGTCACGTGCAGTACACCCGCAACATGGCGACCGGCGCCTCGACCGCCGACCTCGCCCTCGTGGTCATCGACGCCCAGTCAGGTCTCAAGGAGCAGACTCGCCGTCACTGCTGCATCGCTGCGCTCCTCGGCGTCTCAGAGTTCGTGGTCTGCGTGAACAAGATGGATCTCATCTCGTGGGACGAGCAGGCGTTCAGGACCATCGCTTCGGACGTGGCAGCCTTCACCGCCCACCTCGGCGTGCGTTCCACCACCGTGATTCCGATCTCCGCCCTCCTCGGCGACAACGTCGCAGAACGCTCCAGTGCTTCGCCGTGGTACGACGGCCCCACCGTCCTCGAGGCGCTCGAAGGCGCAACGGCGGGCAACTGGGCAGGCGCGGGCCTCCACCGCACCTCGGGACGCCTTCCCGTGCAGTGGGTGATCCGCCAAGTCGGTGAGCGACGTTCCTACGCCGGGATGGTGACCGGTGCTCCCCTGTCGAAGGGTCAAGAGGTCGTCGTGCTCCCCCTGGGACAGCGCACCACCATCACCAAGATCGAGACCTACGACGGCGAGCTCGAGACGGCCGAACCTGGCATCTCGGTGGCCGTGCACTTAGAGGGCGACTTCGATGTGACCCGTGGCGAGTGCATCGCCTCGGTCGACAGCCCCCCGACGGTCACCTCGACGCTCGAGACCACCGTCTGCTGGTTCGGTGCCCAGCCACTGCGCGTGGGCGATCGCTTGCGCATCAAGCACACCACGCAGACCACCCTCGCCCGGGTGACCGCCGTCGACGCCGTGGTGGACATCAACTCCCTGACGCTCACGCCAGCGACGGAACTCGTCGAGAACCAGATTGGTGTGGTCCACCTCCAAACGGCTGCCCCACTCGCCGTCGATCCCTACGCCGCCAACCGCATGACGGGATCCTTCGTGTTGATCGACGAACGTGACCACGCCACGGTGGCTGCTGGTCTCGTCGGACTGCCGCAAATCCTCGCCTGAGGACCTGAAGCTCAGCCTGGCTGGATCACCATCACCACGGCGGCGAGGGCGATGACCACGCCGACGGCACGACCCATGGCTGCAGTTCGCTTGGCCACAGCGACGACTCCATCCCATGGTCCCTCGAGGTTGGCCCGGATGGATGCCTCCCCCTTGAGCACGCCCACTTCGAGGTGGGCGATGGCGATGATCCACAGCACGAGTCCGATGAGCACCCAGGGATCGCTCACCCGCACGGAACCTCGGGAACTCGCGATGAGGAGACCACCGCTCATCGGGACGAGGTAGAGCAACCGAGCGAACACCGTCGAAGCCGTGGCGTAGTAGCGCTGCTGCACATCGGTCATCGCTGCTGCGTCTGGAAGCGACGCCAAGATCCTGGCCTCGCGGACCGCCATGATGACCTGCAAGAGCGCAACCACGGCGATGAGGACGTGGACCACGAGCAACGTCGCGTAGAGAGGTGAGGTATCAACGGCTGCGATCACCATCCCATTGTTGCCGAACGCTGCAGCATCTCCGATACTCTCTCCACAGGACCACCTCAGGCTGGAGCAGCGACATGGCGACCGAACTCAGACTCGACCCGCTCAACGGGCGGTGGGTGGCCATCCGCCCAGAGCGAGCCCTGCGTCCTGATGCGTTCGTCCTCCGCACGCCATTCACCACCGACGCAGCAAATCCCTGCCCCTTCTGTCCGGGGAGCTTCGAGGGTGAGGTGATCATCGATGAGACCACCGATAACGACGGAAACTGGCAGAGCCGAGTGGTCGCGAACCGCTACCCAGCCTTTGACTCCGATGCCCCGTTCGTCTCAGTCAACAAGGGACCGGTCTTCACCGAAGCAACGGCCGGTGGCGCCCACGACGTCTTGATCTTCACCCCCGACCACGATCGATCCCTCGACGCTATGGACGATGGCGAGATTGAGAACATCATGGCGCTGCTCAAGCGCCGCCTCGTCGCCCACGCGTCCCAATCCAACCTGCGCTACACCCAGGCCATCATCAACTCGGGTCGTGAAGCCGGAGCATCGGTTGAGCACCCCCACGGGCAGCTGATGGGAATTTCCTTCGTGCCGCGAGACGTCGCCGAGGAGCAAGCACGGTTCTCCCAATTCGTGGCAGGGTGCCTCCTGTGCACCGCGATCGAAGCTGAGTCGACCTCAGGTCGACGCACCGTGCTCACCAACGACGCCGCCCTCGTGGTTGCCCCCTACTGGTCGGGTGTCCCCTACGAGATGCTGGTGCTACCTCGCCACCACGCCACCCACCTCCACACCGAGTCCGACACGGCGTTGACCGGTGTCGGCCTGGCGCTGCGTGACGCCTTGCGGGCCCTCAAGGCGGCCATTGGTGACGTGGCCTACAACGTCGTGGTGCACTCAGCCCCCTACCTCCACGGCGAACCCTTCCACTGGCACATCCACCTGTTCCCGAAAGCCACCACTCGTGCGGGCTTCGAACTCGGCACCGGAGTCTCGATCAACGTCGTGAAGCCCGAAGACGCAGCGGAAGCGCTGCGGAACGCCGCGACGGCCTAGGCGTCTCCGAGCAGCATCGCCGCTGCCCGGTAGGGGTCGATCACGCCTGCGGCTACCTCGGCCATCGTCGCGCTGTAGCGATCCGATGCCCGCAGTTCTGCAACCTGGCGCTCCACCATCGCTGCGACGACCCGGGCGAGGAAGTCATCGAGGCGACCGGCACGCTGGGTCACCAGGAGATCGTTCCGCTCGAGGTGTGCTCGATGGAGCGCGACCTGCTCCCAGAGGTCGTCGGTGCCCTCACCCTTGGCGGCCACGGTCTCGACAATCGGAGGCCGCCACGAACCGAGTGAGGAGAGGTCGAGCATCTGCTCCAGGTCTCGTCGTGCCTCCTTCACCCCAGGACGATCCGCCTTGTTGATGACGAAGATGTCGGCGATCTCGAGGAGGCCAGCCTTGTTGGCCTGCATGGAGTCGCCCCAACCGGGGTTCATCACCACCACGGTGGTGTCCGTCGCTCGTGCGACGTCCACCTCCATTTGCCCAACGCCAACGGTCTCGACCAGGACCACTGGCATCCCCGCGGCACCGAGGGTGCGGATGGCATCGGGCACCGCCAGCGACAGTCCACCGAGGTGTCCTCTCGTGGCCATGGAGCGTATGAAGACCGTGGGGTCCGTGGCGTGCTCCTGCATGCGCACCCGGTCACCGAGGATCGCACCACCGGTGAACGGCGAGGAGGGGTCGATGGCGAGCACTGCGACCTGGTCGAGCGGTTCGGCCTCGCAGCCTTCTACCGCTGGCCACCCGGTCCGCACCGTGGTGATCAGGCGATCCGTCAGCGTCGACTTCCCAGCTCCTGGGGCTCCGGTCAGCCCAACGGTGTAGGGGATGGGCGCTCGGTAGCTAAGGGCGGCAACCGCTTCGGAGTCCGCTCCCCCACGCTCCACCATGGTGAGGAGTCGAGCGAGCGCCACACGGCTCCCCGCAACCGCTTCTGCCATCAAGACCTGAGGATCCCGAGAGAGTTGCCCTACCACCGCTCCACCTTGCCGCCGAGCGACGCGAGGGTCCCCGGCAAATCTTCGTAGCCACGATCGACGTGACCGTCATCATCAATCACCGTCTCGCCATCGGCCACCATGCCAGCCAAGATCACCGCAGCACCAGCCCGGATGTCGTGGCTCTTGACCCGAGCACCAGACAGGAGGTCACAGCCTCGAATGACCAGGTGGTGACCATCAGAGCGAATGTCAGCCCCCATGCGGCGGAGCTCGTCGACGTAGCGGAAGCGTCCGGCGAAGAGGTTCTCGGTGACGAAGGAGACCCCACTCGCAATTGAGAGCGCAGCGACGAGGCAGGGGGTGTAGTCAGTAGCGACGCCAGGGT